>Ga0268262_10000066_pt1 | contig 122423 bp, 107 predicted proteins | sample TergutNc150P3_FD_190354 | JGI IMG/M metagenome (GOLD analysis project Ga0268262, IMG submission 190354) | Nasutitermes corniger P3 segment gut microbial community from laboratory colony in Florida, USA - Nc150 P3 (SPAdes) (version 2) | ecosystem: Host-associated > Arthropoda: Insects >... | reverse complement strand
ATAATACGGCATAAAAAGAAAAAAAACATCTAAAACATTTCACATTCCGAATGTTCGGAATTTTTAACCTAATACACATCTGGGTATGAAAAAAAGGCTGCCCAAGTGTTACTTCTTGGACAGCCCCAAAACGAGTAAGAGGGCGGTTTTTCTACAAGAGGAGGTAGGTGTGTTCCGGGGTAGGTATTGTAGTTTCAAGGTGTGTGAAACAGTCAGGACGTATGCTCTAAAAGGGAAAATTCGCTACACACTGTGTAGCAAATTCAACCGATAACGAATTCTGTATTCTGAGGCTCATGCGTGTTTTATAGGGAGAGTGGATAAGGACGTATGGTTTTTTGGGGAAACTGAACTGTCGAGGGCTGGCAGAACTTGTTGTTTACTGGAAGAAAAATACAATACTAGGTATAATCAATCTATAAACAATTAAGTCGGATATATGGCAACAGTAGGGGAAAAGGGCTATTAGATATGAAATCTGATAATAAAAGCTTAATGCCAGACAATACAGCCGCATTTGAAGAAGTTATTGCAATTATAGAACGTGCTCGTGAAAACGCCTTCCGTGCAGTAAACCATGAGTTAATCTCAATGTATTGGGAGATCGGACACTTCGTTAGTAAAAAGGTCACCGCTAATAACTGGGGAAAATCTGTTGTAATTGAGTTTTCGCAGTTTATCCAGTCTCATTTTGTGGGTATAAAAGGCTTTTCACCTCAAAATATCTGGCGAATGAAGCAATTTTATGAAACTTATGCCAGAAATGAAAAACTCTCACCACTGGTGAGAGAAATTAGCTGGACAAACAATGTCCTTATCATGATGGCGGCAAAATCCGATGAGGAGCGGGAATTTTATTTACTGCTTTCAGCGAAAAATAACTATTCCAAGCGTGAGCTTGAGCGACAAATCGACAGTAGCCTATACGAACGAACAATGATTTCCACCGAGACAAATCAATTGTTCTTATCCCGAAACGCCGGACTGACCGCATTACGAGATAGTTATGTACTTGAGTTCCTTGATATTCCAGAACACCATAAAGAAAAAGAGTTGCGTAAAGCTATTATCGTAAACTTGCGTGATTTTATACTTGAATTTGGCAAAGACTTTTCATTTGTCGGCGAAGAATACCGTGTGCAGGTTGGTAATACGGACTTCAACATTGACCTTTTATTTTATAATCGTGAACTTTCTTGCTTGGTTGCCATTGAGTTAAAAACCGGTCGCTTCAAGCCGGAGCATTTAGGGCAGCTTGAGTTTTATCTTGAAGCTCTCGACCGAGATGTAAAAAAACAAAATGAAAATCCTAGTGTGGGGTTAGTTCTTTGCACCAAAAAAGACAATGAAGTTGTGGAATATGCACTTAGCCGTAGTATGTCACCTGCATTGATTGCCGAATACCAAACTCATTTACCGCAGAAGACTTTACTGGCAAACAAACTGCGTGAACTGCGTGAATTAGCTGAAGCAGAAGGTTTAGCGAAAGATGAGAAAGACGAGGATGAATGAGAAGCATAGAGAATGATTTAAACAATAAGGGCATAAGTTATGTTATGTGATACTCAAAATAAATTAATTCCATTTACTTTATCATCCTTACTCGAAAATTTAGTTGAAATTTGGACAATTGTATCAAGTATAAAAGAATTAATTATTTTTTTAATTACTTGTTTGGTTATTATTTGTTTGGTAGTTTACATTATAACAAGATGGAAGTCTCAAATAAACAAAAGAACCCTACAAAAAATTGACAAGTATAAAAATACCAAAAAATATATTGATAGTATTTTTGTCGAATTGAATAACACAAAAGAATTACTTAGGTATTTTTTGCATGGGAAAAAATGGAGATTAAGAATTATAAATATTTACAACGCCTTATTTAATACATATACTGGAAAACTCGCAAAAAAGAATGTTTGTGGTGATGTAAAATTTTATCTCCCTTTTTATTCTAGCTTTAAAATAATAAATGAAAATATTGAGAAGGCAATAACATTTTTTGAGTTAGTCAGAGGAAGCGAAAGTTCTAAATATTTCAAAGAGGATGTTGGCGATTTATCTTATTTTATAGAAAGAATGTCTTATAGTGTTAATGAATTATTACAAAACATTAACAAACTGGTAACAATGTGTAGAACTAATTATATACTTGCTATTGGAAATGCTGGAAATGGAAAGACTAATCTTCTATGCAATTATTCAGAAACTGTAATAAAATATAAGCGACCATGTATATTTATTGATGCTAAAGAAATTAAAGGAAACATTGAAGAATTTATTAGTGATGAATTTAATATCCCAAATATAATTAAATCAAAAATAGGGTTGAAATTATATTTTAATATATACTCATTAATATTACATCTAAGAAGGGAATATATATTTGTAATTATTGATGCACTAAATGAAAATGATGATGATGATTTTTGTGATAATATCAAGAAATTTTTTAATTTATTAAACAAATATAGTAAAATAAAAATACTGGTTTCTTGTAGGAGTGAATATTTTAATGAACGATTTAAAAAGATTTTTGATGAAATGAATACTCAATTTACAATTATGGACATTAATGAAGCAAAATATGACTTAAGAGCGAAAGAAAAAGCGTTAATTAATTACCAAACATTATTCAATGTGAAAGGTGCAATTGTTGGATCAGCAAAAGAGAAATTGTTTACTTCATTATTACTTATGCGTATATTTTTTGAAGTAAACAGTGGCAAAGAAGTTAATACGTTAGAATTAAGAAACGCAGAAATTTACAAACAATATATAAAAAAAATATCTGAAAAAATCAATGAACTTGGTCTAGAAATTAATTTTCAGAATACATTAAATAAAATTACAAATTCTATGATGGAAAACAATACATATGATGGAATTCCAATTAATGAACTAAACTTTAACACTTCCGATTTAAGTAAATTTAAATCAATATTAGATGAAAATATAATTATTAATAAAAGAATAATAACAGGAACAGGAATTACCGAGACAGAAAATGAAATTGTCTATTTCGTATTTGATGAATTACGTGATTTTTGTATTTCAAGAAAAATACTGATTGACTGTGAGAAACAAACGGAATATAATTATAAATTATTATTTAATTTTTTAAATATCATTGATAAAAACAAACTTTCTCCCTTGGAGGGGGTATTAAAATATTCTTATTATCATCTAAAGAATGATTCTACAAATCCTAATCATCTTGTTTTTTGTAAAAAAATTCTTAATGAATATGGTGACAGTATAAAACATGATATATATGATAGACTTGATAAACAAAATAATATATTCTCTAACATTGGCATATTGATAATTTTATCAGATAGTTCTTATCTGGAAGATTTCGAGCTTGATTATATAGTTAAGTCAGTGAGAAGAATAAGCGATTTTTGGAATATGTTAAATATTTTCTTTGATAATGAAATTTCAGGGAACGGATTGAAAACGGACATATTTGTAAATATTTTATTAAATTATACTGTTGAAGGTATAACAAATATTATAAAAGATATGACAGAAGAAAGCGTGTATCATTTTTCATCTGATCCTAATTATTTGGAAAAATTTTACTTAAAAACAATAAGACAGAATGATATTTCAAATAGTTTAAAATGGATATTGATATTTATGTATAATGTTGGAATAAAGAATAAAAAAATAAAAGATTGTATTATCAAATTTAACATAGGAGAGAAAGAAAAAAATAATTTCATCGAATGGTTATTAAATAAAAAGTTTTCAAATTCACATATTGAAGAAATATCAGTATTAATAGGTTTCAAAGGAGGAGCAAAATGATAGATACTGGCAGAACTATTTATTTTAATAAATCATTCTACTTGAAGAAGTCATATTTCTATAAATCTCTTGGAATAAGACCAAAAAGTTATATTGGTAAAATAATATCAAGAATCCATGACTATTATTTTAAAAACTCTTGCCTATTAAAAAAGATTATAGAAAATATTACAAAAAAGAATATTCTTCGTTTAATGATTATTTGGATAAAAAACATAATCTTTTTCAACATGAAATTAAAGATTTGAATTATCATACCGCATTTTTTTCTAATAAACATATTGATGAACGATTTAAATCTAGCGAGCTTCTCAGTTATACTTATGATGATAATATTATTAGAGAAAAAATGTTTGATATACTAAAAGTAGAAAACGATGCGTTTGGGGAGCTTAATTTTTATGAAGATTAGAGATGGATTTGTTACCAATAGTTCAACGACAAATTTCCTGATAATCTCAAAAGAAGAACTAACTGAAGATTATCTTTTAGAAAAATTGGGGTTTAAAACTAATTCACCCATTAAAGATGCTGGCGAGCAACTTGTTAATTCAATTATAAATGGAATTGGAAATGGAGTACGTTGGTATACGATTGATTATGATAATCCTACTTATGAAGAAATACTGGAGGTTTTCGGAAAGAAAAGCGCAGATAAATTCAAAAAATTAAAGAAAAAAGGTTATAATGTGTATTTAGGATATACTAAATCAGAAGAAGGATATTTGACTGTTTTTATGACCTGTGATTATTTTATAATAAATGAAAAGGATTTCTACATGGATGGAAGGAATTGTGTTTGGTAAATGCTAGTATTCCATGATAAAAAATATAACTTTTATGAATATTTCAATAAATCAAATGGTTTTTTATTGCGGAGTAATATTTTTAATAAAAATAAAGAAACGAACGAACCGCCGTTTATACGATCTTTTCCTGAATTATTAGATATTGGGATAATGGGAAATTGTCATTGTAAAACAGAAAATATTTGTAAAAAATGTGGTATTGATTGTTATCAAGATGCTATAAATAGCGAAAACCCAAATATGAAATTAGATGATTATGATAAAATCATTTCACAGTCAAAAGGAGCTGTATTTCAAGTTGCTCTAGGTGGTGCAGGTGATCCAAATAAACATGAACACTTTGAAGAAATATTAAATCTGACAAAGAAAGCAAACATCGTTCCTAATATGACAACGAGTGGTTTTTTAATTACCGAGAGCGAAATAAAATGTATTTCTGAATTTTGCGGAGCTGTAGCTGTATCTTTTTACTCATATTTAACCCCAAATGGACTGGAAAGTAATCTTGCAACAATTCAAGCAATTGAAAAATTAGTCAAAGCAGGTTGTAGAACCAATATTCACTTTGTTTTACATAAAAACAATATAGAAGAAGCCTATTATCGTGTTAAAAATGATTTATTCCCAAAAGGAATTAATGCAATTATTTTTTTATTATACAAGCCTGTTGGATTAGGAAAAGAAGAAAAAATGTTGTCTGCTAGAAACGAAGAATATATCAAATTTCTGAAAGCATTACAAAATAACCAACATCCATATAAATTTGGTTTTGATACTTGTCAATCACCAGCATTATATAAGTTTTGTGATTTTATTAGTATGGAATCGTTAGAATTTTGTGAGGCTGGTCGTTTTTCTATGTATATTGATAGTGAGTTAAAGGCTTATCCATGTTCTTTTGGGATTGATAATCCAGAAATTACCGTAGATTTGAAATCACACACCATACAGGAAGCTTGGGATTCGGAAATATTTAATAAATTTAGAGCTTATTCCAATGAAAATTGTATCAATTGTGAAAATAAATATTGTCACAATTGCCCGTTAGATATCGGAATAAATGTGTGCGGAGAAATAAAGTGTTGAATACATATTAATTAAACCAAAAGAGAAATTCTCTACAAAGTGTGTAGAGATAACAAGGAATTTCTTGTTTCATGGTATATCACACTGCTTCAAGGATAGTTTGAAAATTGATATAAATCCTTATTATATAAAGACTTAGCCAATCTCATATATGTCAATATAGCACAGGATGTATCAGGATGTAAAGTTCTGGGTAGTGTCACTTTTGGGGAAAAAGTATCACTCGGGGTGTCACTTTGGGGCTACCATAGAACTGTTTCTTTGGGGTAAAGTGTGGAATAGGTGAATTATGGTATCAGATGAGTTAAGAGATAGAATTGCGAAAAACGAATTACTTAGAGATAAAATTGTAAACTATGTATTGAAATACTTCTTTTGGGGATACGAAGGAATTACCGTTGAAGAAATAAGTATAACTATTACTAAAATGAAGCTTCAGAATCTCTATAATTCAAATGAGAAAGTTGAAGAGTTTATTATTTTACCTGATGATATTGGAGATGGGGCGACAGCCCTTACCACTGGAAATTATCAAGAACTTGAAAAAATGGTTGAGGATTATCGGCAAGAAGAAATAGAAATAGAGAAATTAAAGAGCGATGTTTCTAATGTTCCCGACTACCTTCAAAGGCTCATTAATGTAGGGTTGGTATATCCGCCAGATGGGAGAAAAGTTGCAGGTAAATTAGATGATGTTGCTATATTTCTGGTAGAGGAATGTAAAATTAATATTACAATACGTTTTTTACAAAAAACTTTTCTTAAATATGATGGTAGTAAATGGAGTAATAGTGCCGCACGTTGGGCGATAGAGTTAGCATACGCAGATAAAACAAGAAAAGATAAAATGCAAAAACGCAAAAAACGCACATAAAATGCACAAATTGTTGCCATCCATTTTTTCTAAAATACTCTTATGATCTCCCCATACGGTAAATAAAATCAAACCGTATGAGGAGGAAAAATGAACAAATCTCAATCTATTGAGCCAAGGTTTCTGCCAATCAAAACAGTGTGTCAGCTTACATCTTTATCGAGGTCTACTCTGTCTAGACATATTAAGAGCGGCAAAATAGCCCATGTAAAAGTGGGAACTCGTGTACTTGTGTCAGCTTCATTTTTAGAGGAGCTGAAAGAAAAATCGGAGGCAAAAGCATGAAAGAAAACAAAACGCTGGGGCTTATGGAACAAGTTAAAGGAGAGATTTATCAAGCGCTGTCCACTGTACCGTATTTCGGGGTTGTTACAATCAGCCTGCATTTTATGGACGGCAAAATTAAGCGTGTAGTTCACAAAAGAGAGGAAAGTGTCATTCCGGGGGCAAATAATAAAACACCAGATAGGTCTAGTGATTTACGGAACGGAGGGGCTATATGAATCTATTCACAAAAAACATGATAAATTGCCCTAAAAGTTGCCTGCAAAACTGTGAGTACAGTGAGAAATGTTTGTCAAAAGCAAGGGGCTTTCGCAATTCGCTTATAGGACTCATTTTTTCAAAATTTGAGGCTGTTATAAATCGTGGAAAAACAAATTTATTGCGGTCGTTTAAGAAGAATGAAGCTAATGGATACCAACCAACAGAATCTTTCAAACCAATACACCCAGCGGCAAAATACAAGTTCAGCCGAACTAGTAATACTTCTTTTACTCTAGTTCAACACATAGGGAAACAGTTATTTGGAATACAGACAATTCATCTTAAACTATCACCGTTTCCTTTGACGTTTTCTCATAGTTTAATTGATGATAAGGACAGCATAATAACAACTTTGACTTTTCTACCGGAATTAGAGAGAAAGACGTGTGGGGCTTACAACAATCACACAATACTCATTGAACTTTCAGAAGATTTTAATGAAATCACCATGTTGTTTTTTGAGGATATGGGGATATATCAAACCGAATTACTTCAACGTTGGAATGTTGGGGAACTTGTTACAGAGGTCGAAATAAAGCCATTGTTGGATAAAAGGCTTGGCAAGCTCCCTCAAAAGAAGTGTACATATACTAACGTACATATAGACGCACTTTATAAACACCTTAAGAAATTGTTCTCTTTTATTAAAAGAGGGATCGATCATGTAAGATGCATTACAAAAAATAAAATGAGGAGCATGTAAAATGTATGATAAAATTGAATTATTGGTCCCTATCATGGATCGTGATTATAGTGTAAGTATTGAGAAAGCCACTGATAAAATAGACTACGATCACCACTTTATGTCAAGAATAAATAATTGCGTACGCTATGACTATATGAACTGTTATTCAAAGATTCGTGGAAGCCTCGCCAAATTCTACCATGGGGAAAATATGACTCTACTGTCTTTCGGAGAGATAAGAAAAGCATTAGATAAACTTGGTGAGGCTTTCACATTAAAATTACATAATGCTAAAGTACTCTCACTGGAATTCGGAGCAAATTTTATGGTGAAGCAACCAGCCTGCGAATATCTGAAATTATTCGGTGATTGCAGGTATTTCAAACGTATGGATATTTATAATCCAACCGGAAAATTTGAGGCTGTCACCTATTTTAACAAAAAAGGGGAAAATAAATTTATTGCATACGACAAAGTTGCAGAAATGTATAAAAACCAAAAACAGCCAAACCCATTTGAGACAATCAAATTTATTTCTTTAAATGAAAATATCGAAATGAGAGACAAGCGTCGTAGAATCCCTGATCTATATAAGGAGACCAATGTCCTTAGGCTTGAATACACTGTAAAAAAGGGTGGCATACAAGCAATTTTCGGTAGAGATTTGACCGCCTACGATCTAGCTGAGCCAAAGGTTTACCGAATACTTCAAAAACGGTTTTGCAGGTTCTATAAAAATATATCCAAAACAGGGAGGATCGTATTTATCAATCCAATCTGCATGACAAAAAAAACGAGTAGGTTGTTCAAGGATTTGGCATTGGAACAGCTTAGGCAGTTGGAACCTAACGATTATAATTTTTTGCTTCAAGATACCCAAGCTCAAAGATTGTTACCAGAGTATACATTTCCCAGAATCCGGGCAAGAAACAGATCAAATTCCATAGATTACAATATCAGCTATACTAATGAATTGATTGCGGAACTTGATGCACTGGTAAAATTGAAAATGAGTAAGATTGTTTGAATTAATAGATTTAATCAATCTCCCTTTTTCTGTTGAATCTTCAATAGTTCTTTCGCTTGGGTTATCAGGTAGTCTTGAAACAGCCCGTTCAGTTCATTAAAAACCCGGTTCAACTGTTCCAGTTTGACATCGGGAGGGTTGCCGCTGAACATTTTGCCTTTTCCGTCTTTTAGGTAAGTTTTATTAACATTGTATTTTGAACATACCAATTCAATAATACGTTCATTTATGGTTATTTTCCCCTGTTCTATTCTGGCGTAGGAGCTTTGCCTAAGGAAGATACCTTTTGAGAAGTCTCGCTGGGAGAGGCTAAGGGTAGTTCTGACGGCTTTCAGGCGTTCATTTATGGGATTATTCATGGGTAATTCCAGCTTCCACTATAACAGAGAAGCCTTACTAGAGCAATAATCAGGACTTGACAATATACTTTAGTCATCTGTATAATGATACTTAACACATCATAGAGGATAAAGAGCGTGAAAGGCAAAGTCAACAAGTTTGAGCAGATTAAAGGTATATTCTCCCAGTTTTCGGAAAAAAACAAAGATAAATTAATTGAAATGGCAAAGAGATTATTGAAGGTTCAGGAGAAGGATACCGCTTCAGTTGCGGCTTTCCAAAATGATGTAAAAACAGAGGGGCGTTGTCCCAGAAAATAAAAGCCGTGGGGCTTTATGTGTAGTGGAAGTGTGGTTAGTATGAGAAGGTTTTTAATTTTCCTTATTAGTTTGTTTCTTTCGACAAATAGTTTATTCGCTAATGGCGCCACTGAATTGACTAGCAAAGAACGAGCAGAAGGACGGGAGTATGAGGCAGAGTTCTCTAAAATTACTCATAAGTTTGTTCCTCTCAATGATGTAGTCAATTCTGTAAAAGCAAAAATTACCGATGGAACTTTTACTGCTCCTGAGTATTATACATCTGAAATACGTGTTACTAAGGAAAACAGTGCTGACAACCCGGCACTTATAGAAGATGCAGACTCCCCTATAATTATGCCAACTACTTATGCACATCATAGAAGCAAACTCAGGCAATATTTTAAAGGGGCTAAAGGTTATGATGTGTATATCATCTCTTATATGATCGCTCCGATACAAGTTTATGGAGAGACCAAATTTTATATCTATATCGGTAAAGCAGAACACCAGATGAGCAGTCAATGAAAAATAATTTCTCTTCGGGACAATTTATCCCGATGTTGTTAATTAAATGGCGTAAATGATTGTCCGTTGGACAGTTAAGGGGCGTTGCCCTGAAAAATAAAAGCCGTGTGGGCTATAAACACAGAGGGAAAAATTATGAAATACTCAAAACCGAAGATCGTTGCACAGAACAGCAAACAAGGGGTCTATGCGGCAGGATGTCCTGAAAATAGATCCGGTACTCAATGCAAGCAATGTGACAGAACACGATAGTTACGAAATGTTGCAAGACATTATGCCTGCTTTTGTAGGCATAATGTAAATTTATTTAGTTAGAAGAGAGGTTAGTTATGTTATATAAATTACGAAATAATGCTTCTGTTTCTTTTGATCAAAAGAATAATATGAGTGTTTTTGCATATATCCGAACTGCTATTATGCCAAATATTGCTTACGGAGAAGTTCTTTCACATAAGGCACAAGAGTTATCAACCATTGTTGAGAAAATTACAGGGAAAAAACAAGATGGTAGTTTTAGTACCATTCCTATCGAAGATACACTTAAAATTCTTGAAGATTATGGATTCATCATTAGCGGCAATACAGAAGAAGAGCTAGAAAAGAAAGAAATTGCTTTATACAGAAACTTCTAAATAAGGATTTTAAATGCTTTACCGTCAGAAATTCGACACCTTTATCCGTATCTATGATGATATTGGTTATATCACCAGTAAAAATGATTTTTGCGACAGAGTAGTTGATTCATCAGGGGCTATATTTCTTAAAGCCCTTTCTCGCCAAACAAAAACGATTGAAGAAATATGCAAAGAAATTGCAAATGTTTTTATTGATGTTACTCCCTCTGATATAATGAATGATATTGTAGATTTCTATGGTATTCTTGAACAAGATGGCTTTATCGTAAGCGGAGAAACTGAAAAGGAACTGGACAAAAAAGAGGTGCGGTTTTCATATTCAGTTTTGGAACCAAAAACCATAAAAAATGATTTTAGTCCGACAATACAACGTGCAGGTAAAAGCACGCAGGATTTTCTTAATGAACATTTCAAAGATAGACCACACTTAACATCAATGCAAATTGAACTTTCAAGTCGTTGCAATGAACGGTGTGTCCATTGCTATATACCGCATGAAAATAAAGTTGAAGATATTGATCCTTCATTTTTTTACGATGTCCTTAATCAATGCCGAGATATAGGGGTATTAAATTTAACTCTTTCGGGTGGCGAGCCTATGTTACATAAAAACTTTTGTGAATTCCTGAAGAAAGCCAAAGAATATGATTTTTCTATAAATATACTTAGTAATCTTACCCTGCTAAATGATGAGATAATAAAAGAAATGAAAGAAAACCGTCTTTCCAGTGTTCAAGTTTCTTTATATAGCATGAATCCTGATATACACGATTCAATTACCCAACTTAATGGCTCGTTTTACAAAACAAGGGATAACATTTTGCGGCTCATTGAAAACGATATACCTTTACAGATTAGTTGTCCTACCATGAAGCAGAACAAGGATTGTTTTGCTGATGTCTTGAAATGGGCTCACGAACACAAGGTTAAAGCAGAAACTGATTTTATTATGATGGCACGATATAATCATACTACCGATAACCTTGATAATCGGATGAGCCTTGATAAAGTTGGAAAAATCATAACCGATATTATTGAAAATAACCCTTATTATCAGGAAGAATTAATGGAAACGGATTTTGAAACAGTCGAATTACGTGATCCCAGTAATGATATTGTATGCGGGGTTTGTGTTGATTCAATCTGCATGATAGCAAACGGCAATGTATATCCTTGTGCCGGATGGCAAGATTATATTTGCGGCAATGTCCGTGAAACACCGCTTAAAGAAATATGGGAAAAATCTCCTAAGGTACAGTATTTGAGAAGTTTAAGGAAAAAGGATTTTCCGGAATGTACTTCCTGTGTTGACAAGGCGTTTTGCGCTATGTGTATGGTTCGTAATGCAAATGAGAATTCAGAGGGTGATCCTCTTAGGATAAACAAGCATTTTTGCAGAGTAGCAGCACTTAATAGAAAAATTGTACTTGATTGGAAATGGAGGAATAAAGTACATCTATAACCAATCATACTCTTGAGGTATTGTAGTATTATAAGTAATCAAGTTCAAACCGACCAATACTAGTAAAAATATTATACCTCTGTAAGGTAATTCAGATTTTATATAGAATAGCATATTAACCAAGTCAATCGGTACAAACTGTAGAGTGATTATACTGATTATTTTTAATTTTTAGCTTATATCCATGAAATAAAGTCTTTTATCGTAATATAAGGAGTAGCTACACCACGTATAATATTATTATACCTTCTATCTCTAATTTTTTTATATATTTGTCCGCTATCATCTTTTAAACAAAAAAGACAATCTGAAATTATTGTTTTTTCTCCCATATATACAGTCCATTGCCCAGCTGATTTACCAATTCTACTTATTAATATATCCCCAAATTTAACATAAATAGGATTCTTTGGCTTTTTTTTAATATATCTTGTAGACGGAATCCAATAATTATTTTGTTTTGATGTATGTAATACTCGAATGCCTTTTTTACAAAACATTTGACTAGAGATATTACCTCGTTTTATTTCTATTCCTAAAATATTTATATTATTATTATAGAGCCATTGTCCACAACGTATATTTTTTTGTTTTATTATTTTCCCTTTAGAGATAGATAAATTATTATTTGATGTAAATACTTCATAATATTTAGTTATTTTATGACATAAAATATTTTTGGAGATAAATAACGCATAACTTTTTATTTTTGCTGAACCAAATGTATCATCTGGTAGTTTTATTATTTTATTAATATGATACTTCTTTGCTAATAATGTTCTTACTAATTTATTTCTTTCTGATTCTACAAATGTATTTGGTAAAATAATAACAAGTAATCCATTCTTCTTAAGAAGGTACAAATTTGCTAACATCATTTCAATCTCAAGTCGTGATGTATCATATTCTTTAAAATCATTTTTATACAATAAAGAATAATTTATATTTTTTTTTAGAATTGAAAATGGAGGATTAGCTAATATTAATGGGTATTTTTGTTTTTGGTTTATGGCAAATTTTCTACCATCTGATTTAAATAGTTGCACATCGTTAGAATTATGATGTATAATATCAACACCTATAAGATTCGTTTTTGGCCATTTTTTTTTTGCAGCATATAATAAATTACAACTTCCACAACAAATATCTATGGTTGTTTTGGGTTTTTTTAAATCAATAAGGCTAATTAACAACTCAGCTATTTTTACTGGTGTATAATACTTTGAATAATCCATAATTGTTTCATCCTTTTGAATGAATTATTTTAGTTAAATTATAAATAATGATATTACTAATTCCTTCCGATCTTTTTTGTGTTTCAACAGCATAATCATAAATTATTCTTGTATTCTTATTTTTTGATGCAAATATTGCACAACTAGCTGAGTGAGGTCTTGTGCCTAGTGGTATTAAAACAGTATTATCAGCAATTTTTGATATATCTTTTAAAAGCTGTAATGCATCAAATATACTTTCAGCTGAACACTTATAGATTATAGAATTTGATATATAATCTTTTAAAATATCAAATGAATTCCACATAGATACTTTAATCCAATTAGGATTTACTAATGGTAATGCAAATATCGGATATATAGTTTTGGAATCTTTTATTAATTCTATTGTCCTTTGAAATCGACCTCCATCAAATCCTAGAAAAACACATACAGACTCTGATGGTTTCTCAATATGAGCAAGTCCAGGAATTGCCATAATTCCTTCAAGCTCGGATGTTAATGTAAAAGAATAATCTTCTTCCGAACCAATATAACACTGTGGGCATACATAACCAGCGAATAATTTTTTTGGATAAATTTTATTGATAAGTATATTAATAAGTGACATCATAGTTACATGGTCTAAACTTGTTATGTCAATTAAGATATTTTTTTGTATAATATTAATATCATTTAATATAAATGGTAACAAAATAGAAATATCTTTGTCTTGATATTTCTTTTCTGTTTTATTATTAACAAGATACTTTGAACTTAGTAAATTTCCTTTATTTCTATTAAGAATTAATATTGATGTTTTTGAATTAATAAATTGATTATAAAATAAAGTACGACGTTCTTCAATACTTAATTCTCCAATAATTAATAAATCTATTGAAGATTTTAAATAACTTGACATATCATCAAAAGAATATTCTTCTTTTATCATTTATTATCCTCATTAAACAAATCAAGTTGTAAGTCATCTTTTATATATTTTTCTTTCAAATAATCATTTCGTGCTTTTCTTGCAATTTCAATATCACCACTTAATAAATCTTTTAAGATTTTATCAGGAATTTCAATCTTACGTTGATCTCTATATGAAATGTTAAAATATGGTGTATATATTTTATTTAAAAAATAATCTATTGTTTCATATGAATACTCTGGTCTCTTTGTTTTTGTAGGTCCTCGAATCTGTAAAACATTCCACATTATTGCAGATGAAAGGATTTTCTTTTCTTTTTCTAATAATGATAAATCATCAGTTGAAAAATGATTTGGTTCTGGTTCACTTATATTTACATTATCTGATACGTGTAAATAATTAAATATGGCTCCTAATGTCTGTACAAATATTCTTAGTTCTTTACCATTTGGAATATAATTATTTACGTCATCTATTTTATGCTTACTTATATATTTTGCAGCATTAGATTGATCTAAAATACTTATTTTTGAATCCCAAGAAAAGTCCGAGTTAAAATATGCGTTGTTAAAAGCTTGTTCACAAAGTTCTAAGAAATAACGAATTGTTCCTGATGATAAAGATAAAAAAACATCAAATCCAAAATAAAGCTTCTTTTTGTTATAATATTTTGCTAATAAAAATACAGCTCCAATTCGCATGGTATGAATCCATTCTTTGTATTTTGGGTTATTACTTATGCAAGCCTGATACAGTTCTTCAATAGAAGGCTTATAAATTGTTTCTCTCTTTAATAATGAATAATGAATTACAGAATTTAACGGTGAAGCCTTATTACATAAGGTGTTAATATAATCAATTCTTTTATCTTGTGGGATATTATTTCTACTACATTCATTAACTATTATTTCACGTAACATGTCAATATAAATAGGAGATATTTCTGATTTTATTATAGATTTAATTTCATCTTCAATTGAATAATTACCTAAATAATAATCAATATCTTCATTTGCATTTTTAGGAATTTTATTTTCAATTTTTCCATATTGTATTCGTTTTTTACAAATTAATTTAATACAATTTATATAATCTATAGATTGATTATCAATTGAAAACCTTTCAAAATCATGAGGCGCCTCAATTGTTTCAGTTTCTGCAATTGTTTTATTAGTTTTCATTCCTTCTAATTTTAAGCCTATATTAAAAACAATTGTTGATGTGCTCTGTTTTATTGATGTATTAATTACTCTTTGCTGAGATAATTGTAAGGTTTCATATTCATCAATAAATATTTTAAAGACTTGATTAAAACATAATAATTCATTGGTAGAATTACATAGATCAACTAAAAAACGATGAAGCTTTATAAGTCTAATTGCTGGAATATTTGTATTTCTATTTACAATATCTTCAATTGAATCTAAATAAAAATTAATTTCATTTTTTATTTCATTAAATGTTTTAACTAAAGTCGATGGATATATTTTCTTTGAAATGAAATGAATAAAATTAACTATTTTCGTATTATCTATTATATCTGAATTATTATAAATAAATATAATAAAGTCTAAAACTTCTCTTAAAAGACAAATAGATAAATAAGTTTCAAATATTGAATCCCAATCATTTCTATCATTACCATACATTGTAGAAACAAATGCACTATCAACACGATGATAAATACCAATAAAAGGTTCTTTTTTAAAACTTGATTCTATATCATTACTCTCATTTAAAAATTTATATGATTTTTCTCTCCAAGAATTGCACAAAAATAACATTGTTTTACCACTACCTCTTCCTCCTTCTAAAACCAAAGGCTTTCTTGATTCATCAATTATTTTTGATATAGGTACAAAATATTTCCAAAGATCATTCATTTGTTCAGCTCTATTATCTTTAAAAGGATTAAACATAAGAATTTTTCCTCATAAGAAGATTTTGCCAGTTATCATTTTTTTGCCAAAATATTGGAAGTGTCCAATCTGGTATAGTATTATCCATAATAAATGCATAATCAAGATCATTATATCCTAAAAATGATATTCCATTATTTTGAGTGATTTTTTTTAATAAAGAAAAAGCAAAATCTTTTTCATCTAAATCTTTCCATATATAAGAATTATCAATAAAAACTCTTAAATTATCATCTAATAATCTAAGGCAACAAATATTTAAGTCCTTTAAGGAGTTATCGTGTAAACACTCAATAGTTTGTTTATTTCCAAATAAAACTAAATATATAATTTCAATGTTCTTTTGCTTTGCCCATTCAATTAATGAAATAGTATTATTTAATAGTATTTTATTATTAAAAAAAGTTTTTAACTGTTCTCCACTTCCAATGCAATCGTCAACTACAACTATGCGCTTATATTTATAAAAACTAATTGAATCTTCAATGTTAATAGGAAAAACAGATTGATCTGGTTTTATAATATTATTTTGAACAAGTAATCTTGTTATATAATTACCGCTTTCATGAGGACTATCACTATCAAGTAATGGTACAAAGCAAGAACTAGCTATTTCATTATTAATTATATTATGTATCTGATTGTCTTCTAATTCAAAATCGGCTGATAATTGTGATTTTAATAATATATCGTTAAATAAATTGTTTCTGACACCATCTTTTAATAAAGTAAGAATATCATTATTAGAAAAGTAAATAATATTTGTTAGTAACTTATAAATAATATATTGTTCATATTCATATTCTAAATCCTTAAAATTTGAAAGCCAACGGGAAACATCATTTTTTGTCAGTCCTGACCATTGTCTTGAGCTAATCATAATATCAATAAATTGTTTACATTTATTAATATAAATCCCAAAATTATATTGAAAATTCATTTGTAAAGGTTCTGATTGCATCGTAATATAACCCCTTAACTATAATATCGATCCCATTTATTATACCATAATATTTAGTATATATACAAAGTCAGTATATAGTAATACTAGGAATTGTATAAAATTTATCGACTCCTATTTTTTTTCTTAATTTATACTGTATTTCTACATCCCCACCACTTTCCCCATTTTCTCCCTCATAGCCCTAAAATCAATCACTTTTTCCGCATGGCTATAATGTTCCATCATTCTTCGGGTGGAGTGTCCGGCAACAGCCTGAATCTCCAAATCTGATAATACCCCATCCAGACGACCAAGGGTGATAAAAGTGTGCCGCAGGCTGTGGAAGGTTAAATTCCGCTTTTTCTGCTCACTGGGAACAGATGGGCTGTTCTCTGAGGCTTTCTTTCCATTGGATATGCCAATTCCCTCAAGTTCTCGTCTTAGGGCATTGCGGAAAAAGGTTTCTCCCATTGGGGTTCCGGGGCGTTCAATGCTTTCAAATACATAATTGTCTGGGGCTGGGTGGAGCGTTATTTTACGGACTTCTTCAAACGCTTTCTCGACAATATCAAGATAAGGTACAACCCTCTCTTTCCCTCGTTTTGGTTTTTTCAACCCTTCCACATTTACAAAGTTGTGGGTTAGGTTTATGAGGCCATTATCAATATCGCTCCATTTTAAGCCCCGAACTTCGCCTCGTCTCATGCCGCAGAGGAGTCCGAGAAGAACAGCCAATCTTGAATGTGGGGCTGTCGGTTCGGAATTTATCAGTTTTGCTCTTTCGTCAAAAGAGAGAACACCTTTTTCTTTGGGGCTGTCAGCAGCTTCTTTGATATTCCTAAAGGGGTCTTTATCCAGTTCTTCACGGTCAACAGCATAATGAACGGCTACTCGCATGGTACTCAGAGCGGAATTGATAGTACGTCCTGATACTCCATTGTCTGCCGCCCATGCCATCCAATCTTTGATAAATCCGGCAGTAAGTTCCCGAAGGGTTATCTTCTTAAACTTTTGGAAGGGCTTGATGTGGAGTTCAACATTCTTTGAATTTTGCTTCACATAATAAGCAGAGAGAGGCTTCTTTCTTATTGAGGCTTGTTCTTTTACATAAGGAGAATCAGGCTTCCAAAAATCTTCAAGATACGAAACGATGAGACTGTCGGCAACCTCCATTTCAAAACGGATTTCAGAGAGCATTTCCTGAGCTTTCAGTTCCGCTTCTCGCTTTCGCTCTTTCTTTCCTTCGGCATAAATACCGGTAGAGCGAGCCAATGTGTATCTCCGGGCTTTGTCGTTCCAAAACCGGGCATACCAGATGAGACCATTACCTGCTTTCTTCTTGAATAGGGTAAACGGACAACGCATAACAGCACTCCTTTCCTGAAAAGTGTCACTATTAGTGTCACTTTAAGGTTTTAGTGTGATATGCCATCCGTTGTCGGGTAGGCTATTTCCTTATAACATAAGGAATTAATCCGTGGAGGTGAGGGGAATTGAACCCCTGACCTCTTGAATGCCATTCAAACGCTCTAGCCAACTGAGCTACACCCCCGGAAGTTTCTTTACTTTAGCTAATTAATGAGGGTGTGTCAAGGTAACCTTGGGGTGGGTTTTTTCGCCGGTAATTAAAAGCTATATGTCAGCGATGCTTTCACAAAATTGTTGTCGTGGTATTGCCCGAATTGTCCCTCTTTATCACCGCCGAAAATGCCGCCTGAAAACTCGACCGAGACTGTGTCTTTGGTCAGGATAATCGCCGGCATTAGCAGGTAATCTTTGGCTTCAATTTCAAATAGGGCGGCAAATCTAAACTCTAATTGGTCACGAAAAAATTTTCTGGAAATAGCGGCAATGATCTGTGTGGATATATTATCAGTATCCGTCTCTGTGTCAATAATTGTCCTTGAAATATCGCCGCTATCTGATGTCTTATTGCCTATCTTGTCATTCATAAGACGGATTGATTCGTTGCATTGAATATTCAGATTAAGACCAAGGAAAAGATCGCGGTCAAAGCCCAAAGACCATAGGAACGCTGGATTGTAAACAGAGGGGTCGTCGCCGCTTAAATCCGAGGTAATATTTGCCGCAACTTCCGCGCGGATATTAAAACCAAAAATCGCATGCGCCCAATCAATGCCAACTTGATGATAGGGATTGTAGGCGTAACGCAGGTCTATATCTGCATCTATAGCTTTGGGTACAGGTATTTGAGGCGGAATTTGAAGTTGAGGCGGCAAGGATGAAGTGTCAACTAAAGTATAAGTAGGAGTATAAGTAATAGTACTGGTAACGGCAGGTCTGGTTAAACGTCCATAGTAATACTGTAAACCAATGTCGACGGAACCGATGGTCGTTGTAAACCGCGCTCCTGCCTGCGCGTATGCAAACGTTAACATGTTATCGGGTTTATATTCCGTAGGCGTAACCGTAACCGTAGGCGGCGTATATGTATATCCAACCATCTGCAGAATTGGCAGGAGCGGCTGAATATCCTCCTGAACCTTTGTATGAATCTGACCTTGAATCTGACTCGGAAGTGCGCTCAACCTTTTCATCTGTGAAGGCTCCCAGCGGCTGCCTGCATCGGCGTAACGCAGCTGCTGAAACGTCGGCACAAATACGCCTTCGATTTTTGAAAAAGAGCCGATGCGAAGAGACGCGTGAATGAGAGGGCGCGCGATTTTTAAATTCATCGGGTTGCTTAAATCAGTCAGTTCCGAATAATCAAGAGGATTGATTACGTCCAGAGGACCAAAACTATCGGCTCTGCCCCATGTTAGTTTTCTTAAACCGCCCTCAATTTCCAGAATACCAAAGTAGGCGCGGACATACGCCTCGTCAATGGATACCGGCTGCTCAGTCGGCTGTATTTTAAAATTGATTACCCCGTCCGCAACCGATGTTCCGGCGGAAAAATTGAGTTTACCGGAAAATATATCGCCAAAGTTGATATGAGTTCTTCCGGCGGAAAAATCTTTAACATAACCTAGGAGAGATGCGGAAACTTCGCCGCCAATTGTGACACTTAAGGGATTTCCGCCTGAACTGATTTCGCCATCGTCATTGTTAAAACCAAATTCCTGCGCTGATAACGGAGACAACACAAATAGAATCGCTAATAAAATAAAACTAAAACGCATTACCGTATCCTTCCTGTTTCAAGATAAGCTGTTGTAAAAACACCTTCGGGTATCTGCTCATCGTATTTGATAATCTCCATGTAAATCGTTGTTGATGATCCCGCTGTGACGGTGGATATTTTTGTCTGCATGGGCGTAAGGCGACCCTGAACGTCTTTAAAGTCTGACATTTCCATTACTTTCGCAAGCTCATCGCGTCGATTATACATTTCGCTTTTATATATCAGAAAACTTGTCTTGTCGATCCACACTATTGTTTTGGAATACTGAAAAGCATTGTCTTTCGGGGCAGATTGAATCACATAACAGATCTTCCCGTTCAGAGTTTCTTCACGTAACAATGTATGAGTATCAAGAGAAATATCCCTGTCCATAGACGAAATGTCGTCATACGAGAAATCCGTACCCATAAAACTACCGCCGCTTTCAGACGCTGCAATCCGCCGCGTTCTTCCCAAGCTTGGTAAAAAAATCCACCTGTCGGAACCGCCGGAAGCGGTATCCATTGTAAGGAACCGGGTCCCCGCTACATTTGCCGGACGCTGGAACACAATCACGGTACGCGCTCCGTTAGGACCGTCTTTTGAATACTGATCAATAACACGTTCCGATGTACTTCCGTCCTTCGCTGTAATTACCATGCGCGAGCGTGAAGAAATAGTATCCATTTTAACCCGATTCTTTGCGGAGTTCATAATGGAAACCGCGTCTTGAGCGCTCAGCAGACTTGCGCTCAATAGCAACACTGCCAATACAGTTATTTTTTTCATGAAAGAGCCTCCTTATTTTTTTCTTTGTAGATAAAGCGCGGTTTAATTACCATAAGCAGAGCCGGTATTACGGTAAGACTTACAAATGCGGTTATAAGCATATTCAAGGCGATAAGCAATCCGAGTTCCGCGATAATTTTAAATTGTGAAAACGCAAGCACCCCAAACCCGGCGCCCACGGACAATGCGTTAATTATAATAGCTTTTCCGCAGCCGATAAAAGTATGACGAAGGAAATCGACTTTCCCCGATTGATACTCATGTTTGAAAAATTCGATAAAGTGAATTGTATAATCAATGCCGATGCCGACCGCAAGACTGGAAATCAAAGCGGTTCCAAGACTGAGTTTAATTCCAAGGAAACCCATCACCGCAAAATTGCAAAGAATCGCCAGCGTTAAAGGAACAGAACCGATGACTCCCGCAATCATCGACTTGTTGGAAATCGCGATAATCAGGAACACTATAAGCACGGAAATAAAAATCGATATAAGCTGAGAATTAAAAATAAGATCGGTAACCGCCATTTCATATGTGACGCCGCCGCCGATTACCACCCGCACATTTTTCGGAAAGTTTACGGCAATATATTCTTTAACAATGTCAATAACAGCCTGTGAATCTCTGTTTCCTACCGTGCGCAATTGTACCATTGTTCTGATCGCCGTTGGTTCAAGCGGATCATTGGAGTATCCGGAATCTTCATCTCCGGCAAGCAGAACCAGATAATTCGCTATCAGCCGCTGCAATTCATCATAGGTTTCCTTACCGTAACGTTTTGGATTTGCGGGGATTTCATAATACGCCATGCCGTCATAATTGGTAAGGCGTTTCAGTTCTTTTATTAAATCACTGCCGCTCAAAGTCGGCGATTTTCCGGCGGCGCTGTCCAGAAACCGTAAAATATCCGCCGTGTTGTATTGGTTTATGTCAAAACTGTTTTCCTGCTTCGGCGTTTCAACGTATTTAGTATCGTCAAAACCAAAATCCCCGAAACCAAAATTCCCAAAACCCGAATCATCATTAAAGCCGAAACTATCCGCCGTGTTATACGACACAGTCTTACGCAGTCCCTCAGGACTTTCGCCGACATTGAACACCTGATTGATCCGTTTGATAATATCCGTAAAACCTACAACCTTCCCTACCGCCGGAACATGCCATGTAAGGTAGGCGGAAAGGTTATCCACCGCCTGCAGGACGTCGGGGTGCAGAAGTTCTTCCGTTGTGTCGGCAACAACCACCAAATTTAAATCTTTTGAGCCGCCGAAATATTCGCGGATAAAACGGTCGGAGCGGCTTATGTCTGTCTCTTTCTGAAAAAACTCAACTATCGCGTTATCAATTATTACCTTTGAAAGTCCGTATAATGAAATAACCACAGCCAGCGCCGCAATAACGAGTACCACAATTTTTTTCTCCGCAATGCTGGTAAAGATTCCTGCGACAGTATTGTTAAAACCGCTGCTTGTTTGTTCTTTTCGCCGCTCCTTCAAAACGCGGGGACCGCGAAGCAGGAACATTGCCGGAATAAACAGCACCGCTACAAGAAAAGCGGAAATCACCCCAAAGGCGGCGCAAAACCCAAACTCCCTCATCGGGACAATCGGCGTAAAACAGAACGATATGAATCCCGCCATGGTTGTAAGCGCCGCCAAAAAAACCGGCTTAAATAATTTTTTTACCAAGTCCAAAACCAAACCGCGGTGTTCTGTAACAGTCGACGGCATATTCCTCGTATCTTCCATATAGTGTGTAACGATGTGAATACCGTAAGCGCTGCCGACAGCAACAAGAATTACAGGCAGTATGGTTGTAATAACCGAAAGTTTTATCCCTAACAGCGCCGCCATTCCTATTGCCCAGACAACCGCTATTATAACGGTCAAAAACGGCAGTACGACAAAGGTAAAACGTCTGAACGAAAAAAACAGCATTACCAACAATACGATGACAACTAACGGTATCAGCAAAATATTATCTGTTATCATGGATTTATTAATAATCGTGTTGATTATCGGCTGTCCGGTGAAATACACTTTTGCTGAGTCCGCAAATATTTCTCCCGCTATTTTACGAATTTTCTCGACGCTGACCGTTACCTCGGGACGCGTAAAATCCGCGGTTAAGGCGTCCAGGGTAATCAAAATCTGCGTCGCCGAAAGATCATCGGAGACGAGAGAACCCCGGAACAAATCCCATGACGCGATACGTCTTTTAAGCTCCGTAATCTCCTCATCCGTACCTGAAAAATCTTCGGGAACCAAATCCGAAACGACGATACTTTCGTTGTCGCCGGTTATGTACTGCGTCGACATGAGCGAATTGACGGATTTAATGTAATCAATATTTTCAACAGCTTGCGAAAATTCCCGAATCCGCTCAAGAAAACTTTTTTCAAAGACTGTCCGGTAGGGGCGTTCAAGACCGACCAGGATCATAACTTGTCCGCCGAAAGTTTCATCAATATATTCCGAGGTTATTTTCGCCTGATTTTTATCGGGTAAAAAACGGATATTGTTGTTGTCCAACTCCGCGCGCGGAAGCTGGAGACCTAAAAATACAGTGATAACCGTGATAATACCAACCACCAAAACCGGATACTTAAAAATTTTGTCTAACATTTTTTCCATACCTTGATTTTTAATCCTCAATACCCTACAATGTAAACAGAAAACTACATACAGTTTGATTAAATATGAAGTGTATCCTACACAACGCTATGTATTTGTTTGATACGCTACATTTTCGATCAAAGTGTAGGGGGAGAAATTATGGAAAAAAACGAGAAAAAAGAAAATCGCAAGAGTCGTTATACAAAGAAGGTAATACGCGAAAGCTTAATGGAACTTATGAAAGAAAAGTCGATTTTAAGCGTTTCCGTTAAAGATATATGCGATATTGCGGATATAAGCAGATCAACTTTTTATGATCATTACAAAGACCAATACGATTTATTAAAACAAATAGAAGATGAAACTCTCGCTTATTTTGAGGATATGCTGATAAAGTACAAGGATAAACAGACCAAGAAAGAAACAGGTCAGATGGTTGAAGAAATGCTGACATACATTGCGAATAACGGCAATACGATTCATGCGTTGTTAAGCGAAAACGGCGATATTGGCTTTCAGAAAAAATTGTTATACCACTTTATTATGCACAACCAGATAACAAAGTATTTCTCCGAGAAACAACAAAACGACGAAACAATGCCTTATTATTCTGTTTTTTTGGTACATGGAGCAATCGGTTTAATTCAACACTGGCTAAAAAATAATATGGTTATGCCTGTTCCGCAGTTGGCAAAAATGCTGATGAAATGGACGGAACATCTGATTAAATTTTAGTTTTATTCGGGAAGGATTCTCACAAAGGGCACTAAGGAAGAGAAGATCACAAAGGGGGATTAAGGGGTTGTCGCTTTTTTAATTAACTCAGCTTTATCAATTCCCCAGTTTTTGCCGAAATGGGTTAATAGCGAATCTGAAAGAGCCATAAATTTTTCAAAAACCGGTTCGCTTCCCAAGCATAACAATCCGCGGTTTACAAGCCGCTCCCAAAAGGCGGCGAAGTTTTTCAGGCGCTGTAAATCTGCCGCAGAAATTGACGAGGTTTCTTCTATTTCATAAGGCGGCTTGCTGTTGTAACGCATTCCAAATGTTTCATTGTGCCGTGAAATCGGCGCGCCGGGGAGTTGTTTTAATATGCCAAGCTGGATTTCTACCCGCGGACTTTTCGCTTCTTGTCTTTGAGTGCTATCGCCGTCGTCGCTCACCGCCTGCCAAAGACGATCGAATCCTTTGCCGAAGGACTCAAGGGTTTCTCCGGGTAATCCGGCAATTAGGTCCGCGTGAATGATAGCGTTTGTTTTTTTCCGCAGAAAGCGAAGAGTTTCCAGTTCTTTTTCCGGGTTAATGGAGCGGTTTTGCCAGCCGGGACGGTGAATGCGTGCGGAAACTTCGGGGTTTAATGTTTGAATACCGATTTCCAGCCGCAGGGTGTCAGGCGGGAATAGCGCAAGGGTTTCACATAACGCTTGTGTAAAAAGCGAGGGAACCATCTCGAAGTGGACGACAAAAGGAGCGTGTCCCTCTCTTTTGCGTTCTTCCAGTTTTTGCAAAAAAAACTCGCATATTTTTACAGCGCGATTTATATTTGCGTTAAAAGTTCTATCTAAAAACTTAAATGTCTTTACGCCGCGATTTACCAGCGTATCCATGTCGGCTAAAAACGGTTCCAGCGGAAATTCCCTCACCGCTCTACTGCTCTCCTCTGACTTTACCGCGCTGAGGCAGAACTCACATTCAAACGGACAGCCGCGAGTTGATTCCACGTAGATTAGTTTTTGCGTAATATCTTCATCAGTATAGAGATGATATGCGGTTTTTATTTCCGCTAAGTTATCTGTCACATTAAAAATTAATTCTTTGGTGGGTGTGCGCAAAGCCCTTCTGGCGACATATGCGCCCAAGCGTGCACCGCGTGAAGCGGTGTGGATGAATAATTTAGCACAGCGTGGCGCACAAAAATTGTATAAAGATGAAAAAAGCGCGAGGGCTTTAGCCCGAACAGCGCGCCCTAGACTATGTTTGATATACGCTTTACCGTAATGACACTGGCAATCCAGCCATCCGGAACCGGCAGGGCTTTGCGCGCCAGCACCAAAGATTTCATTTTCTTTCTGAAAGACATTTTCACATAACTCGCGAAAAGCAGACTCTCCCTCTCCAAGAATTATGTAATCAGCATACTCAAATATTTTTGCGTCATTTGGTAAATACGAAACTTCGGGACCGCCAAGAACGATTATGGGTTTTTGTCCGTTATGCGCCCATTCTTTTTCCAGAGCTTCAAGAAGTTCTATTGTCGCAAGATGATTCCAGATTGAAACTGAAATGCCTAAAATTCGCGGGCGCATGGCAAGGAGAGGCTCTGTCTTTTCGCATAACGGTTGACGCAGGGCGAATTCTATTATTTCGCATTGGGGTTCAAGGGAACCGAGGTTGGCTTTTAGCAGACGCAACGCCAGCGAGGGGTGCGTCCATTTGGCGTTAATTGTCGTTAGAACAATGTCTTTCAATTACCAAAGAGTCCCACTGTGCCTGTTTTCCATTCTTCGCAGGCTTCCATTACAAGTTTTTCAACGTCAAGCCAGTTTTCGGCGCGCGGACCGGGGAGACCGCGGTTTGTGGAATTACTGAATACTATTGTTTTACAATCCTGTTTTCGCAGACTGATTACGTTTTCGGGGGTGTCGTCTATGTAAACGTGCGCGCCGACAGCGCCTTTGTCGTTCATAAAGCAGATGTCCCAGTAGGGAATGTCGTAATTATCCAGCCAATCTATTGTTTGTTTAATTGTCGCGGCATGTGAATATTTTAAAAAAAGACGGTGCGTAATAATACGGATTCTTATTCCCTTGCTTGATAATTTTCGCAGAACAGCGGGAGCGTGCCGAATCGGCTCCATGTGACCGAAAATATTTCTTTGCGTTACGGCGAATCTGTGCAATCTGTCGTAACCGCCAAGCTCGTCAAGACCCCATTCTTTCAGTCCGTAGGAAACTTCGGTGGTTAGGGAATCAATCGGTTTATTCAGCCACTCGGCGGCGATTTTTCTTATCTCGCCGTAAAAATCGCCGACTACGCCGTCAAGATCGACGCCGAAAATAAAACTGCTGTCGTCCATTTTACCCTTCCTTGGAAATTAATATTACCGTACTTCGGGCTTTAATGGAATAAGAGTTTTGATAAATAAGGATTTCTTCAGTTCCCGGAAGAAGAATGTCGCTGGGAGAAGTCTGCCCCGTGTCTACGGCGCGATACCATTTTTTCTTTGGCGGCGGATCGGCGACTGTAAAAGTATAAGGGTCTGAATTTGCGTTAAACATTATGTAAAAATCATTATCGTCTCTATCAGCTAACGTATCCGCTTTTGTGCCAAGTAAACGCAAGGCTAAATAATATTCTATTTTTTCCCAATCAATGGGCGCGCCTCTTTCGTTGAACCAACTTATATCGGGAATACCTTTATATGTGCCGCCCTTTCCCGTGAAAAATTCGGGGCGCATAAAACCATGATGCCTAAGACGAAAAGCTATCATTTCTTTGACAAAACGGTACAAACCGGCGTTTTTTTCAAGCAGAGACCAGTCGTGCCATGACGTTTCATTGTCCTGACAATAGGCGTTGTTGTTACCGTTTTGAGTACGACCAAATTCATCGCCGCCAAGAATCATAGGCGTTCCAAGCGAAACCATCAGTGTGGTGAAAAAATTCCTTAATTGCCGCTCTCGAATTGTTTTTATAATAGGATCATTGGTTTGCCCTTCTATACCGTAATTATAACTTAAATTTGAATTACTGCCGTCGCGGTTATCTTCTCCGTTGTCTTCGTTGTGCTTTTGGTTATATGCCACTAAATCATTCAGCGTAAAACCATCGTGGCTTGTAATAAAGTTGATTGAATGAAACGGTTTGCGTCCGTCGCGCAAATAAAGATCGGAACTGCCGGCTATACGAGTCGCCAGATAACGGGTTTCTTTTCGATCGCCTTTCCAGTATTTGCGCACATTGTCGCGGAATTTATCATTCCACTCCGCCCAACGTCCGCCGGGGAACCATCCCACCTGATAAGCGCCGCCGGCGTCCCACGCCTCAGCGATAATTTTTGTCGAGTTTAAAACGGGGTCTTCCGCTATTTGTTCAAGCGTCGGCGGATTTTCCATGATATGTCCGTGTTGATCGCGTCCCAGAATCGATCCTAAATCAAAACGGAAACCGTCTACATGCATTTCCATTACCCAATAACGAAGACATTCCATTATGAATGTCCGCACCACAGGATGATTACAGTTTACCGTATTGCCGCAGCCTGAATAATTTTGATAGTAGCGCCTGTTTTCGTTAAGTATGTAGTAGATTGAATTATCAAGTCCGCGGAAAGAAAAAGTCGGTCCCTGTTCATTGCCCTCGGCGGTGTGGTTAAAAACAATGTCAAGAATTACTTCTATTCCGGCTTTGTGCAATTCGCGCACCATCTCTTTGAATTCACTAACTTGTCCGCCCGGACTTTTATCCGACGAGTAAGAACCCTTCGGCGCAAAAAACGCCACTGTGGAATATCCCCAGTAATTTGTCAATCTTTTTCCAGTGCGCGGATGATTGCGGATAATTTCGTTTTCGTTAAATTCCTGAACAGGCAAAAATTCTAAGCTTGTTATTCCCAAATCTTTAAAGAACGGAATTTTTTCGATGACTCCGCGATATGTTCCGGGATGCTCTACTCCCGAATTGGGATGAGCTGTAAGTCCCTTCACATGAGTTTCATAAATTACGCTGAATCGCAGGGGATAGTTTAAGGGCATATCGTCCTGCCAATCAAAATTATTATCTATTACAATACAACGCGGCTGGTGGGCAATATCATCATCGTATGAATAAGTAAGATCGCGTCCCGGTTTATCGGTATCATAGCCCGCGCATTTTCCGTAATCCCATTCGCTTATATCCGTTAAAGCCTTTGCGTAAGGATCGAGTAATGTTTTATGAGGATTAAAACGCTGTCCTCTTTCGGGAAAAAACGGACCGTCGGCGCGGTACAGATAGCAGGTTCCGGCTTGCAGTCCTCTGATGAAACAATGCCAGATATTTCCGGTTTTATGCTTTTTTATATCAAGAGGAATTTCCAGCCGCGGGCTGTTTTTATCGGCAGACTCAAAAACGATGAGTGTAACAGCGGTGGCATTTCTGGAAAAAAGCGCAAAGTTAACGCCTCCATGGGACAAAGACGCCCCAAGAGGCAATGCCTTGCCCGTTTCCGCCACAAGATTTATAAGAGTCATGTCTAGATTATAAATCAAAAACTAGTGTAAATCTATACTATTTTTTACTTGCTAACTGACCCCTAACAAGGTAAAATTAGTATACGAAAATTTGTTTTTCGTAAGTATATTTAGAGTTAAGGAGAATAACATGAGAAGATCAGGATTGATTTTAGCGATTGCGTTAATCGCGGTAATGGCTTTTGTTGGATGCGCCGGTACATCAGGCGGTCAAGCCGCAAAACCGGCAGGTCAGCAGGCTTTACCGCCGCCGCCCCCGGGAACAGAAAGACTTACGCTGGAAAACGGAGCCTACGCTGTTTTCAAATTTGAGCTTCCTGCCGGAGCAAAATGGTCTGACTATGATAAAATTACGGCGGATTATTTGGTAGATGAAGACAACATTAAAAAGAGAATACGTAACGACAACGCTGTAAGGCTTATGGGCGCTTACCTTGATGAGGGAAAATTTGAAGTTGCCGGTTCATATCGCAATTTTAATTTAGGCGACGGTCCCGCCAGTTCTAACGGACCGTATATCATGGACAACATACCCAAAACATGGGCGAGCATGGGCGCGGTTCCCAATCAATGGTTTACCATAACTTATGATATTTCAGGAACAAAGGGGCATACGCAATTTTTAAAAGAGCACATTCCCGCTCCGAACTCTACAGGTCCGTTCTGGTTCGGTCTTGGCATATCCGGCATGGATTCAGGAAGGTTTGGCGGAATAACCCAATTAATCAAGAATCCCACTCTGCACCACAAGACAAACCCCGCGTTGAATGTAGTTTCCAAAGGCTCAGGTTTTGAGCAACCGACGTTTTTGTCGTTCTACCCGTGTTTGTCCAAACGCGAGGTTGGGAAATAATAACGCATGGTAGCCCGTCACGGGCTACCAATTAAATCTATGGAATAATCGGCTTGATTCTTAAATTGCGGATAGTTGCCATAATTGCGTCATCACGTATATCATCCGGTATTCTTTCACCTGATTCAAAATTAAATTCAGGATGATTACCACGTATATTTGACAGTTCGTTAATTATTTCAATTATAACCTTGCCGGGCGGCAATTCAGATATGGGTTTATCTAACTCTCTTCTAACAGTAAATTTTTCCGAGAAATCACCTTGACTGATTTTTTGATTTCCGCTGCCGCCTACAAAATAGTGTGTTCTTCCATTGGAGTCCGGTTCATTTGCTACATACGAAAAATTAATCTTTGCGTATTTAAGTTCTTTATCAACTGTTCCGGATATCAGTATTTCGCGGGTTTCCTTGCCTCCAACCGGTATTAGTTTGTCAATGCCGGCAGGATAAATATCAGTCAATTTTATACTATCCATTGAGTTATAACTTTCACCGTGACTATTATCACCCTCTTCACTAGTCCATCTGCAAGCCCGTAAATATACAATGTCAATAGTTCTCTCCTCACGCGGTCTTACGGAAATTAACCAAACCAATAACATGGAAATAACGCCCATTAATATTCCCATACCAAAAGGAATTAAGAACTTAAGTTTATTGTTTTTTATATTGAAAGAAAGCGTATCCTCAGTTTCGTATTCAGGTTCGGGTTCGGGTTCAGCTGAGCTTTCCGTTTCCGTATCCTGTCCCGAGGAATTGTTTTTAACAAGGAGTTCCTGAATACTATGAACTCCCAGTTTGTTGTAAATATTCTTCCGGTGAAAATCGAATGTATGGTAACTGATTTTCAGTTTATAGGCGATATCTTTTGGAGAAATCCCTTCAATAAGCAAATTAAGAATTTTCTGTTCCTGGGATGTCAATTCTTTCTGCATAATTTATTATACCAATTATTAATAAGCGAATACAATTCGGGTAATTAAAATAACATTTTTTATAAATTACCCGAATCATGTAAATCGCTTAGAATTTAAGTTCCGCTACAGCCTTTATTTCAATGTCATTTTCGGCAAGTATTTTCGGCGAACTATACTTTGGATTTTTCAAATCTAAAGTATATGTGTATACCTTAGAACCCACACTGCTCACGTAGAAAACAAGCGTATCGCCACCCGATATGGTAAGATAATCGCGAGGCGCATTTGTATTTGTACTTGCAATAACAGAGTTATTGCTGTATATATCTTCAACTGCCGCACCGGATTCAAGTTTTAACCTTTTGATGCCCACATTATTAACTACCCAGTAAAGATAACCATCCTTACTTATAACCGCAGTCCTTCTTGTAACTTTGGGTATGTTAAGAGCGACAGATGTTTGTTCTATCCCGTTTTGCTTTTTAGTTATTTTAATAAACCCTTTAGTATTAAGAAGATACACGCCGTTATGCAGAAATGTTTCCGGTTTTAAAACATAATTAAATGGCGCTTCCAACAAAGACAGCGCTATACCGGCTTCGTTAATGTAGAAAGGTAAATAGTCATTTTTACCATCACCTTGATTCGCGTACCAATATTGATCTTCTCCAGCCTCAAAAACAATATCTCCTGTAGATAAATTAGAAGCTTCAAACTTACCGGTATTATCCACATGAAGCTGCGCAATCAAATAATGATTATTATGTTTATGTAATCCGGTAAAACATCTTTCTAAAAAATCACTTTGATAATACAGAGTGTACAACCATGTGTTCCCCGAAAGGTCTTTCATTATAAGACTATGAGGTATGCTGTTGTACAAAGTAATGTCATAATCAACTCCAACCGTACTGGCAGGCAGAGTCAAAAAAAATCCCCAGTCGTCCACATTTTCCGGTCTTTCCACTGCTTTCCAACCGGTTCCGTTAGTCTCCACAATGTAAAGTTTCCAACCGCCATCACTATCCCAGCGACGTCCTATTATTTTTCCATCAATGGTAAAGGTGGGTCTGGCGTCCTGTATTGAAGCAAACGCGCCGTTGCTAAGAGGTATACTCCGAGGAGAAGCCTCAGTTAAATCCATCTTGTGCACTGTGGCATCCGGCCACCCCACAAGGTAATAGCAAATATTATCCTCTATAAAAAATATCTCATGAGCAAACATATCCACGCCATTATTATCATTTCTGTTTGTCCATATATGCGCTTCATATACTTTGCCTCTGTCCATATCAATTAAAGCGCCGTTTCTGGTTCTGGCTTCTTTTGGACCAACAACTATTTTTCCATCTTCTCCGGTAGTTACTTCATAAATTCCGGTATAACCGACAATAATACGTTTGTCGTCAATTTTTTCCATGCCTATAATTTCCAGCATATACTGTTTGCCTGAAGGACTGGTAAACACGACAGGGGCGTTCTTTCCGTTTTCGTCTATATAGGAAAGAGTCAAAATATCCCCATTACCGTCTAAAATTGCCCGCCCAATGCTATTTCCCGTTACCGCAATATTTCCCGCATACAGGGATTTTATTTTTTCACCATTAGTCTTTACAGTCTTTACGGATAGAGATGTAATTGCTCCTCCGCCGCTATTGTTATTGTTGTTATTATTATTATTATTGTTGTTGTTGTTATTATTGTTATTGTTGTTATTATCATCAATAACAACTTCTTTATCGTTAGGTTTATCGTCGTCGTTACAGCTGATTATCGCAAAAACAAGCATAACCCCAACCAATAAAATCACCATACTTAAAAGTTTTTTCTTTAACATTTGAAACTCCTTGAATTTTGACTCTTTTTGTAAATTTTTCCTTAAATTATTTTGTTCTTTTAAAAACCAAAAAAGAACCCGCGTAAATACGCTGTTTTTACGTGGGTAGGCTGTTTTGTTCTATATAATTCATGTTACGCAAGCTCATCAGGAAACCTCGCTTTTTGCCTTGATTTTTTCTTTATTTCATGCTATTTCACATTAATAACTAAATTTAATTTATAAGGAGCCCATCATGGCGCAACATCAATTTCAGACCGAAGTAAGCCGGTTGTTGCACCTTATCATCCACTCTCTCTATTCCAACCGGGAGATCTTCCTTCGGGAGCTTGTTTCCAACGCCTCAGACGCTCTGGACAAGCTTAAATACCTGACCGTCGCGGATGAAAAGTACAAATCAATCAACTTTGAGCCTCGCATCGACATTTCCTTCAATAAAGAAGCGAAAACTTTGACTGTCTGTGACAACGGAATCGGCATGAATGAAGCCGATTTAATCGACTCGCTCGGAACTATCGCGCGTTCCGGGACAAGGGCGTTTTTGGAAAAACTTGCCGAAGACGCAAAAAAAGACTCCAACCTTATCGGGCAATTCGGCGTCGGTTTTTATTCCGCTTTTATGGTAGCGGAAAAAATCGAGGTTATAAGCCGAAAAGCCGCCGAGGACGCCGCGTGGAAATGGACAAGCGACGGCAAGGAAGGTTTTGAAATAGAGAACGCGTCGCGTGATAATCAGGGAACGACAGTGATTCTCTACCTCACAGATGAGGGAACAGAATACGCTAACCGCTGGTCAATCGAAGATATTATCAAACGTTACTCCAACCATGTCGCGTTCCCCATTTACCTAACTTATGATGAGAAAGAGTGGGACGATAAGGGGAACGAAAAAGGCAATAAAACAAAAACCGACAGGATAAATTCGGGGACTGCGCTTTGGCGGCGCTCAAAGACGGAGTTGAAGGACGAGGACTACAACGAATTTTACAAACAGCTTGGTCACGACACCGACGCTCCCCTGCACTACATTCATACAAAAGCCGAAGGAACTTTGGAATACTCAACTTTGTTTTATATTCCAAAAAAAGCGCCGTTCGATTTGTACAATGTCGATTATAAACCCGGCGTAAAACTTTATGTAAAACGTGTTTTTATCACAGACGACGACAAGGAATTAATGCCGACATATTTGCGCTTTGTGCGCGGCGTAATCGACTCGGAAGATTTGCCCCTTAACGTAAGCCGCGAAATTCTGCAGCAGAATAAAATTCTTCTGAATATAAAAAACGCTTCCGTAAAAAAACTGCTTTCTGAATTTAAACAAATGGCGGATAACGCCGCGTCGGGCTCTGACGAAGCGAAAACAAAATGGGAAAATTTTGTAGAGCAATTTAACCGTCCGCTCAAAGAAGGGCTTTATCAGGATTTTGCCAACCGCGACGCGCTTCAGGAACTTGTGCGCTTTAAAAGCACCGCCGTTGAGGGGTGGACAAGTTTCGCCGATTATGTCTCGCGCATGAAAAGCGATCAAAAGAATATCTACTACATTACAGGCGGCGATGAAAGAACCCTGCGTTCCTCTCCTCTGCTGGAAGCCTATCGCGCCAAAGAGATTGAAGTTTTAATCATGTCCGATGAAATTGACGACCTTGTGATTCCCACCCTGCATAGTTACCGCAAAGAAACGGCGGGAACAGACGGCAAGAGCGAAAGCCAAACTTGGGAACTTAAGGCGGTAAACCGAGCCGGAGCGGACGAAGAGTTAGGTGAAACAAAAAACAAGGACGCCGAGAAAGAGGCAAAACCCGTTATCGAAAAAATTAAAAAAGCTCTTGGAGACCGCGTAAAAGACGTAAAACTTTCCCGCCGTCTTCACGATTCGCCGTCATGCATTGTCGCGGATGAAAACGACCCAAGCATGCAAATGGCGCAAATGCTCAAGGCAATGGGACAAACCACAATGCCGGACATTAAGCCTATTTTGGAAGTGAACGGCGAACACCCCATTGTCGCGGGTTTGAAGGACATAGACGACGAAGAACGCATTGCCGACACTGCGGCGGTGTTATTCGATCAGGCGCTTTTGGTGGAAGGCGTAAAACTTAACGACCCGGCGGATTTTGTAAAAAGACTCAACCGCCTGTTGTCAAGGTAACCGGTTTATGACAACTCTTTCCGGCTTTAACGTCCGCACAGGCGGCGTAACAGACTGGATCAACATTACAGGCGAGGTGCAGAAAATTGTCACCGCTTCCGGTGTGCGAGAAGGGATTTGCGTCGTTTTTGTGCCGCACACCACAGCGGCGGTAACGATTAATGAAAACGCCGACCCCGACGTACCCCACGACGTAAATCTTGCGCTTAACGCAATTTCCCCCGACCGCCGCGAATTCCAACACAGCGAGGGCAATTCCGCGGCGCACACCAAATCAAGCCTTGTGGGACCGTCGATCACACTGATCGTCTCAGGAGGCAGATTGCTTCTTGGCACATGGCAGGGAATATGGTTTAATGAATATGACGGACCGCGCACGCGGAAAGTTCATGTACGGGTAATGGGAGAATAAGGAGAATTAATATGAAAATATCAATAAAATTTTTTATTTTTATTTTGGTTATTACAGGTTTGATTTTTTCAACCTGCGCGTCAATGTCGTCTAATGAGGATATAGGAGAGTCAAATTTAGTTACAATAACCGTAGATGTCAATAAGAAGTTTCAATATGTGCGAGGTTTCGGCGGAATGGAAGTCGGCTGGGGAAACTTTCCGCGTACCACCGCGCGCGATACTGAATTAATGTTTAACCCGGATACCGGATTAGGTTTAAATATACTGCGAATAATGATAATGCCGTCTAATACGGATATTAACGTAACAATGAAAGAACTTATTAGCGGCGACAGACCGGATTATTACGAGAATGTAAAAATAGTAAATAAATACGGCGGTTATGTTTTGGCAAGCCCGTGGAGTCCGCCGAAAGAATGGAAAACCAATAATGATTTAAAAGGCAACGGCAGATTGAATACAAAGAATTATCAAGATTACGCTGATTATCTTAAATCGTTCGCGGCGCACATGCGCGATCACGGCGCGCCGATTTACGCTGTTTCCATACAGAACGAGCCTAACTTTGAAGCCAGTTATGACGGTTGTTTTTGGTCGCCCGTCGACATGAAAAATTTCTTTTTACAGGTTGGACATTTTACAGACGGCGTAAAAGGTTACGGCGGCGGCAGGGAAATACCGTCTGTCCGCACCATGAACGGCGAATCAATGAATAATCCGAATATAAATGACGTTGCGCTCAGCAGCCCTGAATCAAGAGCGGTAATTGATATTATCGGTCGTCATACTTACGGCGAAAGACTGAATCGTTACGCGAAAGCGCTTGATCACCCAACTGATCCAAAGGAAGTTTGGATGACGGAACATCTTTTAAACAGCGGAAACGCCACAGGGTTTCCAAATGATTCAACATGGAATTATATGTGGAAAATACTGAATGATATCGATCTCAGTATAAGGATAAATGAAGAAAGCGCTTTTATTTGGTGGGCGGCAAAACGTTTTTACGGTCTTATGGGCGATGGTCAATATAACACAAAAGATGGAGAATTTCTCCCACGCGGTTACGCAATGTCGCATTACGCAAAATTCGCAAGAGACACCTACAGAGTTGGAATAACAGCAACTGGTAAAATAAGCGATGGCTCAAAAATAAGCACAGCCAATTTTAACAGCCATATAGACAGCATCGACGGAACCACTGCAAGAGTAACAGCATTTGTATCGCCGGATGGCAATACAATCAGTCTTGTTATGTTTACTCCGACATATATAAATGGAACGGGCGGCGTAGATATGGGAAAAATAAAGATTCAACTCCCATCTGATTTTATAATAGGCAAAGCTGTCGCTATGAGAACAAGCGAGAATAATTACGCAAAATGGGAAGATGTAAAAATAGGCGATGACAAAACGTCCGCTGTCGTTAGTCTACCCAGCGGTCATATTCTTTCCGTAAGATTCACAAAATAAATATAGAAGAATAGTATATTTTTATTTAAAACTTCTTTATTGTTGATTACTAATAATCGAAAAAAAACACTACTTGCTTATTTTGGTTATTAGTATATTTATGTTATGCAAGAAAATAATACTATTCCTTTAAACGTTATTGATGAAATACATATTTCTTATGAGTTAGGCGAAACTTTCACATTGATTAATCCATATAATGTTAACCAGAGAGGATGGGGATTAAATAAGGAAATAAGAGCAAAACTTGCCAACAGCACAATTAAATATTTTATGCTTGCTCTGGATGATTCAAAGGTAAAAAAAATCGGCGGACTGGGCGAAATTGATATAATATTAAATTCACAAAAAAACGGTTTTTCTATAGATTACGAATCCTTCCCATGGTATTGGGACAAAGAAACCCGAATGGGCGGCTACACAGGTTACAATGAATTAGTATCCGGAAGAATTGCCGTTCTTAATTCGGGAATAATTTATCTTAAATACGATATTACATCGCATCCGAAATATACAGAATTTATAAAAGACATGATTTCCGGCAACTGGGGACAAATTTCTATTCAATACAGGATAGGAATAAATGACCTGCCTTTCGTTAATGCGTATTTAATCGGGTAAATCCGCTTTATTTAAAAATCTCATGTACGATCCGGCCTGTCCATTCAGGAGGAATATCCATACCAAGAAGCGCCGCCATAGTGGGTGCAATATCGTAAATATTAACCGGGGAAGTTATAGTGTATCCATTTTTTATACCATTGCCAAAAACAATGAAAGGGATTTTACGTTTTATAGGCATATTGGACTCATGCCAATACATACTGCCGCCATGATCCGCAGACAGTACGAATATTGTACTGTCATAGATTTTCGCGTCCTTAACTGCTTGTTCAATAGTTGCGATAAAGCCGTCTAGTTCCGCAAGTTTTGCATAATAGTCAGCGGAGCCCCAGCGTTTAGTATGCCCCGTAGTGTCCGGTTCGTTAAACACAATTGCGGTAAAAACGGGTTTTTGTTCGGTTATATAAGCGGCAATTTTCTCTGCGGATTCAATATCAGAAAATATTTCTTCTTTTTTCGCCGCTGAATCCGGGCAGACATTTTTCAGTTCAGTCCATTCATAAAATAAATCTGATGTCTGCTTGTTGTTTTCTAAAAGTGTAAAGATCGATGGGAAATCTTTTCTCTTGCGTTTTTCAGGCGGAGCTCCGCAAAAAAGAGAAGTCCAATTTGGCCAGCTTTTACCGGGCAATACGTTTAGAGCGTTAACGCTCCAAGCGCCATTAGACATCATATGTTTTACCGTGGGCATATTTGCTTTAGAAACATAAGCGCCGCCCCACCCGTCAAGACCGATAAATATCAAATGTTTTGCCGGAACAAAATCCTGCGGAATTTTTTTTGTCTGTTCTGCATATTTTGTATTCGCACAACTTTCAGTAAAAAAGAAAATAATAGCTGAGAAAAGAAGCAAAGTAAAAATCAGTCTTTTTTTCATATATTATCACTCACTAAAAAAATAAATAACTTTGTTACATAAATATATCAATTATTTATATTAATGAATATACTGGTATGAACAAAGGAAGTATCTTTTGCTAAACAAACAGACTACTATACAGGAAGTTAAAAACAACATTCTCCCGTTCTGGCAGAGCATGACCGATGAAAAAAACGGCGGCTTTTACGGCGAGACAGATTTTTCCGGCAAGCCGAACAAAACCGCCCCCAAAGGCTGTATATTAAATTCGCGGATACTGTGGACTTTTTCCGCCGCATACCGCATATTCGAGGATTCCGCCTACAAAACTTGCGCCCAACACGCGCGGGATTTTTTATCGAAAGCTTTTTTGGACACAACGCACGGCGGACTATACTGGCTTGCGGATCACACCGGAAAAGCGCTAAACGCCAGAAAACAATTTTACAACATCGCATTCGGTATCTATGCGTTGAGTGAACATTATCTCGCAGCAGGAGATCAATCATCGCTGGATTTAGCGCTGAGTCTTTTTGACGCAACTGAACAATACGGATTTGATCCCTCCACGGGCGGTTATATTGAAGCATGCAACCGCGAATGGCGCAATATTGACGATTACCGTCTCAGTGAAAAAGACCTCAACTGCCCAAAATCCATGAACACCAACCTGCACGTACTGGAAGCCTACACAAACCTAGTCCGCGCCTGCGCAGACAAACGCGCGCATAAAGCGCTTGAAGCGTTATTGCACATAACGGTTGATAAAATCGTCAACCGTGATTTTCACTTTGAGCTATTCTTTGACATGGATTGGCGCTCACTAACCAAAAATATTTCCTATGGCCACGATATTGAAGGAAGCTGGCTATTGTATGAGGCGGCATTGGCTGTTGGCGATGAAAATCTTATTTCCAAAGTAAAGCAAACTGCCCTGGCTATCGCAGAAGTTATCTATAATACCGCCATTGACCGCAAAAACGGCGGATTAATTAGCGGCTGTGACGCGGAGGGACAAATTTACGCAAAAAAGGAATGGTGGCCGCAAGCGGAAGCTGTTGTGGGTTTTTACAATGCGTATGAATTATCCGGAGAGCAAAAGTACTTTGACGCGGCGGATAGCATATGGAGTTATATTCAGAAATATTTTGTGGATCATATCCACGGCGAGTGGCACAATGAGTTGAGTCTAGACAATACGCCGGACACAAGTATGCCTAAGGCTGGGTTCTGGAAGTGTCCGTATCATAACGCGCGCGCTTGTTTGGAGGTGGCGAGAAGGATGGGGGAAAGAAGGGATTTATTTTTCAGGAAGCGCAAATGGTAAAATATGAATACGAGTTTTATAAGGATCGATAGTCATTATTGTACCTTGTTCAATAGCAGTAGAATACTTCATGAGTGCTTCGGTTACTCGATCAATATGCGCTTCAGGACGAGTATCCTCAGCGCGGATTTGTATAACACTGGGACCGGCGGCACGAGTAGAAACCAGAATAGCGCTAAAATCAAGATCGTTGGTAAAGACAGAATAACCGTTCTTCTGGGCATAGGACATAATTTCAATATCTTGTGCGTTAGCCGCGCCAATTGCAGTCCAATGTACAGCTTCAATTCCTCGGCTGGAAAGCATATTCGCCCAACGAACAGCAAGATTAACATCCACAATTATTTTCATGATAAAAGATTGTTATTAGGTAATGGCAATTTCACGACCTTCGGCAAGCCATGCGGCGTATTGCAAAGATTGCAGAATATCCTCTCGTTCAAGGTATGGATAATCAACAAGTAATTCTTCAATCGTTTCTCCCGCGCCAATTTGGGAGAGTATTCTGCCCACAGTAAGACGCATACCTCGGATGCAGGACTTACCGCCCATTATACCGGGGTCGTTTGTTATGCGGTCAAAATGTTCGAGTGGCATTTTTATTCTCCTTATGCTCAGATTATATCACAAATGCAAATAATTGTCACTGGATTAAACAAATGTAGTGGTAACAGATATTATTCTTCCTTCCCTGATAGTTTTTGTAAATCATTATAAAAACTCGCTACATCGGTTACCAATTCCCATTTGATATTTGAGCCGATATATTCAAATGCCTTTTTCTGAGCGGCTACAGCAATGTTATCGGAAAGGCGAGGATTTTCGCTTTTAGTTTCTATAACAAGATGAAGATAAATATCGTCTGTTTTTTGTTCTCTTGTTGTATACACAAAATCAGGACTAGTTGTTCCGCCGGTATAGGTTGGCAATTTTATACTTTCACGGGGTAGTTTTCCGTAAACAATAACTTGTTCCGGTGGATCTATTTTTAAAACTTCATGCTCGATCTCACTGTCATAGACTGCTTTATCATATAAATATCGTTCTTTATCATGTTTTACATCTCTTGCGACATTAGCGCCCAGATATTTTTGACTTAATTCTGCGACAAAATCGCCATCCTTAAATAAACTTGTTTGAGCGGTATAATCAAGGGACTGGTATTTGAATCTTTGTTTATATCTTTCTGTGAATTCTGATTCAAACGCTTTAATAATTTTTTCAAGCGTATTAGTATTGAATAATTCAGCGGATGTATTTTTCCCTTTGCGCGCTATAGAAAGAGTTTTATGTAACATAGCCGGAGGCAGTGATGTACGCTTATTTAGACGTTTCAAAAATTCACCATAGTTTATTATACTTATCTCAGATTTAACCGCTCTGTATCCGCCGGTTTCAACAGAGACAGTTTGCCCATCTTTTTTTATATACTCGTCCTTGATCTCTGCTACAGGGGTAATAAAATATTCATTGTTGGAAAATATTTCTGTTAATAAATTTTCTATTTCATCTTTGCTTAATTTTTCAAATTTAATTATATAGCGTTTTGTAACCGTGTCCCAAAGGTCTCGAATTTTATAAAAATTCTCCCGATTAAGGCGTACCTTGGGCGGAGGCGGCATTTCGTTCCCGGTAATTACTCCGTTTCTTACTTTTAAACCGCTTTCTTCCGGTAATAGACTAACTAATTTGTCTATACCTTTTATTTCCCCATTTCTGTCAATTATTCCGGCGTTAAGCAAAGCGCCAAACGCCTTGTCTCTATCTTCCGCATAATCTGCTTTAACCAGAATATCCAAGACAGCATCTGTGATTTTTCCTTCAATCTTACCGCCGTCAGCATTAATTTCACCTACCAGTTTTTTTGCAAATTCTTTTTCCGAATAATCAATAATATAGGTTAATCGAAAATCTTCATTATATCTTTCTGGTGTAACTCTAGAACCAGTTTCATCAAAGGGGAGGCGTAGCCCTCGACCTACTTCTTGAATTTTTCTTGTTTCTGAGCCGGAACTTCGCAATTTAGCTATTACAAAAACATTAGGATTATCCCAACCCTCGCAGAGAGTCCATTTTGAAAAGAAAAAACGGCATACATTCCATTCGCCGTTTTTGTTTTTGAATTGCAAGGATTGTTCTTTATCACGCAAAACTTTATCAACTTCATCTTGAATAGCGGCATCGCCTTTTTTGGAATTGTCCTCGGCAAAATATCCGGCAATAGCTTTCATTTCATTTTTTTCATTTCGTTCAAGAGAAGCATTTAAAAATTCTTCATATTCTCCTTCCGCCTGTTTAATTTCTTTTTCGATTTTTTTCATGAGCAATTCCTCGAACTTTGTGCGAAGCCAGCCTTGTCCGCCTCTGCCACGGAATGAAACGATACTGTCGATAAAAAAGAGAGAATTGGTTTTTATTTTAGGTAAATTACTTCCCATGTTTTTTCGGTAAAAGTTTTCTTTTTCTTTTTCAAAATGCGCTTCCAACGCTTGACTTAAGATCGTCTCCTGATAATCTAAAGAGAATATCTGTGGGATCAATTCCATACCCTGATAAAGTTCAAGCTCGTTTGAAAGACGGGCAGATGTTGCGGAAGGAGCTTCTTCCAGTGTAATATTGCCTTTAAATTGAGGATCAATAACCGACAATTCTTCACCTATGGAAAGTATAAGCTCTTTACTAGAATTTCCCTTATTTGAATCTATTTTGCTAAATATTACAGATTTTCCGCGTTCTATTTGTTTAACTTTATATTTCACCAATTCCGTTTTTGTATCCGGTAGCATGGGATACTCAATATGAATGCCCTTTACCAGTCCTTCATTAAACGCACGGATAGAATTTAAATCGTACACAAGGTTTTCATAATCTATTTTTTTATATCCGCCTGTTTTTATTTCGGGAAAAGTCGCTCCAAAGCGAATGATGATTTGAGGGCAAAGACCTTCTGTTATGGTTTTCCATGCCTTGTTTTTTTTGTCAAACTTATGCGGTTCATCAATAATTACAATGGGTCGTGTCGCTTTAAGTCCTTCCATAGGGCAACTGATATTTCCAAACAGAGTTGAGTCATAATCCGATTTACTCATTGAAGAAGATGAAAGCATACCATCATTGAGCAGTAACACATGGATACTTTTATCTTCGACAGCGGAAGCGTCGCAAAACGAGTGAAGGGCTTCCGGGATTTGCTTGCGTTTGCCTTTTTTTGTGTCAAAATCTCCGGCGTTGACAATTCCCAGATGAATAGACTGATTGCCGAATTCCTGCCGAAAATGTTTATTCCAATCATCTGAGGCAATGGACATTTTTATGCCTTCTTTAATTGCAACGCTTGGAACAAGTATGATAAATTTGAAAATACCATATTCATGACGCAGCCTGTGTATCAATCTGGTATATACATAAGTTTTTCCCGTACCAGTTTCCATTTTTACATCAATATTTTGCGTATTTCTGATAATGGGATTAGCATAATTATTTTTTGAAGGACTATTATACAACTCTATTGCTTTGACCGCATTGTCAATTGCTTCTAACTGGTATTGAAGTTTGTCAAGGCGCATTAATACCTCTCAATAAGGTTAGGCGAATTATCTAAATTAGTTTTGATATTTGTTTTTAATTCCCGCATGGCTTCAAATTCAAAAGAATATGGATACACAACGATTGTTTTAACCAACAATTTGTTTGTACCAATTTGATTGAGCATATCCTTTAATGCTTTTGTGTCCCAACCCATGTTAATCAAATAAAGCGTTATCGCTTCCCGAACATAGTGGGCTTTATAATTTCCAAAATTGATTTCTTCTACAGGGGTATCAAAACGATAACCGTCATCAATCAGCCAAGTGGCTAGAATAGTATCCAAACCGCTTGTTTCTGTTTTTTTATACTCAAAAGGTTTTATCATGTCATCGGCGATTAGATTTGTTTCTTCAGGATTAAATTCAATAATTTTTTCAAGCGTCTTTACATCAGGCGTAACAAGGCGGTAATGTTTGAAACCTATATCTTTATCCCAGCCGTTAGTCTGTTTTACAAGATCGCTTTCATAATCCGCAAGTATCTTTTTTCCGGCAAGGTCAATGCGTTTACGTGCAATTTCGTCGATGGTGTTGTACCCTGCTTTTCGTGCCTCAGAGTCAGGATTTGTTTTTTCGTCCAGTTGTACCATGATAAACTTGCGATTACCGCCATCTTCTGCGTTAAGTTGCATGACTGCGTGGGCGGTCGTGGACGAACCGGCGAAGAAATCGAGGATAAGAGAATCTTTATTACTTGCATGAAAAATAAGACGACTAATCAACTCAACAGGTTTTACGGTATCAAAAATATTATCTATTCCAAAAATTTCATTGACGGTCTTTTTTGCGCTTTCCGCTGTACCGATTTCCTTTGAGAAAAATCCCCAAAATGGTTCTGTAATATCGGATTTTTCTTGTTCAGAACGCATTTTTAGAATAATTTTGCCTTCACGTACAAATAAATCGCCGTTATTCTTATATTCGTTTATTTTTTCAATGCCAAGTTTCCACTGTTTTCCTTCAGGGGGGTTAATTCCTTCAATTTCATAAATCATAGTTTCGCGTCCGCGTATACCCGTAGCGTTCATTACTTCTAAAGGGTATTCACGATACATACCTTTTTCATCTTCGTATAAATATTCTTTTTTCCCAACCATGCGAAGATTAAATTTATCACCGCTATTTCTTTTATAGACAAAAATATGCTCTATCTTTGGTTGTAATTTATTGAACGCAGACTCAGTATTTTGCGATTTCGTTTTTGACTCCCAAGCTATATTTCCTAAAAAATTACTTTCTCCGAAAATTTCATCCATAAGCAATTTCAAATTTGCTTGTTCATTATCGTCTATTGATATAAATATTATCCCATCTTCTTTAAGCAATTTTTGGGCAATTTTTAGGCGTGGGTACATAAACGTAAGCCATGCGCTGTGCGAACTTTTTCCTTGTATGAATTTAAGACGAGATATTTCTTCATCAGTATAACCCAATATTGATTTTAATTTTTCATCACTAAACTCAAATTTATCCGAATAAACAAATTCCTCACCGGTATTGTAAGGCGGATCAATATAGATAAGTTTTATTTTGTTCTCGTAGGCATTGACTAAATGGCGAAGCGCATCAAGATTATCTCCCGTTATAAAAACATTGCCGCTGTTGGCATTTTCCGATTTGTCATTATGTTTCTTATCGGGAACTATCATTGTTTCGGATTTTAGCCCCACTTGCAGGCGTGCATAATCCTTGCCCACAAAGCCCAATTTGTAGCCGTCTCTGGCTTCTTCGATATTGTTTTTTTTCAGTTCATCTTCAAATTTGTCTGTTTTGAAATTACCGTCTTTGTCAAAGAATTGGGGAATGGCGGCTTTTAGGGTATTCAACAGATCATCATTTGGTTGGGCTGTTTCGTTGTGGTTGAGGATTGTTTTTAAGCCGTTTGTGTCTGTCATTTTTCTAATAAAAACCTCTAAATTTGATAAAAACGCAATAATCTGTATTACAGAATTTATATAGTAATACTTGTTTGATAAAGAATCAAGCTAATAGTATGGTTATTCGGTATTAGGATAAGTAATAATGGAAGAACAAGAGCTACTGGGAATTCTGAGCTTAAATATAAAACGTTGCAGAGAACGTGATAGTCTGACTCAAGCGGTACTCGCTGAAAAATTGGATATTTCTCCCAACTTTTTAAGCAATATCGAGAATTGTAAAAACTGGGTTTCCCCTGATACGTTGGTTAAACTTGCCGCCGCATTTAATATTGAACCTTACGAACTTCTAAAAGCAGACGCACTTTTATCAGAAAGGGAAAATGACATTTTGAAGTCGTATGCAGATGAAAATATGAAAGCGGTTTTAAGCGTGGTGAATCAGTTGGGGCAGAAGTAAGAGCGGGTATGTTTCCTGTGTACATTCTTTATATATTATACAAAATAAAACTCACAACTGTCATTTTTAGTAAAAAAACAATTGTCTAAATTTGAGGTATTTGTTTTTTGTGACAATACTATATCAAGAAAAGACCGTGTTCTTATAGCACTTTTCCATCTATCAAATTTTGTAGTTTTTAAACATAAACAAACAAACTCAACAGGAGACCAAATATCTTTTATAGGTATTCGGACATCATCTTTATTACCAAAATGAATATGCGATGCTGGATGTACTAATTCTATATAATCATCAGGAGAATAATCATAATGTATTTTTAAGGCATTTTCTTTTCTTGGAAAATTGTCAGACTCAATAAAATATTCTTCAAGTAAACTATCACCAACTTCAGAATAAGCTAATTTATTGTTAGCCAAATATTCATTATATGTACTAATTGAGTACGGTGATTCTAAAAACAAATAAAATAATTTTTTTACATAGTGATTTTCATCTTGCCACATTTCAAATAAAAAAATATCACCATTTGTTAGCAGAAAATCATAATCATACTCACTTCTGCATTCTTTGTATCCATCTACATATATACCACGCCTTAATTTATTATAAAATTTTGAGGAGATATTAGCTGGTTCTAATTCTATTGGTTTTGTTCGATTAATTATATATTCAATACCAAATTCATTTAACAATGATTTTATTTTTGAATATCCTATTTTTATTTTTGAAGAATTTATCATGTTTTACTTTTTTCCGAAATTTGCATTTTTTACCAAATAGTTGATTATTTCTTCCTGAGACATACTCATTGAAGCTATTTGCTCCATCATTAATTTTAACTTCTTATTGTTTTCTTCAGCATCAGCAGTTAATTCTCTCCTTAATATTTTTATTTGAGCTAAATCAGGATATTTAAATTTGAAATTTGGAATGTTAGACATAATTGTATCTATTTCTTTGCTGATCCAATCCATTTCTTGTAAACCTGTGATTCTTACCCATGCTTTCGTCCTAGTAATGGCGGTAAATAATTTATTTCTGATATTAATATCAGCCCTTGAAAACAAATTATATGCATCTGTTCCTACTATATATACCATCCCAGATTCATTACCTTTCGCTCTATAAACAGTAGTAAGTGTCAGAGCCCCCTTTATAAAGAAGTGATCGCCTGTAAACGAATTCGTTATATTATTTACTTGAATTCCACATTCAGATAATTCTTTTTCAATCCTATTAAAATAATTTTTACTATTTCTATCATCAAGACATATAATCATAATATCCTCAGGAAGTAAATAATCATTCTTTATGTTTTTTTGTACTTCATCTACAACATATTTAATTTCTTCAGAAAACGAATCAAAAATTTTAACTACAATTAATTGGGATTCTGCTTGAGATAATGACATTAATGACGGACTATTTTTTTTAGGTCTTTCAATTATTACATCTTTATCCTTTTGGCAATCTCCGCTAATTATTTTATATCCTAAATCAGACCAATGCTCTGCGTTCTCAAGCATTTGTAATATTGTCGCATTATATATTCCGAATCCTAATCCATGAGCTATCATTAATACTTCAAGAGGATTCCTATAACAAACATCAAGAACGAGATCGTTTTTATAAAATTCATTTGATAGTGCCATTAAATCAATTCCTTCATCCCCATATTTATTTTTAAATAGATCTATAGAATTTTGCATTTCTACATTTAATACATTTTGAAGTTCATCATACGCCCATACAAGGCTATCATTTTTTACTAATTTTCTACATAACCAGTAGAAAGGAGCAGAAAAATCTTGTCCTTCATCTATCAATATCAAGTCATATTCTTTTTTTAGGTTGCCCTTGGTTGCTTCTAATAATTGTTCACATATAAATTCAAATTCCTTTCCTTTGCCAACGTATCTTTTTTGTGCATCTCTAAATGTCAAAGGAGAAACACCATTTGACAAGCATGTATCATAATAAACACCAGCAAGGTTAATTCCACCCCAAGCATGTTTAATATTAACCATATCCCAATTTGGATCACTTGAAGAATAAAGACGATAAAATTTTGATATTAACAATTTAACTTGATCATATAAACTTTTGGTCCAGAAAGTATATAAAATTTTCTTCTCAGGATAACGCAAATGAAATACTGCTGTTTTTATTGCTAAAATTATTGTTTTTCCAGAACCAGCAAGTCCACGTATCCTCTGAGGACCATCAATGCAACACAATGCCGCTATTCGTTGATTTTTGTCAAATCTACTTATTTGATCTGACAATTTCTCTAAAAGAGCACCTTTGGAATTATCATATCCGTCAGGAATTTTTCTTGTTTTTTGTTTCTGGATTGACTTAATCCCTTCTATTATTGAATACATTTCATCAAATACATCATCATTAATTTTTTGGGGAGAAATTTCATTTATTTTTGATATTAAATCTCCCGATGAGTTAGTTAATATAACCCCAAATTCTTCAGCATAAGAAGTAATTCCTATTTTTTTAATATAATCAGATACAACAAAACTGTTAATAGGGACTTTCAATGATTGTCTTGAAAAACGTAATTTACTTGACTTAATCAATAATGCAAATATCTGATTTAATGTTTGATCGGCTTTCTTTAATATAATTTCTATATCAGTACCTCGTTCTTGTTCATTAAGAAATAAAAGAATTATACCTTTTGTTCTAGAAACAATACAAATAGTAGGGAATGTTATTACACTCTCATAATCTTGAAAGATAGGGTAATCAATAAATAATTGTGAATCTGATAGACCTATATTTTGTTCATGGTTTTTTATGCTATTTACAATTTCTTGAAGTTTTAATCGCTTCTCATAATCACTACATGTTATATTAATTTCCATAATTAAATTTACCTTCCTTCGATGACTATTTTTTCTATATCAATCTTCAAATTATACCTTAATCACCCCTATTCCTTCAATCCCTCCCTCAACAACAAACCTGAACATGATTCTTCTTGCAAATTGCCGCCAGTGTTGAGTCGTTCGTTATCAATGTTCCGGCATGTCTTCTTGCGGCTACCATGTAAAACATATCGTAAACAGAATGGTTATTATTAATCCCTTCGGAAAAAGCTTCTTCCCAAATAGTTCTGCTGTCGATAAATACATCTATATAATCAAGACCGTCATGGATATATTTTATACAGTCGTTCTTATTATAATTTTTTATAACGGTATACTTCCAAAAAACATTGGATAATTCAGAAATATAAACATCGGGCGCAAATACATTTTTTGCTTCTTGTAAAACTTTGTCGAATTTTTTGGATTTTTCTTTTCTTAACAGGATTTCCGCCGCTCCGGAAACATCAAGAATTAAATTCATCTGTTTCGATCCTCGCGGATTGATTTTACAAAGTCAAAATTCTTTGCTTCTTCGGAAATAACCCTGTTTCTTGATCTCTCAAGCGCCATAAGTCTCCGCTCCTGCCCGGAAATTTCCTTTTCCAGCCCGTCCTTTATCAATACAACGGTTTGCTGGGCTATGGTTCTATGCTGACGTTTAGCCTCAAACTTGATTTCTTCATATATATCTGCGGGAAAGTCCCTTACTTGTAAAAGCGGCATATTTTCTCCTCTGCATACAATATACATACATTTTCAATACTTGTCAAGCGGATATGCCGTCTGTGTCTTACTATTTTTCCGTATCTCCCCTATCTTTCTCCCTTTATATTCAAGCTTGACCAATCCAGTTTGCGAGTCAGGAACATTACAACACCGGTTATTATGAATGCCGCGATTGAACCAATTAGCAGAGCCCAATCCTCGGCATTGAGTGTAAGGTACATGATGAGGTACAAAAGCGCCATGACGAGTCCCATGTATGCGCTACGAGTCCATGTTTCGAGTAACGAGCGGGCGTATAGCGTCATCATGCAGGTAAGCGCGGCGGAGGCGATGAGATAAGAAACAAAAAATGAAAGATGTTCGGAAATTGATAATAGTAAAAGATAAAAAACAACGTTTGCGAAGCCGGAAAGTAAATATTGCGCGGGGTGTATTGATTTTTGTGAAAACACTTCCAGAAAAAACAGGGTTAAAAACGGTATAATCAAAAATAGAATCGCGTATTTTACCGCGCGAGTATTAAGCGCGTAATGATCAAGCGGTTTGAAAAAATCTACGCCGAAATATTCGTTTCTCCATATCCTATTACCTTCATGATCTCCTTTATCATCAGACATCCAGCAAAGAGGAATCGATCTGCTTAAATAACTTATTTCCCATTCGGCGTCAAAACCGTTTTCAGATAACGTATAGTTTACGGGTAAAAATCCTCCCTGAAACGATGGCGAAGACCAATCAGTTTTTATGCGCACATGCGTGTTCTCACCAATGGGAAGCGCCCGAATCGCTTTTCCTCCCTGCACTGCGAATTGAATATCGAAAGTGTTTATTCCGTTTATATTAAAAGGGCTTAAAGCGTTAACACCATTTCCGCCAATAGACAGTGTATTATAGCCAATACTTTTTTTATCGTCTGAAAAATCGGTATAAAAATTCCTATTACCCGGTTTAAAAAAGAGTTCGCTTCCGTTCCAGTCCGCCTTGATTATTTTGCGTATTCCTTTTTGACTTGCCAGTCCAATGACAATTTCAGCCTGTTCGGGGTACATTGTCTGATTTTGCTTGAGTTCATTTTTCGCCCTTTCAAAGCTAAAGTTTCCTGAAAGTAAAACATCACCTGAAAACAGCGCGACAGAAAAAATACCCCTGCGTTTTTTCTGAGCGGAAAAATCGGCGTTAATATCTACATCCTTAGGCGTAATCCAAAGCGCGTAATTGCGCGTAACAATCTCGACCTTTTCTCCGTCTCTTTCTGTTTTTGTCCTGACTTCTTCGCGTCCGACAACCGGAATACGAATAACGGGACCATACAGTATAAATTGACTGCCCCATGCTTCCATGATTGACTCTTCTACCGCATCCGCGCGACGACTGCGCTCGTTTATCAATGAGCGAATCATAAAAACAGGTATCAGTAAAAGCAAAATAAGAATAACAAGCATTGCTATTTTAAATCCACCGCTTGAAGTAAAATTGTAATTTTTTTTCTGCTTAGATAATTCCATATTGGCAGGTGATTGAACCTCAACCGAGCCCGCAGAGTGAAGGTTTCCTTCTTGATCTGACATATTAATCTCCTAAATAATTATTCTTTAATTACTGCTAAAAATCAATCTGCTTTTTGCTTCGCTTTTATTTAAATAATTTTCTGATATTTCTTACAAACTATGATAAAATCATATATTACAAAGGAGTCCGTTCTTGGGATATGACGACGCGCTGAACCTTGCCGCGCAAAAACTCGCGCAAATACCGCCGCAGGAGATCTGTCAAAAATGCGGTGTGCGCTATGAGGACGGAGAATTTTTTATTCCTTGGTTTAATACCGAAAAACAGCTTTCCTTAGCTTCGGTTTCGCATAAAATAATATGGCTGCATTATTTGACAGCGGACGGGATACAAAAACCATCGGAGCATTTAATCGCTTACAGAGAAGCCGCGCCGGCGCTTTTTTACGAAACTAATTTCAACAAACGCGCGGTTAAACCACTTGTTAATCATTTTGGCAAAAATCCGCAGAGCCTCATTTCTACCGGTATTGCCCTTGGCGGACAAAAGGCTGATATGGGCGACGCTGCCGTTACACTACATATTCTTCCGTATTTGCCGATGACTTTTATCATCTGGGAAGCCAGCGAAGAATTTCCCCCGGACGGAAATATCCTCTTTGATCAAACGGCAAAAACATGGTTCGCGGCGGAAGATCTTGCGGTCATCGCAAGCCTCGCGGTTTATGATTTGATTGCGGCGAGTAAACAATAAATAGGCATTACACTATTATACACATAAGCGGCTTATATTACTTGTTTGCTTTTTCAATAAGTGAATCTATATCTTCCGCTATGGCAAGACCGCCCATAGTATGCAAAGCCCCGTAGCACGTAACAATATAATCAATTATGTTGTGTTTTTTAAAAAGCATAATGGCTTCTTTTCCGGTTATGCCTTTTGCGGCTTTGTATTCTTCCATGCAATAGGCAATAAATTCGGCATTACCGCTCATACTATGCTTCCTCCGGAAAGATAATAGTCCCTGTCTCAATTTCCTCGTTCAATAAATTCGCCAAAGTCAACTGACTTAAATGCCATAACTTGGTGGACTCTATCTCCAGTTTACTGTACAAGAACGAAGAATACAACAATTCAAAAGCTTCTCTCTCACTTATATTACGGCTTTTCATTACTTCTTTGATAACAAGAGGAATAAGCATTTCCAGCGTTGCTTTAAATTGAGTATCAATCATTTGGAACCTCAATAAAATCTGAATATTTCAGAAAAGAAAGAGAACGTTCCGACACAAAAGTCATTTGATCAAATAATTGGCGGACTTTTAATCTGGCGATTGTATCCTCCGCTGACAATACCCCATCTTCAAAAGCAATTAACGTTCGATATATAGTATCATTTGCCACAGGTCCATAGATTACGTCATATCTTTTGCCGTTATAAGTATTACGCCTGTTAGCCATAACAAAATCAAGCCACGATTCATCCGCCGATTTAAAATGCAATATATCAAGTTCCTGTTTCATTTTTTCGTAGTCAACTTCATAAACGCTGATAAATTTCCCTCTGGGAGTATTCCCTTCCCTAATTGAGCGGGTATAAACTTTAACAGCAAAGTTGACAGCCTGTTCTTTGTTAGTAGTTGTGTAGAAGCCGGCTCCAAAGTCGAGTGTTCTGGTTGAGGAGCGAAGTTCGGGAATTTTTATAATTTGGTCGCTGCCGTGGTATAGGGTCATAGTTATTCACTCTTTATGTCCAATCATACCCCACCAACTTCTTCCCTTCAACCCTTCTATCAATAGAAATATATTCTCTCTTTGACAAAGAGTTATCTTTTGCTTACAATTAATAAATGCCTTTAGGTGTTTTTACGATATTACCTGAAAATTTCTTTTCTCCACTTACAAGTGTAAATCGCGAACATTATGCGGCGCTTTTGGTGCTTTACTATCGACTTTTTCAGGAAAATAGAGGACTTGAAAGGGAACTGGTAATTAGGGAATTTATGAATTATCTTACCCTTCACCGAGATAGTTTAAAAGAAGAAGATGAAGAACCTGTAAGGGATGCGGCTTTTAATGTACTGCCTAGTGATTCTTCTTTTCATATTGAAATGAGCGCTCAGGAATTAGACTTTGGCGTTGCCGTGGATAATATAAGTGAAAACCGTAGCGATAATCGCATTGTTCATGAAAACCACTTTGCAGATGAACGGACTTTGGCAAGTAAATTTTTACGGCGTTTCATAAACTCAGGTTGGCTTGCTGAAGAAACTCTGGCTGACTTTACTAAAGTGATTAACATTACCGCATGGGGTAAGCCGTTTATGAAATCCCTTGCCGATATTGACGGCGGTCTTAAAACTGAATATGAAAGCCATGTTGTTACAGTTTATTCCATGCTCTGCGGCGAAACGATAAAAAAAGACGGACATCACGCGGTACTCAAGGCGCACGAGGAATGCCGCTCGCTGATAGATTCCCTCAAGGTTTTATCACAAAGCATCAAAGGTTATTACGACAGCCTTAACGCGGAAGCAGTTCGTTCTCTGGCTTCATCGGCGTTACACGAACATTACGATCTTTACATGGGGGAAGTGCTGGACAAAGCGTACAAACGGTTAAAAACTTCCGACAATGTTTCCCGTTACCGTCAGGGTATTTTCAAACAAGTGGCGGCGTTGCTTAAAGACGACCAATGGCTTGATGAAAGCGCAGGTAAATATATGCGGATACTTCAAACAAGCCGCGAGGAATGCTGCAAAAAACTGATGTCCATGCTGGAAGAAATTCGGGACGATTTAAAATCTGTTGATCCTCTTGAAGATGAAATCGACAGGCGAAACGCCGCCTATTCCCGTTCCAGCACGGAAATAATCAAAGCTTACATTGAGCCGGATAGTACTGTAGCCGGAAAAATCGGGCAGCTTATAAAAGCGATTTACAGAGGCAATGAAGAAGTTAAATCCGGTATTGCCCACGGACTCTACCGCATAAGATTTCTTTCACCTTCTAGCTTGACACTTTTCCAAAAACGGGCGGAAGGTGATTTTATCACCGCCCCTTCAAAAGCCGATATTGAAGCGCTTGCCCAATCTGAAGCAGAATTTCTTGAACGTATGAAGAAGCGTCTTTCCATCAAACGAATTAAAGCATGGCTTGACGAACAAGGTGGGAGGGAAAAAATTCTTATTCCGGAAGAACTTATCACGGGAGAAGATTCTTATATCCGTTTTATTTATGCCCTGCTCTACGGCGCACGAGACAATTTTAGTTATACTGTTGAAGATACTGAAGAAAAAGCAAATACCGTTTCGGTAAAAGCGGCGGATTATGTGGTCCCCGATATACGTTTTCGCAAGAGGATCGATAACCGAGTCCATGTTGACGGAGATGAGCCATGAATCAGGACATTAACGCTCTTGTTTTGATACGCGACCTTTCAAGCGACGAATTTGAAAAATTTAAGACGGCGCTTCATATACTTACATCAAAAACTTTTATTATTCGGGGTATTGATAAAGAACAAGAGCTTTACGATTTTACAATTAGAAACAGTGCGCTTTTTGATGCGTGGTTTTCCTGTATGGACGCTTCTCTGGTACGGGATGAAAGTTTAGGAGTTATCGCCTTTCGGGGTTTGGGGAATACCAGACTCTATTTTGCAAAAGATGAAATCTGCGCGGTTCTTGTTCTGCGCCTTCTTTACGATGATAAAAAAAATGAAGTATCATTAACAAAATTTCCGGTGGTGACAGTAAGGGATTTTCAGGACAAGTACAACGCCATGACCGGAGACGAGATAAATAAAACCACCCTTAAAAAAGTTTTAACTAAACTTTCTTCCTGTAAATTAATTTCTGTAGAGTCACAGGATTATGCAGACCCCGAAGGGATCGTTCAAATGTATCCGAGCATTCCCATAAGCATAGACCGTAACGCTCTGGATAACGCCATCGCTTTGCTGGGGGATAAGAACGAAGATGGCGAAGACGCGGAGGACGAACTATGAACCTTAACCGAACCCGAAGGTGGAGGCACCCATCTTGATTACTCTGGAGCGTCTGCGGCTTGTCAATTGGCACAACTTTGACGACGAGGTAATAGAAATAGGGAACCGCTGTCTTCTTGCCGGTGATAACGGTTCCGGCAAGTCAACTGTCATTGATGCGATTCAATATGTAATGGCGGCAAATCTGAGAATGGCGCGGTTTAATTCCGCCGCAGATGAGCGCCGAGGCGGAGGGCGCGATCTAATGGGCTATGTGCGTTGTAAACTCGGCAGTGAATCAACAGATTACCGCCGTGGCGACACCATAACCCATGTAATGCTTGAATGGCAAAGTGGCGGCGGCGGTTTTGCCTGCGGTGTGTGCATCGAAGCCTACAAGGACAATCACCACACTGAACATTTTTGGATCGGGGACACAGGTTCCCAAGATTTCATACGGACTATAAATGTTCGCAACGAAAAAAACGAGCCTTTGGTATTCCGTCAGTTTAAAAATATACTTGCAGAAAAAAATATTGATGACTGTCCAACAAAAAAAGAATACATAAAAGGATTAACCAACCGTCTTGGAGTTTTTAAACGGCAGCCCGATGTAAACCCTTACCTTGATTCACTTACCCGCTCCATAGGTTTTAAGCCCCTTGATTCCATCGATCAGTTTGTATGCGATTTTATTCTCGAAGAAAATCCTGTGTCGATTCAGGACATGAAACAGAACCTTGAAAATTATAAAGAAGCGGATCGGCAGGCAAAAGGGGCGATTGCAAAAATCGGCGTATTGAAAAAACTTTGCGCCAAGGCGGCGGAATGGCGCAATTACGACGGGCTTATCATAAAACAGGAATATTTGAAACTCAGCATTGAATGGGAAAATGAAAAACAAAAGAAAGACAATGCCGCGCGCCAGCTTGTGGAAACTCAGAACAAACTGGATTTCACTAACCGCGAAATTGACGCGCTGAACCAAAAGCGGTTAGACGCGGAACAGGAGCTAAGGGCTTTGGATCAAAGTCTTGCCGCCAATGACGCACATCGGCTCTACGAAGAAATTAGGGTGCGTATTGAACGAATAAAACTCGACTTTGCCAGGCAAACAGATCAAGCAGAAAAATACCGGAACTTAAAATCCCAGTGCGAAGCGCTTTTGAATCGAGCATTAACAGAAAACTTTGACGAGGAAGACGCCGCTATTGCCGAAGATTTTAAAAAATACCAAAATGAAAAATACTTTGCTGAACGAAGAAAAGAGGAGACACAGAATTTACTCCGTAATATTCGTTCTGAATTAGCGGAACTTGAGCAAGGTAAACATCAATATCCAACCGCTCCATGCGAATTACGGACAGCTCTGGAGAAGGCGGGCATCGAAGCTTTCTTTCTGGCGGAAGCGGCGGAGATTACCGAACCTACATGGGTTGACGCTGTTGAAGGCTGGCTCAATACAAGGCGCTTTGCCATTTTAGTCGCTCCAGAAAATTTTCAAAAAGCCATTGAAATATACGACCGCCTTCCTCGTTCTGTAGCCGGCGCTTTTATTCCCAATATCGAAAAGATGCGGGACGCAAAGGCAAAACTTGGTTCTCTTGCGGAGATAGTCAAAGCCGAAGGTTATGCGCGTATTTACATCAACTACACCTTGGGAAAGGTAATGCGCTCTGATCTTTCAAGTCTTAAAACATACGATTCTGCCGTTACCAAAGAATGTATGACCTACACGAATCATACCGCTTCACGGATCAGGGAGGACGTTTATAGCCGTCATTATTTGGGAAGAACCGCGCTGGAGGAACGCAAAAAATTCTTGTCCTCCGAAGCTTTGCGTGTCGAAGCGGAATTGACCGTTGCCGAAAGGGAAGAACGGGAAGCGCGAAACCGTGAAGACTGTTGTAACCGTGTTATACATTCTCTGCCTAAATTAATAAACTTTTTCCCTTCTATTGCAGACGCAGAATCTCTTGCAGAACAACTTGCTTCAGCGGAGAAAAAACTTGACGCGATAGACACGCAGTCGTTCAAAGAATTGGAAAATAAACACGGCGAATTAGAACAACAGCTTAATCTGTTAAAAGAAGATAATGACCGTTTACAAAAAACATGGGGTGGACTGAACACTAAATTATCTAACTGCCGCGAAGACCTTGATCAATTTACCCATTCTCAGGAAGAAAAAGAAAATGCGATCAAAAATTTCAGTAATGAGCATACTCTTATGATCGGTGAATGTGAGGAATACGCGCAAGAAAAACTTTCAAAGAACAGTATCGCTGATCTTACCAATACCTATGAATCGACATTAAAGAGTTTTAAGACCCGTACTGAAACATGTAAGAAAGAGTATGAAAAACTTGTTCGTGATTATGAGCAAGAGTTTCATTATCTTCTGGGCATGGAACCTTCGGATAATGCCGAAGCGGAAACTCTATTGAAACGACTTGAAACATCGGAACTGCCTCAGTACCGTGAAAAAATTGCGAAGGCATATCAGGATGCGGAAAAAGAATTCAAAGAACATTTTATTTCCCGCCTTAACGAACATATTGAAGAAGCCAGAGAAAGTTTTAAAGAGATTAACGATATTCTGCGCACTCTCCATTTTGGTCGGGATCAATACTGGTTCCATCTTGAAGAACTTAGTGAGCGCAAGGGACAGATCGAAGTTATCAGACAGGCGGCAAAGATACCCACCGCAGACGAAGGGCTTTTTTCCCAGCTTCTCGATCCGGCGGAGCGAAAAGCGGCGGAAGAACTTTTTAACCGGATTTTAAATTCTCAACTGGATTCAAAAGAACTTAAAGAAATTTGTGATTATCGTACTTACTTTCACTACGACATCAGAATTAAAGAGACTGATAAGCTTGACGAAACCGGCAATCCGGTAATTCTTTCACTCTCCAGAGTACTTAAAGAAAAATCCGGCGGCGAGTCGCAAACTCCGTACTATGTCGCTATTGCCGCAAGCTTCTACCGTTTTTACAAGACAAGTCCTGAAAGTAAAGTGCGTCTTGTAATTTTTGATGAAGCTTTTAACAAAATGGACGACGAACGGATCGGCAAAATACTTGAATTTTACAAAACCCTTAATCTGCAGATCATCACTTCGGTTCCACCAGAAAAAATTGAAGCCATCGCCCCTTACATGGATAGAATCAATGTGATAAGCCGTTTCGGCAACGCAGTAAAAGTAAGGGACTGCCATATTGATGCTATTGATTCAAGTGATATTGATATAAGTGTATGAATTTTTTTGTTCGTATTAAGTAAAGGTGATTAAAATGACAAGCTGGGAAAAAAAGATTATAGATGAGTTTATAAACCATTATTTTGATTCCGCTTCAGAAACAGGAGAAAATCGAAGCGCCCTGCGTGTACGTTCCTCTTTACTTTTCCCTAATTTTGATGCGAGCCATCCCGATGAAAAAGAATCTTATCTGGAAGCCGCAGAATCCTTGCAACGGAAAGGAATAATAAATCTTAACTGGGAAAAACGAGGCAAGGGTGAGCGAATAAAAACTTTAAGTTGTGAAAATTTTGAAAAACTTTTTGAAGAAACCGGCAAACCGTACCCTAAAATAGAAGCGGAAAAAATCAAGAGTATGCTTGGGGAAAAAATTCAGGCAATCAAAGAATCAACATTGCCGAATAGGGACACTGTTCAAACAGAAAAAATAATAGCCCTTCTGGAATTTCTTTCCCTGCACTTTGGTCCCCATGAAATCGGACAGGGAATCGATCAACGCGCTATGGAAGATTTTATCCATCTTATGGAATTCTGTTCTGGCCATTTAAAACAAGAAAAATTAACAACCCGTGCGCTTTCAATTATGCTTTACCGAGATTCAAAGCGTCTGGAAACCATTCTGACTCTTTGCAGTCCTTTTTTATCACGTATTCAAAAAGTTGTTCCCATTCCGGATATATCATTTCTGGAACGCTCCTATCCCGAAACCATGATTGCGGGAAAAATTATTATTCAATTCAAAAATCAAGAGCCGCCTATGATAAATGCCGGAGGTCATATCATCGGTCTTCCGCTTGAGAGTACGGAAGCTATTGAGACAATAAAACTTGTATCAGAGAAAAAAGATAAAACCGTACTGACCATTGAAAATAAAGAAACTTTTTATGCGTTGGGAAGTCCGCAAAAACACAATGAGGGTAAAACTCTTTCTCATTATGATTGCTTTCTTTACATAGGCGGTTACTCAAACCGCGCCGCCGCGGCTATCGTAAAGACGTTAGCCGCTTCGGGATTTTCTTTTTACCATGCCGGAGACCTTGACCCGGACGGGATTCTTATTTTACAGCACATTCAGGAATTAGCTGAAAAGCCGGTTGTTCCAGTGCGAATGGATGCCATAACTTTTGACCAATACCAGAAGTGGGCACGATCTCTCACTAAACCAATGCTCCGCCAAATTGAGAAAATACGGGAAGAAACAAAGAGCAACCCTGATCTAGCCGGACTGTTGCGACGTATTGAAGAAACAGGTATGGGCGTAGAACAAGAAATTATTGATTATAGGTGAAATAATTAATCTACACATATGTACCTTTAGAAATAATTCTTAGTATATATAAATCCCTTTTATTTAAAAATCTCATATAAAACTCTGCCTGTCCATTCGGGAGGAATATCCAAACCCAAAAGCGCCGCCATAGTGGGAGTAATGTCGTATATATCTATCGGAGAAAGTATCCTAAAACCTTTTTTTATTCCTTTGCCGTAAAAAACAATAGGAATTTTTCGATGGTTAGGATTATCTAATCCATGCCCAAAACCGCTGCCCCCATGATCCGCGCTCAGAACAAATACCGTATCGTCATAGATTCCCGCTTCTTTAACCGCCTGTTCAATAACGGCTATCAAGATGTCCAATTCTTTAAGTTTTGCGTAATATGCCTTTGAACCCCAATTATTAGAGTGCCCCGCCTGATCCGGCTCGTCAAACGCTACTGCGGTAAAAAAAGGCTTTTGTTCTTTTATATAAGCGGCGATTTTCTTGGCGGATTCAACATTAGTAAGTATTTCTTGCTTTTCCGCTGCGGAATCAGAGCAGAGTTTTTCCATTTCATCCCATTCATAAAATAAAACCGCTGTCTGCCCGCTGTTTTCTAAAAGCGTAAAAATCGACGGGAAATTTTCCCTACTGCGTTGTTCCGGCGGAGCGCCGCAGAAAAGAGAAGACCAGTTAGGCCAGCTTGAACTTGGCATAACGGATTGTGCGTCAAGACTCCAAGCGCCCTTAGACATCATACGTTTTACCGTGGGCATATTCGCTTTAGGAACATAAACGCCGCCCCATCCGTCAAGACCGATAAATACCAGATGCTTTGCGGGAACAAAATTCTTCGGGATTTGTTCTGTCTGTAATGCCGGTTTTATGCCTACACAACTTTTTGTAAAAAATATGATAAGAATTGAGAAAAAAAGCGAGGGTAAAATCAATTTTAATTTTCTGTTTATATTCTTCATTAATAATAAAAAAAACATATAGTCAATTTAGTTACAAAAATAAACCAATATATATTAATAATATATTATTTTTAAATAGTTTGTTAATCCCCATAGCAATTTTCGCCATGTTCCTATATGCTGATAATATAACGAATACTGAGAAAAAGGAGAAAATTATGTCGTCAATAACAGAAAACAAACAGGGTTTAAAGGTTCTCATAATGGGAAGTATTTTACAGTTATTCCTTGGGATAATTTATGTATGGAGCGTTTTTGTAATACCTGTCAAAGATTTTTATGGATGGTCTGTTGACAGTGTAAAGCTTACGTCTTCGTTTATGCTTTGCTTTTTTGTCATAGGCATCTTGGCGGGGGGAAAACTGCAAACTAAAATCGGCGTAAAAATTACAACCTTAATTGGCGGGTTAATGGTTGCAGTGGGTATGCTGGCAACCGCGTTGATCCCGGCGGGCGGAAAAGCGCCTGTCTTTCTCATCTATCTTTTCTACGGCATAATCGGCGGCTTCGGCGTGGGCGCGGGATATAACGCAAATATTTCCTGCGCGCAAAAATGGTTCCCGCAAAACCGCGGCTTTGCAACAGGCATAAGCGTCTGCGCGTTCGGGCTCTCGACAGTTCTCTTCGCGCCGCTTGTTACAACATTAATCAGTAAGCTTGGGGAGAACGCGGTAAAGAATACATTTTTAATATTAGCCGGAGGTTTCGCGGTTGCGGTTTTGTTATTGTTCAATTTTATTAAAACGCCGGAACAAGTGCCAAACGCCGCCGCGCCGGTTTTGAAAGGCAAACAATACACAACTCTGGAAATGATCAAAACTCTGCGCTTCTATCTGATCGCATTGTCTTTGATGTTCGGCACTTCGGTCTTTTTCATTATCCTTCCCAGTCTTAAAGAGTTGGCTGTAAACAGAGGACTTGCGTCTTTCGCAACCGGAATTGTCATGTTTACAGGCATAGCTAACGCGCTCGGCAGACTTGGCGCGCCGCTTATGTCCGATAAAATCGGGCGCGAAATGGCAGACATTATCATTCTTGCCGCAACCGCGCTGGGTGCATTCGGTCTTTGTTTCGCCAATGGAGTTCTGCTGATTGTAATCATCGCGGTAGTCGCATTCTGTTACGGCGGCTATTCGGGATTGTATCCCGTTCTTACTTCCGGAAATTTCGGCATAAAAAATATCGGTTCTAACTACGGCGCGGTCATGGTGGGTTTTATGCTCTCGGCGTTGTTGTTTCCAATCGTTATCAAAAAAATCAATGGTCAAGAGTTACAATTTATCGCTCTCGGCGCTTTGGCGGTTGTCGGCGCGGTATTGGTCGTCATTTTAAGACTGATGAATTTAAAACAGGCAAAAGAAGAAAATTGATGCTTATTACCTGACAATTTTAAATTGTCAGGTAATTCCGATTATAATTGTTTTTCATATAAGAAATTATCTAATTCCTTATATGAAAAACTAAATCTAAGGTATATAATAAAATTATGCAAAAAACTTTTATTCGTAACCGGATAACTTTCGGTCTGGGCACTATCGGCAGGGACATGGTATATGGCATAGTCAGTATGTTTCTCATGTTCTATCTTACCGACGTAATCAACCTACCGACAAATACAATGTGGTGGGTGGCGGGAATTATTCTTGTCGCCCGTATCTTCGATGCCTTTAACGATCCTTTCATGGGACTTATCGTAGATAACACACATTCGCGCTGGGGCAAATTTAAAATGTGGATTACAATAGGCGCGGCAACTTCTCCGATATTTACAATTTTGCTTTTTACCAACCTTGGTTTCCAGGGAAACGCGTATGTCATTTCCTTCGCTATTATCTACTTTATGTGGGGAATCTGTTACACGATCCACGACATATCATATTGGTCAATGCTTCCAAGTTTGAGTATTGATCAAAAAGAACGGGAAAAAATCGGGGCGCTTGCCCGTATTTTTGCGAATATCGGTTTGTTTTTTGTCGTTGTCGCTATTGTGCCGCTGACAAAAACGCTGGGCGATAAATTCGGCTCTTTGCAAAAAGGTTATTTTATTTTTGCCATCTGTGTATCGGTTTTTATGTCTTTGGGTATGTGTGTTACAATTTTCGGCGTAAAAGAGACAGGTATTGTGGCGCAAAAAAAGGAAAATACTCCGTTACGCGAACTTGTGAACATCATAATAAAAAACGACCAGTTGTTTTTTACGGCTATTTCTCTTTCGCTTTTTATGATTGGTTATATGACGACTACCAGTTTCGGATTGTATTTTTTTAAATACGCCTATGGCAATGAAAATATGTTTTCAGTCTTTTCCGCTATTTTAGGTATATCGCAATTAACAGCCCTTGCGACTTTCCAGCTTTTCAGCAAAAAATTTGACCGTAAAACTCTCTACACCGGCGCAATAATTTCCATGACGGCGGGGTATCTGCTCTTTTTCTTCGCTCCTGTTTCAACAATGTTATTCATCGGCATTGCGGGCGTTTTAATTTTCTTTGGGCAGTCATTTATCCAGCTTTTAATGACTATGTTCCTCGCCGACTCCGTTGATTACGGTCATTGGAAACTCGGCAAGCGCAACGACAGTATCACCTTCTCTCTCCAGCCGCTAATTAACAAAATAGGCGGCGCGGTAGGCAGCGGGGTTGTTTCCGTAGTAATAATTATTTCGGGAATTAAAGCCGCCAATACTGCCGCCGACGTTACGCCCTCCGGTCTTTTAATGATGAAAGTCGCTATGCTGATTTTTCCGCTTTTGTGTTTCGCGGGAAGTTATTTAATTTACCGTATGAAGTACAAGATTGACAGTAAGTTTTACAAACAGATACTTTCCGATTTACAGGAACGCGGAGAGTTGGCAAAGGGTTCATAATAAAGAGAATAATTATTATGAATAACAGGGAACTAATTATAAAACAATATTTTGAATCATGGATAAAAAAAGACATAAGTATTATTGAAAAATATTTTTCGGAAAATATAAAATACGTTGAATGTTATGGTCCAGAATATAATGGGATAGATCAGATAAGACAATGGTTTAATAATTGGAATAACGGCAATAGCGTATTGAAATGGGATATAAAAAGATTTATTGAAAATAAAAATATAATGGCGGTTGAATGGTTTTTTGAATGTGAATACAACCGGGAAATGATCTCTTTTGATGGTGTTTCTATTATTGAATTTGATGAAGATGGGAAAATAACGGGGGTTAAGGAATTTCAGGCAAAAGAGGGAAGAATTTAACCGCTAACCGAATAGGGAAGAAGTTACCGCTAACCGTATGAACATTTGCTATTTATTGATTTAATTCCGTGAGCGAGTGCGGAAAGCCACATCAGCTCCGGGTTGGCTGGCGGCGTTGGATGCACGTTTTGACGTGGCTGCATTGGAAATTCAGCCAAATGTCGCCGCTGTGGCTTTCCGCACTCGCTCGCGCATTTTATTCATTAATTAAGGAAGGGTTTAACTGTGAGGCAGTGGGTATTTGTTAACTTGACAAATTCCTCAAAAAAGGTGAAAATTATACTAATGAGCCAAAATGTAGCCATTAAAACGTTAATCTCAACGCAAAAATGCCGTTGGAGACAATATACCCCCCCCCCCCCCCCCCATTCGGTAGCCCCTTACACACACTTACAAGCATATATTTTCTCTTCGGAAAAACGCCGTCCGTTTTTAGGAACGGCGTTTTTTATACAAATCAAACAAGAAAGGAGTATTTAGCATGAAAAACAAGAAAATGGTTTTTATGATCGCCTTAATAGTAATGGCGATAATTCCTGTTTATGCCCAACAATATGACAGCGAAAAAGATTTTCAAATTGATTGGGATGATAATGTAAAAAACGGCGTAATAATTACCAAATACATTGGTACAAAAAAAGAAGTCCGTATTCCGCCAAGCATACAAAATAATCCTGTTACAGGAATTGGAAATAAGGCTTTTTTCCTTAATAGGGACATTACCAGAGTAATCATACCAGACAGCGTTACCAGTATTGGGACTTGGGCTTTTCAGGTTTGCGAAAGCCTTACCAGCATAACCATACCCAACAGCGTAACCAGCATTGGTGGTGGTGCTTTTAACTATTGCACCAGACTTACCAGCATAACCATACCGGACAGCGTTACTAGTATTGGGTCTGCTGCTTTTGTCGATTGCCACAGCCTTACCAGCGTAACCATACCCAACAGCGTAACCAGCATTGGGGACAGAGCTTTTAATGGTTGCACTGCTCTTACAGCAATAAATGTTAATTCCGACAATACAAATTACAGTTCAGATAAGGGAGTACTGTATAATAAAAATAAAACAACATTGATCAAATATCCAGCAGGAAAAAAAGACAATACATTTTCAATACCAAACAGCGTTACCAGAATTGAGGATCATGCTTTTTCCTCTGAGAATAACAAATTGTACAGTTATTCTTATTCCAGTCTTACCAGCGTAACCATACCGAACAGCGTTACCTACATTGGGGATAATGCTTTTTCCTATTGCGGGAACCTTGCCAGCGTAACCATACCAAACAGCGTTACCAGCATTGGGGATAATGCTTTTGACGAATGTACCAGCCTTACCAGTGTTATCATAGGGAACAGCGTTACCAGCATTGGAGGTAATGCTTTTTATCATTGTGGAAAACTTACCGGAACGCTTAACATACCAGACAGTGTTACCAGCATTGGGGAGAAAGCTTTTTTCGATTGCAGCAGTCTTACCAGCGTAACCATAGGAAACAGCGTTACCAGCATTGGGATGGGTGCTTTTGCCCATACCAGTCTTACCAACATAACCATACCCGACAGCGTTACCAGCATTGGGGGGGGCGCTTTTTACTACAGTTGCACCAGCGTAACGTTTCAAGGAAAGATTGCTTCTAATAAATTTGGAAGTAATACTTCTGATTTTTCTGGTTATTCTAGATGGGAAAATCCATTCGCTGGTGACTTACGCGACAAGTATCTTGCAAACGACGGCGGTCCCGGAACATATAAAAGACTTACTGGCGGCGAAACATGGCGGAAACAGTAACGAAATGTCGTTAGTTACATTTAAAGAGCGATAAAGATGTATGCCCAATAATGTAACACGGACAGATATTTTTTTATTTACTGATTGATATTTTCAGGGAGCGTGGGCGGAAAGACATATCGGCGACATCGGCGTGAATCGCGATGCCGCCACGCCAGAGCGTGCGTTCAACGCAGCCACGACCGCAAGGAGCCGAGATGGCTTTACGCCCACGCTCCCAAAAGATGTAATTAATGAATAGGGAAAATTACGGAGTACGGAATAAAATCTTTAGGCATACAACTTGCCCCCACTTACAAATAAACAGGAGAAAAAATTGAATGAATCCCAACACCTTAAAAAAATCCTCATCTCGCTTCACCGCCGCCGTTATCTTATTTATCTTCTCCTAAATAGCGATCCCGGTAACAGTGGGAATTAGTAGCATAGTGAGATGGGCGGTAAGCAGGTAAAATAGCTATTGTCATGAACATTAGAAAAGAATAAACGGTATAATGGTATTAAGCCCTGTGACTTTTGTGGAGGAATATTTAGAATGAGAAGCGATACTCTTATAAAAAGCGATGGTATGAGAATTCTGGCGGAAAAGCTGGGCATAATCGAAGCGGAACGATTTATTACTCTTGTTCTACGTGAACCATTTGATTACACCGACTGGCAACGCAACCTGTACGGCAATATGGGCGTAAGAGAATTGTATGACAAAGTAGTCGCATCCGAAAAAATAATGTAAAAAGAAAATCTTTAGGCATATATCTTGCCAATACAAAAAATAAATTGGAGAAATAATGAATGAATCCCAACATCTTCAAAAAATCCTCGCCTCATTTCACCGCCGCCGTTATCTTATTTATCTTCTCCTAAATAGCAATTCCGGTAACGGCGCTCGTTAGTGGAATAGTGGGGTTTGCGGTAAGTAAGTAATTAACCAATAGCCAGAGCGATACGCAGGGCGGCGTTGATCAATTCTATTATAAATCCGGTAAAAATCACCTCTTTTCATAAATCCAACGAATCCAGATAAAAGTTTTGGTACGACAGTACATCTTCCGCTTCGGCGTTAAGCTCGTCTGCATGGAGGCGAAAAAGTTCAATGTCTCGCTCTTCCGACATTCTTTCCTTGCCAGACGAAACCGGAAAAAAGATTATTTTTGCCCGTCCCGCCGGTACTTCGGGGGGCACATCAATGGTCAGCCTATGGTTTACAGGTATTTCTACAGTTTGCGTAACACTCATGAAGTAAATATAGCATGAAAACAAGAAATAAACAAGGTAACGGATAATTTACTCTTGTCTTTCTCGGTTCGCGGTAAAAAAAATAAAAATATTTTTAAATTCTGTCAAGCAAAATGACTAGTCCGCGCCATATATAGGTAGGAGATTCTATGGATGTTTTTACATTTATGCCCTCCGGGGCTGGCAAAGAAAACAAAGAAACTTTACTTGCCTTTGTTGACGAAATTGGGGATAGAGGACACAGTGGAAAATCCTCTGAATATTTTGCGATGTCCGCGGTACTTTTTCCGGCTTCAGTCCAGCAAAAAGTTAAGGATTGTATAACTAACTTAAAAATAAAATTAGGGGTCGATCTAAAAACGCCTCTACATTGGCGAAACCATTGTCGTAAACATGATACAAGAAAATACATAACCGGAGAAATTGCAAAATTAGAGGAAATAACGGTTATTTATGTTATCTCGGATAAAAAGACAGTCCCGGAAGACCATACAAAATTTTACAATATAGTAGCCGCTTTTACTCTGGAACGAATACTCAATCATACAGAAAAATTAAACGCTAAAGTCTGCGTACGTTTTGGACATGTTCGCGGCTTCAATCACCCAACAACTCTTGATTATTTCAAAAAAAGAGACTGGCATTCGTGCAATTACAGCAGACTATCTGATCAACCTAAATGGATTTCCGCTGATTCTAATTCCGGCATACAACTGGCTGACCTATACGCCGGTATTCTGGGCGCAGCCATGATACCGGACAAATTTGGAAATTATGAATCAGCCTATTTGGAAAAGATAAAACATCAAATTAGAAAATCATCTAATCAAACAATAAGCGAGTATGGCATAAAGGCGATTTCATTGGATAATGATCCACGATCGTTCAAATGGTGGCCAGAAGGTTGGATATAAAAAAAAGCCCCGAAGTGCAGCATACAAACTTAATTTGTAAGGCTTCTACAACAGAAGCAAGCTAATACTTCGTGGACTCTCTGTTTTTAATATATACCCCAAAAACAAATTTGTCAAGAAAAATTTTGGCTAAATGTAATAAAAAAAATAAAAATATTTTCAAATTCTGTCAAGCAAAATGACTAGTCCGCGCCATATATAGGTATGAAAAATTTATATTTTTTGGTTGTAGCTTTTTTGTGCGGCGCCGCTCTTTTTGCGGAAGGTGGCGCGGCTGACAATAAGACTGCGCCCCTTTTAAACTGGAGTCTGCTTTGGAGCGGCTCATGGGAAGAAAAAACTTTTACTTTTCAGGACGAACCTGAAGTATTAGGGACTCTTCATAACCGCGGGGAATTGAAATTGCATTTTATTCCCCCTCATCTTGTACTGCGCGGACAGGCGCTGGAAAAACGTCCTCTGGACTTTTCTTTGGAGCCGCCGTGGGGAGATCCCGATAAATTGGTTACCAATTATACCTGTAGTTTGTACCACAAAACGACAGGCTCGCGGCTCCTTTACGGGACGCTTGACGAATGGGGGCTTTCCGCGCGGATTCGTAATCCATGGATACGCTCGCCGCCCTACGCCGAAAACCATATGCCCCTCATTGCCGATGTAAAAACCGCCGCATCCGCAACCAAAGAGGACGAAGCGTACTTGTACCTGTCCAGTCCGTATCTGGAACTTTTTTCAAAATTAAAAATGCGCGGCTTTGCTTCCGCGCAATCGGAAGTTGATAAGTACAAACCGGCGTTTTCAGGCGGACTGGATTTTACTATCAATAAAATCAACAGTTTGTTAATAGAAACTTTTTATACAGGCGCGACTCTCCCGCCCACAAAATCAAGTTCGTGGTTTTCCGCTTCGCCGCCTCTCCCTGAAAGGGAATTCCGGCTCTTTGCCGCGGGGCTTCTTTTTTCAAACCCGGCTTTTTCCGTAAGCTCGGATTATGCCGTATCGGAAACTTTTGCCGTGGGGAAGGATATTTACGCTAATTTGGGCATTTCCCTTTCACCGTCTTTACCGTTTGGGGAAAAGGCAAGACCTTTGTTAATTTCATTGTCAGCGGACAGCGCGGGAGAACGGTTTGTTTACAGAGACGGGCTGGATCATGGGGGAGGTTTCAGAAACGCGGCAAAAATCGAGTGGAAGGGCAGATACAGCTCTTTAATCAAAATAAATACGGTATTACGGGGAAACGGTCTAAACGAGGATTTTAACCGCAGTTCTTCAGGGCTTTATTGGCGGTTCCCGTCTTCTGCGGCGCTCCGCAATAACACTCTCCGGCTGACAAGAATATCACTTTCAGCGGACAGAAACGCGGTTAATCCGCTAAAAGTAAAGGACAGTTTTTCAGGTAATTTGGGAATTTCCCTAAATATGCGTAAAATAGGTATAAAAAGCCCTCTTGGTATCAATTTTTCAGGCTCAGTAAAGGGATTAGCGGGGGCGGACAGCGAAGCATCGATTTACCCCTTACTTGATAAAGATTGGTCATGGGAATCAGCAGGCTTAAATTGCGAATTTTTATGGTCTATTGGAGTTTTTCAACTTAGATCAAAAACAGGATATACCTTTTTTCCGGAAAAAGACGAAAAATGGGATTTTTCATTAGGTACAACATTTCGTTTTAAACATGGCAGATTTAGTTTTAAAGCGGTTTCCCCTGATTTTCCCGAAAAATGGAACTGGACTGTGTCCTGGAGGACAGAAATTCAAAGAAAATTGTAAAAAATGTACATATAAGTACATAAAAGTCATTGTTCTTCCGATAAGAATATAGTATCATTAAATAAATAATTTCAAGGAGGTACTATGCCTGCCGGTGTAACAATTATGATTGTTGACGATTCCAGAATTATGAGAAATACTGTAAAAGGTGTTTTTTCCGGAGTAGAGTCTTCATGTAACTTCATCGAAGCAAAAGACGGTGAAGAGGCTTTAGCGTTGTTGGAAACTCAAACTGTTGATCTAATTTTACTTGACTGGAATATGCCAAGATTATCGGGAATTGATTTCTTAAAACAAGTTAGAGCGATGGATCAATATAAAGATTTGCCCATTATTATGGTAACCAGTGAAGCCGCAAAGTTTAATGTTATCGAAGCATTAAAACACGGAGCCACTGATTATATCACAAAACCAATTAAACTTGATTTATTCAAGCAAAAGTTGGCTAAATTACGTTTATTCAGGATGTAAGAAAGATGACAGTAGAATTACAAAATTATGTAGAACCGTTTGTTGAAGTTACAGTCAATACATTTAAAGAATTTGTAGGTATTGAAGTAAGCCCAAAGCATCCGCATTTTTTGGATCCCGACAAGGCCTTTGAATGGGATATTTCGGCGGTAATCGGTCTTTCCGGCGCAGTTAAAGGCGCCGTAATTGTCTCCATGAAAGCTGATTTAGCGATTAAATTAACAGATTTGCTTATCGGCTCGAAACATTCAGAAGTCGACGCCGATGTACTGGACGCTATCGGTGAAATAAACAATATTATCGCCGGTAATATTAAGCCAAAAGTGCCTAACGGAGATAAAATTGTTATTTCAATTCCTACAATTATTAAAGGAAAAGAACATTCAATCGCGTGGCCGAGCAAACAAACGCGTATTCTTTGCATTCCCCACAAGGCGTTTGAAAACGATATTTTTCACCTAATGATAGCTATTGAACTTGACGCTGAAAAATAAAACTGGAGAGATCTTTAATGAAGCATGTTTTTGTGTTCGATCCCAAAGCGTTCTACAGTCAGCAATGGAAGATGGACAACATTCTGGACAGTATAGGACAATTTTTCAGAACACAAGAATCTCCTGATTTTTCCATACAATTTTCACGCTACAGAAGAAACGCCATGAGTATAATTCAGGACGAGTCGGAAAAAGCTCAATCCGGCGATACAATCAGAGTTTACGCAATAGGCGGAGAAGAAATTTTGTTTGATTGCGTAAACGCCGTCGCTCATTATCCAAATATGCAGATTGCGGCTGTTCCTCACGGTGAATCTTATGACTTTTTAAGAATCTTTGGCGACTCCAATGTAGAGTTATTCAGGGATATTCCGTCTCTTGTTAAGGGCGAAGCTATTCCCACAGACGCAATCAGATGGGGAGTAAATTACGCGTTAAATTCCTGTTATATAGGAATGAATTCCGTAATAGCAAAAAGAATAAAAGACTTAAAATCAAACATGAATAAAACCAGTTTTATTTTATTCTCAAAAATGTCGTCTTATTTAAGCAGGATACTCAGCTCTTTTGATAAAAAAATTGCCGCGCGTGAATATAAAATAACAGTAGATGACGCGGATTATTCGGGAAACTACTGCCTTATCCATGTCGCAAACGGTCCGTATCAGGCGGGAAAATTAACAGGCTCTTCCGGAGCGACGCCGGACGACGGACTTTTGGATATTGCGTTACTCAGGTCATCTCACCCAATGGGGACGCTTTCGTCCATGAGAAGATATTCCAAAGGAAAACGTCCAAAGAATTGCGTTCATATTCAGGGGAAAAAAATAACTATTCAATCCTCCGAGCAAATGTGGATTCAACTTGACAATGAATATATACAGGATACCAGTATCACAATAAACGTAGTTAATCACGCGGTACAAATGGTAACGGTAAATAATTTAAAATATCCGTTGGCGTCGATGGCGGCTCTTTAAGGAAGGCTTTATTCATGGCTATAAAGAAAGCAGAAAATAACAAATCAAAAAGCATTGCAAACTTCTCTTCTGTCGCAATGATTTTCTTTTTAAGCGCATCTTATATTATTGAAACAAACATATCCGAAGTTAAAGTTAATTACAGTATAGCCGGACTTGTAATGATATTGACGCTTATGATAGTTATCGCGATTATCAGAAATTCAATCAATCATTACAAAATGGCGTTTAATGTTCCTTTTATTCTGCTGTTATTCTACACCGCGCTTATGATGCTCAGCAAATGGTACGATTCCCATTACATGATTATCTGTATTTTCTTGTGCGCAATCAGTTGTATCTATTCGCATTTTAACAGAACTCTGGTTTTTATAATCGTTCAAAATCTTTTTACAGGCTTTCTTCTTTTAAAAGGTTATCCGGTAAACGGACAAGTCCCTCTCTTTACCGTTCTTGTTATCTGGGTTGTTTGTATATTCAGCAGCGTTATAATGCTCCTGCTCACAAGATCGGCGACTATTGTCCTTAACAAAGCGCTTGAACATCAAAATTCATTCATGGATCTTCTTGCTTCCACAGAAAATGTCGTCGCCATGATAGACGAACGCAATGAAATTGTCTACGCGAGTAAAACCTTATCCGATTTAGCGGGTACGGATGATCCAACATTGGTTCAAGGACGCCCTCTTATCGATCTTTTCCCGGGACGAAGCTTAAAGAATCACGCGGGAAAAATGTTAAAAGAAAAAGACGATTACGCGGAAGACTGGGAATTTTCATTAAACGGACAAAAACGCTACTTTAAAGCGGCTTCCCACGGTTTACCGGGCGGCGGCGGCACTCTTATCAGTTTATACGACATGACTCATCTTGCCGAGCGCGATGAAATTGCCGTTATGAAAGACAGCATGAAGATTGGTCTTTTCTTCATGGATAAGGATTATATTATTCAGGATCATTATTCAAGATATTTGGAAGAATTATTATCTGATACAAAACTCTTTGGAAAAAACCTAATGGATATAATTAACGATTCAGTTACTCCCAGCGAATCGGAAGCGATAAAAGATTACTTTAATATGATCCTTGAGCGCACTTATGATCAGGAAATGCTTGAAGAAATAAATCCGTTAAACGAGCTTCATTATGTAAACAAAGAAACGGAAGAAAAAAAAGTTTTCCAATTTGCTTTTGCCACGGTAGAACGCGGACACGGCGAAGTTTTTATTCTTGTAACAATATACGATATTACTACCAGAGTTGAATTACAGCAAAGATTAGCGGAAGAAGAAGCCAGACGCCAGGAAGAAATGCAGGCTGTCTTTGAACTTATTCAGGTAGAGCCGGACGTATTTTCTGATTTCATGGCGGATATGGAACACGAAATTGATGAAATTAACAGCATACTTAAAAACGAAGCAATGTCAACGCACGACGCGCTTGTAAAGATTTATCAATCTGTTCACGCCATTAAATCAAACGCGGTTATCCTTGGATTGAACGTATTTGGCAACAAGGTACACGCTTTGGAATCAAAAATAAAGAAGTTACGCGAAATGAAGGATGTGCCCTTCAGTGAAATGTTAAATCTTACTATGGAAATAGAGAAAATTTCCAAAGAAAAAGACGGGTTTGCGGATATTCTTAACAAGTTAGAAAGTTACGCGGGAGGAGGCGGCAAGAGCAAAGGCGGCGAAAAACAAAATATCAAAGTTCTGGTTGAATCTCTCGCTAAAACAACATCCAGAGTCGCCGAAGATTTACAAAAACAAATTAAATTTATTTCTTCTGACATTGACCCCGAAGCCATTGATAAAGGTCCAAGACGCGTAATAAAAGAAATACTGATGCAGTTAATCCGCAATTCAGCTTTACACGGTATTGAATCGCCTAAAGAAAGAAAAGCCAAAGGTAAAAGTGAAACAGGCGTTATTAAACTTACCATAAAGATGACGGAAGATCACAAGAGTATTCATGTAAAACTTATTGACGACGGAAGAGGTCTTGATTACAAGAAGATTGCCCAAAGAGCGTTAGCCAATAAATTAATCAAGCCGGAAGACGCAAAAAATACTGACGCATTAATGAAAGTAATATTCATGCCCGGCTTTAGCACCGCAGATACGGAAACTGTACACGGCGGAAGGGGCATCGGGTTAAATCTTGTACGCGACCGTATAAAAGAAGTAAAAGGCTCTGTTAAAATTAAATCGGAAAACGACAAGGGAACGCTGTTCTTTATATCACTTCCTGTTTGATAATCCGGCTCCAATCGCCGTAGTATATTCGGCATATTCAGGGTAGACAAATTCAATTCCATACATACCGGAAACATCGGCAAGCACTTTTTTTCCAATCGGGTTTTTATTACCGTTTCCCGTAACAATAACACGGCTGTAATTTTTCGCTTTTGCCGCAAAAACAGAAAGAACGCCTATTACCTGATACACCATGTTGATAATGGCAAGAGCAATATCGCTGTGATTGGCTGTATCCAGCATTTTTCCAAAATTGGAAGCGGTGCTTTCGCCGTTTAAAAAACTAAGGCTTGTATCCGTAATATCGCCGACTAAAAGATCAACCTGACTTAATTTTCCGTTTTTTGCCAGTTCCATAATATCGTAGAATTCGGCGACGGATAAAAGTTTTTTTCCCAGCCCCAATATTGTTCCGCCGCCGATGCCTGAGCCGCCAAAATGAGAAATACCTTTATCGCCAGCTTCGATTATTACTGTCCCTGTTCCGATATTCGTAATAATTATATTATTCATGCCGGAAAGAAACATTCCGCCGACGCCGATAGCCTCAATTTCATTTACTCTGCCTGTGGGAATACCGAAAATATCATCTTTAATTTTTGACGCGCCTGCTCCGGTAATTTCGATTCTTTCAACAGTGTTTATTTTTATTCCGTTTTCAAGAACTATTTTTCCAAAAGCGCCGGTAGCGGCGGTTACGGCATCTAATGCTTTTGTTTTTATTTTTCTTGTTACTTTTCCGTCTTCTATGGAAACAGCTTTAGTTATTGTACTGCCAATATCAATTCCTATTATCAAAATACTCTCCAATTACTTGGTTTTTATTTTAGCATAAAACAACCCGCTTGCGAATACGCTGATTTTCTAATATATTGATTTCATTATGAATTACGCTGAAGAATCATTAAAAAAACATTACCAGTGGCGCGGTAAACTTGATATTGTCCCCAAGATGCCCGTATCAACGCGGGAAGATCTGTCGCTCGCCTATACCCCCGGCGTCGCCCAACCCTGCCTTGAAATACAAAAAAATCCCGAAAAAAGCTGGGAGCTTACAGGACGCTGGAACACAGTCGCCGTTGTAACCGACGGAACCGCCGTTCTGGGGCTTGGCGATATTGGTCCCGAAGCGGGGATGCCCGTAATGGAAGGGAAATGCGTGCTGTTTAAAGCCTTCGGCGGAGTTGACGCCGTTCCTCTGTGCATACGTTCAAAAGAAGTTGATGTTATCGTAGAAACGGTAGCCCTGCTTGCCGGAAGTTTTGGCGGCATTAATCTGGAGGATATTTCCGCTCCGCGCTGTTTTGAAATTGAAAGAAAATTAAAAGCGCGATGCGATATTCCCATTTTCCATGACGATCAACACGGGACTGCGATAGTAACTTTTGCGGCGTTGATTAACGCGCTAAAGTTTACGGGAAAAAAACTGGAAAATATCAGCGTGGTTACATTAGGCGCGGGCGCGGCGGGAATAGCCGTAATAAGGCTGTTGCAGACCGCCGGTTTAAACGACGTTGTACTATGCGACCGTCAGGGGGCAATTTACAAGGGCAGACAAGGGCTTAACAGCGAAAAGGCGGAGATGGCGGAAATATCGAATAAACAAATGAAGAAGGGAAGTCTTGCCGACGTTCTGCGGGGAGCCGATGTCTTTATCGGCGTTTCAGCGCCCGGCATGGTAACGTCTGAAATGGTAAAATCTATGGCGCCTAACGCAATTTTGTTCCCAATGGCAAACCCGACGCCCGAAATCATGCCGGATGAGGCTCTTGCCGCGGGAGCCGCGGTAGTGGGGACAGGACGCAGTGATTTTGCGAATCAAATTAACAATGTTCTTGCTTTCCCCGGCATTTTCCGCGGAGCGCTGGACGTGCGCGCAAGCGACATTAACGATGAAATGAAAATCGCGTCGGCATACGCGCTTGCCGGTCTTGTAAGCGAAAACGAATTACACAGTGATTACATTATTCCCGCGGCTTTTGACCCAAGAGTAAAAGACGCTGTGGCTAACGCCGCGGCGCAGGCGGCGAAAAAAAGCGGCGTTGCAAGAGTATAATCAGCCGATTATTTTTTCTTAAGGTTATCCAGATTTTTTTTCGCCGCCGTATATCCTTGCGCTATGGCAACGGTATACCATTCAGAAGCGACGAGCAGATTCTTTGCCGTTCCGTTACCGTTCTCGTAACAAATGCCAAGACAATTCTGCGCGGGCGCGTATCCATGCTCCGCCGATTTTTTGTACCATTCAAACGCTTTTGTAAGGTCCTTTTCTGTTCCTTTGCCAAATTCATAACACCCGCCCAAACTAAATTGAGCGGAAACATTCCCCTGGGTCGCGGATGCTTTGTACAATTCAAAAGCTTGTTTAATATCTTTGGCTGTGCCGCTGCCGTTTTCACAGCAAAAACCAAAATTACTTTGAGCCGGCGCATATCCTTCTTTCGCGGCTTTACTGTAATACGCAACAGCCTTCTCTAAATCCTGTTCTACTCCGCAGCCGCTTTCATAACACCATCCCAAATTGCATAAAGCGGGCAAATATCCCTGCTTTGCGGCTTTTTGGTAATATTCAAGCGCCTTTTGATAACTCAAGGCAACGCCGTGCCCCTTTTCGTAACAATAAGCAAGATTACATTGAGCGGGAGCGTATCCCTGATCCGCCGCAGAAAGATAACACTCAAACGCTTCCACAAAATTATTAAGCATTCCCGCGGCATTCCCTTTGTTATACAATTTAATTACTTCGATACTTGGCTGGTTTTCCGCCATATATTCCTCCAACTAAAATTAAATAGCCTCGTCAATTAACGATTGAAATTCCGTAAGCGCGGAATCTAATTCGTTTTTAAGCACCGCCATTTGATCGGGAGTAACTGTGTTTGTTCCGTCGGCAAGCTGATGTTCCACAGCGGCGGCGGCGGACTGAAGACGATTTTTTCCGACTTGTCCCGCGTTTCCTTTCAATGTATATACCAGCCTATGCGCTTGTTTTATATCGCCTTCTTCCATGCATTTACAAATTTCATCATATTTGTTTATATTTGTTTTAACAAAATATTTTTCAAGCGATTCCTGAATTTCTGTGTCAGTTTCGTTATGTGAATCAGATTTGTTTATCGGCGTAATGTGTTTTAATAAACAACGCCACAATTCCTGAGATGTGAACGGTTTACTTACGCAATCTACTATACCATGCGTCTTATACATATCCAAATCATCAACCATTATGTTAGCTGTAAGAGCGACAATAGGTATCTTAATTCCCATTTTTACGATTTCAACCGCCGCCTCAAGACCGTCCATTACAGGCATGTGCATATCCATAAAAATTAAATCGTATAACCTTTCGCCTTTATTCAATCGGTTCTTAACCATCTCTATGCCGATTAATCCATTTTCCGCAACTTCGGTTCTTAAACCAACGCTTGTAAGATGTTCGCGAATAACTTCCTGCTTCATAAAATTGTCTTCGCATATCAGAACATCGCCGTCAAATAACGGCTTGTCAACATCTTTAAATGAAACTCTCTCCTGAAGCATTTCATCCATGGACACGTCAATCGTATCAAATGTAAGATCAAAACTGAATCTGCTTCCAATACCGGGCGTACTGTCAACAGAGAGGGTGCCTCCCATCATTTCGATAATGCTTTTGGTAATCGGCAAACTAAGACCGGTAGAACCGTTTTTATAAGATTTTTCCACCAGCGAAAACGGTTTAAATACATTCGCTATCTGTTCCGGCGACATGCCAACACCGCTGTCCTTAACCTCAAAGTGTATCGTTATTGATTTATCATCGATACTTAAAATATCGGACACAAGTTTAACCATACCGGTATTTGTATATTTTACCGCGTTGAAAAGCAGATTTACAAATACTTGACGAAGCCTCGCGATATCGCCGACCGGTTTTTTACCTACGCTCGGCTCCGCGTAAAAATGAAGCAACAGACCTTTTTCTACCGCTTTAGGCATTACCAATGTTCTGCAGCCGGCAAAAAGTTCGTGCATATCAAAAGGATTTTTTTTCAGAGACATTTCACCGGATTCAATTTTAGAAATATCCATGATGTCATTGACGATCTGCATTAATCTTTCCGTGTTTATACGAATGTTAGACAAAGAATCACTGGTTTTTTGAGAAGTATTTCCATCTAACGCTGTCACCAGAAAGCCTACGATACTGTTTAATATCGTCATTATCTCATTGCTTATATTTATATAAAAAGCCGATTTATATCTGCTTTCTGATTTAGTAAATTCAAGTTCAGTCGTCGTTTCCTGCAAACGTTTTTCTAATTCTTTGGTTTGAAAATGAACTAATTTTTCAAGTTTTTTCTTTTCATTGGCGCGTCTTAAGAATAAAATTATCAAAAGAGCGATTATAATTAACGATAACACAAGAACACAAATCAAATTAAAAAAACTATAGTAGATTGTTTCCAGAAGCATAATTTTAATCCTTTTAAAACCCAAATATGGAATTACAAATAAAATCTGAATAATTATACCATTATAATAAGCAATAGAACAAGTTAATTTATTAAAAAATATAACGATTTAATAATAAATTGTATGTTTTTTCGTGTTTTTCAGCGTATATTAAGAAATAATTTTCATTACTCTATCTTCTTCTGCGCGACAGCAAAATAAGGCGCAATAAGCTGGCAATCGCGGTAAGCGCGGAAGCGATATACGTTAAAGCCGCGGCGGTTAAAACTTTTTTTACGCCATTTAATTCTTTTTCTGTTAAAACGTTATTGGCGCGTAAAACGACTATTGCCCTTCTGGAAGCGTCTATTTCTACAGGCAGGGTAATGACATAAAAAAGCACAGCTCCGCCAAAAAGCAGAATTCCAATATTGAATAACGTCATAGCAATACCCGAAGAAGACTGACCGGAAATAACAAGTCCGATTATCGCAAGCCAGGGACCGATTCTTGAGCCGATATTTGCCACAGGCACAAGCGTGCTTCTTAACGCAAGAGGACTCCAGTGTACCGCGTGTTGAATAGCGTGTCCGGCTTCATGCGCGGCGACTCCTACCGCGGCGATTGACGTTGAGCCGAACACAGGCTGAGAAAGCCGCAATATTTTTTCCGTAGGGGAATAATGATCGGTAAGAGAGCCTGCGATACGCTCAACTTTTACATCCCTGATATTATTTGACCTTAACAAAAGAGACGCCGCGTCAACGCCTGTAATTGCCCGTGAAGACGGTATCCCGGAATATTTCGCAAAAGTTGATTTAACTTTAATCTGCGCCCAAATTGATAATATCAGCGTGGGTACTACCAACAACAAATAATACTGATCAAAAAACATATTTAACTCCTATCAGCGGGCGGACTGCGCCGCACTGTATATTCAAGTTTTACGGGTCCCGGATTTTCACTGTCTCTTGCCGCGCGGAAAAGCATTTCTTTTTGAACGCGGAAAGGTTTTTCTTCCGCCGGAGGAGAAAGCAACGTCCATTTGCCTTCGTTGTCCAAAACAGAAGACTGACAATTATCGCGGAAATAATCGTTAAGCATATCATACAATTCTTCGCGAAGTTTTTCATCCTGTACGGGGAATAAAATTTCCACGCGATGGTCAAGGTTGCGCGTCATCAAGTCGGCGCTGGCGCAGTAAATTTCGTCCGCGCCCCCGTTGGAAAAGTAATAAATTCTTGAGTGTTCAAGATAATGGTCGATGACGCTGATTACGCGGATGTTTTCGGAGACTCCGATAATGCCGGGAACCAATGTGCAGATACCGCGAATACACAAGGAAATTTTTACGCCCGCTTCGGAAGCTTTGTAAAGCGCTTTTATAATATCAACATCGGTAAGAGAATTCATTTTAGCCATTATTTTTGCGGGATATTTTTGCCTTGCCCTGTTTGCCTCTCTTTCGATAAGTTCCAGAAAACGGCGTTTAAGAGCAATAGGCGCGATTGTAAGCTTCATCATTGTCTGTACGATTGAATAACCTGTGAGCATGTTAAAAATAAGCCCCGCGTCATAGGCAATATCCTCGCGGCAGGTAAAAAGACAAATATCTTCGTAATACTTTGCCGTTCTGTCGTTGTAATTACCGGTGGAAAGATGCACATAACGCTTTACGCGATCATTCTCTCTGCGCAGAACCATCGAAATTTTAGAATGGATTTTTAAATGTGAAAGTCCGTACACAACTATAACGCCTGCTTTTTCCAATCTGTTCGCCCATGAGATATTCCGCTCCTCGTCAAACCGCGCTTTAAGTTCTACCACCGCCGTTACGTGCTTGCCGTTCAAAGCCGCCTGCTCTAACGCGCGGACTACCGGTGAAAAAGCGGAAGACCCCGAATTAAGCCCTATTCCCGGAATGGCGCCGCCCGTCCTGTAAAGCGCGGTTCTTATCGAAATAACCTGCGGGTCTACCGCGGCTTCCTGAAAAAATCTAACAACGGGATCAAAAGACTGATACGGCAAATGCAGCATAATGTCGCCCTGACTGATTTGATCCCATATCAACGTGTCCTCGTTAAAAACTAAAGGCTTATGAATTTTCCACGGCTTTTCCGCTAGGTCTTCAAGACTCGCCACACCGGACAATTCCATAAAATCACCCGGGTTAATCGGTCCGTCGACTTCATACAAATAATCATTATCGAGCGAAAAACGTTTTGCAAGATCTTCTTTTAACAAAACGCTTCCGGAAGAATAAACCATTCTGATACAATCCGATCTTCCCCTGCCTTCCAAAACTTCTACCATCGCTGAAACAAAATCTTCGTCTCTCTGCTCGTCAACGGAAAAATCAGCGTCCCTGTTAATTTTAAACAACATGGATTCTTTTATACGGAAGCCGGGAAAAAGATAGGTTCCCCATGTGACAATCACATCTTCAAGTAAAGCAAGCTGGAACTTTTCTTTTTCGCCGTTGGTATGTTCCGCCTCAAAACTCGGCATCCAGACAAGTCTGTCTAAAACGCCGGGCAGTGGGATAATTACTTTTAATTCTTTCGGCGCGGCGGCAGCTTCAATTTCCAGTCCTTGCGGCGGATTTGGGTTTTCGGGTTCAAGCAGAAATACGGCGTTTAACAAACGGCTTTCGATAAACGGCATGGGCTTGTCGTCTTCCAGACGCAGTGGGGTTAAAACAGGATATATATGGCTTAAAAAAAACGAATTTAAAAAATCAAGCTGGGGAACTGTCCATGAATCGGGACGCAGAAGGGATAAATCGTTTTTAGCAAGCCCCGGAAATATTTCGTTACGTAAACATTCATATTGTCTGTTCATGATATCATGGACTCTTTGAGAAATCGCTTTTAGTTGTTGATCGGGAGTTAAGCCGGAAGGATCAATCGCCCTGCCCGCTTCCGCTTTTTGCAAGCGTTTTAACGCCGCTACCCTGACCATAAAAAATTCGTCAAAGTTGGAAGAAACAATCGAAAGGAACCTTAATCTTTCAAGCAGGGGTGTCTCCTTGCGAAGCCCCTCGTTCATTACACGTTCGTTAAAGTCTACCCATGAAAGATCGCGGCTAATGTATGGGAATTCAAGCTTGTTATATTCAATTTTGTCCATTTATTCAATTATAGTGTATTTTTGAGGTTTTAACATGTTTCCGATTGTGAGTTTTTCTTAAAATATTTGCTATATTATTGATTTAATTCCGTGAGCGAGTGCGGAAAGCCACAGCTGCTCCGGGTTGGCTGGCTACGTTGGACGCACGTTTTGACGTGGCTGCGTTGGAAATTCAGCCAAATGTCGCATCTGTGGCTTCCCGCACTCGCTCGCGCATTTTATTCATTAATTAATAAATTATTTAACTGTAAAACAGTGGGTATTTGTTTACTTGCAAAACTCCAAACATTTATCTCCGAAAATGCCTTGAAAATAGGGCTTTTTCTCTGCGGCATGGAAACCGCTTTTATCCTTATTGCAATATCTTACAATTTATGGTATTATCTGCTTATTATGGTAAAAATTGTAAAAACAGAGCCGTCAAATACCCACTTTTTTAACAATTTCGGCTTAAATATATTATACCCCCCCCCCCCCCCCCCCCATTCTCTAGGCAGCCAAAATACACCCTTACAAGCATATATTTCCTTACTTTTTTCCATTTATTTTTCAATTATCTGTTTCCATTCCATTATTTCTGTAAAAACGCCGTCTGTTTTTGGGACGGTTTTTTATACACATCAAAATGTAAAGGAGTTTTAATATGAAAAAGATTTTCAAAGTTTTAGCAACGCTAAAACGTAGTTTTTGCGCTATTACCCTAGTTGCAGTAATCGGGTTTTCTTTCACAACTTGCGATGACGACACAGGCGACGGCGGAACAACCGTCTCAGTTACCGGAGTATCACTTAACAAAAGCAGTCTTTCACTTGCTGTGGGCGGATCGGAAACATTAACCGCGACAGTTGCGCCCGATAACGCGACAAACAAAAATGTAACATGGACAACAAGCGATGCGACAAAGGCTACCGTTTCAAAAGGCGTTGTAACCGCCGTTGCGACAGGCAAGGCGACAATTACCGTTACCACCGCAGACAGAAAAAAAACCGCAACTTGCTCAGTTACCGTAACCGGAGGAAGTTCAACCGTCTCAGTTACAGGCGTATCGCTTAACAAAACCAGTCTTTCACTGGCTGTGGGCGGTTCGGAAACATTAACGGCGACGGTTGCGCCGAATAACGCAACAAACAAAGCCGTAACATGGACAACGAGCGATGCAACAAAGGCTACAGTTTCAAACGGCGTTGTAACCGCTGTTGCCGCAGGTTCGGCTACAATTACCGTTAAAACCGCAGACGGAAATAAAACCGCAACTTGCGCAGTTACAGTAACCGGAGGAGGAACAACCGTCTCAGTTACAGGCGTATCGCTTAACAAAAGCAGTCTTTCACTTGCTGTGGGCGGATCGGAAACATTAACCGCGACAGTTGCGCCGAATAACGCGACAAACAAAAATGTAACATGGACATCGAGCGACGCGACAAAGGCTACCGTTGCAGACGGCGTTATAACCGCTGTTGCAACAGGTACGGCGACAATAACCGTTACCACCGCAGACGGAAATAAAACCGCAACTTGCGCAGTAGTAACAAACAAAGTTGACCCAACAATCACCGCATGGCCTACAGCGGCGGCGATAACCTATGGAGCGGCATTGTCTACTTCAACATTAAGCGGAGGAACAAGCACACAAGCAGGTACTTTTGCGTGGACTGAACCCACGACCATTCCCACAGTTTACAACAACGGATACAGCGTAACATTTACGCCAACCGATACGGTAAATTATAACACCGTAACCAATATGGTAAGCATTACCGTTAATTTTGTTGCCGGAACAGCTCCTGAAATGCTTTCGATACCAGCCGGAACATTTACGATGGGTAGTCCCGAAAGTGAACCAGGCAGGAATAGCGATGAAACACAACATTCGGTAACACTTAATAGTTTTAAAATGAGCAAGTATCAGGTAACGCAGGAGCAGTATCAGGCGGTGATGGGAAGTAATCCAAGCTATTTCACAACAGCGGTATACGGGGAAAGCGGAACGCCGGGCAAACTTCCTGTTGAGTATGTAAGCTGGTATGACGCTCTGGTATTCTGCAACAAATTAAGCATTGCGGAAGGGTTAAACCCTGTTTACAGCATATCGGGAAAAACAAATCCTTCCGAATGGGGAAGCGTACCGACAGACATTAACAGCACGTGGGACGCGGCGGTAATGGACAAGAGTAAAAACGGCTACCGTTTGCCGACTGAAGCGGAATGGGAGTATGCGTGCCGTGCCGGGACAACTACAGCATATAATACGGGAGATACGATTAACTACTACGATACAGGGTGGTATTATGACAATAGTGTACGGCAAACACATCAGGTGGGGTTAATGTCTGTCAATGCTTGGGGATTGTATGACATGCATGGAAATGTGAGTGAATTGTGCTGGGACTGGTATGGGAATTATTCAAGTAGTCCTGCTAATAACCCGATCGGAGCGGACTCTGGGCCTATCCGGGTGGTACGCGGCGGGGACTGGGGTGACTTCGGTCGGAACTTGCGTTCTGCGTGTCGGGGCTGGAACTCCGGCGGCTCGTGCGGCTGGAGCAAATACATCGGCTTCCGGCTGGTGCGTCCATGAGTTCTGCCAACAGCAGAGACTCAATGCCCAAGCCGTAGCGACTTGAAAAGGAACGAAGGCGTGGGCATTGAGTTGTAACGGAAAAATTTATTGAGGGTGCAGGGGGTTATCCCCTGCCGACCAAAATCCAGCCGTTATGTGGCAGGGGAGATTTAAGGAGAAATTAAATATGAGTTTTTATGAAGATTTTTATAATGAAGTTTCTTGTTCGGTAAGAAAGGATATATTTTCCAATTTACTTTCAGAAGCAGTATCCAAAAATGTATCTATAAGAAAAATACAAACAAAAGATACACCGGAACAGTGGGGTGTCAGTGATCTTGTTCATCGCTACTGTTATGGGAGACATTTATTTTACTGTACTAAAAATAATGTGCCAGTTCCCTTCTGGATTGGTTTAGATATAAGAGAAAATAATACTTTTATTAGCCTAACGTTTGAGAATAAATTATTTAACACTCTTTTCAAAAATTTTAATCTTGTAAATTTTAATAGTAATTATTCTTCATTACAAAAAAATGCGAATCAAAATTCATTAATTGAAATACAACTTATACAAAAAAATTTTAAAGATATATGCGATAATAATGATTCGCAAATATTAAGTGATTTTATGAATGATATTTTTAGTAAATTATAAAGTAACGCAACTTTGTCTGACACCCAAAATTAAAAGTTCGTGTTGGTTCGTGAGGTTCGTGGTAAAAATTCTTCTTCCAAATTAAGGAGCAACATTTGAATGATCTACAAAAAATACTCACCTCGCTTCACCGCCGCCGTTATCTGCTTTTTCTTCTCCTATCTTTCCTCGCTGGCTGCCTACTCACAGGATTTCTCCTCTATCGACCAAGATCTGGCGCAATTAGAATCCTTGATAAACGATTCGCTGGCCAATACGCAAGAGCAGCAGAAACTATTGGAAGACTTGAAGAAGAACTTGGACGAGAGCGGGATATTAATCGCCAACTACGAGAACACAATAACAGAACAAGAAAACTTACTGGCGAGCTTACGGGAACAACTAACCGCAATGTCAGAAACCTACAAGATGCAGTCAGCCTTATCAGCGAGATACGAAAAAAACTCAAAGTTCTGGAGAACTTTTACAATAATAGCGATTCCGGTAACGGCGGTGATTAGCGGTACTGTGGTGTGGGCGGTGAGCAGGTAATATAATTTTCAAGAATGTTAAGAGAACTAGACAGATGGTTCTCTATTAAGTTATAATGTATATATGTTAAGACAAGTTATGATACCAAGCAAAGAAAACTCGACAGTTTCCATTCCTTCTGAGTTTTATGGAACGAAAGTAGAAGTTTTGGTATTTCCGTTCTACGAAAAAAAAGCAAACAAAAACAACGATAGTATAAATGACATTTTTGATAAACATCTATATTCTTTTAATAATTTTAAATTTAACCGCGACGAAGCAAATAACTATGAGATTGGCTCAGCGTTTAGTCGGTAAATATGATTTTCAAATATTTGACGGAATTATAGTCGCTGCCGCGCTGGAAGCAGATTGTGATATTCTCTATTCTGAGGATATGCAAGACGGGCAGGTTATTGAAAATACGCTTAAAATCAAAAATCCATTCCTCTCATAACCGCCGCCGTTATCTTATTTATTTTACCCAAAATACTTGAGGAGTGGCAGAAGTAAAAAAGTGGGAATGAGAAATGAAATTACCAAATCAAAGAGACATCGTATTGGGCAATATTCTTATCGGCGCTGATTATTGACATCTGTTCGTCAAGGGCGGTTGCGATAAGCAGATAACGACCCATTACATATAATCCTTAAGATCTTCGAGAGGCGCGTCAAAATCTTCCGCCATACGGTACTTACCTTTCGCGCAGCCGAATCCTCCCCTTTCTCCGCTTTTCGGGGCAGCTTTGGGAGTAAAAGTAAGAATAACCGGTCCAGCCGGTATTTCACGGGGCACGTCAATGGTAAGTCTGTGGCTGACAGGAACTTCTACAGTTTGCGTAACACTCATGATTTCAATATAGCATTAAAAAAAGGAATAAACAAGCATTTAAATTACTCTCACCTAGGAATAAATCAGCAAATAAGTAAACTTTTCAAATCTTCAAGTACTTCGCCGCTTCTTTTAAATCTTTACACCTATGCCAAACCGCGGCAAGTATTTCCTTTGACGGCTCAAGAAGGTCTTTAATAAAAATAGAACGTATCCCCGCTGTATGCAGTCCCTGAAGCCCCGGAGGCGAATCTTCAAAGCCGACGCAGGCGGAGGGCGGCTGTCCTAATTTTTGCGCCGCAAGAAGAAAAATATCGGGCGCGGGCTTTCCGTTTGTTACTTCCTCGCCGCATGTAATCGCCTTAAAATACTCAAGTATGCCCGCCTTGTCCAACATATCAACGGCTCTGGGGCTTCGGGTAGAAGTCGCTACCCCCAAGGGGATGTCTGCGGCGCGAAGACGGTCGAGTAAATACATAAGCCCCGGTTTTTTTGGGACTCCCTTTTTTTCAACTTCTTTGCTTGAAAGTATCCTAAACTCGTTGCGTATTGCCTCATAGGGAAAATCCGCGCCGAATTCTTCAAGCAAAAGTTCCTGCACTTTTTCGCCGCTAATACCGACCATGCGAAGGACAATGTCGCGGGTCAGGTTATACCCAAACGGTTTTCCCGCAATTTCCCAAAGAGGGATAGTCAGATTTTCCGTGTCAAACATAAGACCGTCCATATCAAAAATAACGGCGGAGGGGCGGAAGGTTCTTTCTTTAAATTTCATTTGCAGGCTCTGGAGTTTTGCCAAACACAAAACATTAAAATAAAAAATCTGAAGTTTTGCCAAATAAAAAAACAATAAAAACTGTAGTTTTCTCTTTGGCAAAGCTCCTTAGCAATCCGGCAACGCCGGATTGCATTTAGCTTAGTATAACTTTATATCCAAATACATCTTGAAACAATCCGCCCTTTTCTTCAATACCCATTAACTCAAGGGAAAGATCATAAACTTTATCCACATGGACTACTACCGTTTCCGAGCGGCGTTCAACGGTAATTTTTTTAACTTGCTGAGTATGACCTCGATCCAAAGCGTCCGCAACTCTTAAAATCGAAGCCATCTTAAGAACAAGAATGCGCTCCTCGCGTTGGAGTATCATAAACTCAAGATCAGAATGTGTGGGCGGTTCTCCGCGATGACAGTTGATTACGTTGGCGATTATTTCAAGCTCGTCCTGATGAAGCCCGAAAATTTCCGAGTTAGCGACAATGTACTGACCGTGCTTCTGATGTCCCGACTCTTTTATGTAAGTGCCAACATCGTGCAGAATAGCGGCTGTTTCCAGCATTATTCTATGCCGCCGGTTCATGCCGTGTTCTTTTATAAGCGCGTCAAATAATGTCATGCAATGGTTAGCGACAAGTCTGCCGTGCGCTTCATCAAAATGGTATTTACGCCCAAGGTTAACGGCGGAAGCGATAATCTGCGAAAAGAATTCGTCCTGCAAAGAGGAATCAACGCCGGAAACCAAATCGACAAGATAGCCGTCGCGGATTGTAACAAGCGGAACAGCAATACTTGCGGCTCCCGTTTGTTCAAGAAAAAGTTTGAGTACCATAAGACCCAAAACAAGCCCTTCGGCTTCGGCATAGGTAATTCCAAATTCATTCATGCAGTCTTCTATGCTGTAGTTGCGGATTTTTTCTATAAACTTAATAAAATCTTCGCGATCAATAATGCGGCAATTTTCGTTTATTTCTTTTCCCGCCTTATCCGCGACAATACGCGCGTCGCCGCTGGAAGCCACTAACACCCGCACATGGGCAAGATCCATTTCCATGTTTAAATGTCCCAGTGTATTCTTTAAATTTTCATTTAAATAACGTTCATAAAAAACGCTTGTGTTAAATCCCTGCCGAGAACGTTGATCGATAATTATCGTTCCCATTTTTAAACTGTGAGCCGCTACCATTTGTCCGCGCCGAAGGAGCATAATTTCCGTAGAGCCGCCGCCAATCTCGATGATCATTGAATTGGCTTTCCAAAAAAGAGGAAGATCCTGCTTCAGCGCGAAACGCACCGCAAGATACATCAATCTGTTTTCCTCGATACCTTCTACAATGGAAAGTTTAAATCCTGTTTCCTGATATATCCTGTCTATAAAAATATCTCTGTTACGCGCGGCGCGCAGGGCGCTTGTCGCGATAACATGAATGTTGTTATCCGCAATGCCCCACCCCGACAAAAGCTCGCGGTAGTTTTGAAGAACGGAAAGACACTCAAGAATTGATTCGCGCGAAAGCAACCGGGAAGTAAAAACATCGCGCCCAAGAGACGCGGGGCGCATCGCCCTGTCCAGCACCTGCCAGCTTCCGTTTGAATTAATCTCCGCGATATTCAGCCTTATTCCCGTTGAGCCGATTTCTATAATCGCCGTCAGCGTTGTTCCGTCGGAGGGTTTATAAGTTGAAACTTCTATATCGCTCATATTACATTACAGCTTATCAATAAGGATTGAACATTTACCGGATGGAATTGGTAATGTTTTTTCTTTTACACCCAGAATATTAATAGTAAAGTAATAAAGTTTTTCGCTTTCCATGTGTATCTCCCAGCCTCTGCCGCTTTTGTTGGAAAGAATCGTAATCATATTGTTTTTAAGCGAAAGATTTTCCACGCCCATAATTTCCAGACTTGGAATGACCCAATCCACTGTTTTGCGCGGAAGCGAAATTGAAAGTCCGACAATATTTTCGATTGTTAAGCAGATGGTGGAAAGAGCGTCGTATGTCAAATACTGCGGACGCGGGAAAGCGGGCTTGCCCGACCATTTTGCGGGACCTTCCTTTGTGGGCAAATACGCTTCCCATAAATTTCCCCTGTGGTGATTCCCGTCGGGACTCATTGAATCGAGCATAAAGTATACATGCCTTATCGCGCACTCGCGCGCCAAATCCCAGCGTTGATAACGTTCAAGTCCTTTTATAACCATGAATGTCAGATAAGGAAAAACCGATCCTCTGAATCCGCGCCCTGTTTCGTCGAATTCTTTTTCGGACAGCGCAAGGGTCGGAAACGGGTGAGCCGTGCCGAAATATTTTGGGTCGGAAAGTTTTTCGATAATGCGCTCGGCTTTTTCCCCATTGGGAATTTCCGCAAGGAGGGGCCAGTACCCGGCGATTGTTTTAATGGGGACTTGTTTTTCGTTTTTGTTGATATCGTAGTAAAAGCCGTCCGCCGCGTTATACATCAATGTATTGATTCTTGTTTTAAGGGAAAAATACAGCCGCTTGTACTGAAAGCTCGTTTCCTTGTCGTTTAAAATGTCCGCAAGAGCGGAAATATAGAGCATATTAATCGCCATCATGGTATTGAAGTCCATGGGGTAATACGCGTCTCCGCGGGGGGCGTTTGTCATTCCGCCCGCTCCAAGGGGCGTTTTATACAGCCCGTTTGGCTTTTTAAAGGTAGCATCGATCCACATTGAGTATTTGCATAAAATGGGCAAAGTATCCTTAACACGCTTTTTATTCCCTGATTTATGGTAGATATTATGCTCCGCCCACGCAAAAAGGGGCATTCCAAGCCCTTCCGAGTTGTCTTTTTCGATTACAGGTTCTCCTGAATTGACATCATAGGTAGAGCGGATAGCTCCATTTTCCTCCTGACGGCTGTAAAAGAGATCCAAAGTTGAATGAGCCTGGAAAATACTATTGGAGTACACCAGAAAAAACGAGGAAAGAATAGCGTCAGTTTGAGTTACCACCTGAGAATCGGGGTAAGAGAAGATTTTTCCTTCTATTTTGCTCTTTTCACCGCCGCTAATCCAGCAATCTTGTATCCACGCCCATGTCTTATCGTAAATATCGACAAAATCCTGATCATAAAAGTGGATTTTGGGGAAATCGTGCTTGGTCACCAATGCTCCTTAAACCATAATACAACCTTTTAAATATACTACGAAATTGCCTATTCTGCCAAGTTTTTTTTACGAATTTTACAAAAAGTTAGCTTTTTTTTGAATTGGGCTATAACTTATCGTTTAAACGGATAGCCGCTAATCAATATTTTTGATGATTTTACGAATGGCATCGATAAGGCGGTTAGTAAGTTCCTCTTTTTTAGTATCTGAAATAGTATCTTTTTTCTTCAATAATATCTGTTCATCTAATACTTGTTCATCGGTATCGATATCTGAGTCAATAAAAAACAATAAGTACGGTCTTATCTTTAAAACTTTTGCCATTTTTTCTATCAACTCCAAAGAAGGAAACCTGTTTCCGATTTCTATTTGACCTATGTAAGAAGTGGCTGTATCGCACTTTTCCGCAAACTCCGCCTGTGTAAAACCTCTCTCTTTGCGGAAATTCCTTAGGTTTTTAACAAAAACATCCTTTAATTGCATATTAGCTTTTAGAGCATAAAACCCTGTTAATTACTTGACAATTATCAATATGCGAATATTATATACTTATTAGCATTTTGCTAATAAGATAAAAATGGAGGTTTTTATGAAATTGACAAAAAAGTTTTGGGGAATTGCCGCAATAATTGCGGTAATTGGTTTTATGAGCCTGCCTTTGACAGGGTGTCAAGACGATGACAGCGATGATGATGACAGTAACACAAAAAAGAAAAGCAGCGGTAACAGTATAAGCATTACCGGGATTACAGGCAAAACAGGGGATGCTTCAATTTATGTTGTTTCCGGTTTTGATGCGAATGGAATGGTAATGGTCGCGGCGGGAATGGGAAAGATTTCAAGCAGTTCTGTTACATTCAGCCTAGTAAAGGATGCGGCTATGACCCCCTGGACGGGAAACGGCTCCTATTATCTTATGCTCGGTTTTGATCAAGATGATAACAAATATTATTACACAAACGGTGAAACAATCACCATTAGCGCAGAAGACGAAAATTTTTATGACAAACTGCCAAAGTATGAAATAAAGTCTGCAACCTCTACAATTGCTTTTAATTTGTTCAAAGAAATCACTTTGGTTGATAACCTTACCGGAACTGTCGCTATTGATAATACAGCGCCTAAAGTGGGCGACACTCTTACCGCTACTTATTCCGGCGGTAACGGAACAGGAACCGCAACATGGCAGTGGATACAAGGTGAATCAACCAATATCGGTACAGACAGCAATACCTACACCGTAGCCGCCGCCGATGAGGGGAAAACCATCAAGGTACAAGTAAGTTTCGCTGACCAAAACGGTAGCAAAACCAGCGCCGCTACCGGGGTTGTAACTGCTGCAGACAACCGTCCCGCCCTTACCGGAACAGTCGCTATTGACAACACAGCGCCGAATGTAGGCGACACACTTACCGCTGCTTATTCCGGCGGCAACGGGACAGGAACCGCAACATGGCAATGGATACAGGGTGAATCAACCAATATCGGCACAAACAGCAATACCTATATCTTAGTTGCCGCCGATCAGGGGAAAACCATCAAAGTAAAAGTGAGCTACGCCGACCAAAAAGGCAGTGTTACAAGTACAGCCACAGCCGCTGCGGGAGGGCAAAAACCGGCAGCTCCCACAGGTTTGACAATCGGAACAATTACTTCAACTTCAATAGCTGTTACATGGACTATTATGAACGGGGTTTCAGGGTACACGGTATATGCGGGAACCACTGCCGAAAACATGACACAGAAAGGGACTCCCACAAGCCCTTCATTCACGATTACCGGGCTGACAGCCAATACGAAATATCACATCGCGGTATCGGCAAAAAATGCATCCGGCGAGGGTGCTAAAGCGACTCCGATTACAGCAACTACATTACTTGCCGCTCCAACCGGATTAGCCGCGCTTCCTATCTCCGCAAGCAACACGATTCAGCTTTCATGGAATACGCTTACCGGCGCTGATTCGTATAAAGTGTACCGTTCGACCAGCGAGACAGGAACATATACCAGCATAGGCACTACCAGTGGTACATCCTATAACGATACCGGGCTTACGGTATCAACGGATTATTATTACAAAGTAAGCGCTCTTACAAGTGCTGCAAGTGGAAGTGTCGAAGGCGATTTGTCGGGTTCTGTTTTAGGAAGAATACTTGCGCAGACAAAAGCGATAACGCAATTCCGGTTTGCCGATTTTTCGGTCAACGGAACTATAAGCGGAACTAATATCAGCGTTACGGTTCCTAATATCGTGAACCTTACTACGCTTGTTCCGACCATTACCCACAACGGAAAATCGATCACCCCGGCATCGGATTTGGCGCAGGACTTCACCAGTCCAGTACATTACACGGTAACAGCGGATGACGATACAATGCAAGGCTACACCGTAACGGTAACGGTTACTAGTAACAGTCTTGCTACGGCGTTTAGCTGGATTAACAGTAACGCCATCGGCGGCAAGACTTATAAAATTGTCGCCCAAGCCAATGAATCACTTTCGCCAACTACGATTAATGCATATAGCGGTACTAGCATAATTCTCAGTGGCGGAACAACAGAAAAAACCATCAGTCTTAGCAGTAACGGTTCGTTGTTTACGATAATTTATGGAACTCTTACTCTGGAAAATAATATCACGCTTCAGGGACTCAGTTCCAATAACGCTTCATTGGTTAAGTTGAGTAGTTCCGGTTACGGTAAGCTGGTTATGAAAGACGGATCAAAAATACAAAACAATACGGTAGCCTTAGGCAATAATTCCGATGCTCTTGGTGGCGGCGTTTATATAGACGGCGGAACTTTTACTATGGACGGAGGAACCATCAGCGGAAACAAAGTTCAGTCCGGAACCAGTGGTTCTTATAGCAATACAACTGTACGGGCGAAGGGCGGCGGAGTTTATTTCTACACAGGTACTTTCATTATGAATGGCGGAACAATAAGCAATAATACCGCCTATTCAGCTTATTACCCGACCGCAGGCGGCGGTGTGTATGTTGATGATTCGGAAGAATTTGTCATGAACGGCGGAACCATCAGCAATAACACTGCGGAATCGTCAGCTATTACTGCAACTGCAAAAACTTATGGTGGCGGAGTGGCTGCATGGGATAGCAGTAAGTTTACCATGACAGGCGGAACCATAAGTGGAAATAATGCAAAAGTATCAGGTGCTTCAGCCTCAACTTCCCAGGGCGGAGGAGTGTATATCCAAAGCAATAAATTTACAAAGACCGGCGGAACAATCTATGGTTCAAACGCATCACCTGCAACTTTGCAGAATTCAGCAAAAAATACCAGCTCAGGACATGCGGTATACGCATTGCTAGGCTCTACTACTTTATTACGTAACACCACTGCAGGGACTAGCGTCAACATGAATAGTAACGCACTCGGCAGCGCAGGCGGCTGGGAATAAAAATTCTCACCCGTTTGATCATCTGACATAATGTGAGTCAAGGGAACCTCTAAAAACTTCAGTTTTTAGAGGTTCTTTTATTTTAAGAATTGTTACCTATTCTTAATCAAATGGCCGTTGATAAAACCGTCCGTTAAGTTGATCGGTCTTTAGTACATTGATAAACGCTTCTGCATCAATTTTCCTTATTGCGGGAATAAGGGTTTTTATTTGACTGGCGGTTACCACAGAATAAAGCAAGGTTCTGCTTTTCTTTTCGTAACTGCCAAAGCCGTCAAAACAGGTTGCGCCGTGATGGGTTTTTTCATTGATAACAGAAAAAATTAAATCCGGCTTGTTGGTGATAATAAGAAGCGTTCTTTGCTGATAATTATGGTAAAGAACCTCCAGCGCCACAGTTGTTGTAAACTGGAAAATTATGGAGTACAAGGCTTTGTCCAGACCGAAAAGGAATCCCGCCACAGCCAAAACAACGCAATTTCCCATAAAAATGTAATTCCATGCGTCCTTGTGGTATCTCTCGGAAATAAAAATCGCGATAAAATCGGTGCCGCCGGACGTAGCGTCGGCATAAAGACACAGAGCGATGGACAGCCCGTTAATAGCTCCGCCGAAAACCGCCGCAAGCAAACTGTCGTGCAGTTGGATAAACTCAATGAACATGGAAGGCATCCAGTCGGCAAGCAAGCCTGTAACAAAAATGGCAAGCACAGAATAAAGGGTGAATTTCTTCCCGATAAATTTAAAACAAACCGCCGCCGGAACAGCGTTTAAAATGTATAATGGCACACTAAAGGGCAGATTGAAATTTCCAAAACGCAGGCATATTTGCTGAAGCAGAATGGAAAGCCCGTTAAATCCGCCGGGGATAAGAGATCCGGCATGAACAAAGGTTTTTATATTAAACGACATCAGCGCCCCGGCGAAAATTACCAAAAACACGCGCTTAAATGTATACAAAAATTTTTTATTCATAAGTATATTCTAATTGATTGGAAGGCGCGAATCCATACCCTTTCGGCTTCCCCTACTTACTGTCTAAAACCGTAAAACGCCTTACTATCGTATTGCCGACTGAATCGACAAGGGTTAATGTACGCAGACCGGGACCGGGACGGGCTTCCATTTGGTGAAAAGTTTGCGTATAACCAAGAAATATATCGTCAAGATGCCAATAAATTATTTCTCTTTCATCGCGGTGGGCGGCGGTGAAAACTATTTTGCCCTCGCTGTTATCCAATTCCCGCGGAACATACACCTGACTGTCGGGTTCGGGGTTAAAAAGAGCAAGCACTCCCTCGCTTCGATTTGATAAATCTTTGGAATTTAAATACGGCGGCAGGGGTTTATAATCAAGATTCCAGCGACGGAAATACCATTCTTCCGCGGGAGGAAGAACAAACCATTTTCGTTCCACCGCCGCTGTAGAATCGCCGGGTTTAAGAACGATGCGATAGGTAAGAGTATCGTCCAAAATTATCGTTTGACAAAAACGGCACGGCTTGGCGGCGGGCGCGTCTTTGGGTATATCAACATATTTTATGTTAGCGCAATTAATAGAGGCGGGAAAACCGGAGGACGCGCAAACTTCCGCTTGCCGCAACTCTACCGTAGGTTTGCTGAACCACGCGTTTCGGTTTCCGCTAAGAGAACTGAGAACTGAAAAAATTTCAAAGAGTACGGGGGCGGAGGTAACGGCGCTTCGCAGTTCCGGTCTTCCTTCGCCCGACGCGTTTCCTATCCAAACGCCTACCGTCCATTCGGGAGTTACGCCGACAGCCCACGCGTCGCGGAAACCGTAGCTTGTTCCTGTTTTCCACGCAATGTGTCTTGCTCCGGCGTATTCGCGCCAAATGGCTTCCTCGCCGGGACGAGCCGCGTTAACCAACGCTTCCAGAGTTAGCCATGCCGCGCCGGAAGAAATTAATTTTGTGCCTTTGGTGTAAGGGTCGGTTGTCCGTCCGAGGTTGGCGTAAAGTCTTGTTATTTCAAAAAGAGTAACTTCAGCGCCGCCGAGAATTAACGGAAGACCGTACTCGTTGCCGAGGCGAAAGAGGGTTGTAAGTCCCAATGAGCGGAGAAACTGGGCGAACCTTTCAACGCCGTAAACGCGCAGGGAACGCGCGGCGGGAACATTTAGGGAACGCGCCAACGCTTCATCGGCGGGAACCACGCCCAAATAATTTCTGCTCATGTTTTCGGGACTGAAACTTCCAATCCGCGTCGGAATGTCGCTTACCAGAGACGACGGAAGTATGTCCCCCGAATCAAGCATGGCGGCATAAAGAAAAGGTTTTAACAAACTTCCCGAACTTCGCCTTGAGGACGCGATATCGACATCGGGGGCATGGAGCGTATTTGTGTTGCCCACATAGGCGGCAATCTCGCCAGTTTGCGTGTTAAGCACAACGCAAGCGCCGTTAAATATTCCGTTCAGTGCAAAACGGTCTGACGCGCGGTTTAAAATATCTGTAACCCGCACTTGTATATCGCGATTTATTGTTGTAATAAAGAGCGCTGATTTTTTTAACGAAGAAGTTTTTTTTACTTCTAAAACAAACCTATCAAGCAGATGAGGAGCGATGCGCGGCAGAGGGAGCGGCTCTCCGGGGAGCGGTTCCGCAATGCTGAGGGTAAGGGTCTCCTCGTCAAAGTAACCTCTTTTAAAAAGTTTGTTTAAAAGCAAATCTCTTTTTGCTTTTAAGGTTTCACGGTTACGCCCCGGGTGAATAAGCGCGGGACTGTTTGGAAGTGTCGCTAAAACAGCCGCTTCCGCCCATGAAAGATCGTTTGAACTTCTGCCGAACCAGCGCCACGCCGCGGCTTCCAAGCCGACAACATTTGCCCCGAATGGAGCGTTAGCTGAATAGAGAGCAAGAATTTTATTTTTTGAGTTTCCAACTTCAAGCCTGAAAGCCAGATACGCTTCTATAAACTTTTCAAAAAAAGTTCTTTTACGCGCTCCCCTAGCAAGGCGTATAGTCTGCATGGTAATTGTAGAACCGCCTGAAATAATTCTTTTTCCGCGAATGTTCTGATACGCCGCCCGCGCGATTGCCAAAGAATCAATGCCTAAGTGGGTACGAAATCTGCGGTCTTCGGTTTCGATTAATGCGAACGTAAATTTTCCGTTTACATTCTCAGCGCCGGGAAAACGCCATTGACCGTCTGAGGCAACTTGCGCGCCCAGCAAATTCCCTTCGCGGTCAAAGAGAACCGGCGAATAGGGAACGTCAAAGAGAGGGTTGGGCAAAGAAAAAATAAACACAAGTAGGAGAACAACCGCTCCCCCGCCGATCAATCGCTTTTTGTTTACATGCTCTAATATTTTCACAGACTGCCGCTTGCGTTATCGTACGCCCGGAATTAACGCCCTGATTGACTCGTCATACATCGCGTAAACATGTATTGCCGGTCTGAAGAAAGAACCTTCATAGGCTTTGTTTACTCTGAAAGTTATTGTTCTTTCTTCGCCTCTGTCAAGATTAAAGTATGTCATCACTCTGTCGTCCCTTATGTCCTGATAACGGAAATTTGACGAGGACGCGCTGCCGCCAAGCCGCGTGTTGACGATCTCCCATGACGCGGGAATAGGAATAATAAGCGCGGCTTCTTCCACAGACTGTGAAAATGTATTGCGCACGCGGACAGAGATTTCCATATCTTCGCCCTGTTTTAAATTTTCAGGAGCAATTACTCTGTTGTTAACGTCGCGGTATTCAACGGCAAGCGAAAGACCTTCTGAGAGCGCGGGTTCTTTTCCCTCAACGGGAAGTCCTTTTGCCGTGTATTTTACGTAAACAGGAGAAGATGAACGATTTGTTACCGACAAAGCGGCACTGGTTCCGGTTACATTTTCAAAAGAGCGTTCCGCGACAGGAGCGGTAAAAGAGATATTTCCCGTTTTTCCGGCTACGGAATAATCCAACGACAACGGTCCGGTTCCGGCGTTATTCGACATATACGGAACTATTGCGATAAGCGCGTATGCCGTCTCCTGAGTGGAAAGCCATTTGTCCTGAGAGAGCGTATTTATTATTTCTTCAAAGAGCTGTTTGGTTCTTCCCATCTCCTCTTGAGAATTTAACAAAATGAGAGTTTCAAGAATCATAGCCTTGTCCCTGAGAGTTGAGCCGAATGTCTCGGAAAGCTCGCGGTAATCTCTTTCCGGCAAAGCCAAACCTTTTATCATGTTTCGGGCTGTATCACGCTGTCCTGCAAGCCAATACGCCGCGGCAAGACGCCAGCTTGCCTGAAACGGCAATTTATGGCTTCGCAGGCGGTTCATCGATCCAAGATCGGCTTCTCCCGCAAGAGCCAATGTATAAAGACGGTACGCCTGCTCGGTATGCCTATTGCCGCTTACCTGCCATTGCGCCGCGGCGTTCTTTTGGTAATTTATCCAGCTTTTAATCGCGGCTGTACGCACCTCATAACCTAAGCGCCGCGCTTCCAAAAGGAAATGTCCAATGTAAGAAGAACACCAGTCATTTACAACTGATTCGCCGGGCCAATACGAAAAACCTCCCGACATTAACTGCATTCCTAAAACGCGTTCTATTCCGCCGTTTACGTTTGTTCTGATTGCCGCTTTTTGTTTGTCGTCCAGTAAAAGCACCTTATCAAGATAAAGTTGAGGGAAAGCGCCGCTTGTCGTTTGCTCCGCGCAGCCGTGAGGATATTTAACTAAATACTCCAGCCGCGATTCAAGATTGAGCGGCGGCAGTCTTGAGAAACTTGCGACAATGGTATTTGTTCCCTCTCTGCCGGGATACTCAAGATTTCCCTTCCATGTCTCTCCGGGGGAAAGCAGATTTTGCAAGGACTTTGTTACGGGAATTGCCGTGGAGCGAACTTCGATTTCTACAACTTGCTGCGCTGTTTTTAATCCCGATGACTCCGCCGTTACGGTGAACTTTAATTTTCCGGGGTTATCGGGGGATTTTACTTTAAAGCGGATTAATTTTTCTTCGCTTCTTTCAAAAGACACATCCTGCGTTGAAACGCCTTGAATTGACGCGCCCGGCGCTGAGAGATTTACTTTAACGTTCCTTTTTCCGTCTTTTTGAGCGTTTACATAGACAGGTACTTCAAAATCATCGCCGGGCGAAAGTACGCGCGGCAGGGAAGCGAAGACCATGAGATCGGAAGTTACTTTTACCGTTGTTTGGGCGGTTCCGTAACCGCGCAGCGCTCTTCCTGTTTGAGGTTCGCTTGTGGAAGAAGCGGCGAGAACCATTATCCGCACCGCGCCGATATACGGGGGCAGATCAAAAGTTTCGGTCTTTTGTCCGTTTTTGCCGATTTCAAACGGTCCAAAGAAACGCACTACAGGTTTAAACCGCTGTGTCTCTTTTTGCGAATCAGCTTCTACGCCGTCGCCGCCTCCTATGGCAAGCAAAGTTTCCAGTCTGCCCGAATAAGCGCCTATAACTTCCTGAAAAAGATCCCATGAATTGATAAACGAGGCGTCTCTGGCGTAAAAAGTATTTTTCGGGTTTGGCAAATTAAATCGGGTAAGACCGAGAAGTCCTTCGTCCACTACCGCAACGGTGTACGCCATCGGTCTGCCTTTTGCTTCGCTGACAGTAAACGAAACTTTTGATTCGGCTTGCCAGTTTTCCTGCGTTTTAATCTGCGGATTTATTACAACCCTTGCATCCTCAACCATTACGGGAGTAATACCGTAAAGGCGTATCGGAAGATCGTTTTGTGTTTGTAAATGCGGCTGAACAAGCGTTATGTGCAAATAGATATTCGGAACCATTGACTGCTCCGCGTTAAATTCGTACTTGGTTGTTCCTTCCTGACAGCTAATCCATTCGTTTTTTATTATATTTCCGCCCTTCTCCATTACGACAAAAGCGGCGGCATCTTTATTTGACGGAAATGTTATCTGTATTTTTTCACCGGTGTTATATGTCGGCTTTCCGGTAGTTAATGTCAACATTGACTGCGAACTCTGACCTTCATCCCGCGCGCGTCCCGCCCATCCGGGCCAGTCAATGTATGCCGTTTGAGCCGCCGCGTGTCCGCCTTTACTGTCTTTTGCTATCACAATGTAGCGTCCCCAATCGGGATACTTAATATTGAAACTAAAAGCCGCTTTACCGTTTACGGCGGTAACAGTTTGACGTGAAATCGGCGCGCTGGAAAGCGCCGATGTAAATTCCGCGGACTCGTCGTCCCCTTTCTCCCACCACCAGCGCCAATTTATTTTATAAATCGCGCAATCAAGCTCAACGTTTCCGCGCAGTGGTTTTCCATCCTCATCAAGAATTACTATATCCGCTTTATGTTCCGTATCGGTAAGCAGCATATCCCTTGCGTCCCCTTTGGGAAGTTTTATTCCGACATAACGGCTGTAAGGCGAATATTCCCTACTAATTTGTTCCGACGAAAATACGCCCGACGGTTCAAAAATCCGCGTCATAAACCGCGCCGTTACTCTGCCGGGAACGGCGGAGCCGGGATTAAAGTTCATTGTTACTATCGCTTTTCCCTCGCCGTTAAGAGTTCCGCTCCAAATGTTTTGACGTTCTGTCGAAATACTTCTGGAAGGATCGCGGAAAGAGTATTCTTCATAACCTTTAAACGTTGTTTCCCTGTCAGCGTAAACGGCGGAAATATCGGCTTTTAAACCGGAAGCCGGCGCGCCGTAAAGCCATTGCGATTCCAGAGGAATCCTGTTAGAACCGCTTTTAATAAATTCATTCGCGCCAAAATCAAGATCGATTTTTAATCTGTTTGGCATAACGGTTTCTATTTTTATGTTTTTGTTAAATATTTTACCGCCAACCCGCACCCTTGCAGTCCAGTCTCCGGTGGGAGCGTCTGACGCGGTTACGGCGGCAAGAGAATAAAATCCGTCCACGGAAGAATTGTAAGTGCGGTTTATAACAGGGCGTCCCCTTGGATCTTCCAACTCGAATATAACAGGGTGATTTTGAGGAAGAGAACCTAGAGGATCGGCAAGAAGGAATGTAAGGTATATATCGTCGCCGGGACGCCACACATCGCGTTCTCCGTAGATAAGTCCGCGCAGTCCCGAAGAAGGAGTGCCGCCTGAAATATCAAAATGGCTTACCGCAAGAGCCAGAGAATCATTAACTTTAAGATACGCTCTGCCTAAACTGCTTTCGGCGTACACAATAGGACGCGAACCGCTTGCCGTATCCGAAGACGCGGGAATTACCGCAATGCCGTTTGCGTTTGTTTTACCCTGATTAAGAACGCGTCCCTGATAATTGTAAACCTTGTATTCAACATTAGGCGCGGCGCGGGCGGTAATAAGATTTGTCGTTACGATAAGCCATGAACCGTCAAGAGATCGCTTTGCAAGAAGCCCTAAATCCGAAACAAGCACATTGCGGCTCTTTGTTATGTTGTGCTCATACATATTAACATAAAAAGCGGGATGGCATGGATCCATGTAATTTTCATACCATTCTTCCCAGTTGTAATTCTGGGAATTATAATAACTCCAATATGTTTCTCCGCTTGTCGTATAACGCGGCGAAAAAGAGTCGTCGGGAAATTCATATCCGGAATAATCTACGTGGTTTTTATCACAAACATATTTAATATGCCTTTGTCTAAAACTGATCCTTACATGAAACATTCCGCCGGGAAATTTTTTGCTTAGTTCCGCCATATCAAGCCCGCGGCGTATCCAGCGGTTTTGATCGGACGCAGTCCATTGAAAATCAAAAGCTTTTGTCCACACAGGCTCGCCTACGCGATCAAGATCATATTTGTCCGTAAGGCTGTTAGTTTGCAAAAAATAAACCATATTTTGATTGTAAATTTGAAACACTTCTACCAAAACGCCGGTAACATTTCTGGTTTCGATAACAAGCTGCGCTCCCTGGCTTGTCGGCAGAATAACGCCGTTTCCGGCAAAACGCACTTCCGGCAATTCCCATGTATCCGGAACCATATATTGAACCGGAGTACTTAAACGTTTGCCGTTAACATCTTCCAAATCCTGAATTACAAGTTCCGCTCCGGCGGGAATACCGCCTGAATTACTTCCGAAAATTTTTACAATATTTCCTTCTAGCGTATAACGTACGTCGGTATTACCGGAAAGAGAAATAAAACCTCTTAAATCCTGATTTGCTTTAAGATAATTGGAAAAAGAAACTTCGATTATATTATTATTAAACTGAAGATCGAGCATCTGAAAGGTATCAAGACCGGGAATCATTACGGTAGTAAATCCGTCTGTGATGTTTCCCAAAGGTTTTCCTTTCCATGTAACTTCAACAGTTCTGGAAGTCTCGCCGCGTTTAACAGGTTCAAAAACAAAACGATGAACGCCGTCAATATGCGTCCATGAAAGTTTACCTAACTCTTTTGATCCGATAGTTTGTTCTATTTTGGAAATTTCCGCGTCTTCATCGGTATTGACAACTCCCGCTACAACAACATAATCGTCGTCGCCTAACTGTATGGATTCAAGTTCCACCCAAAAAACAGGAAGCGCGGCTGTAAAAATAAAACTAAAAGACGGAATCGTTCCGATGTTTACAGTCACACTGTACTGTTGTCCCGGTTTATAATTTTCAGAAGGAGTAAAAACAAGAGTATACTCATCCTGCCATGAAACTGTTCCCTTAACTTTCGGGCTTAGAACCAATGCGTTAGACGCTAACGGAACGGACGTATCCTGACCGAATCTGAATTCAACAATTACAGGGGCGTTTTTATTCAGGATTCCGCCTGAAACCGCCCCGACATATTCAGGATCGGGGAGGGGTTTTTTCCCTTTACAAGAAATAAATAAACTACCGGTAAATATTAATAAACCGACGAAAAAAAGAAAAAATAATAAATATTTTGATTTTTTCATAACGCCCCCGTGTAATTATATCATAATCAACAGGATTTATGAATATATTACCTGCTATTAAAAACAATTATCACGGGGTATTTTTCATTATTTCTTAAAAAATATTTTTAGTTCTTCTAAAAAATCATTTTCATATTCATGCGCTTCCGGTTTAACAGACAAACTTTCCGCAACAACGGAAGCTTCAAAAATTTCCCACGCTTTGGAATAAAAAGGATCGACTTTTACATAATCGCCGGGGATAATATTGGAAACCATGCCGGGAACCGCGTTTAATTTCTCGCAAAGAAGATTGCTTTTACTCGCAAGAAACGAAAGAAAACTCCACGCTGATTCGGGGTAAGCGGTATTGGCGGAGATACCAACGTAAACAGAGGAAATGCCGATGGTGTATTTTCCTCCTGTCCCTGAAACGGGAATTGTTGTTACGCCAAATGCGTTGTCTCCCATTTTCGCTCTCAGGTACGGAATTACTCCGGTAGAGGCAATTATCATCGCGGTCTTCCCTTGAGCAAACGCCTCAAGGCGTTCTTCGCCTGTTGTTTCAAAAACACCCGGCGCAAGCAACCCCTCTTTGTTCAGTATACCGAAAAACGAAAGCTCTTTTGCCGGAACTTTGGTTAAAACAAGAACACCGTCCTCATCCGCCGAAAATAAACTGCCGCCTGAAGCCCATATCCATGAAAAGACATCTCTTGCTAAAGCTTGACGATCTTTTTGGCTCAAACTTAACGCGTATCCCGCCGCGCCTGAATCCCCGCGTGAAACCGCCCTTGCGTAATTCAAAAACTCATCTCTGGTTTTCGGGGGGTGATCAAAACCGGCGGCGGAGAGAATATCAATATTGTAAAAAAGCATATCCATAAAAGAGACAAGGGGGATCGCCATTTGTTTTGAGCCTGAATCATATTCGGTAAACGCGTTTAATTCCGTTAAAGCGTTTGCGGCGATAAACGTACCGTAATCACCTTCGTTAAAAAAAAGAATGTCGGGCTCCGCGGCGGCGGAGGCAGTATTGGCAAACTTCAAATGAATATCGGGATTTTTTTCTTCAAATTCCCGTATCAGAGTTTCCATTAAATCTTTCCCGAATAATTCTTCGCCGCTTGCGGACAAATACAGATTCACAAGTCTTGATCTTGCTTCCAGTTTGACAAACAGATTAATAATTATCGGAGTTATAATTACAATCAGCAAAGCCGCAAGAATAAAAATATCCGTCTTGCTGACAGGGTGCATTGAATCTTTTATTTTGTCATAAATTATTTTAGTAATAACGGCAATTTTTTTAGCGATTTTTTTGGCAATGTCAGCAATTATTTTAGCAATGACGGTAATTCTTTCAGCAATCTTTTTAGCAATAACGGCTATTCTTTTAGCAATCTTTTTTGTAATGACGACAATTCTTTTAGTAACTTTTATGGTAATGTCGGCAATTTTCTTAGCAATTTTTACGGCAATGACGGCAATTTTTTTGGCAATTTTTTTTGCAATGACGGCAATCTTTTCGCAGACAAAACATATCGCATCAAATGTTTTTAATAAGGCATAAATTATTATCCGCCCAATATGACATATCGCTTCTTTTACATTGACAGCAATTATTTTAACAATAACCGCAATGTTTTTGCCAATGTATAATACCGCTTCTTTTATCTTTTTAAAGGCAAAAACGCATATCCGACCAATAAAACGTATAAATTCTTTTACTTTAACGGTAAAAATTTTACAAATATTACATATCGACTTTTTTACCTTTTTAATGTACATCTTAAATATGTTTACTTTTTCCAAAAGGCTCATTTACGCACTCTCCAATAAGTTACGGCAAATAAACCCAAGGCATAACGATGAGAACGGTATTGTATCCGAAAGTAAACTGACAATTGACTTTGCCAAAACAAAAAAATCCCCTTTTGATATTAAATCAGAATCTTCATATAATGCCTACCTGTCAGACGGCTCTCTTACGCTCGGCTTAAAAAAGGAAAGCTGTATCGCGTGGGTAGATATGCCCGACTATGAATTTGAAGATCACATAATAGAAGCGAAAATCCGTCTGGAAACACTTGGCAATTACGCGGCGGCGGGCGTTATTTTTCACATTATTGACGAAGCCTCATACTATTTAGCCCTTGTCTCAAACAAAGGGTACTTCCGTCTTGATGTTGTAAAAGACAATTCCCCCAAAACCCTGATTGCCTGGACTGATATACCGCATTTTGACAAAGTCAATTTTAACCTGAAAATAATCACCTGCGGCACTTATTTGATTTTTCTTGTAAACAACAAATGGCTTGGAGAAGTAAACGACGATTCCGCAGAGTATGGCGCGCTTGGTTTTGTTATGGCTTCCTATGAATCCGACGAACAAAAGCCCGACGGCGAACCAAAAGAGTCTTCAAATGAAAATGATGAGTATGTTTGTAAAGCTCATCTTGATTATATTTCCGTTGACTCGCGGACAAAACATGTAGAGGATACTTTTAAAAAATTAACCAACGATATAAATATCAACGCCGAGGGGCGGTTAAGGCTTGCGGAAACTTTTGCGGTAATGGGCGAGCCCGCGAAAGCTCTGGATCAGATCAGCAGGGCGTGGAAACGCAGGGACGAAGTTATCCGCACTGTTTCCGCCTCGTCGGAAGTAAGAACAAAAAGGGAATTGCTTCTCGCGGCGCGAATGTCATTTCGTCTTGGGCAATACAGCAAGGCGGAAGAATTTATCGACGCGATTCTTGATCAATGGGCTGATTCCGCCGAGGGAAAAGTAGCGCACACTGAAAAAATAAAAATATTAAACGAGCTGAATAAATTTGAGGAATTAAATGAATTCATAATTAACAATCCTTTTAAAATAGAAAAAAATATCGACTACTACACACTGCTGGCGAAATGCCGATGGGAACTTAAAAAATACTCCGATTCCGCCGAAGCGTGGGACAAGGCGTTTGAAATGGACGCGAAAAACGGCGTTTACGCTGTTAACGCGGCTAACGCGTACGAAACGGCGGGCGACGAAAAAGAAGCTCTGTCTAGATATATCGCCGCCGGAAAAATTTTTCTTAATCAGGACAATATACCGGAGCTTGCCGCCCTTATGCAAAAATTATCCGTTCTTGGAAAAGACAACTGGGAAGCCCACGCGCTTGCGGGAAAATGGGCGTTCAGTATGGAAGACTACGACAAAAGCGCGAAAGAATTTGAGATTTCCCATAAAATCAGGTGCGCCCTAAGACCGCGCCCGAAACCGGATCCGGCTCTTTATTATTTATGGGGGCTTAATTTTTACCTTAAGGGCAGTATTAAAACCGCAATACGTTTAATAAAAAGAGCATGTAACCTTGCGCCGGACTATAAACCTTTCCGTAAAAAACTTAATGAACTTATATTAATCTGTGAAAAAAATGAAAATGCAAATAATTGAATGGCATAATTTTATAAAAAAAGGATTGTCTCATAACGGGAAACCTTCCTCTATGACGGTCGGCGTTTTTGACGGCGTACACATAGGTCATCAGGAACTGTTAAAACGTATTGTTTCACATAACGCGGATAAAACGCCTGTGGTTATCACTTTTAAGGACAATCATAAAATTGAAAGCGGACATATTTTAACTTTTAAACAAAAACTGGATATATTTGAAAGCTTAGGCGTAGAGATAACGATTGTCATTGACTTTACCAAAGAAGTTAAACAAATGTCGGGGATTGAATTTTTAAAAATTTTGTTAGAGCGCGGCAACGTCGGCTTTTTCGCGGTCGGGAGCGATTTCCGTTGCGGTCATCAGCAGGACACCGACGCTGCGGCGATTCAAAAATTTTTCGCTGAGCATAACATTCCCGCGGAAATTGTGCCGAAAGTTACGGAAGGCTCCGCGCCTGTCAGTTCCAGCCGTATCAGAGCCGCAATCAGCGCGGGAGACATTGATTTGGCGCGAAAGATGCTGGGGCGAGAATATCCGTAATGAGTTATTATTCTTTAGTCCATGTTTTGCTTTCAGTATCAGTTCGAGTATAGGTTCCTTTTTTCCTGCCGCTAATATAATAAGCGTTCTCAAAACCATTGCCAAAAGCGGAACTGCTAATCATTACATTTTCTCCAATGGTAATTTTGGTTAACTGATTATCTATAAACGCCTGTGTTCCGATGTTTTCAACGCTGTCAGGTATGATAATTTCGCTTAACTTATTGTTTGCAAACGCTTTATATTTGATCTCCGTAACTTTAGCGGAAATTTTAACTTCGGTTAACCGGTTATATGAAAACGCGCTGCTCTCAATAGTTGTAACGCTGTCGGGAATATCGATCTCTGTAAGCTGATTATTGGAAAACGCGCCGCTTCCAATGGTAACAACTTTTTGGGGGATTTCAACTTCGGTTAATTCATTGTTATTAAAACCTGAAAGAAAACTGACTTTATCGGTAATATTAATATTTTTTAAGTTGTTATTTCCAAACGCGCCGTTTCCAATGGAAACAACGCTTTCCGGAATAGTAACGCAGGTAATCTTGTTGGAAGCAAACGCGTCTTCTCCTATGGACTCAATTTTATCGGGAATATCAACCTTTATAATCTGATTATAAGCAAACGTAGAATTTTTGATAATGGTAACATTTTTTGGTATATCAACGCCGGATAATTGGTTATAACCAAACGCGCCGGAGCCAATGGCGGTAACGCTATCGGGAATAGAAATGTCAGTCAACTGATTATATGCAAATGAATTGATCCCAATAATTGTAACGCTTTCGGGAATAACAAGCTCTGAAAGCTGATTATTGGAAAACGCGCTGTCTCCAATTGACTCAACGCAATTTGGAATCTTAATGTTGATTATTCCTCTATAGGAAAACGCGTTGTATCCAATAGTCGTAACCAGCGTCCCTGATACTATTTCTTCCGGTATTTCTAATGAATCAACCGGCAGACTGTAACCTGTTATTGTCAATTTTGTAGTTCCGCTAAAACGCCAAAGTGCGTATACATCCACAGTTTTCGCGTTCCATCCGGTAAAACCTCGATATGGATCAAGTCCTACTTTAATTTTACCTTTATCTCCGGGCGTTATGAGAAGCTCATAAGTAGTCGTACCTATTGGCAGCAAATCGCCTTTTATAATAGAAAAGGCGGCGTTTATTTTTATGTCTTCGGCTGTAAGAACAAATGTATCATCGCTAACCGTAATGATTAATTTTTCTGTGGGAATATTTGTATCCGAAGAACCGTAAGCGGAGACTGAAACGATAGCGTAACCATCGCCGCCGGAATCTTCCTCTTCTTCACAAGCAATAAAAAAAATCGCCGCAAAAAACGCGATAAAAATAAATTTCTTTAAATTGCCGATTTTCATTTTATACCCGCTGATTTTCTTGCGTATTCAAACGCGTATTCCAGTTGTTCGTCCGCCTGACTTGTTGTATTTTTTATTTCTTCATAAGGAGATATTCCAATTCCTTCATAAATTTTTCCGTTCATATCCGTCACTCTCTCCGGCGATATTGAATAAACCCACCCGTTTATCATAAAACGATCATTGCGCGCGGAGAACGCTCCGCATGTCGGCGTTCCAATATGCGTTACATGACTCTGCGTCCGCAGCGCCATTGTAAACCACTCCGCCGCGGAAACTGTGCTTCTGTTTGTTAATAGTACAATTGGTTTTGTATAACCATACTTGTTATCAGAAGCTTTTTTAATGCTTTTTACCGTATAAACAAGAGGAGAAGATAAATCATTTGGTCCCGGACCTGTTTTGGTTCTTGCCTTTATATAATCTTTTGATTCGGACGTAAAACGAGCGGCAATATATTCCATTACAAATAATTCGCCGCCTCTGTTATTGCGAACGTCTAAAACAAGGGCTTTTGTATTTGCAAGGTCGTTTATAATATTGTCTATAGCCTTTCCCCATTCCTGCCCTTTTGTCTCAGGAGCTTCATTTATAAATTCTGAAATATAAATATAACCTATGTTAGAATCTAAAGAAAATACGCCAAAAGTAAAATTTTTATATTCGGAATTACCGTTTTCTTTTAAATAACTTTTTACTTTTTTATCAAGGTCAAAAAATTCAGATATACCGGCATTATAGCTTCTGGAGGACTGACCGGGCGCGTATAAACCGACATGAGGATCTTTTAGTTCTTCTAACATATCCGCGCATTTTTCAAATAACTCTCCTTCCGACATACCGGAATAAACTTTAAGAGCATACCCGATCGATTTATTATTATATACATCATACCAACTTTCAAATTTAAGACTATTACTCATTCTAAAATCTAAATTTGCGTGGATATTATTAAAATCCGTCCAGAGGCTTTTTAATATTTCGGATGGGCTGGTATCGGGTTCCTGTCCTAAAAACAACTGACACGCGGAAAATAAAACTACTAAGGGCAATATCAGCCATTTTATTTTTCTTTTCAATTTTTCTCCTAAAAAGTAAACGTGATTCCCGCGTTCATGCAGAACGACGCGTCTCTTCTTGATTGCGGAAAAGTAACATGGGAAAGTTCAAAACCAAGACCAAAATAAAAAGAAAACAATTCGCTTATTTTTTGATGATATTTTAAATCGCCGAAAACAGCTCTGTAATTGTGAAGGCTTACTATGCTTTTTTCCGAATCAAGCGGCGCGTAAAACAGTCCGTAATAAGGCGGTCTTATCCCGTAACCAAAAAAAGGAATACTCGCGGAGAAAATAAGTTCTTTTCCGTCGCTGATGATCCATTTCTGCGTCGCGTGTATATTAAGAGAGCACAACACGGTTAAGCTGTAATAATATGATTCCTGCAAAGCGGAATAATACAAATCGCCCCGTAACGCGCCGCCAAGGTATCCCGGAAAAACGCTGTTCCCCCACAGTCTATAATCAAGCGCGTGTTCAAGATATAACCTTAAAAAAACAGCTTCTTTACGGGAATATGTAAAATAATCATTATCGTTTTTTATTTCTAATGGATCAATTTCACCTGTTAAAATCCCAAAATTAAACGAATAATAAAAATCATTTTTTTCGATATTGCCGTTAAAATTAAAATTAAAATTATCAAGGTATCTGTTGATAGGTAAATCCGTTTCTTCCCGGTATCCTATGAATGAATATCCTAAACCCGTCCCTAACCTGATAGGTTTTTCCGCTTTAGTCTCTTTAGCCGTCTCAGGCGTTTTAGCCGCTTCGGGTATGTCGGGCTCTTCTGTTGATTGCGCGAAAACTTGACCAATATTGACCAAAATAAAAAAAACAAACGCCAGGTAAGGCTTTTTTAATTGCATCTTATTAATAATAGTTTCACTTCCCTGCGCTGTCAATGGTACATGACAAACGCTTTTACTCATGTTATAATAATTTATTATTTATAGGAGAACAGCATGGATAAAGAAACTGAAAATTATCTAAAAGCGCAGGCAAAAGAAATCCGTAAAATGACAATCGAAGAAATCGGAAATCTTGGAACAGGTCACATCGGAGGAGCCATGTCAATCGTTGACCTTCTGGCTCTGTTATACTTTCACAAAATGAAAGTTGATCCGAAAAATCCCCGATGGGAAGAACGCGATCAGCTTGTAGTTTCCAAGGGGCACTCAGGTCCTGCCGTTTACGCGACTTTGGCGCTCAAGGGATTTTTCCCCAAGGACTGGCTTATGACGCTGAACAAAGGCGGAACAAGCCTCCCCAGCCACTGCGATCGTAACAAAACCCCCGGCATCGACATGACCACAGGCTCGCTCGGGCAGGGCTTTTCAGCCGCCATCGGCATCGCGCTCGGCTTAAAGATGGATAAAAAAACATCGACCGTATACACGATTATCGGCGACGGCGAATCCAACGAAGGGCAGGTTTGGGAAGGCGCGGCATTCGCGGGCTTTCAAAAACTCCCCAACTTAATCGCTTTTACCGATTACAACAAACAACAGCTTGACGGTTTTACCAAAGATATTTTGGATATGGGAAACCTCGCCGCAAAGTGGGAACAATTCGGCTGGTTCACTCAGGAAGTCAACGGTCACGACATTGCCGCTCTGGACGCCGCGATTGACAAAGCTCTCGCGGAAAAAGAAAGAGCCTCAATGATCGTTATGAACACAATCAAGGGAAAGGGCTGCAGCTTCGCGGAAGGCGTGGAAAAAAACCACAGCATGGCTTTCGACATGGAAAAAGCAAGAGAAGCCATCGCCGCATTGGATAAGGAGTAAATCATGGCAGAACAACAAAAAGAAATGCGAATGGCGTATGTCGATACAGTAATGGCATTAGCCGAAAAAAATAAAAACATTGTCGTACTGGAAGCGGATTTAATGAGCTGCACAAACACGGGTATTTTTAAGAAAACATATCCCGATCGTTTTTTCAACTGCGGTATCGCCGAAGCCAACATGGTCGGCATTGCCGCCGGTCTTTCCACTCTTGGTAAAATCCCGTTTGCCTCAGGCTTCGGATGTTTTTCATCAAGGCGCGTATACGATCAATTTTTCCTTTCCGCCAACTACGCAAAGTTAAACGTAAAATTGATCGGCACTGACCCCGGCGTAACAGCCGCGTTCAACGGCGGAACACACATGCCCTTTGAAGAGCTTGCCCTGATGAGAGTAATTCCAAAAGTTACAATGATTGAACCGTCAGACCCCGCGTCCTGCGCCGCCTTCGTCCGCTTAATGGCGGAAGAATACGGCTGTCATTATCTGCGTATCCCGCGCAAACCCGTACCGTATTTGTACTCTGAAAATGAAACATTCAAGTTCGGGCAGGCAAAAGTTTTAAAAGAGGGAAAAGACGTTTGCTTTGCAGCGCTTGGCAGCCTCATGGTAAATCAATCGCTGAAAGCCTGCGACAAACTTGCCGAAGAAGGAATCAGCGCCGGCGTGCTTGACGTTCTCACCTTAAAACCGATAGACCGTGACGCGATATTGAATCAAGCCGGCAAAGTACGCGCCGTCATCAGCGCGGAGAACGCCCAAATAATGAGCGGACTCGGCAGCGCGGTAGCGGAAATACTTGCCGAGGAAGGCTGCCGCTGCAAGTTCGCGCGCATCGGCATTAACGACGAATTCGGCGAAGTGGGAACCCAAGACTACCTTGTAACCCGCTACGGCTTAGACGTAGACAGCTTTGTAAAAAAAGCGAAAGCGTTGTTAAAGTAAGTTGAGCGAACGATAGATAAGAAGGGACACGAAGATTCTCTTTGTGTCCTTTTTTATTCTATCAATTTTTTATATAATTCATTAATTAGTTTTCCATCTTTTGTTTTCCATACAACCCAACCATTTGATGTAGTTCTAGAAGGACTAATTTTTTGAATACACCTTAACGAAGAAACGCTAACAGATGATATTTCACCATCTACTTCAATGCCATTCTTTCTAACTATACCAATAAATTTTGTTTTTGGTTTCCCTTTAGGACCATATTCAAAATATAATTCTTGACCGATTGTTAAAAGACCTTTATTTATTACTTGAGAAAGAAAATTTCCAGTTGTTTTTACATTTTCATCATTAGAATCTGTTTCGGTTTCTATTTCTAATTATTTTTCGTCTTCATGTACTATCCTTATGCAGGAATTTTCTGCTTGACGCTTAACTGAAAACCCAAATTGTCCAACACTTTTGCAACTGTACTGAATGAGGGATTACCGTCCTGTGAAAGGGAACGATAAAGGCTTTCACGGTTAAGGTCCAATTCTCTTGCTATCTGCGCCATACCTTTTGAACGAGCTATATCACCAATCACCTTAAACATAAATTCTATGTCATTTTCTTCAAGAGCCGCTTCGAGAATACCAATCACGTCCTCTCTGGTTTCTATTTCGTCCGCCAAACTCCAATCTTTTACCGTTATTTTTTCCATGACTTATTCCTCCTCTTCCAAAGGTAATGCCGCTATCTGTTTCGCTCTAGCTATATCTTCCTGTTGTGTAGACTTATCTCCGCCGCAAAGCAAAATAATTATCTCCTTTCCTGTGTCTTTGTAATAGACTCGATAGCCGGGACCATAATGAATACGCAATTCGGAAATACCTTCGCCTACAGGTCCAACATCGCCGGGGTTACCTTCTTCAAGCCGCTTAATTCGGGTAAGTATCTTGTATCGCGCTCGGTTATCCCGTAAGCCGTCAATCCATTTTTTGTAAACGCTTGACCTGCGTATCTTCATAATTATAATGTAGCATATAAGCTACTGCTTGTCAAGGGGGAGCGAAGTGGGAGTTTTGCCTCTGTGTCCTTTTTTTATTACATGTCCCATGAAAACACTGCATCGATTACAGTAGCTTTATCTCCATTTTGAATTACAAAATCATCTATCTTTACGGTTTCCTTATCACCAGCCGGTATACTTATATCAAAATGAAATTTATACACTGATTTACCCGCTCTGAGTATCTCCCCGTCTAAAAGTCTTAATGTTGAGACACGGGCATTATTGACGATGGTAATTTCATTAGGTTCATTCAACGATACTGATATATCTGATTCTCCGTCAAACATATAGCAGGAAGCAAGCAGAAAAATAATACAAACAATCATAGCCAAAGCTAATTTTTTCATTTTAATTATCCTCCAAAAAACCTATATTAATATTATATCGCATATTAAATGGTTTTTCAGTTTTTTTTAATAAAATAAATTATTTCTTTACGCTTTCATTCCCTGTTTTCCCGCAGTTAGTGCGAGAGCCGTCTTTCCTATGGTACTCCTGACAAGCCTTACAATCCCCATGCCTAACGCACCCATAAGTGCATTTACATTCACTGTTTTTCTCCGCCATATTTTTCTCCTCCTCCAACTCCCGTCTTACACTTTTTATCCAACTTTAACCAAGCCTTCGGTCGACGGGGAACAAAGCCCCGCGCCCCGTCTAAGGGGCGTAGCTGAAAAAACCCAAACGTTCCGGCGCCGAACAGCGTACCCCAGATGAACAAAATGAGGCGAGATTTATCTCGCCGTCCGCGCCGCGGGCAAAGCAAAGTATGCAGCAATCACAAAGTCCGTAGTAAGTACTCCCACCAGTCCTTCGACTCCCGTCTTACACTTTTTCTAAAAATTATCAAAAAATAAAAACTTGTAACAGTTTTTATATAATTTACTCAAAAGCGACCGACGGGAGTCGAACCCGCGTCACGAGCTTGGGAAGCTAGGGTAATACCGTTATACGACGGTCGCAATTTCTCTCAACTACCACAGATTTCGCTCTCGCGCAAATCCGCCAAACCAAAAAGCCACAGACTACCAATGTTGCAGTTTTGCACAGTAAAACTGCTAAATCAAAAAGCCGCAGGCTTTTTGATAATGATCCAGGGCTGACTCGAACAGCCGACCTGCCGCTTAGGAGGCGGCCGCTCTATCCCCTGAGCTACTGGACCTGCCTATTCAGACTATCACTGTGTGCGGGCTGTTGTCAACGAGCCCCATTCCGGCTGTAAAACGCTTGCATTAAACATCGATTTTGGCTAAAATAATAGAATAAATTGATTACAGAGGTTGATCGTGACAAAACAAGGAATTTTCCTATTTTTTATATTGTTGTCTTGTTTCTCTCATCTTTTTGGACAGGAAATAATAACCGCGGACGCATACCTTGGAATGGTATCGGATAATTACGCAACTATAAGAGATTATGAGGCTTCTATCACTATCCGTTCGGGAAACAGCGATATGACAGGAAATGTAAGCTATCTGTCGCCATGCTTTATGCGTATCGACTTTTCCAGACCGTCGGAGCAGGTTATTGTGTTTAACGGCGATGTGCTGATTATCTACCTGCCGGAATACAGAGCCGTTTTAAATCAGGATATTAAAAGAAGACCGGGAGCTTCGGGAGCCGGGGTGGCAAGCTCTCAGGGACTTTCGCTTTTAAGGCGCAATTATGTATCGTCATTTGTTACAGGTCCCAACCCTGAACCGTTGGACGGCACGTCGGGAGAGAGAGTTATAAAACTGCGCCTTACAAGACGTTCCGTTTCGGAAGGTTTTAGAGAAATCATTTTAAGCGTAAATCCAAATACAAAATTAATCCGCCGCGTCGAGGGAAGAACAATCGGCGACAACGAATTGCGTTTTGATTTTATAAACATCAGGACAAACGTAGGTATTCCTGAAGCGCGTTTTGCATACGACACTCCGCCTTCGGCAAATATGTACAACAATTTCTTGTTTAGAGATACAAATTAAGGTAGAAGATAAATGGAATCTCTGGGTGAAAAATTAAAAACCGCTCGTAACGAAAAAGGACTCAGCATCGATCAAATCAGCCATGATACAAATATTTCCATTCGTTACCTTGAAGCGTTGGAATCAGAAAATTTTTCCATCTTCCCCGGCGAGCCTTATCTAATCGGTTTTATAAAAAATTACGGCTCGTACCTTGACCTCGATATTCAAAAATTAATTTCGCTTTACAGAGCGTTAAAAATTCAGGAACAGCCTATTCCCGTAGAACAGCTTTTAAAAAGTCCTCCGCAAGCACCAAGGTTTTTAGTTCCCACCATAATAATTTTGGCGGTCTTAGGTTTAGGCGGCTGGTTTGTCTATTCATTAATTATCAACAATAAATTCAGACCTTCTCTAAGTTTGCCCACAGGACGCTCTTCCGCAGAATACATAATGGAAGGCAATTCCATGGAACGCCGATTATACAAAAACGATTCTGTTTTAATTCCCGTAGATAATGAAACTTACAAACTGGAACTTTATAACATGGGCGAAGCCGTAACAATTCGTACTCCGGCGGGTTTGGAAATACTGGATTTAAGCCAGGAAGTTAACATGGATCTTAACAACGACGGAATCCCTGAGTTGCGCATAACGGTCGCGGATTTCGCGAAGAACAACGCCGACATGGGAGCGTTACTCCATTTTTATTTGATGGATGCCGCCGTTTACACAGGCGCGGAAATAGATCAAAACACTACCCACACAGTGAATACTGTAAACGCCGCAAGCACCACAATTTTTCCCGCTTCCGCAACCGCGTATCCTTTCACCTTGCAGGCGGGCTTTCAGGGGTATTGCATGTTCCGCTGGGAAATCCTTAATGAGAGAGATCGCAAAGGCTTTACCCAGCGTTATTTCCAAAGATCAGAAGTGCTTGATATTCAAGCTCAAAACGGCATCCGTATTTGGGTGTCTAACGCTCAAACCGCAAAACTTCAGGTAATCGGCGGAGGGCGTACAGTACCTTTGGAAATCGGCTCCGCAGGCGAAGTTGTCGTGGCGGATATCCGCTGGGTTAGAGACGAAGAAAACCGATACCGCCTTGTGCTGATAAAGCTGGAAACCTAATCCGGAACCCCGTAAAACAAATGCGCTATTTTCTTGATCCTTTCGGTTGTGTAAAAAATCAAGTTGACGCGGAAAATATGATGTCTCACCTTAACAAAGCCGGGTGGGAAAATGTTCCCGAAGCGGAAGACGCGGATTTAATTATCGTCAATTCCTGCGGATTCATAGAAAGCGCAAAAAAAGAATCGATTACCGCCGTTCTTGAGTGGCGCAAATTGTATCCGAGTAAAAAAATACTCCTTGCCGGCTGTCTTGCCCAACGTTACGCGAAAGAACTTGCCGAAAGTATGCCGGAAGCCGACGGGTTTTTCGGAGTAGATAACCTTGCGCAAATTACCCAAACAGCGGCAAACCTTGTAAACGGCGTAAAATACGCGGTTTTACCGCGCAAGGCGAATATATCGCATAACGCGACATTAGCTCCGCGCGAGGGAGAACGTCCGCTTTTATCACTGCCGGGCTCGGCTTATGTAAAAATAAGCGAAGGGTGCGACAACTGTTGTTCTTTTTGCGCGATTCCGCTCATTCGCGGCAGTCTTGTCAGCCGCACAATTCCCGATATTTTGGAAGAATGTAACGCGCTGTTGAATCGCGGCGTCAGGGAACTTTGTATCATCGGGCAGGACATCGGTTCTTTTGGAGCGGATACCGCCCGTAACGCCGCAAACGATGCCGCAAAATTGCCGGAACTGCTTGAGGCGATTTCCTCGCTGAAAGGACACTTTTGGGTTCGCCTATTGTACATTCACCCCGACCATTTCCCTCTTAAAATTCTTGAGCTCATGGAAAAAGATTCGCGCTTCCTTCCCTACTTTGACATTCCGTTTCAACATTCATCGTCAAAAATACTCACCGCAATGAACCGTCATGGAAATGCGGAAACCTATCTTGCGTTACTCAAAACAATCCGCGCAAGACTGCCGAACGCTGTTATACGCTCTACTTTTCTGCTGGGCTTTCCCGGTGAAACAGAGCAAGATTTTGCGCAGTTACTGGATTTTCAGCGGGAAGCCAATTTAGACTGGCTTGGCTGTTTTGTATATTCAAGAGAGGAAGAAACGGCAGCGTACTTAATGAAGGGGCGCGTTTCCGCTAAGACCGCAAAAGAGAGAAAACAAATAATTGAGGAGCGTCAAATCCCGATTACGGAAAAAAACATGGATCGCTTTGTCAATCAAGATTTGGACGTATTAGTTGAAGAAAAAATTGCCGCAAGCGAAACCGACACGGAAGTAAACGAAACTCTTTGGCTGGGTCGGCTATACTGCCAAGCCCCGGACATCGACGGCGCGGCGGTTATCGTAAAAAGCGAGGCAAGCGAAGTAAATCCACAGTTGGGAACTTTTACAAAATGCAAAGTTATTGCGCGCAAAGGATTTAATTTAGAAGTGAGTTGCTGATTTTCCGTTGGAATATATCCATGTTTTTACTGGACATAATAATAATTCCGCAGTAAAATAAAAGTATGTCGCATGAATTAACCATAATTGTTGATGATAATGTCTATCAAACTCTGAAACCTATGGTTGAACAAAAAACCATAGGCTCACTCCTGAATGAGTTTATGCAAAACCGTACCAAAAAGCGACCAATATCTTCTATAGCGTCTTTGCGCGGAACATTACATAAGATTGATACATCTGATATACGTGAAGAGGCTGATCGACCTTTATGAATGTTGTTGATTCATCCTGTTGGCTTGAATACCTCATGGGTACAGAAACGGGCGCGGCTGTCGCTTCTGTTATTGAAAATCCCGATGAATTGATTGTTCCCACTATTACTCTTTATGAAGTTTACAAAAAATTATTAGCAGAAAAGGGCGAAGAATATGCATTAAATGTAGTTTCATATATGCAAACAGGTACAGTAATTGAGCTTAATGCGGGGTTAAGTCTTTCCGCCGCTCAAATAAGCCGAAAATATAAACTGCCTATGGCAGACAGTATTATTTACGCAACATCATTGCAGAGCCTATCAGAAAAATTGTGTAAATGACCATAAAATGGTAGAAATACCGAAGGAGAAAAAATGGTCATGGCACGAAAGAAGGAGAAGAAAGAAAAGGATATTATCGACCAACTGCTGGATAATATCGACTTTCGCGGGTTAACCCAAGACGAGGTTGTAGGTCAAGACGGGTTAATAAAACAATTAACAGGAAGAATACTCCAGAGAGCCTTAGAAGCGGAAATGACGGAGCATCTCGGGTATGTAAAAAATTCCAACGACGGGGACAACAGCGGAAACAGCAGAAACGGGCACACGGAAAAAACAGTCCTTCTGGAGAATCAAAGTACGACTATAGAAGTTCCACGGGATCGCAACAGTACATTTGAACCTGTAATAGTTCCCAAACATGAAAAACGCGTTCCGCTTTTTAACGATCAAATCATTTCAATGTATTCGTTTGGAATGAGCGACAAAGATATCAAATCGCATCATGGACGGGCTTACAGGGTTCCCCGAAGCGGTGCGGTCTGTTTATCCTGGCACCCGAGTCCAGTTGTGCATTGTCCACATGGTACGCAATTCTACGAAATTTGTTTCATATAAAGACCTTAAAAAAGTATGCGCCGATTTGAAAACAATTTATTCAGCTAACAGCGAGGAAGCCGGACATGATGCGTTGGAAGATTTCGGGAAAAAATGGAATGGCAAATATCCTGCGATTTACCAGTCATGGCAGAGGCATTGGGAAGACTTAAATGAGTTTTTCAAATACCCGCCTGATAATCCGTCGAACCTACGGTTCGTAGGCTATTTATACGACTAACGCCGTTGAATCGCTTAATTATCAATTAAGAAAAGTAACCAAAAACAAATCGACATTTTCCACTGACGACGCTATACTTAAGATACTTTATCTGGCTATCCGTAACGCCAGTAAAAAATGGACTATGCCGATAAAGGAATGGGGGCAGGCTCTTAACCAGTTTGCCATTGAGTTCGGAAAAGAACGGGTTCCGTTCTTATGATATTTTGTTATTTACACAAAAAATCTGATAGGCTCCATTACATTTATATTCTAGTTTGCAATTTTCTTTTCATGTTTTTTGGTTGTAACCCGAACCATTTATGCGCTAACAGCCTTAATAAACCGCTTTAGATTTAATGCCGTTGCGGAAAGAAGACATTCTTCAGTCGTACGGTGAATACCGCGTTTACGGTGCCGTTTAAGGTCGTGAAATTTTTTTAATACCGTAAAAGTTCCCTCAGCCCATATCCCGCGCAGCCTCTTAACTAGAAAATAATCCGGTGTCTCATACCTCACCCGATTTGCGTAGTATACCGGATAATATGGACTAGCGCTTATCCTGATTGACCCGCTTGCTGTCTTGTATTCGTTTCGTTTGTGACAATTTTTGCATGAACCCGAATTTATTCTATACAGGCGGTAATACCTTGTTCCTTTCTTAAATGTTAGTTTTGAGAACGGAAGTTCTTTCCCTTCTTTACATAAAAATATATCCTTTTTGGGATGATATTTAAATTCTTCTTTCATAGGATTATTATGAGCGTATCGCAGGCTGGTATAATCGGTTATTCCTATGATTTCAAGCCCCTGGTGTACCGCTCCTACGTCGTATCCCGCGTCAAGCCCCAGCTTTTTAATGTCTAGTTTGTTATCCTGTATTTGCCTATTAACATGTTTCAGAATAATATCGCTTTCCCACCGATTCGTGGGATAACAATCCATGCCGGTAATAATGCCGTTTTTTGTATCAACTGTTATTTCCGCCAGATACCCCAGCCCCTTTTTCGTATCCTGATGGATATAACCGCAATTGGTATCCGTTTTACTTTTCAATTCTTTCTTCTCAATTATTGAAGGGTAAGCGGGAACATATCCTTCGGTCTTTCTCAATTCTTCATTTAACGCTTCAAGGTAATCTACCTTGTTTTTTTCTACCTGCTTGGTTATTTCAACTTTACTCTGCCAAGATACATTTGCCGGAATGAATGAGCCGTCACTTACTACTGTTTCTCCTGACACTAAATCGGTTTCTATACAATCCCTTACTATTCGGTTAAATATCTGGCGGAATATCGTACTGTCGGTAAACCTTCGCCGCCTGTTTTGGCTGAATGTTGAATGATCCGGTATTATATCCATCAGATCAAATCCGCAGAACCATGGGTAGGCGATATTCAATGTAATTTCTTTCTCTAACCGTCTTTCGGATCTTATTCCGTACAAGTAACCAACAAGCAGCATTTTTATTAAACAAATTGGATCTATGGACGGACGACCTATATTGGAATAATAGCTTTCGGCTTCTTCATATATAAAATCAAAATCTATCTTAGCTTTGATTTCCCTTAGCAGATGTGTCCATGGTATCAAGTCTTCTACGTCCAGAATGAGCATACACAACTGCTTGTTCTTTCGTCCCATCATTCTTTTTTCCCCTCTGGGACTTATTATATTATCTTTTTATTTTTATTCTTACTTTGTCAATAAGTCTAAAACAGGATACGTTCCATTGCTTCAATGAAAATAGCTATGATCTCATTTCATGAACTCTGGAAAAATATTCAAAACTTTGCTTTTGCGTAACATGAGTTAATAATTATTTTTCGCGCGTCAGCGATAAGGTTAGAAATCATTTTAACTCCGTATTTGTCCGCTGCCGTTGATAAGATATTTTATCGTTGTAAGAGCTTCAAGACCCATCGGTCCCCTGACATGAAATTTCTGAGTGCTGATTCCAAGTTCTGCGCCGAAGCCGAATTGCTCGCCGTCTGTAAAGCGCGTGGAAGCGTTGACATATATGCAAGCGGAGTCCACTCTTGAGCGGAACTCATCAGCCGCCCTTAAATCGTTGGTGAGAATAGCGTCCGAATGTTTAGTCCCGTAGCGGTTGATATGAGCGATTGCCTCATCGCAGGAGGAAACAGTCTTTACCGCGAGAATGTAATCAAGAAACTCTGTCGCCCAGTCTTCCTCAACAGCGTCTTTAAGAACAAGGTTGGAAGGCGGAGCGCCGATAGCGGCTTTTGACACGCCGTCGCAGCGCAGTTCGCATTTTCCGGCTAGCGCTGCCGCCATTTTCGGCATAAGCGCGTAAAGAGCGTCTTTGTGTACAAGTATTGTTTCCACAGCGTTACACACGCCGGGTCTTTGCAGTTTTGCGTTAATGATAATATCTATCGCGTTGTTCATATCCGCGCTGGGTTCAACGTAGATGTGGCAGTTTCCCTCTCCTGTTTCGATTACAGGGATACGCGCATTTTCTACAACTCTGCGGATTAATTCATGTTTTCCGCGGGGAAGAACTACGTCGATGTATCCGCGGGCTTTGAGTATATCGTCAATTTCGTCCCTGTTGCCTGATTCCAAAAGAGCGACAGCGTCAGCAATTCCGCCGCCGTTTTCAAGCCCCGCTTTGATAGTTTTAACAATAGCTTTGTTGGATTCCAGCGCGGAAGAAGAGCCGCGTAAAAGTATAGAACAGCCCGATTTGTACGCAAGGGCGGCGCAGTCCACCGTAACATTAGGACGCGATTCGTAAATAATGGCGGCAACGCCGAGGGGGACTGTAACTTTATCAATATGCAGTCCATTGGGCAGAGTCCAGCCCGCCTGTACTTTGCCAATCGGGTCCTCCTGCCTGATGACAGTTTTGATCCCTTCGATAATGCCGTCTATCCGCTTGTCGTTAAGAAACAGGCGGTCAACAAGGCTTTCTTTCACGCCGTCTTTTCTTGCCTGTTCCACATCGCGCGCATTAGCTTCCAAAATAGCGGATCTGCCGCGGTCGATTGCGTCTGCGACAGCGGCAAGAGCCTTGTCCTTACTCGCGCGGCTCTGTGTCGCCAGCTTTGTCTGCGCCTGTTTGAGAGAAATAAAAATGGTTTCTAATGAACTTGCCATAAAAAGATAGTATCACAAAAAAATTAATTGGTATACAAACTCACCGCACAACACCCGGTCTTACAAGGGCGGCGTTTAGCGCGCCGCATTTGCAGCCTTCGCTAATCGCTTCGTGAAAAACCATTCCGTCTTCAAGGGCGGCGGCAAGTCCTGCCGTAAACGCGTCTCCGCAGCCGGTGGAATTTAACGCTTTCACAGGCTGGAATTCAATCTCAAAAAAACCGTCCGAGTCCGCCGCGAAAATTTTCCGGCTGCCATTGGTAAGGATAACGGCGCATTTGTTTTTTCGCGCCATATCCAGTACCGCGGACTTTATTCGTTCTTTCGCAGAATCATCTATCGCTATCAACTCGTTGTCCTTGATTAACTCAGGCGCAAAGTCGGCAGCAAATTCAAAAAGGTTCGGTTTCACAATATCCGGTTGATATTTCAAACTCTCCGTTAAATCCTTTCCCTTTATATCAAGAATAACTTTCAATCCCTTCTCTTTCGCCCTTTGCGTCATGGCGGGAATCACCGCGCCGGAAAATCCCGCCGCTTTCGTGCCGGAAATTATAACCCAATTCAAGTCTGTGGTATGCGCAATAATATCATCAAACCTTTCCAACAGTCGTTCCTCAGTTCCGTCGCCGACAGTTTCCGATTCTTCAACCAATTCCGTAACAGCGCCGTCCGCGTCGGAAAGTAATGTGTAACAAAAACGGATTTCGCTTTTACTTTCCGCCCACAGCACAGAAAGCCCATCCTCTTCGCAGAGCGAAAGAAACAGCGGACGCAAGCCGCCGCCAAGCTGTGTAAGATGTACGGCTTTTTTTCCAAGCTGAGTTAAAACGCGGGTAACATTGATCCCCTTGCCGCTTGCGTCAAGGCGATGGACTCCCGTCCTGTTCACAGTCCCCGGATATATTGAGGGAAAGCGCAGAGTTTTTTGCAGAGTAGGATTAAGGCAAACGGTCAAAAACGACATTTTTTCCCCAAATATATTCTCACAAAGGACACAAAGGAAGAGAAGAACACTAAGAAGAATCAGAGATTTTTGTTTGTTATCTTATTGTGAAGCACAAGCATAACTTTCAGACAATAACCTCTTATCCCCCTTTGTGTCCTTCTCTTCCTCCGTGTTCTTTGTGTGAAATTCTTCTAGAACTATTTAGTCCTTTTATACGCTTTAATCTCCTGACGAATACGGCTTGCAAGTTCCGTCTTCGGAACACGAACCTGCTCCATAGAATCGCGAAAGCGCAGAGTGACAGTACCGTCTTCTTTGGACTGATAATCCACAGTAACGCAGAAGGGAGTGCCCGCTTCATCTTGTCTGCGGTAACGCCTGCCAATCGCTCCAGCCTGATCGTAATCGGTGGCGTAGTCTTCTTTCAGTTCCGCGCGAATGTCCTGCGCAAGTTCCGCAAGCCCGTCTTTTTTCATTAGCGGAAGAATAGCGACAGTAACTGGCGCAAGATCGGGGTGGAAGCGCAAGACTGTTCTCCAATCATCATCGTTGCCCTTGTCGGCGACCTGCTCCTCGTCATAGGCATCGCATAAAATCATCAACAGGTTGCGGGTAAGACCGGCGGAAGTTTCGATAATGTAGGGAATGTAGCGTTCGTTGTTGTTGTCCTGATCGATGTACTGTAAATCTTTGCCGGAGAATTGAGTGTGCCGTCCCAGATCGTAATCGGTTCTGTTGTGGACGCCTTCAAGTTCACGCCAGCCCATCGGGAACAGGTACTCGATATCGTAAGCGTCCTTTGCGTAATGCGCAAGCTCGTCCGGTCCGTGCTGATGCCAGCGCAGATGATCCATTTTAACGCCGAGTTTTTCGTAATAAGCCCAACGCTGTTTGCGCCATTCGGAAAACCATTCTTCATCCGTTCCCGGTTTTACAAAATACTGCATTTCCATCTGCTCAAATTCGCAGG
>Ga0268262_10000065_pt1 | contig 122927 bp, 133 predicted proteins | sample TergutNc150P3_FD_190354 | JGI IMG/M metagenome (GOLD analysis project Ga0268262, IMG submission 190354) | Nasutitermes corniger P3 segment gut microbial community from laboratory colony in Florida, USA - Nc150 P3 (SPAdes) (version 2) | ecosystem: Host-associated > Arthropoda: Insects >... | reverse complement strand
CCCCCCCGCTAAAATCTTATCGTAGAGGGCTTTAGTCCCTCGATGAACAAAGAAAAGGGGGTTCATTATGACAAAACAACCGATCTCGATTATCGCTCTCATGTCGCTCGCCGCGTGCGGTGGTGGTGGAGGCGGAGGCGGGGGCAAAGAACTGCCCCAAGCTCCGCAAATTCCTTTCAGCAACGGAGCTGCCACGCCCATTTCCGGCGCGAACAATATCATAAAATCCGGCGTTGATTCGGTCAGGTTTCCGGCAAAAGTCGGACCGGGCAGCCTAAGCACTTCGGGCAACAGTCTCACGGGTTATAGCTTGGCGCGGACAGGGAGCGACCTCGTGCTCGGCGGCGGCGGACGCGAAGTCAAGTTCAACTTGAACTCCGACTTCATGGCGGGAAGCGACTTCATCTTCGCCTCGAAATCCCAGGCCGGAGAGGCTAGCGCGAACAACGACATGGTAGTGTTGGGCGGCAAAAAATTGGGCTTGGAATATGCCGACTTCGGCGTGTGGAAGTCCTCGTCCGCGACATCCGCAACAAGCGTGCGCAACGCGGACGTGCCGTTCTTCATAGCCGACAACAACATGAAGAGCAACATGCCTACCACCAACAAGACTTTCACCGGCAAAGCCGTGGGTTCGGCCTACGACTACACAAACGGAAACAATAACGTGAAGGATATTGCCGGCTTGGCGACGCTCAATTTCAACTCCTCCACGAATCGTATGGAAATGACGCTCGCCTTCGACGGCTTCTATACGTTCACCTTCACCCCTAATTATAGTGTCGCGAACGGAAGTTATGGCGCGGGTTCCTATAACTCCACTTCCGTTGCGGTGTCGGGAAACGCGGGCGGCACGGGAATCTCTTTCACCAGCGGCACTTACATGGCTAATGTCGTAGGACAATTCTACGGCGCGAGCCAGGGCGCCCCGTCGGAAACTGCGGGAACCTTCATGCTGAACTCCGGCTCGGTCAAAGGCATAATCGGCGCGTTCGGCGCGAAGTAGCGCGGACTGCCGAAGCCTAAAAAAACCGCCCCGCGAAAACGGGGCGGTTCTATCATACGCCGAGCTTAGCGGCTTTTTTATTCCACGCTCATGAGGTTGATCTCGACACGCCTGTTGGCCGCGCGGCCTTGGGCTGTGGTGTTCGAGGCGACGGGCTTCAGCGAACCATACCCCTCGGTCGTGAAGCGGCTGGCCTTCACGCCCTGACTGATCAGGTAGTTGGCGACGGCCGAAGCGCGGCGCTCAGAGAGCTTCAGGTTGCCCTCGGACGAGCCCGTGTTGTCGGTGTGTCCGGCGACGCGTATGACCGTCTTGTCGTATTTTTTGAGCACCTTGGCGACGGAATTCAGCACGGCGAAGAAGTCCTGGGACAAGGCGTCGGAACCGACGGCGAAGGTAATGTCGCCCGGCATATTGAGCACGATGTTCTTGGCGTCGATTTTGGTGACGCTGACGCCTGTGCCTTGCAGCTCGGCGCGGAGCTCCTTGTCCTGATTATCCATATAGAGGCCGATCCCGGTTCCTATGGCGGCTCCGGCGGCGGCGCCTATCAGCGCGCCCTTACCCTTGTTTTTAGACATGAGGGCTCCGAGCGCGGCTCCGGTCATGGCGCCTGTTCCCGCGCCGACCGCGGTCTTGGAAACGGTGGTCTCCCCCGTGTATGGATCGACGGCGCATCCAGCGAGCAACGTGGCGGCCAAGGCCAAAGGTAAAGTTTTTTTCATGATGTTTTCCTTTCTTGTGTTATGGTGCGGGTGAAGGGAATCGGACCCTCGCCTCAAGCTTGGGAAGCTCGCATTCTACCATTGAACTACACCCGCAGAGCCGCCTAATTCTAACGGGGCGGACGGATATAGTCAAGGGAGATATTATTGACTCTCCCGCTAAACATGCTATAATCATACAAACAACCCGGAGGTCGCCATGACAGACATATTATTCAAAACGGCCAATGATATAAGGATACGCAACGGACTGAACCCTATTCCCGATAGGTCGCCGAAGAAACCCGGATTTTCGCCGGGCGGACACTTGTTCGCCGATGCGATAAAGCAGGCCGCGGCGGACAGGGATAAAATGGACGCGGAGGCGTCGAAGGCGAACGAGCGAATAAATGAAAATGCGACCAACGTAGATCCCTTGTCGCAAACCATGCTGACCCAGCTCATCACCGAGAAGACCGACCACAACAAGGCGCAGGAAGCGGAGTTCAAGGCGCCGCCTACCACCGAGCTCGCTAGGAACGTCGCGAACGCCAGAAGGGTTTCGCCCGCCGAGGCCGCCGCCGCCTATGAAAGAAACAAACCCTATAGCTTTTAGTTAAAGTTTGAAGTTCTCGCCCAAGTATGCTTTGCGCACATTTTTATCCGCGACTATGGTCGTGGGCGTGCCCTCGTGCAGCACGCGCCCGTCGTGCAGCACATAAGCCCTGTCGGTTATCGAAAGCGCCTCGCGCACGTTGTGATCCGTGATAAGCACGCCGTAGCCCCTGCTCTTCAGGTGGGAGACGAGGTTGCGTATGTCGTTCACCGCTATCGGATCTATGCCAGCAAAGGGCTCGTCGAGCAGTATGAAGTCGGGATTGCTGGCAAGCGCGCGCGCGATTTCGAGGCGCCTACGCTCGCCGCCGGAAAGCGCGATCGAGGGGCTGTCGCGCAGGTAGTCTATCGAGAATTCCGCGAGCAGCTCGTCGAGCCTCTGGCGCCTGCGCTCCTCGTCCTCCTCGACCACTTCCAACACGGCCATGATGTTGTCGGACACGGAGAGCGCGCGGAAAATCGAGCTTTCCTGCGGCAGGTAGCCTATGCCCTTCTGCGCGCGGCGATAGAAAGGCAGGCGCGTGATGTTCTCGCCGCCGAGCGCAATGGTGCCGGAGTCGGGTTGTATCAGTCCGGTAATGCAGTAGAAGCAGGTGGTCTTGCCCGCGCCGTTCGGACCCAGCAAACCGACCGCCTCGCCCTTCTTCACGTGCAGCGAAACGTTCTTCAAAACCGGCCTGCCGCCGTAGGTCTTGGATATGCTACGGACGATAATCTCGTTCACACTCGCACGCTCGCGTCTTGGCATTACTTCTTCCCCTTCGTCTTGTCGATGTCGGTCGAGAAGCGGCCTGTGACCTTCTCGCCGCCCGCGGGCAGCAGGTTGGCGACGCCCGTGTTCATGTCGTAGATAATCCTGTCGCCCTTTAGGTCGGCGCTGACGCCCTTCTTGAAATGCACGTTGCCGAGTATCGAGGTTATGCCAGTTATCGGGTTGTAATGCGCCTCGTCGCCGTAGAGCTCCTCCTCGCCGTCTACGAGCTTTATGTTGCCGAGGGCTTGCACGCGCTCTATTCCGCCCTGCGGCAGGAACATTATCTTGGTCTTATCGGCGAAGAGCCTGCGTCCTCCGTGGAGGATTTCCGCGGGCCCGGTCGTGGCGTAGTTGTCGCCGCGGCGGTAAATCGCCTGCTCTTTCGAGAAGATTTCCGTGTCCGCGTTCTTGAGGATTACAGGCTTTCCACCGCCCGGATAGAGGGTAATAACGTCCGGCTCGAGCTCGTATTTGATGCGCGCGGCGCGGATATGCTCCGCCTTGCCGTCGGCCTGCACGTTGCCCTCGGCCGTGATGAGATAGATTTTCTTGTTGTCGCGGTAGAAGCCCTCCATCACGTCGGCAACCAAGGTGTAGGCGGGGGTTTTGGCCGTGGCGTTCTTGGTGAGCTTCACGCGCTTTTCCGCCTGGCTCCACTCTAGCCCGTCGTCGGCGGAGAAATCTATCTCCTCCGCACGCGCGGGCAAGGCAGCCGCCAAGACAAAAGCAAACGCTGTCAAAAACTTGAACATAGCGCGAATTATAAGTCGTTTTATCCTTGCCCGCAAGGGGTTTTTGTGGTAAAATGAAAGGTATGGGACAGGGAGAACAATGCGGGGGAACATTGTAATGAGAAACTATATACTATTGCTCGCGGTAGTGGTGCCCGTCGGGGCTTTCGCGATTACCCCCTCGACCGGCCCCGCCACGCAGACGACGGCGACCGCCCAACAGCAGGAGCCCACGGAGGAAACGCTTACCCAGCAGCTCATACAACTGCAGGAGGAGAACGAGAAGCTCTCCGGCCAGTTGAACGCCGAGAAGATGAAGCCCGAGCGCATAGCGCGCGACAAGGAGGAGGTCGAAGCCGACATCGCGAAGATGAACGCCGAGCGCGCAACGTCCACCGCGGCCTGCAGCGGGGGGAATCTGGATCCGCAGAAGATAAGAAACATACTGGGCTTCACGATAGCCACATTGGTCGAATCCGGCCTCGGCACGGCCACTAACGTCGTCTCGGTCGTATCGACCCTGAAGCACTTCAAGCAGGAGGACATCTCGGGCGCGAATGTCGGCAAGATACAAATCGGCGGCCAATCGGCCAGCAGCCAGATGACCCAAGGCGGCCTCGGCGAAGGGGCGACCAAGCTCGGCGTCGGCATGGCGATAGCCTCGACCGCGCTCTCGGCCGCGGCGACCGTGACCTCCGCCGTGGCGCACAAGAACCTGGTGGATTTGCGCGACGACGTGGCTGCGTGCAAGGCGACTTTTGGGACATGGTATTAGAGGGAACTTCGTGAAACCGCGCGTTCTAGCCTTTCTTGTCATATTCCCGCTCTCCGCGGGGGCGGTCGTGCCTACCGTCCTCTACGACCACGACGTGAACGCATATAAGGAAATCTTCGACCTGCAGGAGCGGGGCAAGATGGCCGAAGCCGACAAAAAAATCAAGGCGATAAAGAACGACATACTCATGGGCTATGTCCTGCACCAGCGCTACATGGGCACGCACCACACGAGCAAATTCGCAGAGCTCAAGGCCTGGCTTGAGAAATTTTCCGACCACCCGCAGGCCGTGGACGTCTATAACCTCGCCGTCAAGAAAGGAGGCAGGAGCGAGCTGGTGCGCCCTCGCCGCGAGGCCGCCCGTCCGCTCGCCTACACGCCCCCGCCGCCCGCGAACTACGACATGATTCAATACATGAAGACCTACCGCGGGTATAAAAAGAAAGAGTACGACGACGTGATGTATCTGCAGAGGATATTCAACCGCCGCCTTAGGGAGGGCAAGCCCGACGAGGCGCGCGAGGTGCTCGAAAGAAAGGGCGCGAGGGCGCTGTTCGCGAGGGACGATTTCCTCCGCATGCAGGCGCACCTGGCGCGAGCGTATTTCTTCGACGGCCGCGACGATATGGCGATACTCTGGGCGCGAGCGCCCGCACAGGAGCTCGACTACTACATCGCGGACTGGACGCTCGGGCTCGCGCATTGGCGCGAAGGCGACTACCTGAAGTCGCGGGAAAACTTCAAGAGGATCGCCGCGACCCCGTACCTGCCCGCCGACGTGAAGGGCGGCGCGGCATATTGGGCCTGGCGTGCGAACGAGCGGGTGCCGAGGAAGGAGCGCGAGGACGGCGACGCGCTTCTCAAAATCGCGGCCGAGTTCCCGAAGAGCTTCTATGGCATAATGGCCAACCGTCGGCTTATGAGCGAGCTCAGGATAAACTGGGACGAGCCGCAGTTCACCCTCGCGCACGCGCAGGAAATAACCGGCTGGCAGGGCGGGCTGCGTGCGCTCGCCCTCATACAGGTCGGCATGAAGAACGAGGCGGCGGCCGAGCTTAGGTTCCTCGTCAACACCGACGGCGAAACCAGCGACAGGCTCGTGGGCGCGATTATAGCCTTGGCCGAGATCGTGGGCATGCCCGGGCTCTCCATCAATCTCGCCAGCACCATGCCGGAATACGTCGGCGAGCAGACTTTCGCCAGCCCCCAGTATCCCATACTCGATATAGCGATAGCGGGCGGATGGAAGATAGACCAGGCGTTAATCAACGCCGTCATACGGCAGGAGAGCCGCTTCAATCCCCTGGCGAAATCGCACTCCGGCGCGCGCGGAATCCTCCAGGTCATGCCCGCTACCGCGTCGTTCATCACCGGCGACGCCTCGCTCCGCAAGAAGCCGCACCAGCTTTTCAACGAGGACAAGAACCTCGAAATCGGACAGATATACCTCGAGTATCTGCTGTCGATGCCCTCGATAGACGGCAACCTGTTTAAGGCACTTCTGGCCTACAACGCCGGCCCTGGCAACCTTGCGAAACAGGAGGCGCGGATCTTAAACCCCGAGGACGACCCTCTGTTCTTCCTCGAGAGCATAAACATACAGGAAACGCGCATATATATAAAGCGCGTCATGGCGAACTTCTGGCTATATCGCAACCGGATGGGCATGGCCGCCGAGAGCCTCGAGTATCTCGTCATGGAACGCTGGCCGATATACTACGACCGCCGCGACCACTACCGCCCGCGCCTAACGGAACTGCAGGTGAAAGAGCTCGAAAAATACCTCAACACCCTGGATAATAATGCCGAAGACGAGGAAGACAGCGGCAATGACAGCACCGACGTTTGAGCTCGAGGAAGCACATGGCGGCATGGTCATAGGCATAGACGAAGCCGGGCGCGGCTGCCTTGCGGGGCCTGTGGTCGCGGCAGCCGCGTGGATTAACCGCAAGGAGTTTCCGCCCGATCTGCTCGCCCTTATAAACGATTCCAAGAAGCTCTCGCGTGCCAAGCGCGAGGAGATTTACACCCGGCTCCGCACCCTGCCCCGCGATGTATTCGCCTTTGCGTTTGCGCGGATAGAGGCGACCGAGATAGACGAGATAAATATCCTGCAGGCGAGCCTGAAAGCCATGAAATTGGCGGCTTCCCGCATTGCCATTCCATTCAATCTTGCGCTTGTGGACGGCAACAAAACCCCGGACGGCCTACGCGCGGAGGCGGTCATCGGCGGCGACGCGAAGAGCTTCTCCATCGCGGCCGCATCCATAGTCGCCAAGTGCGAGAAGGACTTCGCGCTCGATGAAATCGGCAGGAAATTCCCCGAGTACGGATTCGAGAAAAACGCGGGGTACGGCACGGCCGTTCACATGGCGGCGCTCGCCAAGCACGGCCCCTGCCCCGAGCACCGCAAGACCTACGCCCCCGTGCGCGCTATTTCAACAGCTTCATGATCAGCGCGTAGGCCGAAGCCACCGCCTTGAACCGCTCCTCCGTGCCCTTTTCGGAATTCACGTCCGGGTGATATTGCTTCGCGAGCTTCTTGTAAGCCGCCGACAACGAGCGCTTCGTGCAAGGCCAGCCAAGCCCCAAAAGCCTAAGAGCCGACGCCTGCTCGCGCGTTAGCTTTGGCGCCTCGGCCTCCGCCTTCTTGATCGACTTGCGTCCGACCAGCTCGTTGTAAATCCCGTGCGGGTCGTCTATAATTTTGTGTATGTCGCGCATGCCGACGCCGAACTTCCACGTGGGCGCATGCCAGCTTTCATCCAAGCGGGTCTCGCGCTCCACCTCGTCGTACGTCATGCCCGCGTAGTAGTTCCACGATTTGTTGTACTCGGCCGCATGCTTGGGGCAGAACCAATAATAGTCGTCGAGCGCGCGGGTCTTGGGCGCACGGCAAGTGCCTTCTTCCCGGCATTGCGGGTGGTCGCACTTTCGTCGCGGTGGCTGTTTATTTGCCGAAGAGGAAATGAATGACATCGCCGTCGCCTACTATATAGTCCCTGCCCTCGGCGCGGAGCTTACCTGCCGCGCGAGCGCCAGCCTCGCCCTTGCATGCGACAAAGTCCGCATACGGCACGACCTCGGCGCGTATGAAGCCCTTCTCGAAGTCGGTGTGTATGGCGCCCGCCGCGGCCGGAGCTTTCGTGCCGCGCCTGATTGTCCACGCGTGCGTTTCCTTGGGGCCGGCCGTGAAATAAGTGATTAAATCGAGCAGCGCGTAGCTGGCGCGAATCACCTTCGCGAGCCCGGTTTCGGCGACGCCGAGCGCGGACAGGAATTCCCGTTTCTCATCGGACGATTCGAGCGCGGTTATTTCTTGCTCGATTTTGGCGGATACGACGACCGCGGAGTTGCCCGATTTTTTAGCATACTCTTCTACGAGCCGCGAGTAGTCGTTCCCGCCCGCCGCCGCGGCCTCATCCACATTGCAGACGAAAAGCACCGGCTTTCCCGATAAAAGCCCGAGACCGGACGCGGCTGGCTTTTTGCCCTCGGCGAGCGCCGCGAGCGCCTCCTTCATGAGCGCCGCCTGCTCTATCGCCTCCTTGTCCCCGCCCTTGGTTTTTTTCTCGAGCGCTGGCAGGCGCTTCTCCAAGCTCTCCATGTCGGCGAGCATTAGCTCGGTTTCTATTATATCGATGTCGCGCATGGGATCCGCGCCGCCCTCGACATGCACGACGTCGCCCGAATCGAAGCAACGCACCACGTGGACGACGGCATCGACTTCGCGTATATGCGCGAGGAATTGGTTGCCGAGCCCCTCGCCCTTGTGCGCGCCCTTGACGAGGCCCGCTATATCGACGAACTCCACGCGGGCGGGGATTATCTCGCGCGAGGATTCGATTGCGGCTAGCGCGTCCAGCCTCTCGTCGGGCACGGGCGCCATGCCGCTGTTGGGCTCGATTGTGCAGAAAGGATAGTTCGCGCACTCGGCCGGCACTCCGGACAGCGCCGCGAACAGGGTTGACTTGCCGACGTTGGGCAGTCCTACTATGCCGCATTTAAGACTCATTTCGCTTATATAGTATATTATTCTTCCTCAAAAAACAACTTGCAATTAGAAAATCTTAATGTTAGAATCGCCCTGTCATACAAATTAAGGAGAGACAACATGGCACTTAAAAAGAAATCTACGAAGGCTATTGCGCCCGCGAAACGCGTGCCTGGAAAGCCCGCAAGCGCTGTCGCGAACAAGAGCGGCAAGGGCTGCTTGAACTTTTGGTATTCGTTTACCGGAGCTATTTCCAAGGAGCTCTACACCGGCGCGGTGACGCTGCTGACGATTAAATCGCTCGTATTGGGCGTTGCGCTCAACATAACGCTGGCTCTGCTGCCCGCGACCGCGTCGATGGGTGTCGTGAACGCGGTACTCTACACCTTCGGCACGCTCCAAATACTCATCGTGCTCAGCATGGTGGCGATAGCGTACAAACGCTCGCACGCCCTCGGCATCTCGGGTTTCTACTCGATAATCGGTTCGAGCCTGTTCTCGCCGTACTTCAAGTTCTTCAAGAGCCCGGCCGACATGCCCCAAGACGGCGTTTACCGCTCCGCATATCCCCGCCTGAAGAAGCTCGGCGCCTTCATAACGAGGAACTCAATCAATATGATAAGCTACCTTGTCATAGTGTCCGTCGCGACCATACTGCTCGGCATGGACGCCGACAAGGCGAGCATAGACAGCGCCGCGAAGTTGCTCGTGTGGCTGACCGCCTTCAACATAATCCAAGTTCTCTCCGTGGACATGAGGCTCGTCAAGAGGTTCTACACGCCCGTAGTGAAGGTGCTCTCATTCGCGGCCTACACGCTGGTCGTGGTAGAGATAACGAGGATTTACACCGCCTACCAATTCTTCCAGGCGCTTATATCTTCGGTTCAAGCCGGAGCTATCTAATAGCTTAAAGCGAAAAAAATCGGGAGGGCTTTCGAGCCCTCCTTTTTTATACGACTTGCGCGGATAAGGGCTTTATGCTATAATCGCACGCATGCGCAAACTTCTGCATAAAATATACGACAAGACTCTCGAAATCGCGGAGAGCAAGTGGGCGTTCTGGGCGCTGATATTCGTCGCGTTCTTCGGCTCGACCGTGTTCCCCTTCCCGACCGAAATCGTGATGATTCCCATGATACTGGCCGCGCCCAAGCGAGCCCTTTACATCTCGACTGTCGCGCTGATCGCAAGCGTGTTGGGCGGAATTTCGGGCTACTTTTTGGGCGCGTTCGCATACGACACCATTGGAGTTCGGATAATAGAGGGACTCGGACTCGCCGAGAGTTTCGTGGAGTTCAGAAGGCTCTACCTCGAATGGGACTGGTGGCTTGTGTTCGCGGGCGGGCTGACGCCGTTCCCCTACAAAGTCATCTGCATAGCCAGCGGCGTGGCGCGCATGAATATCATAACCTTCGCGCTCGCCTCGCTCGTGTCGCGTGCCATGAGGTACCATTTTATCGCGTGGCTGTTGGCGAAGTACGGCGAGCGGGCGAATCGCTTCATCAAAAAACGCCTCGAGCTATTGAGCGTAATGGCCTTCGTGCTAATCCTCGCGTTCTTCCTAGCGATTAGATATATTTGAATCTTTTCTCTTCACACCCCGCGCAGGCAGAATGTCATCGGAACGATATGCCTCTCAATCGCGGGCGCGATTATAATAGCGTTTTTGCTATACAGAGACCTCTAAATCGCCTTGGCTAAATCGGCGACAACCGCCCCAAAGCGGGAGTCTCCGGCCATCATGCCAGCTATGCGGCGGAGCGCGTGAATCACGGTCGAGTGGCTGCGCCCGCCGAACGCGCGGCCTATCTCGGGAAGCGAATGCGAGGTCAGCTCCTTGGCCAAGTGCATGGCGACCATGCGCGCGAGCGCGATTTCCTTGGTCTTGCGCTGGCCGTCCAACTGCGCCATGCTGACGCCGTAGCGCTTGGCGACGGCCTTCTTCACCATGTCGATCGAGACGGGCGCGGAGTTGAACGCGATTATGTCGGCGAGCACTTTGCGCGCGGCCGCCAGATCGAGCCTGCCGCCGAGCAGCACGCTGTGCGCCGAGATTCGGTTGATGGCGCCCTTGAGTTCGCGCACGCTGGAGTTGATTCTGAGCGAGAGGAAATCCGCCACCTCGGGCGTGATCTCCGCCTTCGCGCTATCGATGACGCCCGCGCAGAGCTCGCGCTCGGCCGGCGCTATGCCGGCGACAAGCCCGTGCGCTATGCGCTCCTTCAGGCTCTCGGAGAGCCCCTCTATCTCGAACGGCGAGGCGTTCGCGGAGAGCACCGCGACGCCGCCGCGCGCGATTAGATTCTCGATTATGCCGGCCAGCTCGCGCGAGGTCGAATCCTTGCCCGCGAGCAGATGCACGTCGTCTATCGCGATGGCGTTCGCGCGGCCGAAAGCCTCCTTGAATTTCACCAGCTCGTTCTCGCGCACGGCCTTGACATAGGCCGTCATGAAACGTTCGGCCGTCATATAGACCACGCGCCCCTTGAACTCGCGCGCGAACGCCTGCAGCAGGTGCGTCTTTCCCATGCCGGGAGCCGAGTATATGAAGAGCGGATTGTACGCGCCCTGCTCGCCCGCCAAAACCTGCTGCACTGCGGCGAGCGCGAACGCATTGGACGGAGCGGGCACGAACGCGTCGAGGGAGTATTCGGGCAAAAGGCTTTGCGACAGCGGCTCCTCGGAGTGCGAGGGTTCCGTGGCCGAGAGAAGAGGTAGTCCGGGCTCGTCGTCGCGCGCGGACGGAGAGGCTTCGGCCACAGTGAGCCTGACCTCTTTTATTTCCGGGTTGAGCGAGCGGGCGGCAGACAGCAGGGATGATAGGAAATCGCGCCTGATAATGTCGGCGGCAAACCGGCTTGGCGCCGACAGGTGCAGTATGTCGAGGTCAATCTTGTCAAAACAAAGCGGCTCTATGAAAGCGCCAAAGGCGCTGGCGGGCAAGCTTTTCTGAACAGTTCCCCTGATATTGGACCACAGGTTTTGGGCCATTTCCCTTGCATTCCTTTTATCTGCTTATCCTCGTACCGTCTTCTCTCGATACGTGAGCGACTATAGGCCTTCTCGAAACAAAAATCAACAGGGTAAAAAAATATTTTCGCTTCATCGTTTTAGGGGTTGACAAGTTTTTGCGCGAATCGAAAATTAGAACAAGGGCTCGCCGGTCATTTCGGCGGGCTTCACGATTCCCAAAATCTTCAGCATGGTCGGCGCTATGTCGGAGAGCTTTCCGCCCGAGCGAAGAGCCTTGACTCCGGGCTGGCCGATAAGCACGCATTCTACCGGATTCGTCGTGTGCGCGGTGAACGACCTGCCGTCCTCGAGCATTTTCTCGATGTTGCCGTGGTCGGCGGTGATTATGGCCGAGCCGCCGAGGGCGAGCGCCGCTTTTTCGACGCGGCCTATGCACTGGTCCACGACCGCGACCGCGGCGAGGGCGGCGTCCCAGATTCCCGTGTGCCCGACCATGTCGCCGTTGGCATAGTTCATTATAACCACGTCGAAATCCTTGAGGCGTTTTTCAAGAACGTCGGTAATCTCGAAGGCCGACATCTCGGGTTTCAGGTCGTATGTGGCGACTTTCGGGGAAGGGATCAGGATTCTCTCTTCGCCCTCGAATTGTTTTTCTTCGCCGCCGTTGAAGAAGAAAGTAACGTGCGCGTATTTCTCGGTTTCGGCGAGGCGTAGTTGTTTGAGGCCGTGCGCGGCGAGCACTTCGCCGAGGGTGTTTTTCAATTCCTCGTGCGGGAAGATTACGCCGTAGAGCTTCGAGAGTTCCTCGCTGTATTCGGCGACGCCGAGGCGGACGGCGAAGTGGGGCGCGAGCGCGGCGGCGATTTGGCGCACGCGATCCGCGCGGAAGTTGGCGATGAGGATGCCGTCGTTCGGCTTCGCCCCCTCGTACCAGTCGGCAACTACGGGCTCCATGAACTCGTCGGTCTTTCCGGCGGCGTAGGAAGCCTTGACCGCGGCCGCGGGATCGGAAAATTTGGGCGCGGAGGCGGCGACCATTGCCTCGACCTCGCGCGCGGTGCGGTCGAGGTTGTCGTTCCTGTCCATCGCGAAGTAGCGGCCAGAGATAGTGGCTATTTTAAGTCCGGCTTCCGCGAGCTCTTTTACGAATCCGGCGCCCGACTCGGGGTCGGTGTCGCGGCCATCCATTACCGCGTGCACAACCACTGGCACGCCTATAGATTCGAGGGCGTGCGCCAAAGCGATTATCTGAGATATGTGCGAGTGAACTCCGCCGTCGGAGGCCAAGCCCCAAACATGCGCGGTTCCGCCCGACTTCTTGAGCGCGGCGGCGAACTTGAGGACATGCGGATTCATCTTAAACTCGTCGTGCTCGACCGCATGTTCCAAAAGCCCGAGCAACTGCATGACCACGCGGCCCGCGCCTATGTTTTGATGGCCGACCTCGCTATTTCCCATCTGACCCTTGGGAAGCCCGACCGCCTCGCCCGAGGCCGCGAGAAGCACGTGCGGGTAGTCGGCGAGCATTCTGTGCCAATTGGGGGTATGCCCGCCCTCTATGGCGTTGCCCTCGGCCCCGGCTTTCTTCCCCCAGCCGTCCAATATGCAGAGTATAAGTGGCTTTCCGTTCATTTCAAGGCTCCCGTTTCGGGCGACATTCTAACCCGAAACGCGCGAAAAGTCGAGCGGAATCCCTTCGTTCCACATCCCTGAAAAAAGTGGTTGACAAAAAATATTAAATGTTGTATGTTTTGTCTATAAATGGAACGGAAAAAGAAAAATGGAAAATTTCGTTACTGAAAATTGCGTTACTAATGAAGAGCTTAGACTGCTGCTATGGCCCGGAAAACTACCGCGCCAGATACGCCAGAATTTTCCCACGGCGGGCACCAGTGCCTTGAAGCCCCAAGAAAGGCCTGCGCAAACCCGTTTACCCGTAGGGTATCGGCGCCTGCCGGGCGAAGCCGCCGCGAGGACGGCCAGAAACGACGCCCTCAAGACGCAGCAGCAGGGCAAGCCCTCTCTTCCTCCCGGCTTGGCTAAGGCGGAGAAAATACGCCGGGGTTGGCAATTCCGCAAGGAGCTCGGCGAAAAGGCGCAAAAAGTTATCAATAAAATCGTGCTTGCCGTCTTCATACTCGCCATGATTTCCACCACCCTCGGCGCGGTGAGAATAAACGCCAAAATCGGCGTGCAGAAACGCGCGGCGAGCATGTCCGTGCTTATGGACGACGTGCGCGAGTTGGGCATAGCGGGACAAAAGCTGAACGCCGCGGGAATCCCGGCATTCCCCTCACTCACTCCCCGGCCCGAGCTGAAGTATGTTCCTACACTCGTCGATCCCTCGAACATCCACTACTACAACCGCTATAATCAAATAACCGCGTTCGAGCTGGGCAAGCCCGACTATTCCGCGACGGCATGGCTGGATTCGGGCGGCTACGCCTTCGGGCACATGGCGCTGCATAGCGGCAGCGCGGTGAGCGAATTCGTGTCTTACCTAGAATCGCGGAATTCCAAATATCACGGGAAAATGCGCGCGGCGCTGGATATTATAAAAGGCGTCAATTTCATGAGCGTGCAGCAGGCTAGGAATGCCGACGGAGGTATAATAACCCAGCTTGTCGCAGCGGAGGACAGAGCGGCGTTCGCCCTATTCAAGAGCGAGATTGCCAAGTTCGGCGACGACCCGGAGTTCAAGAAGCTAGAGTGCTCCTTCGTCGATCGGCGCTATCAGCATAATTTCGCCGATATGAAGAGCCGCTACGGATTCGACATAAACAACTGCGACGAGATCCTGGCGTGCATAGTGCTGCCCGCAGTGAACAACGGCCCCAACCGCATATCCGCGATCATGCAGGAAACCCTAAGGCTCGCCTGCGAATATCGCTACGGCCGCGCGAACGCCGCCTCCATGGCCTCCATGCGCGACTCGCAGTACTTGTCCCACATGTCTCCGGCAAGGTTCGCGCAGTTCTTCTACGAAGCGAACGACAGGATTCTCATGGGACTCGGCAAGCGCGGCCGGGACATAGGCACGCTGCACAAGAACCGCTTTAACGAATTCCTAAAGCCGCTCCAGGGCATGGTGTACGCGGGACAGGCCGAGAGGATAGCTCAAGAGCGTATCGACGCCGTCAACTACAACGAGAAGACCATCAGCCAGCATGCCACCTACAACGCTTGGATTATAGGCGAATCCCTCGACACGGAACTGGCGCGTCTGGCCTCCGCCGGCAGGACGTATGCCACGGCTTCGAGCCTGGATAGCACGGTCGAAACCGTCAGGCAGGAGATAATGCAGACTCTTCCCGACCGCATAATATCCGGCAAATACAATCCATCCGCCTTCGGCTACGAGGTCGTGGCGATGTTCAAGGACACTTACAATGCCGAAGCCAGAGCGGCGGAATACGATATAAGGTCGAAGTATGCGGAGCGGGTGGCGGGGAGCACCTCCTACAAGATATACAGGATCCTCGGCGGCAAGGACGCCCAGGGATACCTTAAGCTCGAGCAGGGCGCGGCGACGGCCAAGAGGGACGACTTTGCTTTGGTGGACGACGACGGGCCGGATAATAAGACGGACGCGTTCATCGAATCCAACGACGCGCCGCCCCGCGGCCTGTATGCCCTAGCGACGGAATGGCGCAAGAAGAACGCCTTCGTGCGCGCGGCCTAATCCGAGATACCGGGCCTAAATCAGCGGTGAAATTCGGATTTCTAGCCTGTGGTTGAGGAGCTGCCCCTCGCGCGTTGCGTTATCCGCGACAGGGGCGTTGTCGCCCTGCCCGCTTATGAATACGCGGTTGGGGTGGATACCCCGCTTCATGAAGAAATCCGCCACGGCTTCGGCCTGTATCTGCGATTTGGAGAAGTTTTCCGTGCGCTTGCCCTTGTTCGAGGTGAAGCCCTTGAACTCGACGAACGTCCTGTCGTTCTCCTTCATAATCTTCGCCATGCTGTCCAGCCTGGGCGCTATCGAGGGGATTATGTTGGTCTTGCTGTCGAGAATCAAATGCGCCTGTATGGTTAGGATTATGTCGTGTCCTGCCATCTGGTAGGTGATGTTGGTCTTCTCGAGGTCGGGCTTCAGGTCGTCGAACACCTTGTTCATATAAGAGCGCGCCTGATCCAACTCCAAGGGCTTAAGGCCGAGTCGGACAAGTGCGGGCCGGCCCACTATCATGTTCCTGGCGCTCATGGTGTCGTACGTCGCCTTGCCCGCGGGCGCGTCTTCGGACGCAGACTTGGAGCCGCCGCACGCGGCCAGCAGAAAACATATTGCAAGTATCCTAATCATCTCATATCATAGCCTAAAATATCCTAGGGTAAAGTGCAAGTGATAACTTTGGGCATCGAGAGCAGTTGCGACGACACGGCGGTGGGCATCGCGGGCGGCGGCAAAATACTGGCGCACCGCGCGCTGACGCAGACCGGGGCGCACGAATGTTATGGCGGCGTGGTGCCAGAGATTGCCTCACGCGCGCACTTGTCGGCCGCGGATAAATTGGTCGAGGAAGCGCTTGCGGACGCCGGGTTAAAGCTCTCCGATATAGACTTGTTCGCGGCAGGAGCCGGACCCGGCCTCATCGGAGGAGTAGTGGTCGGGCTCTCGCTGGCGCAGTCGCTCGCGTTCGCGGCGGGCAAGAACTTCGTCGCCGTCAACCACCTCGAGGCGCACGCGCTCATGCCGACCATGTTCGCCGAGATTCCATATCCGTATCTGCTCTTTCTGGCGAGCGGCGGACATACTCAATTGGTAAAGGTAAATAGGGTCGGCGACTACGAACTCTTGGGCACCACGCTCGACGACGCATGCGGCGAGTGCTTCGACAAGGTGGCGAAATTGCTGGGCTTCAGCTACATGGGCGGGCGAGAGGTGGAGCGGCTGGCGGGGGGCGGCAACCCGCGCGCGTTCGATTTTCCTAGGCCTCTCATCAATTCGCACGGCTTGGATTTCTCATTCTCGGGTTTGAAGACTGCCGTTCGTTTGCAAGTCGAAAAAGGCGGCTCTCCCGAGGACATAGCTGCCTCGTTCCAAGCCGCCGCGGTCGAAGTGATAGGCGCAAAAGTCAGAAAAGCCCTCACCGAAAGCGGCGCGAAGGCGCTCGTCGCCTCGGGCGGCGTCGCCTCGAACATGGCGCTGCGCTCGGAACTTACCCGCGCGGCGACCGAAGCGGGCGTAGAGTTTTTCGCCGCACCGCCGAAGTATTGCGTCGATAACGGCGTGATGATAGCGCACGCGGCCGAGCTCGCCTGGAACGCCGGACGCCGCACCGGAATGGGCGTGAACCCGCGCCCGCGCTGGCCTTTATCGGAGCTCCGCAATGATTGAGCAAGAGCCGATTTTCTCCGTATCGGAATTTTCGACCGCCTTGAAGGGCCTTGTCGAGGGCGCGTTCGCGCGCGTGAAAATCCGCGGAGAAATCTCCGGCCTCAAAAACCACTCCAGCGGTAACTGCTATTTCGACTTGAAGGAATCCTTCGGCGGCAAAGACTTCGTGTTAGCATGCGTGGTGTGGAAATGGACGAAGCTCTCCGCCAAATTGGAAGAGGGATTGGAGGTAGTTTTAACAGGCCGCGCGACGACATACGGCGGTCGCAGCTCGTATCAGCTCACGGTCGAGGACGCCGAAATTGCGGGCGTAGGCGCGCTATTCAAAATCATAGAGGAGCGGCGGAAAAAGCTCGCCGCCGAGGGATTGTTCGACGCCGCGCGCAAGCGCCCGATACCCCGCTTCCCGCGCATAATCGGCGTCGCGAGTTCGGCGACCGGCGCGGTCATCAACGACATAATCCACCGCATATCCGAACGCTTTCCCCTACGCATAATCCTCTGGCCGTGCGCGGTTCAGGGCGAAGGAGCCGAGGCCGAAATAGTCGCGGCGATCCGCGGCCTCAACTCGCTCAGTGCCGAAGACAGACCCGACACTATAATAGTCGCGCGCGGCGGCGGCTCGCTCCAAGACCTCATGCCGTTCAACAGCGAGGAGGTCGTGCGCGCGGCGGCGGCGTCGCAGATTCCCTTGATTTCCGCGGTGGGGCATGAAACGGACACGACGCTGATAGACTTCGCCGCGGACTTGCGGGCGCCCACTCCGACCGCGGCGGCCGAGCTCGCCACGCCGAACAGGCGCGAGCTTTTGCAGTCGCTTTCCTCGACCGGCGCGCGGGTGCAGAATATAATATTCCGCACGCTCGACAACTTCGCGCTCAAGTTGGCGGGCGCCTCCGCACGGCTGAAAAATCCCTTGCAGATGATCGGCGAAGCGTCCGAGCGCATAGACGAGAAGTTCGCCCGAATCCAAGCCGCGGGCGCGAACAAACTCGCCCGCCTGGCGGACAAGCTGGCGTTCGCGGGCAAGATGATCGAGAGCTTCTCGTTCAGGAATGTGCTCTCGAGGGGCTATGCGATAGCATGGAACGGGCACGACGTAATAGAATCCGCCGCTGAGTTAGCCCGCCTCGGCCATGCCACGCTCGAGCTCAAAGACGGCAAAATCGAGATTGCCCCCGACGGCAAATCCCGCAAAGATTTGTTCGATATATAGATACTTGACTTTATCCAGAGAATAGCTATAATCCATCTCACCCTTGCACCCCTGGAGGCAAGGCCGCGGGAAACCGCCAGCGAAAACCAAGCGACAGGGGTAGCGAATTTCCGGCCTTCGGCCTAGCTCCCTCTCCGCAAAACAGAAAGAAAAAAATGGCCAATAAAGTATCCATGCCCGTAGTCAAGCGCACAACCTCCGGCAAAGGCGCCGCCCGTGCCACCCGCCGCGCAGGCCTAATCCCCGCCGTGATATACGGCGACAAGAAACCCGCCGAAACCATCTCGGTCGAGCCCAAGGAAATCGGCAAACAGATGCGGATAAAAGGTTTCCGCACCCGCCAGTTCGAGCTTGTCCTGGAAGGCAAATCCGAACTCGCCCTCTGCCAAAACATTCAGTTCGACAAGGTGAAGGACACTCCCATACACATCGACTTCCTGCGCATAGACCCGAACAAGGAAATCTACATCGAAATCCCGTTCGTGTTCATAGGTGAGGCGGCCTCGCCCGGCCTCAAGGCGGGCGGCGTCCTCAACATCGAAACTCGCGCGGCGCCGGTGGTTTGCAAACCAGCCGACATAGTGGACGAAATCAAGGTCGACGTGAGCGCGATGGAAATATCCGACTCGCTGCACTCGGGCGCCATCACCTTGCCGAAGGGCATAAGGTTCGAGGACTCCGAACCGTTCACCATCTGCACAATCTCCACGGCCGTAGCCGAGGTGGTCGAGGAAGTCGCGCCTGTCGCCGCGGCCGAAGTGCCTACCAGCGGCGACCTCAAGAAGGAAGCCGAGGGCAAGACGGACGCGAAGGACGCCAAGGACGCGAAGCCCGAGGCCAAGCCCGCCGCCGCCAAAGACGAAAAGAAAAAGTAAGGCCTAAAGCGTCAACAGGAATCCCGCTATCGCCTTGAAGATTTGCGCGGGTATCGTGCCGCCGAAGCTATCCGCGCTCATGGGCTGGCCAGAGTCGTTGCCTATCCACACTCCGCCCACGAATTTCGGCGAGTATCCCACGAACCAGGCGTCGCGGTTGTCGTTGCTCGTGCCGGTCTTGCCCGCGATCTTCGCGCCCTCAATATATGCGCTCTTGCCAGTGCCGCGCTCCACGACCCCGCGCAGCATGCCGTCCATAGTCCGCGCCTCGGATAAAGAGAGCACGCGCGGCGCGCCGCTGCCCGAGCGCCGGAACAGCGCCTCGCCGCCCTTGGTCTCCACGCTTGAGATGGCGTGTGGCATGATGCCCTCGCCGCCCTTCGCGAACGCGCCGTAGGCTGCGGCCAGGTCTATCAGGCTCACCTCGCTCGTGCCGAGTATTACAGTGTAGTCGTTCGTCATTTTATCGACGAGGCCGAGGCCGCGCGCGGTGGAAATCACGGCAGGCAGGCCGACCTTCGCGGCGATCTGTACCGCCACGGTGTTGAGCGAGAGTGAGAGCGCGTCCTCCAGGCTGACCAGCCCCCTGTATTTGTCGTCGTAGTTCCTCGGAGTCCAGCCGGCGATGGTCGTGGGCTTGTCGTCAAACATGTCGGTGGGCTTCATGCCCGCGGACAAGCCCGCCAGGAACACGAACGGCTTGAACGCCGAGCCGGGCTGGCGCTTCATTTGGGTAGCGCGGTTGAACTGCGAGGAGGCGTAGTCGCGGCCTCCGACAAGGGCGATTATGCCTCCGTTCAAATCCATGAACACGGCCGAGCCCTCCGAGAATCCGAATCTTCCGCCTCTGCCGTCTATGAACGAGCGCACGATGTTCTGCGCGCTTTTCTGCGCCCTGAGGTCGAGCGTGGTGCGGACGACGATGTCCGACTTCACCTCCGGCACGTGCGACGGCAGCTCGACGAGCACGGTGTCGATGAAATAGCGCGTCTGATTCCCGTCGCCCTTCGGCTTCGAATATTTATAGCCCAAGGCCTCGCGATACTGCGCCTCGGTGATGAATTCCTGTTCTAACATTTGCGAGAGCACTATGCCCGCGCGCGCGCCCGCCGCTTCCGGATTGGCGGCCGGATTGAAGCGCGTGGGCGCCTTCAGCATGGCGGCGATATAGGCGGACTCCGCGACGGAGAGTTTTGCCGCGGACTTACCGAACAGCTCCTCCGCCGCCGCACTTATTCCGAATCGCCCGCGCACAAGCGACACGCGGTTGAGATAGAGCGAGAGTATCTGCTCCTTGTCGAGCCTCTGCTCGAGCCACACGGTCAGCATAAGTTCGCGGAGTTTCCTAGCGATGGTCCGCTCCCGAGTGAGGAAAAGGTTCTTGGATAGCTGCTGGGTCAGCGTGCTTCCGCCCTCGCGCCTGCTGCCCATGACGTTGCGGGCGAGCGCGCGCATTATGCCCCTGGGGTCGAGCCCGTAGTGCGAGAAAAATCGCTTGTCCTCTATCGCCACGACCGCCTGCCACACGTGCGGGGGCAGGCCCGCCACGTCCACCGGCTCGCTGTAGAGGTCATTGAGCGCGACGATTCTCTCGCCGTTCCTGTCGAGCAAAAGCACCGTCGGCTTCCTGGTTTCGGAGAGAACTTTATCCAAATCTGGAAGCGTCATCGCGAGATAGAGCAGGAAAACCGCGCCGAACACGCCCGCCCACAACGCGCCGACCGTCATGTAATACAGCAAGCTACCGCGTCGCTGCCGATACGAGCCGCAGTGATAGACCCTGCTGCCGCGGGCTAAGTTATACCTGGGTCTTGCCATGAGAGAGCTCCCACGCGAGCACGGTATTGGCGAGCAGCGCGGCGATGGTCATAGGGCCCACGCCGCCAGGCACGGGGGTAATCGCGCCCGCGACCTCCGCAACCGAATCGAAATCCGCGTCGCCCAAAGTCTTGTCGCCGACTTTGGTCGTGCCTATATCGACCACGACCGCGCCGGGCTTCACGTGCTTTTTCGTGATGAGGCCGGGCTTGCCGACGCCCACGAAAAGCAGGTCGGCAGCGCGCGTAAGTTCCTCGAGTCCGGCGGTCTTCTCATGCGCTATGCTTACGGTCGCGCCGCGGTTGAGGAGCATGGCCGCGAGCGGGCGCCCCACTATATTGCTGTCGCCCACGACCACAGCGTGCTTGCCCTCCACGGGAATATCGTAGGTTTCCAAGAGCTTCATTATGCCGAGCGGCGTGGCGGCGGGCATATCCTCGAAGCCCGAGAAAAGCAAGCCTTTGTTATATGGGGTAAGCCCGTCCACGTCCTTGGCGGGACTTATGCGCGACAAAACTTTCTCTTCGCGTATATGCGAAGGCAGCGGCAGCTGCACCAGGATTCCGGCCACGTTCTCGTCGTCGTTCATCATGTCGAGAACCGGCATAAGCTCCGCTTCCGTCGTGTCCTCGGGCAGATGCACAAGTTCGCCGGCAATGCCTATCTCCGTCGCGCGCCGAACCTTCATGTTGTCATACATGAGCGAGGCGGGATCATTTCCCACGAGCACGACCATCAGTCTTATGTCGCGGCCCCTGACGCGCGCCTTCAGCTCCGAGAGCCACTCGTTCGCGACTTTTTTTCCTTCTAATAATATCATGGACGGATTGTAGCAAAAGGCTTGAAAATATGCAATAAAAATACTATCTTATAAAGGCCATGAAAAAAGACCACGAAGAAAAAGCGGCGACGAACGCAGGCGAAGACTTGTTCCGCGACAAGTGCACGCCGGACGCCAAGGACGACGAAATCCTGCGCCTCAAGGCCGAGATAAGCGACTGGCAGGACAAATACCTGCGCGTGCTTGCCGACGCCGAGAACGAAAAGCGCCGCGTCGCGCTCGACGCGCAGAGCTCGATAGACGCCCGCATTACCGACTTCGCGCTCGCCATGCTGCCCCTTTCCGACAACATCAAAATCGCGCTCGGCAGCGTGAAGGACGAGGCGGTGAAAGAAGGCTTGGAAGGCATACTCGCGGCGTTCGAGTCCGCGCTCGAAAAGCAGGGTATCAGAAAAATAAAAACCGTGGGCCAGACGTTCGACCCCAAGCTTCACCACGCCGTCGCGCAGGTGGAGAGCGCTGGGCACGAGAGCGGCGCGGTGGCCGAGGAGCTCGCCGCGGGCTATATGCTCGACGACAACAAAATCCTCAGAGAGGCCTTGGTTGCAACCGCGAAGTAATTTTTCCGAGAGGCGCCTCGACCACAATCGCAGATATGCGGGCTTCGACTGCCGCTACGACGCGGTGCTGTTCGAAGCCGGAGGAACCGCGCTGCATTTGGAAACGCATTCGGCCTGTAGGCCAAAAAACATATTGCAATAGCCCATGCCCGATGTTATAATTGGAACCGACTTGCGAGAGGCAGGTTCGGCTTAACAAGCCGCATGAAAGGACTTAGGCGCATAGTGCCTAAGGTTTTGTCCTGATTATTATGGTCGGGACACTTCAATCGCAAGGTTGAGGAGTTGTATTCATGCAATTTGTTAAGTCCCGACCTGCTCTTGTTGGAAGTATAAACCAAGAGGAGGAAGAAATGAATCTTAAAACAATAACCGCGCTGGCATTACTAGCCGCAACACCCGCACTCGCGGCTGGGAGCATATGTATCGTGTGCCCGCCGGGATATGATTGCAGCGGAGCCAAGCCAGTGGCAAAGACCGGCGATGCCAGGCTGGCGACCATAGGAGATATTCCGACCACCGCCGCCCAAGTCGGGGCGGTTCCTACGACGCGTACTATTGCCGGACTCGCTCTGTCGGAAGATATAACAATGGAACAATTAAGGGATGTGCTGGACTATTGTCCCCAACCGGTTGCCGGCACACCTGGCTATGGCACTATAGAATCGAGGTGTTCAGACGTTCCTGGTACTCCAGGTGTGGTAGGTAATCCGTCCGAGACTTATGGTCAAAATTGTTGGTGCCGTTATAAGGAAGATATCAAAAAGGTTTTTAGCGGGGAAACTTGTAATATCAGATACTCCGCTTGGGTGCGCGACTCAATCAATTCCACGACTTGCTCGGAGTATTGCGTTGCCTCTTGCAAGAGCAACAATAATTCAGTTTGGCACGCTGCGTCGGTCTGGCTGTAGTCCCTCGCAAGTTTCCCCCTGCCACTCATACATAATATGAGCCTCCGTCCGGCTTCAAGCTCTAAAAACAAACAGGCCGGATTCGGCAGGGGGATTTTCAAGCCTCGGCGGTTTTGCGGATTTCCCTCATCAAATCTTGATAAAACCAAAGATTATGTTGCGAGAGCAACATCTGCCCCAGCATTTCGCCCGCGGCGAAGAGATGGTGAAGGTACGCGCGGCTATACCCGCGGCACAGCGGGCACCCACAGCGCGCGTCGAGCGGCGTCGGATCGTCGCGCAGCGCCGCGTTCGTGACCACCAACGGCTCGCCGAGGAACGTATCCAACCCCTCGGACTCACGCCGGACAAACGCCTGCCCGTGACGGCCGGAGCGAGTCGGCATCACGCAGTCGAACATGTCTATCCCGCGCATGGCCGCGCCCACTATGTCCGCCGGCTTGCCCACGCCCATAAGGTATCGCGGCTTGTCTTCCGGCAGGGCGGGCGCGGTGTAGTCGAGCACCTCGAACATGGTCTCCTGCGGCTCGCCGATTGCAAGCCCACCCACCGCATAACCGTCGAAGCTCATTTTCACCAGCTCCGCTATGCTCTCCAGACGCAAGTCTTTAAACATAGAGCCCTGGACTATACCGAAAATCCCATAGCCCGGCTTGTCGACGAACGCGTCTTTGGAACGCTTCGCCCAGCGCATGGACATCTTCATGGACTTCTCGGCCTCCGGCTTTTCGACCGGCCAGCTAAGGCACTCATCAAGGCACATGGCGATATTGCTATCGAGCATGCGTTGGATTTCAATGCTGCGCTCGGGCGTAAGCATGTGTTCCTTGCCGCCATCGACGGGCGACTTGAACTTGGCGCCCTCTTCCGTGATCTTGCAGAGCTTTTTGAGGCTCATCACTTGGAACCCGCCGGAATCGGTCAAAATCGGCTTGTCCCAACCCATGAACTTGTGCAACCCGCCGAGTTTCTCTATCCTCTCCGCTGTCGGACGGAGCATTAAGTGATAGGTGTTGCCGAGGAGAATCTGCGCGCCGCTCGCCGCCACCTCCGTCGGGTGAAGACCTTTCACAGTCGCAGCAGTGCCGACCGGCATGAAGCAAGGCGTGTCTATATCCCCGTGCGCCGTGGAGAGAACGCCCCGCCGCAACCGGCCTTTTCCCCCCAGAATTTTGAATTGTAATGACATAATCGTTGTTGTATCATTGAACCTGATATAAAGGAAGCGAAAAATGCACAAGTACATTCTCATCGACGCGAGCGGCTACATCTTCCGGGCATTTTACGCGCTCCCGCCCATAAGCCGGAGCGACAAACTTCCTGTCGGCGCGGTTTATGGATTCTGCTCCATGCTCCTGAAACTCATGCACTCCATAGACGGCGACGCCACGCCAATCGCGGTGTTCGACGCGGCGAGGAAGAACTGGCGCAACGACGTTTATCCCGAGTACAAGGCCAACCGGATCGAAACTCCGCCCGAGCTCGCGCCGCAGTTCGCGTATATAAGGAAGGCGGCCGAGGCGTTCGGACTGCCCCAGGTCGAGCATGTCGGCTACGAGGCCGACGACATAATCGCGACCTATGCGAAGCGCGCGGCGGCGCAGGGCACCGATGTTCTTATCTACTCTAGCGACAAGGATCTGATGCAGCTTTTAGGCCCACACATAGACATATTCGACCCGCTGAAGGGAAGAGCGATTGACCTCAAAGCCGTGATGGATAAGTTCGGCGTGGCACCCGCGCAGGTGCCCGATGTCCAGGCGTTGATAGGCGACAGCTCGGACAATATCCCCGGCGTCAATGGCATAGGCCCCAAGACCGCGGCCGAACTGATTGGCAAGTATGGCAGCCTCGAGGAGCTGCTCGCGAAGGCGTATAATATAAAGCAGGACAAGCGGCGCGAAACGATAACGAACGGCGCCGAGAGCGCGCGGATCTCGAAGCGGCTCGCGACGCTCGACGCCGACGTGCCCGACCTGCCCCCGCTCTCCTCGTTCCGCCCGACCGTCATAGACAAGGCGAAGCTCGGCGCGTTCTTCGACGAGATGGAGTTCAAGAGCCTGATCTCCCGCCTCGGCGAAACGACCCCCGCGAAGCCGACCCGCGCCGCCGCTGCTGCTGCTTCCGCGAATACGGAATCGAAATACCAACTCGTGCAAGACATGGACGAGCTCAAGGCTTGGATAGAGAAATGCCGGAAAGCCGGAAGGTTCGCGATAGACACCGAAACCACCGGCCTCAACGCGCTCGACGCCTCCATCGTCGGGATTTCGCTCTCCGAGAAGCCGGGCGAGGCCTGCTATATCCCGCTCGGCCACAACATAGAGCTGGGTGCGACCGCGCAGCTTCCGGTTAAGGATACGCTCGCGCTCCTGCGGGGGCTTCTCGAAGACGAGGGCGTGCTAAAAATCGGCCACAACATAAAATACGACATGCACATCTTCGCGCGGCACGGCCTCGGATTCAAGAACATCGCCGACACGATGGTGATGAGCTACGTACTCGACGGCGTAAAGAACCAGCACAACATGGACGACCTGGCGTCGATCCATCTCGGCCACGACACGATCAAGTTCAGGGAAGTGGTCGGCCGCGACAAGCAGTTCGCGAACGTACCGCTCGACAAGGCGCTCGCCTACGCCGCCGAAGACGCGGACATCACGCTCCGGCTTTACGAGAAGTTCAGGGAGCGCCTCGAAGCCGAGGACAAGGCCGGAGTTTTCAAAAACATCGACATGCCCCTCGTGCCCGTGCTGTTCGACATGGAAGAGGCGGGGATCCTAGTGGATTCGGAAGCCCTTAAAACCCTTTCCGCCCAGTTCGCGGACGAGCTTGGGCGGCTCGAGGGTGAGATATACAATCTCGCCGGCGGCAAGTTCAACATACTTTCGCCGCAGCAGCTTGCCGAGATTTTGTTCGACGCGCTCGGCCTGCCCGACATGCACAGGCGCTCGACCGACGTCGAGGCTCTGCGCGAGATGGAGCACCCGATAGCCGCGAAAGTGTTGGAATACCGCGCGATCGCGAAGCTCAAGGGCACCTACAGCGACGCGCTGCCGAAAAATATCCTGCCGCGCGACGGCCGCGTGCATACGAATTATTTCCAAGCCGGCACCTCGACCGGGAGGCTCTCGTCCAACGACCCGAACCTCCAGAACATACCCATACGCTCCAACCTAGGCCAGGCTATACGCCGCGCGTTCGTGGCCGCGCCAGGGCACAAGCTCATCTCAGCGGACTATTCGCAGGTCGAGCTACGCATACTCGCGCACCACGCGGGCGTCAAGGGATTGCAGGCCGCGTTCAAGAAAGGCGAGGACATTCACGCCGCCACCGCCAAGGAAATATTCGGAAGCGTCGACGACAACCTCAGACGCCAGGCCAAGGCCATAAACTTCGGCATAATCTACGGCATATCGGCGTTCGGGCTTGCGAGGAACATTGGCATAGAGCGCTCCGACGCGCAGAGGTTCATCGACCAGTACTTCCGCGCGTTCCCCGAAATCCGCGTCTATATGGATAAGACAAAGGCCTTCGCGCACGAGCACGAATACGTCGAGACCCTGTTCGGCCGCAAGTGCTGGCTAAGGGACATAGGCAATACCAAGATGAGGGGCTATGCCGAGCGCGCGGCGATAAACGCGCCAATACAGGGCACCAGCGCCGACATCATCAAGCTCGCCATGACGAGGATAGAGGCCAAGCTCCCCAAGGGCGCTCGCATGCTGCTGCAGGTGCACGACGAACTCGTGTTCGAGGTTAAGGACAATTTGGTCGAAGAGGTCGGCGCCATGATCAAGCGCGAGATGGAGGGCGTGGTAAATTGGGAAACTCCGCTGCTCTCCGACATAGGCGTCGCCGACAACTGGAAAGACGCGCACTAAATAATGTTGCAATTTCCCTAGCCCGATGGTATAATTTCAGCGTATCCGAAAGGGTGCGGGCGAATTTATAAGCGCTCGATTAACACAGTGCCGACACGCACTGGGATTCGTGTCCTCGATGCAGAATCGGGGAGGCCGTAGAGTATGTCTAAGGGCACCTCACGGTCGTCCTAAAGTCTGCGGCGAGTCTGTTGTTAATCGGATTCCTATAAACTCCCCGACCTTTTTCGGAAACGAAAGTTAAACCGAAGGAGGAAAAAAATGAACTTCAAGATTTTAACCGCGGCAATGCTGCTGCTGTCCGCGCCTGCACTCGCGTCAGGTATATGTATCGTGTGCCCGCCGGGATATGATTGCAGTGGGAACAACCCCGCTTTGGACGGCACGACAGGGCAGGTGTTGACCCGCACGGCGGGCGGAACGGCATGGCAAGCTCTGCCCGCCGGGGTTAGCCCGTACACGAGTACACCCGCAGCCTTGGGAACTGCGGCCGCAGGTTCTTCCTCGAACTATGCGAGGGGCGACCACGTCCACCCCATGCCCACCGCGGCGCAGGTAGGAGTGGTCATACCCGTCGGGAATGACTCCAATTATACCGTGAAGTCGCATTGCGCTACTAATAACAGCGGGACTCCAGACCCGGGACCCGGGAGGTATTGTTGGTGCGCCAAAGAAACTATCAATAAGGGTATTGTTGTCCGTGCCTCTTGGGTGTTCTACCGCGACTACGCCCGCGGCGACGATTGCGCGACTGATTGTCTCTACCATTGCCCGAACGAGCCGTATTGGCGTGCTTCGTCTGTCTGGTGACGTCGCCATAGCAAGTTTCCCCCTGCCACCCATACATAATATGGGCCTCCGTCCGGTCTGAAGCTCTAAAAACAAAACAGGCCGGATCCGGCAGGGGGGATTTTTCTTGAAAGGGTCAAGCCGCGGGGTGACAGAACAATCGTCATACTGCGACCTCAATCCATTTTTGGTTAGTGCCCTATTGGAAAACCAAGGTGATCATATTCTCGACATTGGGCGAACATGAGGCATACGGGCCGAACGAGGCCGTGCCGTCGCCGACGAGCGCCCTACCCTTGTTGTCCTTGCCCTTCAAGTCGCGTGCGTCGCTCCAGTTGATTGTCGCGAAATAAATGCAGTCGGCCTGCGAAAGTCCGGTAATGGTGATCTTGAAATACCGACCCGTTTCCTCGCTGCCGAGCATGGAGATTCGATACTCTCCGCCGAACGGGTTGGGTATGCTGTCGCCCTGCATGCCGAGGATTCCCATGATGTTCGCCTGCATACTCCTATCGTATCCGCGGCCACCCGCGTAAAGGGTGCGCGCTTCGTTGGCGAACTTGTTGACTTCTTCCACGACCGACTGCCGATTCATGCTCGAGCGGAGCCGCTGTATGCCGGAGAACGCGGCGACGGTCATGACCATTCCAATCGCCATGACGCCGAGCATTTCGATAAGAGATCGGCCTGACGCGGCCTTGTCGTATTCCATTTTTGCTCCTTGATTCCTGCCTTCTTGCGGGTTATTATAGCATAAAAACCACCATGGCGCAAACGGAAAATGTCATATCGGCTGTAGCGAAGCAGGCTCCGTCCTCACCCGGAGTCTATCGCATGTTCGGGAAAAACGGCGAGCTTCTATACGTCGGCAAGGCCAAGAATTTGGCCGCGCGCATAAAGAGCTACGCCGAGAAGGGAACTCTGTCCGACCGCATAGCGAAGATGGTGGAGGAGACGCGCCGCATGGAGCTGGTGCGCACCTCGACCGAAACCGAGGCGCTGCTTTTGGAGCAGGATTTCATAAAGCGCCTCAAGCCCAAATACAATATAGTCATGCGCGACGACAAGAGCTACGCCTACCTCGCCCTCTCGAAGGGGAATTTTCCGCGCATATATAAATACCGCGGCGCGAAGAACTCCGGCGCGCGGTTTTTCGGCCCCTTCCCGAACGGGGGTGCGCTCGCCGAGAGCCTCAAAATCATGCAGGACATTTTCAAGCTCCGCACGTGCAGCGATTCGTATTTCAGGAACCGGGCGAGGCCGTGCCTGCTGCACCAGATTAAAAAATGCTCCGCGCCTTGCACGGGCGCCATCTCCGGAGAGAACTACTCCGCGCGTGCGACCGAGGCCTGCTCGTTCCTGAAAGGCCGCGACGACGCGCTGATGAAGCGGCTCTCCGCGAAGATGGAGGCGGCGAGCGCGGCGGGCGAGTTCGAGGAGGCGATTTACTACCGCGACCAAATCGCGCACCTGAATCAAATGCTCAAAAAAAGCCCGCTATCCGGATTCTCCGAGGACACGGACGTAATCGCGCTCGCGCGCGAAGGCAACAAGGCGGCAATCGAGGTCATGTTCTCGCGGAGCAGCGCCATGGCGGGGAATTTCTCCTACGAGCCGACCAATATAGACGGCGCCACCGACGAGGAAATCATGGCCGCGTTCTTGGACGAGTTCTATCTTGAGCGCGAGAGGCCGAAGTCGATTCTCTCGAATGTCGCACTGGAGGAAACTGCGGTTCCCGAACGCGGCGACAAGAAGCGCGCGCTCGACATAGTGCTCGCGAACGCGAAAGCCAAACTCGAACAGAGAGGTTCGCAGGAAGAACATCTGCGCTCCCTCGCAAAGCTGCTCGGCCTCGGGGATATAAAGCGCATAGACGTGTTCGACAACTCGCACATCTCGGGCGCGGCCAAGGTCGGCGCCATGATAGTCGCGGGCTCGACCGGTTTCCAAAAAGACAACTACCGCCGCTACGACATTAAAACCGTCGTGGGCGGAGACGATTTCGGCATGATGGAGGAAGTTCTGACTCGCCGCTACACGCGTGCGAAGGAGGAAAACACGTTGCCATCGCTCGTTATTCTGGACGGCGGCGAACCGCAGTTGGTGGTCGCGCGGAAAGTGCTCGCGAAACTCGACCTCGATTTGCCGCTCCTCGGAATTGCGAAGACCGAAGGCCACGACAAGGGCAACGAAACCCTGATATTCGGCGCCAAGCGGTTCAAACTGCGCGGGGGCGACCCGATTCTGTTTTATCTGGAGCGGCTGCGCGACGAAGCGCACCGCTTCGCGATAAAATCCCACCGCGCCAAGCGCCAGAGGCAGATGCTCTCGAGCGGGCTCGATGTCATCGAGGGCATAGGCCCCAAGAAAAAACGCGCGCTCCTCAACTACTTCGGCAGCGTCCGCAACATCGAGAACGCGAGCCTCGACGAACTATCCAAAGTCGAGGGCATCAGCTCCGCCCTCGCCGATACCATATACAAGAGCTTCCACTGATATGAACCGCCGGAACGCAAAGGCGGCACCGGACGAGGGTGAGGGAGCGAAGCGATTACCCGAAGATTTTGCCGAAGAATCCGGTACCGGATTTCTTGCCCTCATAGTCGAACTCGCGGAGTAGCGCTTCCTGCTTCGCCGACAACTTCGAGGGAGTTTCGATGGCGACGTCGAGGAACAAATCTCCGCGTACGGTAGAGCCGACACTCGGCATGCCCTTGGCTCTCAGCTTCAAGCGGGTTCCCGATTGCAACCCGCGCGGAATCTTGACCTCCGCTTTGCCGCCCTCGATGAGGGGAGCCTCCGCGCTGCCGCCCAGAGCCGCCACGGCGAACGATATGGACATCTTCGCAAGCAGGTTTTTCCCCTCGCGCGCGAAGACTTTGTCGGGCGCCACGGAGATATAGACATACAAGTCGCCGGGAGTGGAACCGAGCAATCCCGCCTCGCCCTCGCCGCGGATTTTAAGCCGCGCGCCGTTGTCCACGCCCGCGGGGATTTTGACTTCCAGCTCGCGGTTCTCGTACGCGATACCCGTGCCGCCGCACGCGCCGCACGGATTTTTGATCGTCTGGCCAAGGCCGTGACAGGCCGGGCACACATGCTGCGTCGCGAAGAATCCCTGACGCGAAGTGATAACGCCGCTGCCGCCGCACTGCACGCAGGTCTGCCTGCCTTCGCCGCCCAAGCCCTGGCACGTCTTGCACTTGCCCTTGCGCCGGAACGACACGCGCCTCGCGGTGCCGACGAAGGCTTCGTGCAAGGAAACCGAGAGGTCGTAGCGCAAGTCTTCGCCGCGCGACTCCTGCCTCCGCCCTCGCCGAGCGCCTCCGCCCGCGAAGTCGGAGAATATGTTTTCGAATATGTCCCCGAAACCGCCCTCACCGAAGTTAAAGTTGAAATCGAACCCGGGTCCGCCCGCTCCGCCACGGCCGCCGCGAGGCCCGCCTCCCATGCCGTTCTCGAACGCGCCGTGCCCGAACTGGTCGTACGCCGCGCGTTTTTGAGGGTCTTTCAAGACCTCGTATGCCTCGTTGACTTCCTTGAATTTCTCCTCCGCGGCCTTGTCGCCCGCATTCTTGTCCGGATGATATTTCATCGCCGCCTTTCGATAGGCGGACTTGAGCTCGGACTCCGAGACGCCCTTCTTGACGCCCAAGGTCGCGTAATAATCAGCTTTTGCCATGCGCTATTATATAGTGCTTAAAACAAAATAAATCAATAGTTGACTCTCTTTTGACAGAGTACTAAGATTCGTCATACAACCAAAGGCCCCGCAAATGAACACCAAAACCTTCCCCCTTTCCAAAGCAGAACTCGAAGAGCTTACCGGACGTTATCCCACGCCGTTTTACCTGTATGATGAAAAAGGCATTGTGGACAACGCCCGCGCGATAAAGGACGCGTTCTCCCGCTTCCCCGGATACATCAACCATTTCGCGGTCAAGGCGTGCCCCAATCCCGTCATCATGGAAATTTTGGCGGCGGAGGGCATGGGCGCGGATTGCTCCAGCCTGCCCGAGCTAATCCTCGCGAATTGGGCGCAGATTCACGGCGAGAACATCATGTTCACCTCCAACGAAACTCCTTCAAAGGAATACCTGACAGCCAGCGATCTCGGCGCGGTTATCAACCTCGACGACATCACCCACATAGATTTTCTGAAGAAGGCCGCCGGTCTGCCGGAGCTGGTTTCCTTCCGCTATAACCCCGGCCCCCTCAAAGAGGGCAACGCGATTATAGGCAAGCCGGAGGAGGCGAAATACGGCCTCACGCGCGAGCAGATATTCGAAGGGTTCGGCGAATTGAAGCTAAGGGGTGTCAAGCGTTTCGCTTTGCATACCATGGTCGCCTCCAACGAGCTTTCCATACCCTACCACGTGGAAACCGCGCGCATGGTTTTCAATCTGGCGGGCGAAGTGGCGGACAAACTCGGCGTGAAGCTCGAATTCGTGAACCTCGGCGGCGGCGTTGGAATCCCATATAAGCCGGAGCAGGAAGCGGTGAGCTACAAGGTTTTGGCGGACGGCATCGAGGGAGCCTACAACGAGATTGTAAAGCCCGCCGGCCTCGACGGCATGGGCGTCAGAACCGAGTGGGGCCGAGTGATTACCGGGCCCTACGGCTGGCTCGTGACCCGCGCCATACATGAAAAGAACATCTACCGCAAATACATAGGGCTCGACTCCAGCATGCAGAACCTCATGCGTCCCGCGCTTTACGGATCGTATCACCACATCACGATTCCGGGCAAGGAAAACGCCGAGGCGACCGAAACCTACGACGTGGTCGGAAGCCTCTGCGAGAACAACGACAAGTTCGCGATACAGCGCAGGCTGCCTAAAATCGATGTCGGCGAAGAGAACGGAGATTTCGTGGTGATTCACGACGCGGGAGCGCACGGACGCGCGATGGGCTTCAACTACAACGGCAAGCTCCGCTGCGGCGAATTGCTGCTGAGGCGGGACGGCTCGGTGGAGCAAATCCGCCGCCCCGAAACCATAGACGACTACTTCGCGACGCTCAACCTAACAAGATAAAAAGGAGCCCATCATGAAAAAATATCTTATTATAATACTGGTTTTTAGTTTTATGCCTGTAGCAGCGTTTGCCCACCCCGGCCGTACGGATTCGAGCGGCTGCCACGTCTGCCGCACCAACTGCGCAAAGTGGGGGCTTAGGCAAGGCGAAAGGCATTGCCATTAATAAATGATAAAACTCTTATTTTTAATATTCTTGCTGCTGGGCCGCCCGCTGATCGCTTCGAACGTCGTAGGACCTTACGAGGCTACCCTGATGGAAGTCATCGATGGAGACACCATTCGCGTGGAGGTCGCCATTTGGGTTAAGACATATAAGATGGCTACCATCAGGGTTTTTGGAATAGACTCTCCGGAACTGAAAGGTAAGTGCGAAAAAGAAAAAGAACTGGCGTTGAAAGCCAAGGCATTGGCGACCGAGTTATTGTCCACTGCCGAGAAAATCACTATAACCGAGATAAAACCCGACAAATACGGCGACCGCTGGACGGCGAAAGTTTTCTACACCAAAAACGGACGCGAGTATGATTTCGCGAAAAGGATGTTGCGAGCCAACCTTGCCGGCGAATATTATGGCAAAGGGGCAAAGAAAAATTGGTGCACAGAATAAGCCCTACCCCGCGAGATTCGCGAGCGCGGATTTGATCGTTTCATTGAGAGTGGCGGACGGGCTGGCCGAGAGAGCTTCGCCTACCGCCTGCGCCGCCGCTGCCCTAGGATAGCCCAAATTCACCAAGGCCGAGATTGCGTCCGCGGCCATGGCGTTGCCCGAAATCGCGGCGGCCATCTCGGCGAGCCCTGCGGAGATTCCCACCTTCGCCACTTTTTCCCTAAGCTCCGAAGCTATACGCGAAGCGGTCTTGCCGCCAATGCCCGGCGCGCGGGAAAGCGAGGCCGAGTCTCCGGCGATTATCGCGCCCACTAACTCGGAAGGCTTCAGCGAGGACAGCAGGGAAAGCCCGGCCTTGGGCCCTACGCCCTGCACCGTAGTCAATAAATTGAACAAATCTTTTTCCTTTTTAGAGGCGAAGCCGTACAGAATGAACGCGTCCTCGCGCACCACGGTTTCGATGAACAGCTCGACCTTCGCGCCCACCACCAAGCCCGCGAGCGTGCTGGTCGGCACGAGGACGCCGTACCCGACGCCGCCCGTGTTCACCACGACCGCGGGCTCTTCTATGTAGTCGATTACGCCGGAGAGCTTATAGATCATGGGCTATTCGGGCGCCTTCCAACTGCGGTTCGGCGCGAAGTAGTCACGCGGGTGCGCGCAGGCGGGGCACACTTTGGGCGGCTCCTTGCCTATGTGGAGATAGCCGCAGTTGAGGCACTCCCACACGATTTCCTCGGGCTTCTTGAACATTGTGCCTTCCTGAAGCTCCTTTATCATGGTGAGGTAGCGAGCTTCGTGGTGCTTCTCCGCAATCGCGATGTGGCGCATGGCCGCCGCGACATCGGCAAAGCCCTCGGTCTCAGCGATTTTTGCAAAGTTGGGATACATAGAGGTGTATTCCTCTTTCTCGCCGTTCGCAGACTCTACGAGGTTCTCGAGCGTAGTGCCTATCTTTCCAGCGGGATACGAGGCGTTCACCACGGCCTCGCCGCCCTCGAGGAACTTGAAAAGTCGCTCGGCGTGCTCCTTTTCCTGATCGGCGGTTTCCGCGAACAGCTTGCTGATTTGCACGAAGCCGTCCTTCTTCGCCTGCGACGAAAAGAACGTGTAGCGATTGCGCGCTTGGGACTCTCCGGCGAACGCGATCAGGATATTCGTTTCGGTTTTGCTACCTTTGATATTTGGCATTTTTCCTCCTTTTGTTTAAATCTAAACAAAATAATAATGCCCTTCGCCTGTCAAGGCAAGGATTTTATTTTCCGGTTGTAAATATTCGGCCGCCGTGCTTGACTATCCGAATGACGGAAAAACTAAAAGAGCTTTACGAACTGGTCGAAGAGCAGTGCAAGCACTTTGACCGATACGAAAAGGTCGACATAGGCCAGACGTGGAAATACCATATCTCGCGCGTAATCGAGAACGCGGTCGAATTCGCGCGCGACCGCGGCGGAGATGTAGAGGTCGTCGAGGTTGCCGCGCTCTTCCACGACTACGCGAACCTGCTGGATTTTAAAAAATACGACAAGGTGCACCACATAGCCTCGGGCGATCTGGCCGAGCCTATTTTGCTGAAGCGCGGCTACTCGCGGGACTTTATCGACAAGGTCAAGAAGTGCATTTTCGCCCACCGCGGCAGCGTGCCTCAGGAGAAAACCTCAATCGAGGAAATCTGCCTTGCGGACGCCGACGCCGTCACCCACATAGAGAATGTTTTCGAGATTATCATGTGGAGGGGTAAGCGCGGGGATACGATACGGGAAGGCAACGATTTCGTGAAAAGGAAAATCACGAACAGCTACGCGAAACTAAGCCCTGAGGGCAAAGCCCATATCAAAAACAAATACGAAGCCGCACTCAAAATCTTCTATTGATTTACTTCCCCTCCGCGATAAGCTCGCGGATTGTTTCGTGGTCAGAGTAAGGAATGTCGTCCTCACCGAAGGTCACGAAATCCTCGTGCCCCTTGCCCGCAACCAACACCACGTCGTCCTTGCCCGCGAGTTTCATTCCTTCGGCTATCGCGGCGCGGCGCCCGTGCGCGCAGTTCACGGCGCCGGGGCAGTGCGAGGCGAGCTCGGCGCGGATGTCCGCCGCGCTCTCCGTGCGCGGAGAGTCGTCCGTGATTATCGCCACGTCCGCGCCCGCGGCGGCCGCACGGCCGAGCTCCACGCGCCTGCGCTCGGATTCATATACGTCGCCGCAGGTCGAGAACACGAGCACGATTTTGCCCTTCACCATGGGGCGCAACACGGCGAGCGTACGCTCGAGCGCGTCGCCCTTGTATGAGAAGTCTATATATACGGGCGCGCCGGATTTCGCGCGGCCCGCGAACTCGAACCTGCCGAGCGCGTTTCGCAGCCGCCCCAGAGACGGAATAACACGCTCCCAATCCTTCTCCACGCTGATGAAGAGCCCGAGCGCGCAAAGCATGTTGGAAAGCTGGAAGTCGCCGAGGACCGAGAGCGAGAGCTCGTGCCTTTTGCCGAACAGCTCCACTACCGCCTCCACCCCGCTAAGCGAGGATTTCTGCGAGATTATCTTTAAGTCCTTGGCGTCCGCGCCGTAGTCTATGACCTTGAGGCCGCGCCCCAGACACGCCTCGCGCACCTCCCCGAACTCGGGTATGTCGGCGTTCAGCACCGCGGTTCCGCCGTCGCCCACGCACTCGGTGAAGAGGCGCATTTTGGACGCCAGATAGGCCTCCTTCGAGCCGTAGAAGTCCTGGTGGTCGGTGCCGAGGTTGGTGAATCCACCCGCCTTGATTCGTATGTTTTCCATGCGCAGCTGATCGAGGCCGTGCGATGACATCTCCACCGCCGCGCGCTCCACGCCCTTGTCCTTGAAGTACGAGAACCAGCGGTAAGGCTCGCTTCCGGTCGGCGTGGTGTGGTCTTCGCCGCTGTATTTTATCACGCGCCGCTCGCTATAGACATTCTCGGCGATGATCCCGATGGTGCCCGTGGAAATTGCCGGTAGGCCGAGGAGCCCCCACATCTGGCGGACGAAATCCACGACCGAGGATTTGCCGCTCGTGCCCGTGACCGCGACCACGCTCTCGGGTTGGCGCCTGCCGAAAAATCCGTACGCCGCGCCGGCGAAGAATTTACGCGGGTTATCGACTCGCATGATAAGCGTCTTCTTTTCCTTCGCGATTTTAGCAAGCTCGTCGGAGATTTTATAATCCTTGTCTAGCGCGATTGCGACCGCGCCGCGATTTATGGCGTCGAGCGCGAAGTCGGCGCCGTGCTTGACATAGCCCTTTATGCCAACAAACAGAGAGCCCGGGATTACGGCGTGCGAGTTCGAAGCCACGCCAGTTATCATGCGGGAATCTCCGCCCGGCGCCAGGCTGTCGAGCGGCACCTTTTTCCCCGCGAGCTTGCCCCTGATGAATTCCCTGTCCCTGTCGTAGAGCGTGCCGCAGATGACGATCGTGTCCCACGCGCGCGAGGCGTCCATGACTTCCTCTATGGCTTTGTATCGGTCGGGGATTATGCGCGCCTTGGGGCAGTTTTCGGCAAGAACCGCGCGGATCGCGGCGGGGTCTTCGCCCCTCGGGTTGTCATCGACTATTATCGCCGTGTCCGCGAGCTCCTGAAGCGCCCGACCTATCTCGACGCGCCGCACCAACGGCCTGTCGCCGGGCGAGCCGACTATCGCGATTAAGTTATGCTTCACGTAGGGGCGTATGTCGGTCAGCACGCGGCGGAGTCCTTCGCCGTTGTGGCCGAAGTCCACGAATATCAGCGCACCAGAGGGCGCCACACCGACAAGCTCTATGCGCCCGGACTCGTTCTTTATCTCGGAAAGGCGCGGCAGAACTTTCTTCCATTCGGCGCTCGAGGCCGAGAGCATGCCAAGCGCGCACGCGAGGTTGTATATCTGGAACTCCGTCATCAGGGAAAGCTTGAAGCGGTGCGATTCTCCGAATATCTCGAGCTCAACCTCCTGCGCCAAATCCTTGACCGCGTAGCTTGATATGCGTATGTCGGCGCCCTCTTTCTTGCCGTACGAGATTACGCGTATGCCGCGCTTCCTGCATGCGGCCGCGACTGTTTCGCCGCGCGCGTCGTCCACATTGACCGCCGCCGTGCCCGAGGAATCGAGGAGTTCGGAGAAGAGCCTCAACTTCGCGTTGAAGTATTCGTCCTGATTCTTGTACGAATCCAAATGGTCGTTGGAGAGATTAGTCCAGCCCGCGGCCATTATCTTTATGTTATCGACGCGGCTCTGCTCTATGCCGTAGTTGGAGGCCTCGAGCGCGACGTTCTTCACGCCCTCTTCCGAGAGCGACATGAGGGCCTTGTTGAGGTCGAGCGAGTTCGGGGTGGTGAGCGACTTGCGCCCGCGACCGGAGGGGGCGTGTATTCCGACCGTGCCTATCGAGGCGGCGGAGATGCCCAATATCTCCCACATCTGCCTGAGGAAGTTCACGACGGAAGACTTGCCGTTGGTGCCCGTGACCGCGGCGATGAAGTCGAGCGAGTTGGGATAGAACCGAGCCGCGAGACGGCTCTCTATCTTCCTCATGTCGCCATCGACGACTATGACTCTCGGGTCGGTCGAGGGGCGGTTGGTTATGGCCGCGAACGCGCCGTTTTTGAATGCCGCGTCGAGGAAATCCGCGCCGTCCAGCTTGTATCCCTTTATGGCTACGAACAGGTCGCCCGGCTTCGTCTGTTCCGAGTTGTTGGAAATCCCCGAGATTTCGATGTCTTTTCCGGGGACGGCTATGCCTTCCAGCAATTTTGAGAGCTTCATAAAAATTCCTTTTAATAAATCGGGAATAAGTATATAATAAGGCGATGACAAAATCAAATATTATAAAAAGATTCGACGCGAAGAGGCTTATAGAAAATCTGAAGGCCATGAGAGGGCGAACCAGCGCGGAAGTCGCGGCGGTCATAAAGGCCGACTGCTACGGCACGGGCATGGAGAACACGCTTCCGCTACTAAAGAAGTGCGGCGTGAAAAAGTTCTTCGCCCAAAGCCTCGCCGGAGCGAAGGCGGCGTTAAAACTGCTGGGCCCGGGGTTCGACATTTTCGTGTTCGACGGCGTGCAGAAAGGAGACGAGACGGAGTTCCTGAAATACGGCTTCATACCCTGCATCATAAGCGCGGAGCAGCTCACGAATTTCGACCGCGCGGCCGCGAAAGCCAAGAAGAAACCCAAGATCGCCCTGCACTTCGACACGGGCATGAACCGCACCGGAATAAAGAAGGGGGAGAGTTTCGCGCTTCCGAGAAACCTCGAGATTATCCTCTACATGACCCACTTCACGCACATGACGAACGTGCAAAATCAGATAAGGCGTTTCGGCGAAGCCATAGCCGACCTGCCTAAAGCCAAGACCTCGCTTATAGCGTCGAGCGGCGCGATTCTGCCCCGCGCGCTGCACGGCGACATAGCCCGGTTCGGCTTCGGCCTCTACTGGGGCGTGGTATCGGTCTGGGCGAGAATCCTAAAGACGACCAAGGTGAAAAAAGGAGAGGGCATAGGGTATTTCGGAAACTACGTCGCGCGTCGCGACATGAATATAGTCACCGTAGCGATAGGCTACAAGGACGGATACCCCCGCTCGCTCTCGCACACCAACACGCTGCTCTCGAGGATAGGGAAGCTGATAAGGCTCGGCCCGGGATTCGCGAGGAGCTACGTCGTTATAGGCGGAATAAAATGCCCGGTCGTCGGCATAGTTTCCATGGACGTCCTTATGGCTGACGCGAGCGCCGTGCCCGAATCCGTGCTTGCCAAGGCCGAGTACGCCGAGGTCATGGGGGACGACGCAGAGCTCGGAGATTTCAGGAGCGCGAACGGTTATATCCCCCGGGAGATGATGGTCGATCTCAACAGACCGAACATCGACGTATCCGGCTGGGAATCGGCATAGACCGGGGTGAATCGGGGCTTCAAGTCCTCGGGAATTTTCACGAAATCCTTCATTGTGGTAAGCACGGGCAGCCCGATCGCGAGCAGCTTCTCGAGCTCCGCGCGCGTGTAGTTGTGGTGGTCGGGAAATGTTTCCGCATGAACCACGTCCACGCCCTGGGCCGCAAGCATGGCGAACCATTTTTCAGGCCCGCCTATGCCCGCGAACGCTGCGACCTTGAGGCCCTTCTTCAGCTTGCGCGGCTTCCACGGAGCGTTGAATATCGGCCTGCCGTAGCGCGCCAATTCGCGCTCGAGCGAAGGATTGCGGTTGCCGGTAATCACTACCGCATCGACGCTAGCAAGCCTGGATAGCGGCTCGCGCAGGGGCCCCGCGGGCAGCACGAAACCATTGCCGACGCCGAGGAACGAGCTGAACACCGCTATCCTAAAATCCTGCTTTAGCTTGAGGTTTTGGAGGCCGTCGTCCATGAGTATCACATCGACCTTGCGCTCTATCAGCCGCGCCGCTTCCGCGCGATTCGCGCCGACTGCAACCAAGGCTTTCGGCAGCTTCATCGCCATCTCGAACGGCTCGTCGCCGACTTCCGCGACAGTGGAATCTTTCTTGACAAGCCGGACGCCTCCGCGCTTGCGCCCGTATCCGCGCGACACTATGCCGACTCGCCAGCCGTCGTCCAAGAACATCTGCGCGAGCGCCATGGTCACGGGAGTCTTGCCGCTTCCGCCTAAGACTAAATTCCCGACGCACACCACCGGTTTGCAGGCGCGATAGGGTCTGCGCGCGAGGTTCCGCCTGACCCAGGCCGCCGCCCGCCATATAAGCGAGAGGGGCAGGAGCATAGTGGCGGGGACGCCTTTTTTCTTGAAATATTCCGGTTCCCTTGGCATACTTCAAGAATACTACAATGAGTAATATTATGCAACTCAAAGATTTGAAGGAAGCGTTCGCGTCCATGCCGGGCGACGAGGACAAGCTCTGCTGCCTGATAGAGCTGGGCGATATGCTGCCCGAAATGCCGGAGGAGGAACGCACGGAGGTAAACCGCATACGCGGCTGCTCGTCGCAGGTGTGGATAGCGGGCGGGGAGAAGAATGGCCGCCTCGAGTTTAAGATGGCGAGCGACGCCAAAATCGTGCGCGGGCTTCTGTTCGTCCTGTGGACTCTCTTCAATGGGAAAACGCGCGAAGAGATAAGGGCGGCCGACGCGGAGGGAATCCTGGCTGACCTCGGCATTTTGAAACTCCTCTCCCACCAGAGGCAGGTCGGGCTTAAAAGCGCGTTGGAAAGATTGGGGGAGTTTTGACAACGCCCGCGTTTTATGCTATAATTGAAGGATAATGTCCTATATGTTGAAAAATTTTGACTATTATGCGAAGCGCCCGAAAATCGCCGCGGCCGGCGCGGGTCTGGCCGCGTTCACGCTCGGCCTGCTGGTCTTCGCGCTGTCCTCCGACAGGCTGGGAAGCACCGTCGCGTACGACAGTCTCGAAATCGGCTCCGAGGCCGCCGTGGATATTTCTCCACGATCAGGATTCTCCGACAGTCGATTCATCGCGGACATGCTCTCGCTTGCCGAGGTCAGGGAGTTCAAGTTCGACCGCGGCGATTCCGTGGCCGGACACCTAAGCAGGATAGGCATCAATCACGCCGAGATACACGAGATTACCAGCGCCCTCAAACCGATAATCAAAATGTCCGAGATAAAGAGCGGCGGCGACCGCATGCTGGTGAAATACCGGACTCTGGGCGAAGGCAGGGCGGAAATCCTGTCGCTCGACATAATCCGCTCGCCCATCTACAGGATACGCGCCAAGCGCACGAACTCGGGCTTCGATGTCGAGGAAATCCGCGCCGACATATCCACGAGCTTAGCCAGCGCCAGCGGCTCGATAGACAAGGGCGCGAGCTTCATCGAAACCGCGAACGCGCTCGGCGTACCTTATAATATAGTCGATAAGTTCTACGAGATATTCTCGTTCGACGTGGACTTCGTGCGCGACATACGCCCCGACGACCGCTTCGCCGTCATGTTCGAAAAGCTCTATTCCGAGGACGGCACGTTCCTGGGCGCGGGCGACCTGCTCTACGCGGAGCTTTATCTAAACTCGCGCAAGGCCACACTCGCGCTCTACCGCTACGAGAACGGCAAGGGAGTGGTCGGATACTTCGACGGGAACGGCAAGAGCGCGGCCAAGACCCTCAAAAAAACTCCCATCAACGGCGCGAGGATTTCCTCTCGCTACGGCATGAGGAGGCACCCGGTGCTGGGCTTCTCCAAGTCGCACAAGGGCGTGGACTTCGCGGCCCCGCACGGCACGCCGATCCCCGCGGGCGGCAGCGGCACGGTCGTCGATAAGGGATACGAAAGGAATGGCTACGGCAACTACGTGAAAATCCGCCACAACAGCACCTATTCGACCGTATATGCGCACTTGAGCTCGTTCCATAGGGGAGTGTCCGTCGGCACGCGCATAAACCAGGGGCAGTTCGTAGGCTACGTCGGCTCGACCGGAATGTCCACTGGCCCGCATTTGCATTACGAGATACACAAGAACGGAATGGCGGTCAACCCGCTCACGGTCAACCTGCCTCCGAACATAGCGCTACCTAAGGAAGAGGAAGCGAGGTTCGCCGAGGTCAGGGACAAGCTGAGCCTGCAGTTCGCCGCGCTCGATAAGACTTTCTCCCCGCTCGCCTCGTTCATGACGAAATAATTTCGCCTATTTTTTCGCGGCGGCGCTTCTGGCCTTGTCGATGTTGCGGGTGGTGATCTGGTCGAGTTCGTCGGTCTTCTCGCCTATCCTCAGATCCATGTCCGAGCGCAGTTGTATCTGCTCGGTGAAGGCCTCCTCCGGCCTCGGGTTGGCCGAGCCCTCGAACGCGGTCACGCACGGGCTCTCGTCCTGAGTGATGTTGGAGAGCCATATCTGGGTCACGTATCCTATGCCCGCGACAACTATGCTTATGCCGCCGGTCATCATTCCCACGAGCGCGGTCGCGAGCGCGGTGCGCGTGAGGTTGGTCACGAGGCCTTCTCCGGCAAGTATGATTTTCGGCCTCGCCATCGCGCCCTCTATCCTTATAAGGTCGGTGAGCGAGTTGCTGATTTTCATACCCTCTTTCACGAGGGTGATTATGGATACGTCCATGGTCTCCTTGGCGAAGTCGACGCTACCGTCTATGACCACGTTCGCGGCGTCGGTCTCTATGGCTACGCCGCGGTTGCTCCTCGCTACGCCGTCCTGTATGCGGAGGTTGACGACGGCGCAGGAGATTCGGCTCTCCTTGTCCGCGCCGCGGCGGCCAGTGAGCGTGCGGACGACGCTCGAGAACAAATCCTCGGCCATGAATACCCGCTCTATGCGATACCCGGTCATGCGCGAAGTGGTGTAGACTTTCGCATACCCATTGAGACCCGCCATAAATTCCTCGAGGTTCCGGCCATGCGAGAAGAGCTTGATGTCGGCCTGCGCGCGGCCATTCTTGAACACTCCCGCATGCCCGGTCGAATCGACCACGCTGCCGACTTCCACGTCGTCGGCCTTTATCGAAACGTCGGCGTTGAAGGTAGAGTTAGAGTTGTCGGCGATTATCGAAACCTCGCCGCCGCCGCCCGCCATCTCGAACGACACCGGAGCCACGGCGCCGTGGCCATCGACAAGCATTATGCGGGCCGAAACATTCGAGAGCTCCATGTCGGGCATAGCTTTGAGCTTGTCGACATACGCGTGGATATTGAGGTTGGCCTGCATGAGCTCTTCGACGGGCAACTCCACGTCGCGGAACGCCTTGGGGTGCACAGGTCTGGGGCGGCCATCAGACGGAGCCTCGATTCCCTTCTTGACCCGCTCGCGGTAGGCGGCTTCCCATCCGGGATAGAACACCGTCGGAATGTCGAGGAGAGGAGCGGAGAGGTTCGCCCTGATGTCCGGCCTCCTGCCCTTGAGGTTCACGTCCGCGTCGGCGGAGATGTCGAGGTTGGAATAGGAGAGCTGGAGGCGCGGTATCGATACGAACCCGTCGGAGAACACCGCGTCCGCGCTGGCCGCTATCGGCCCGGAAAGGTTGTCCCAATCGGCGAATCCGGCAAGCGCGCCGGATAGCGACGGGGCGAAAAAGTCTAGCTTGGCCGAGAACACGCGCTTGTCGTTCTCCCCCGTCTTCGCGCGCGCCATCACGCCGATAAGCGCGTTGTTGAGCCGCCCCTGCCCGTTCACGAGAAACTCGCCGTCGATAAGCTGCCCCGTTCCGTCGAAGCCGTATGCGACGCCCTCGTAGACGGCGGAGAAACCGAACTTCATCCGTTCGACAGAGGGCGCGCGCACCGACAGGCGTTTCACTTGCACCTCGCGGCTCTCGCCGTCGCGCGCGTCGAAGAATTTGGCGTCCGCATTCCTAATCTCCACGTTCTCTATGCCGGCCATCCCGATGTCGCCGCCAGACGACGCGCCCTCAGAGTCCGGCAGCCAGTTCTTCTTGCCGCTCTTGGAAATCTCTAGGCGTATAATCGAGTTGTTGAGGCGGAGGGTTTCTATGGCGATCCTCTGCTCCATTATCAGCTTGCGGAGAGATACTATCGCCTCGGCGTTCGAGCTCGAGAATATATAAGGCTCCTCGGCCCAGGCCGGGTTTTTCACGGATATGCTGCCTACCTTGAAGCCGGGCTCAAGCGAGAACACCCTCCATTCTATATTACCCGAGATTTCGACCTCGCGCCTGGTGATGTTCGAAATCGTCTCCTCTATCTCGCCCCTATACTGGTTCGGATCTATCTGCGAAACGGCGATGAGCACGGCAACCGCGAGCGCGGCGACGAACAGGAACAAGAAGCGGAGCGCGGTTCCTATAATCCTCGTCGCCCTTACGAGTATCCTAAGGAAGTGGAACCGCTTTTTCCCCGCGGGCGCTTCGGTGCTCTTCGGCTTTTTCTTCCAGAATCTCATTTCAATCCTTTCAGGGAAAAATCGAGCGCCTTCGCGAGACCCGCGAAATGTGGGGGCACGGGCGCGCTGATCGTCCGCTCGTTCGGAAGGGTAAGCGAAAGCGCGTGGAGCATGAGCCCCGGGGGAATCCTCGCGCCGAGCGCGCCCGCGAGCTCGGCCGATTGCCTCCTTGTCGAGTATTTCGTATCGCCGATTATCGGGTGCGAGAGCGAGCGCGCGTGAATGCGAAGCTGGTGCTGCCGCCCCGTTTCCGGAACAAATCGGACGAGCGTGGCGAGGTTGAAGCTCTCGTCCAGCACCTCGTAATGGGTACGCGCGGGCTTGGGTTTGCCGTCCTCATATACGGGCGATTTTATCTCGCCCGCCTTGAGGTCGAGCGAGCCGAACAGAATGGCGATATAAGCCTTCTCTACCTCGCGCGTGCGGAACAAATCCGAGAGCTTGCGCGCGGCCTCGTATCCCTTCGCGAGCAGCAGTACGCCGCTCGTCTCCAGGTCGAGCCTGTGCACCAGGCGCAGGTTCCCGCCATGCTCCGGCCACGCCGCGTTGGCTATCTCGTCGAGATGGCGCTTCTGCCCGCTCCCGCCCTGCGAGGCGATTCCCGCGGGCTTGTTTATGGCTATGTATTCGGAGGTTTCCTTTAGCACAAGCGAGCGCACGAGCTCCATGTCCTCCTTTGATACGTTGGACGGACGAGGCCGCGCGTTCGCATACTCGACTATGTAGGGCGGCAGCTTCAGCTCGTCCCCTTCGACCATCGCGGCCGTGGGCTGGCACCGCTTGCCCGCGATCCGAATCTCCCCGATTCGGCAGAGCTTCTGCATGTGCGAAAGCGTAAGCCCGGGATAGTTCTTCTTCAGCCACGCGGAGAGTTTGATTCTGTCGTTCTGTATCAAGACCTTTACCATCACTGCTCCATGTCGAAATCGAAATCGTATTTTTGGTGCGAGCCCGGTGCCGACCCGCCGAAGCTGGGACTTATGCGGAGTATCGTCTCGTAGCGGTTTTGGTCGAACATGGTCTGGAACGCCATGTGGGAATCGACCGCGCTCGCTTTCATCGCGACGAGGAAGTCGTAGTTATCATAAAGGCTATACGATCGCTCGCCCGCGTATAAGGCCAAGCTTAGCGGATAGCTTATCACGAAATAGCTCATGGGGTCGAGGATCCAATCGACTACGGTGCCGGACAAATCGCGTGCGTTGGTGGGACCCATCACGGGCAACTCGAACTTGGCGCCGGTGCCCGCGCCCCACGCGCCCATCACCGCGCCGAAATCGCGCCGGTCGCGCTTGAGGCCGATTTCCCCCGCTACGTCTATGGTTCCGAGAATCCCGATAGTGGAGTTTATCGCGAATCGGCACGCCGCGGAGAGCGTGTTGGTGATGTCGAGCACTAGCAGGGAATTTATCGCCGTCTGCGGCTCGTGCAGGTTTTCGAGCAGGTTCTTCGCGCCTTCGTGTATGGTCTCGACCTTCACCCCGCGGTATTCCTCGATCATGGGCTCGACCCTGACGAGAGTCCGCATGTTGAACTCGTGGAACATGCGCGACATAGACTGCAAAGACCCCCCGTCGTCCGCGTGCGCGGGCAGGGCAAAAAGCAGCAGAGCCGAAAATGCGAGTTGCGATTGCTTCATAACTATAGTATTATACTATGGGAGAGCGGTTTTACAAATGGATTTTTGATGACCGGAATTATGTCGAAGCTGGATTTCTACCTGAAGGGGCGCGAGGACGACCTAAAGCTCCTCTCGCTTTGCAAGGGAGCCTTGGAGCGCGGGGCGCGAGGCGTGGTCGTGGATTACTCCCAGCTCGACAAGGCGTGGAAATGGCTTGAGCACGGCAGCCTCAGGCTCTCGGCGAGATTGGATTTAACCAGGGAGCTCTTCACGAGCGAGGAAACTTTCCGCGACATAAAGCGCGCGTTCGCCGACGGAGCGGGCGCGGTCGAGGTCGCGAGGAGCGCTGGGGCCTGGAACTCCCCCTCCGAGGCGGCGGAGTTCTGCGATGTCGCGCTCGAGGCGGCGGACGGGCGACCCCTTGTCATCAGCTTGGAACCCGCGCGGATGGAACTCCCGGCTTTCTGCGCCGCGCTCAGGCTGCTGATAGCCGAGGGCGTGAAGGAAATAAAATTGGGAAGCGGGCTTGAAGGCAAATTAGCCACGCTCTCACACCTGCATGCCGCGCTGTTGGAAGCCAGGGGCACGGGCGCGAAACTGATATTCACGCCGTCCGCGAGCGAAGGGAAATACGCGCTCGAGGACGCGTTCCGCCTGGCCGAAAAACTCGCCCCGCAGGAAGATATTCTCACCGCCAGCCTAGAATGGAAGTAGTAAAGTACTGTCCATTCCGGTGCGCGAAACGACACCGGGATCCAGATCTAAAAAATAGCAATACGATTCACCTAGATTCCGGCGTCAAGCGCCGGAATGACAAGTTTTTACTTCCTCGTGGCGGTGGTGGCGCCCTGATGGAACTCTATGTCTGCGACAAGAGCATCCACGGCGTTGGCGCACGACTCGACCTCTTTCTTTATCTTGTCAATGGTCGCTATGTTGATCGCGGAAGTCGCGGTGCCTCCGGCGGCGGCCAAGAACGTGGCGCCCGACAGTACCGCGGTGCCAGTGTAGTTCTTAGTGTCCGTCGCCCTGTCAGAGAAATACGCGTCCGAGCACCACTTGAAGGCATGTATGGCCTCGCCTTTAACATCGGCTAAAGTCGCGTTCGGGCTAATCGCCGCCATGCCCAGCTTTGTCTCGTTGCAATAACCGCCCGTAAGAGAGGAGGCTTTGGTTATGGCGGCTGTCCTGAACCCTTCAAGAATTAGTTTTTTATCGGCAAAGTCCTCGAATCCCTCGATTTTCTCGCTGGCTTTGGACATCTCGCTATCCATAGCCGAGGCGAACGAGCTCCTCATGCCCGCCGCGCCGTCCGACGCATGCTCGTTGCTGTTCTGCTTCACCGCGCGGCCTATCTCTATGCCGGTCTGGATTCCCGAGGTTATCGCGGCGGTGCCGGAAAGCGCGGTCGAGGCTATGGCCAGGTTCATCGCGGTGTCGGTCTTGGAGTTGCCTCCGCGCTTGCATTCGTTTATCACGGTTTGGAGCTTCGCGGCATCGACCAACACCATGTCGCGACCCGCGACCGAGCCCTGGAATGTGAATCTTATGCCGGTCACGAACGAAGGCATGGCCGAGAGGTTGCCCGCGCCGTCAACCCTGGCGCCCGTCCAGAACGCGAGGCCATCGTTGGGGTTGCCGACGCAGCCGTCAACCACGGCGGTCGTGTCGATCGTCCGCTGCTTGATGTTCACCACCGCGCCGCACGAGAGGTAGAGCCTACCCGAGACAAGCGCCGAGGTGTCGAAGCTCTGGTAGCCGGAGAGTATCAGCGTTTCCTTGCCGGGATATTGGTTCAAGAGGCTTATGCCCGCAGGCGTCATGAACGAGGAGAAAGGGTGGACGCCGCGCGCGAGCTCTATCGCGCCGTTCTCGAAATAGCGGCCGTTGGGTATGGTCATGGTCGTGGTGACTCCCGTACCCGAGCCCCTGCCGTCAGTGCGGCCGCCCGTGGGGTTGGAGCCCTGGATATTGATGTGGCCGCCGCCCGCCGTGGGCCTGCCGCCCTGGACATTCACTCCGCCCACTATGCGGGCGCTCTGCTGCGCGCCGGACGAAACGCCGAAACCTACCGTGATAGCCAGAACCGCAAGGGAAACTTTATAATTCTTCATTACTTTCTCCTTATACCTCTCGCGTCATTATACCATAAAAATAGAGGGGTTGCAAGGAGTTGTTTATAACAACTGCGACTAAGCTATTCCAAGTCATAGGTTATTTTCGATACGACTTCGTTGGAGGAAGGCTCGTAATAATTATATACGGAAGAAACCTTCCCCAATACGGAACCGGAAGCCTTTGCAAACGCCGCGGCATTTTCCCGCGCCTGCTCCGAGGATTTCGCCAAGCAGATTTCATAATGCGCGTCTCCCTTGCCCGGCATGTTCGTAAAATCGTCGAATTGCGGCTCGAGCTCCGAAGTGCGGAGTAGCGTCTTGATTCTCAAAGTATCGCTTGGATTCGCCGGCCTTATCGAAACTATTATCATTCCCGAGCCGTCGCCGAACCTGGTTTCCATTCTATAATCGATTCCCTTCAGGCGCTCCTCTATTTTCATGGAGCCGATAAAGGTTCCTTCGTCCATGAAGGCTTCAGGATTCACGCTGAATTTTATGGCCTTGTCTTTATTGTTCTCCGAGCGCGGGGGCATGGCGCACTTTCCCACAGCCTCGTATCTTATCGGCGCCGGCCTCGGTTGCGCGGGAACGGAGAGCGGAATTAAAACCGCCGCTGCGGCAAGGAATTTGTTCGGCATAATCTTCTCCTTATTCGGAAATAATAATAACTCAAATCTAAAACAAATGAAAGGGAAATTAAGATGAACTTACTAAAAGCCGGAGCGCTTTCCAGCAGGAAAACATACGTGACCGCGGCGATCGGAATAATCACCACCATCGCGCGTACTTGACCAGAGACATTGCTTTGGTTGGATACTGCGGTCAAACCGCAGTATGACAAAAAAAGAGAGCCCCTTTCGGAGCTCTCTTCAGGAAATCGAAACGAAACTATTTCTTTTTCTTAGGCGCGGCCTTTTTCTTGGCGACGGGTTTCTTCGCGACGGCAAACGCCTTCTTCACGACAACCTTCTTCTTCGCCGTTTTCTTGGCAGCGGGCTTTTTGACCGCGATTTTAACGGTCACCTTTTTCTTGGCGACTTTCTTCGCGGGCTTCTTCGCAGCAGCCTTCTTTACCGACTTTTTCGCGACTTTCTTCGCAGCCTTTTTGGCGGCGGGTTTTTTCGCGGCAGGCTTTTTCGCCGGAGCCTTAGGTTTTAGTGTAAACATTTTTTCCCTCTCTTTGTTAAACAAAAGACAAGCGCATTATAACACAAAAAAATCCAGGGCGCAACAGGAAAAGTAAAAAATCAAGAAAAAATTTCAAAAGCCGAATCAACCCGAAAACAATTTTCACCAACCAAACGAAAGGAAAATAAAATGAGCAACATCGAAAGTTCATTCATCAAACAATTAGAGGCCGAGGCGCACATCGTCTTCCAGCAGACAGGCACCAAGTTGAGATCGTCCGTCCGCACCAAGGGCGGCGCGAAGGGAAGCTCGACGACCTTCCAGAAGATAGGCTTGGGCGGCATCCCCACGCCGCCGACACGATCCATAGGATTTGAAGCCTTATCGGCCCTTAGTCGTATTTTACTTTTTTAGCCCCTGTTGCCGTGCCCGTTAAAGTGCCTATGGACTTCTCGCGACCGCGACGATATGTTCTGCGCGGAGCCCCTCCTATCCGCACCGACGACGCCGACCTCAGAGAGAATTCTTTTTTCTTCCTTGGGAAGGGATTGCTTCTTAATCTCCGTTATCACACACTTGAGGAAAGCCAAAATAGGGGACGGATTTTCCTCTCGCGTTTTATGTTGCATTTTCTGTTTCCTTTCAATCTTGTCGAATGGACACGCCCCACGGAACATCGCGGATGCAGGGGGTGGTGGCCAGGGGCGGAATCGAACCGTCGACACAAGGATTTTCAGTCCTTTGCTCTACCAACTGAGCTACCTGGCCTTTAGTTCGCACACTCTAGCCCACGGCGAACCCGAAAGCAAGGCAATTTTTTTCTTGCAAAAGGAAGTCCCATGGCGTAGAACTAACCCGGCATAACGATTCGTTAAGGATTCTGCGGAGTCCCGGCGAGTCGCTTCGACTTCAGGTGATTCTTGCGAAAAAGCCTGCCCTGAAGAGGCCCCGAAAGGCCCGCTGGACGGATAAAAAAGACTCGAGTTAACTCCTTGTTTTTACAGGATTTTCGTTAGCTCGGGGGTTTTTGGAATTCAAGGCGCGAAGAATCTGCTTGACTTTTTTTGTCAAACCCGGTAAGAATCGAGTCAGAAGTAAGGCGGGATTACCCAAAAGACTTCTATTCTATCCCTGTTGTATTCCTTTTCTCTCCTTTCCTCCTTCTCTCGACTACAGCAGGGATTTTTCTATTTAAGCCATTGAAAAGACCCGCCTAAGCCCCATTCGCCGACCGTCGGAACGCAAAGGAGACTCTGGACGACAAGGCGAGCTTGCGAGCCGCAGTCGGCCGGAGGCAGAACCGACTGCACGCCTTCGGCGAATAAGGAACATGTTTGGAAACGGGCCTCGTGGCTCCACGAGGCCGAGAGACAGCGAAGCGCTAAACCCTTGCCTCTACCCTCTTTTTGTGATATAATATTCGGGAAAAATCGGAAGGAGAGCCGCTTTGGACATTGAGAACTTTATCCCTAGGATATGCGTAATCGGCCTCGGGGGAGCTGGCGGCAACGCCGTCGACAACATGATTTCCGGCGGCGTCGAGGGCGTCGAATTCATAGCCGCCAACACCGACGTGCAGTCGCTCAAGAACTCGCTCGCGCCCAATAAGATACAGCTCGGCCGCCAAACCACGAACGGCTTCGGCGCCGGCTCGAAACCCGAGATAGGCGAACGCGCCGCGAAAGAGGCTATAAACGAGATAGACGCCGCCATAGACGGCGCGAACATATTGTTCTTAGCGGGCGGACTGGGCGGCGGTACCGCCTCAGGCGCTCTCCCCATAGTCGCCGAGCACGCCCGCGGCAAAGGCATATTGACCGTCGCCATAGCCACCACCCCATTCAACTGGGAAGGTGAGCAGAAGGCGAAAATCGCCGAGGCCGCGCTCGCGAAACTGGAACCGCACGCGGACTGCCTCATCGCCATCTCCAACCAAAACCTCTTCAAGGCCGCCGACCGCGGCACGTCGTTCAAGGACGCGTTCAAGCTGGCGGATTCCGTGCTGTTCGAGGCGGTCAAGACCATCTCCGATCTCATAATGAAGCCGGGCATAATCAACCTCGACTTCGCCGACATAAGGACGATAATGGAAAACAAGGGGCGCTCGATGATAGGCGTCGCCAAGGAATCGGGCGAAGCGCGCGCCATAAAGGCGGTCGAGAAGGCGCTCGACAACCCGCTGTTCTCGCACGAAAAAATCGGCGGCGCGGCCGGGCTCCTCGTCAACATCACCGGCAACCCCGACACTTTGAAGCTCGAGGAAGTGAGCGAGGCCATGACCGCGATACGGAGCGTCATAGACTTGGCAAACACCACGCTGGTGCAGGGAATCTGCTACGACGCCTCGATGGGCGATGCGATAAAGGTCGCCATCGTGGCGACCGGCATAGGCGGCGCCCGCGCTACTTCATACGAACCCGAACACTCGCATGTCGAAGAGGACAAGCCCGTGATCACGGAGCATAGTGTGGACAAGTTGTTCGGCGCGGACAGCGCTTCGGACATAATGGATTTCATAGACGAGGAGAGCTCGAAAATCGGAGCGGCCGCTTCCGCAAAGCCGAGCACGTTCGAACCCGAGCCTGCCAAAAAAAGCCCGCTTTCCAGTTTCCTGGATATGCTTGGCTCCGAAACCAAGGACGACGGGACTTTCTCGTCGGCCATAGCCGCCGCGTCCGCGCCCACCCCCGAAGCGGCCGCGAAGGAAAAAGAGGACAACGTTATATTCATAGGCAACCCCAAGGAAAGCCGTAAGAAGGAAAGCAGGCAGATGGACATAGTGGAAATGCTCGCCACCCTCGAGGAATCCTTCGAGCTACCGAGCATATTCAAGAAATAAAAATCCCCCGCCTCCCGCCTCGCCGACAGGACGTTCAAGGTGAAAAGCGTTTTATAAAAACCTCTTAATCGTTTGCCTTGACAAGGAATTTGTTGTATAATAGGATTAAGGAGAAGAGTTATGACGATACAATTCAACATAAATTCTCAAAAAGCAATCGAGGCTATTCTCTGGGTTATCCAAAAGGGTGAAAGCAATCTGTATAATATTATGAAAATATTATACTCGGCAGATAAACATCATCTTAACTCTTATGGACGTCCGGTAACTGGTGACAAATATATAGCTATGGAATATGGCACTGTGCCCAGTTGGATCTATGGGGCAATTCAACTAAAACGCCAAGAATTAGGATTTGCGAGAAATGGGAACAATCTATCAGCCGATAGATCGCCCGATGTCAATTATTTCTCCGAATCAGACATAGAGGCACTTGAGATAGGATTCAAAGAATATGCAGGCAAAAATTTCGGCGAGGTAAAGAAAAAAAACCATGCCGAACCCGCTTGGAAAAAAGCCTATGAAAACCGTGGGGATAATGAAGCCGCGGAGATTCCTTTTGAAGATATTATTGAAAATCAGGAAGTACGCGAATACCTTGATGATCTTGGCGGGATGACGGTCAACATGGTGCTGTAATGAATCTGGAGGTCGGGGATGTCGTCTACATCTATAATGAAGATATCATACCCCCGAAACACAAGTACAGCGTATGCGTCCATGTATCCTCGCGTTTGTTTTTCCTGATAAACTCCAGAAATCTCTCTATTTACGAGTGTCTTCCGATACTGAAAGAAAACAACGATTTTCTAAAAGAGAACAGCAATATAGCATGCAACCAGGCATTCAAATATAACGAATCGCAGATATCAAAGGCAAAACTTGTCGGACGACTTGGCTATAAGGACATGAAAGCTCTCTATGAGCACATAAAGGGAAGAGTTCGACAATTGCCCAAGGCCGACAAAGAGGAAATCCTCGAAACTCTTGAGGAATGGATGATGGACAATTCCTGAATTACGAAAAGACTTTCAAGCGCGGCAATAGGGCCATAGCCCACAGCGCGGACGCATAGGCGAGGCCGCTCGCGGCGCCGACCAGGCCGAGGTCGACCAAGCCGTTCGCGCAAGGGGCGATGCCCCACAGCACGGCGCCCATGACGGCGCTCGCTATCCCGATCCGCGCGAACCTTCCGGCCGCGCGCTCCAGACCCGTGTAGCCCCGCCGAATCGCGCTCACCGCCAGCATTGAGAGCATGGCCCAGTTGTTAATCGAAAGCGCGACCACTATGCCGATCCAACCCAACAGCCGCTCGAATAGCACTATCATGCTGACGTTCAACACCAACGCGAAGATGGAGAGCCGCATGGGGGTTTTCGTGTCCCCGCGCGCATAGAAAAGGTTCGCAAACATCTTTATATACACGAGCGCGGGCAGCGAGAGCACCAGGATTTTCAGCACGCGCGCCACCTCGAAAGTGTCCGAGGCCGTGAACGCGCCGTATTCAAACACCAAGCGTATTACGGGCTCCGCGAGCATGAAGAGGGCGATTGCCGCGGGCAGCACCAGGAGCGAGGAGAGCACGAGGGAATCGTTCAAGCGGTCGAACGCGCTTTCGCCGCGCCCCCCGCGCACGTCCTTGGAGAGCGAGGGCAGCATGACGGTCGCGGCCGCCACGCCTATGACTCCGACCGGCAGCTGATTCAACCGGTCGGCGTAGTATATATACGAGGTGGCGCCGTCGGTCGCGGTCGCAAAAATGCTCCCTATCATGACGTTGAGATGATACACTCCGGCCGAGACCACGCCCGGCCCCAGGCGCGCGAAGAACCCCGCGCTGTCCTTGTTCCCTTCGGGTTTCAGGGACACGCCGCCAAAGCCGCGACGCCTGGCGAAATACCACAGCATCGCGAGCTGGAACACTCCGGACAGGCTCACGCCGATGGAGAGCGCCCACGCCGCGTTCGGGAACATTCCAGAGAGGGTGAGCGCCGCCGCTATGATTGTCAGATTCAATATTATGGGCGCGGCCGCATAAGGCTTGAACCGCCCGAGCGAGTTCAGTATCGCTCCGAAAAAGCTGGCGAGCGCGACCAGCATTAAAAAGGGGAACGTTATCCTAGAGAGCGAAACAGCGAGCGCGAACTTCTCCGGCTCCGCCCTGAAGCCGGGCGCGAACACGTCCAGCATAAACGGCATGAAAACCAAGGCGAGTACGGTCGTGGCGAGCAGTATATAGAAAAGAAACGCGAATATGTTCGCGGCGAATTTCCGGGCGGCGCTCTCGCCCTTGCCTTCGAGCAAATGCGAGAACATGGGGACGAAGGCGGAGTTGAACGCGCCCTCGGCGAAAATCGCACGGAACATGTTGGGTATCTTGAACGCGATGAAGAACGCGTCCGCGACCGAACCGGCGCCTAGAAGCACGGCGGTCACGAAATCGCGCAAGTATCCGGCCAGCCTAGAAACCAACGTCAGCCCTGCCACGCGCGAGGTGTCCTTCACGAAACCCTTGTCCACAAAAAATCCTTTTGTTTTGTTTTCGTTTGGTATATTATAGCTCCGGGATGAAAAAAAGTCTATTCATACTTGCCGCGATTTTACCGCTCGCCGCGTGCGCGCCGGGCGAGAAGGAATACGCCTCGATGACCGACGAGCAGATATTCGAGCGCGGCAAGAGCCGCATACTGGACGAGGACTTCAAGGCCGCCGCGACGGACTTCGAAATGCTCGAGAACCAGCACCCCTACTCCAAGTTCACCGCGCGAGGCCAGCTCTTGGGCGGATACGCCAACTACCGCGCGGGCAGATACAAAGAAGCCGCGGAGAGCTTCGAGAAATACATGAAGTTCCAGCCGTCCTCCGCCGAGATTCCGTACGCTACCTACATGGCCGCAAACGCGAACTTCGCGCAGATGAGGCGCGTAGAGCGCGACCAGAAGGAGACCGCGGTCGCGGCAAGCCTGATGGAGCGCCTTATCCGCGAATGGCCTAAGAGCGAGTTCGCCGCCGACGCGAAGCCCAGGCTCATGGAAGCTAGGGCCACGATCGCCGCCAAGGAAATGCGGGCCGGAGCCGAGCTTGCGAGGGGGCGCAACTTCCTCGCCGCGCTCAACCACTACCAGATAGTGATAACCAAATTCCGCGACACGCCGTATGCGCCCGAGGCGTACTTCCGCGCCGCCGAAATCTATCGCATAGTCGGCGACGACGCGGAAGCGGAAAAACTCCTCGCGGCATTGAGAAAAAATTTCCCGGGTAGCGATTTTGCGAAGTAGCGGCTTCGAGAAGCAGCCGCCCTATTTTTTTACCCATTTTCCATTTGACAAAAAAACAGCCTAGGTCTATACTGCGTCCATGCAAACGAAAAACAAAATAACGGCCGGGGAATCCCTCGTGTTCGCGGCCAGGGAGCTGGTGGATTTCGGCTCTACATCCCTCTTCAGGGGCGCCGAAACATGGATATTTGCCAACCTGTTCTCGAAAGCTTTTCTCGGGCCCAATCCGCCCTACATGCACTTCGGCGACGCCTTGAAACTGGGCGGAATTTTCGCGATCTTCAAGGTGCTACCCGGCCTGCTCGACGGCGGCAAGCTGCGCGATTTCGCCCTCGACCCCACTATCCCCGTCAGGCGCAAGATGGGCGGGCTGATGAAGTTCGGGAAGTTCGAGGTTGCCGACGCCGACCCGAACTGGCGTGAGGAGATAAGCGCCGAGATGAAGACGCTCGAATTCCCGGACACTGGCCGGAGCGACCTCAACAGGAGACTCGCCTTCGACCAACTCTTCGCCAAGAAATGGAAAGAACTCAAGGCCGAGCTCGAGCTGGCCGAGTGGGAGAAAAAGAGCGGCAAGGCTTTCGGCGACGCGCAGATTGCAGAAGACCTGGATTTCCTCTTGTCGAGCCCAAAACCCGTGTGGCCAGGAAATTGGGAAGAGAAAATGCAAACTCCGAAAGGCCGCAGGCAAATATGGCTCAAGGCGCGGGAAGTGGAAGCCTACAACGAGAACGAAGCCAAGGTCGCCGTCTTGAGGGCCAAAATCCAAGCCTACGGCGAAATCTGGAAAAACCGTCTGCGCGGCATTCAATCCGCTTTCGAGCGCGACCCCCTGCGCCGATAAATAGTTGTCTTGATTTTCCCCTTTTCTTTTCCTATAATCCTGCTCCATGAGAAGTTTCATCGCCATATTCTTATTCGCCGCCGGAACCGCATTCGCGGCGCCGCCGAAACTGACCTCGCCGCAGGCCATACTTATAGACGCCGACACTGGCGCCGTCCTCTTTGAAAAGGATGCCGACACGCCCACCCCGCCCGGCAGCCAGAGCAAGCTCCTTACCGCATACCACGTGTTCGAGAAACTCGCGGACGGCGACATAAAGCTCGCGCGGAAATTCGCGATGAGCAAGAAAGCCGCCGAAGAGGCGGGCCGCATGACGAAGCAGGGCGGTAGCTCCATGTTCCTCGAGCAGGGCGAGAAGGCGAGCGTCGAGGATTTGATACGCGGCCTCGTAGTGCTCTCCGCGAACGACGCGGCGCTCGTGCTGGCGGAGGGGCTTTCCGGCACCGAGGCGAACTTCAGCGCCGAGCTGAACCACCTCGCGCACCGCCTCGGCATGAACCACGCCACCATGATGAACGCCTCGGGCTGGCCCCACCCCGCGCACATGATGAGCGCGCGCGACCTCTCGATAATCTCGCGCCGCCTGATACTCGACTTCCCCGACCGCTACAGTTACTTCGGCGAGAGGGAGTTTCCCTTCAAGCCGGAAACCCCCGGCAACAGGGACAACCAGAACAAGCTGCTCTGGATAATGCCCGGCGCCGACGGCCTCATGACCGCCTACACCGGGCGCGGCGGCCACGGGATCGCAGCGAGCATAAAGCGCGGCAACCGGCGCCTTATAGCCGTGGTGAACGGGCTCAAGACTCCGAACGCGAACTTCGAGAGGTTCCTCGAGGCGAAAGCCCTGTTCGACTACGGGTTCAGGGAGTTCGGGAACTTCGTGTTCTGGGACGCCGGCGCGGAGATCGCCCGCGTGCCCGTATGGTTCGGGGCGCGCTCGCGCATGGCGGTGGGCAGCGCGAGGCCCGTGGCGATAACCGCGCCCACAGGCTCAAAGCCGCAGGGGGAACTCTCCATCACCTACCTCTCACCCGCCGTCGCGCCCATCAAAAAAGGCACGGTGCTCGGTGCCGCGGTACTGATAGTCGATGGAGCGGAGGCGGAGCGCTTCGACCTTATCGCGCTCGAAGACATGCGCCGCACGGTTTTGTTCGGCCGCACGTTCGAGAACATAAAACAGCTGGCCCTCAAGATATGGAGAAGGAAATGACCAAGGGATTTTTCATAACTTTCGAGGGCGGCGAGGGCGTCGGCAAATCGACCCAGGTTCCGCTAGTCGCGGCGGAGCTTAGGAAGCGCGGCTACGAGGTTGTCGAAACGCGCGAGCCCGGCGGCACGGAACTGGGAAACGAAATCCGCGCGATACTTCTCTCCGGCAACGCGGGCAAGATGTCCGCCGCGACCGAGGCCCTGCTCTTCACCGCCCAACGCGCGCACCATGTCGAGCGCGTGATAAAGCCCGCGCTCGCGGCGGGCAAAATCGTCATCTCCGACCGCTACGCAGGCACCACATACGCCTACCAGGGCTTCGCCGCGAACGGCATAGGCGTGGAGAAGGTGGAGGAGCTGTATAAATGGGCGATGGGCGATTTCAACCCCGACCTCACAATATTGTTTGACCTGCCCGAAGAGCGGAGCAAGGGCGAGGTAGTGAACCCCAACCGCATGGAGAGCAAGGGCGACGCATGGCTCAAGTCGGGCGCCGAGGGCTTCAGGGATATGGCGCGGCGCTATCCCGAGCGGGTGAAAATCCTCCCGTACTCGTGGGGCGAGATTTCCGAAAAGACGAAGCAGATTATGGATATAATAGACAAGTCGTTCCTCACAACTCCCCTGCCCGACCTGAAATGAACGCGCCGGAAAACAAAGACACGGAATTCCTGATCGGGCACGAGGCCGCCGAACGCGCGCTCGCCTCACAATTCAAGGACGGCAAAATGCCGCACGCGATTCTTCTCTCCGGACCCAAGGGCATAGGCAAAGCCACGCTCGGCTGGCGCATAGCCAGATACGTATTCAGCCAAGGCGAAACGGGCGGGCTCCTGCAGGCGCTCCCCCAATTCGAGATAGAAGGTTATGAATCCTCGTCGCAGTCCGCCGACAACGACTCTCCTCTTCAAATATCCAAGGCAAGCTCCATCTTCTCGCGCCTTTCGAGCGGCGGCGTCCAGGACTTCAAGCTCGTGGAGCGCGAGTGGGCGGACGAGGCGAAATCTCGCCGCAAGACCGAAATCACCGTCGAGCAGATACGCGGCCTCAAGCGTTTTTTTGAAACCACCTCGAGCGAGGAAGGTTGGCGCGTGGCGCTCATCGACTCCGCGGACGAGATGAACAAGAACGCCGCGAACGCTCTGCTTAAAATCCTCGAGGAGCCGCCGGAAAAATCCCTGCTGATTCTCGTTTCGCACAATCCCGACAGCCTTTTGCCGACGATTCGTTCGCGCTGCCGGAGCGTGCGCCTGAACCGCCTCGGGCGCCCGCAGATGGACAAGCTGCTCGCTACTTACCTGCCGAATGCTGACGAAATGCAGAGGAAGCGCCTGGCCGAACTCGCGAACGGCAGTATCGGCAGTGCCATATCGCTTTGGATGGGCGACGCGCTGCCCATGGAGGAGCGCTTTCGGGAAGCCGTGAATGGCAGGGAATCCATAGGTTCCGTCGCGAATCTCGCGGCCGCGAATTTCGGCGCGTTCAAGGTGATCGCCATGCGCCATGTCGAGGATAAAATCCGCGCGGATAAAACCGGAGGCGACAAGCTCTTCGAGCTTCGGGGCTGGCTGATGGAGCAGCTCGCGAACGTACCGGAACTCAACCTCGACCCCGCGCTCGCGGCCTTCGCGATAATGGAGAGGATACGGAAATGCTGATCGACTCCCACGCGCACCTCGACATGATCGACGACGTCGAGGCCGCGATTAAACGGGCGCGCGAGGCCGGCGTCGGGCGTATCTTGAACCCCGGCACGGGCGCAGCGCGATTCGAAATCGGGCACAAGCTCGCGCTCGAAAATCCCGACGTGTTCGCGGCATTCGGCATACACCCGAGCGAAAAAGGAACAATCTCGACCGCCGAAATTCTCTTAAAACTAAAACTCCCGAAAGTCCTCGCCATAGGCGAATGCGGTTTGGATTACCACTACGACGGATACGACAAGGCTGCCCAAGAGAGCTTGTTCCGCGAGCACATACGCGCGGCGCAGGAAAGCGGGCGACCGCTGATAATCCACTCGCGCGACGCCGACGAAGACATGATAAAAATCCTCAAGCAGGAGTTCGCCCGCAAGCCTTTCAAGGCCGTCATGCATTGCTTCGCCAGTGGCGAAGAGCTGCTGCGAACCGCGCTCGAACTGGGTTTTTACATATCCGCGAGCGGGGTGATAACCTATCCGAACGCAGGCAGCCTCCGGAAACTTTTCGCCATAGTGCCGCTCGAAAGGTTGCTTATCGAAACCGACGCGCCGTTCCTTGCTCCGCAAAGCGTGCGCGGGAAACAGAACGAACCCGCGTTCATAATCGAAACCGCCAAAACCCTCGCCGGCATAAAAGGCGTCGCCTTCGAGGACATCGAAGCCGCCACGACTAGAAACTTCAACGAACTATTTTTCGAAAGGAGAGAGAAATGAAACGTCCCAAACTTTTGGAAAAAATTCTGCTCAAGATAAAGCTGCACATAAACCCCAGAAGGGAAATGAGAAAGTTCAGGAAAAAGATGGGCTGGAAGGTGCAGAAACAGTATCATGGCGTGGAACGCTGGTAAAAAAACCGACAACTATATAACCCCGATCTGTAGGTCAAGTCAATCCCCCGTAAAAAAATATAAGGGAGGGGGGGTTGCAAGAAAACAACAAAAAGGTATAATGACTCCATTACCACAAAAAAGGAGTACTGCTCCCATGAAACTGATGGAAAAGCACATAATTCTATACTATATGAAAACCGCCCTGATATCTAAGGATGGTTATCGTCGTGGGAACAGGGCAATGACTGACTGGGCAGAAGAATTTTCACAGCCTTTGTTTGGTATGGATTTATCAAAGTATTGGCGTGATGAATGCTCCGAGAAATATGCTACCGACAAAACCAGCGCTGCTGAAGAGGAAGCAATGGAAAAATGGAATGCAAGACCTATAAAGGGACGCGGAGTGTTAAAAGATTTAGTCGAGAAAATCAAGATCCATTCTATTTGGGAAAAAGGATTTGATTGTAAAACGGATTTGCTGCTTGATGCTTTCAAACTGTCTAAGCCTCAAAAAGATTTGCTTCGTTTTTTGATATATCTTAGGAAATACCATACTTTTGCTAATTTCATGCGCGACTGCTTTGATATAGCATTCTTGCGTTTTAAAGAATCAGAAATATCCATGATAAGCGGGGTGCCGTATTCAGTGGTAGAGGATTGTTTTTCAGAGGGGTCTCCCCTTATATCACTAGGTCTTTTTAATAGGAGAGAAGATCGTTTGTCGGCGAATTTTTGCAAGATAATAAACTCTAACTACTCCTCAAAAGAAGATATAAAAAACATTATATTGAGCAGAAAAGCCAGTGCCAAATTGGAACGTGAGGATTTTGATTATATAGGCGAAGAATTTACCAGGTGCAAAAAGCTGCTGTCCGGTGCCGTTAAAAAGCGAGAGAGAGGCATCAACCTTATGCTTTACGGCCCGGCGGGAACGGGCAAGAGTGAGTTTGCTAAAGCTGTATGCTCTGACCTTGGAGTAAATTACTATATGCTGTCCGAGGAAAAGACAGACACGGGAAAAGCAGCAAGATTTTCCGATCTCTCAATAGCGCAAACACTATTATCTGATGACAAAAACGCTGTGATAATAATGGACGAGGCTGAGGATATGTTCCCGCTGTTCAGGTGGGGTTCAAACGATGCCGATAATCCTATATCTAAGCTATTCTTAAATCGTATGTTGGAGAATAACAAAACGCCCGTGATATGGATAAGCAACAATATCCGCAGTATGGACCCTGCTTTCGTGCGCCGCTTTACCTATACCCTTGAAATCAAGAAACCGGACGATAAGGCGAAAATCAAGATATGGCGGAATATCCTCAAGAAGAACGCTCTCGACCTATCGGAAGATAATATCAAGGAGCTTGTCAAAAAACATGATATAGCGCCCGCATATATAGACACCGCCGTGCGTTCGGCCCGGCTTATAGGTAATGCTGGAGATATAGAAAATACCCTGCGGAACTTGCAAAAAGCAACGATGGGCTATTTGCCGCCGCCGAGAAAAGACGAGGGCAAGTTTTCGACCACGTTGCTTAATACCGACACCGACCTTGATGTGCTAACTGAAAATATACTCGCAAAAGGGATAAAAAGATTTTCCTGTTGCTTGTATGGTGCGCCGGGAACGGGCAAATCTGCCTATGCTCGCTATTTGGCTGATAAAATGGGATTGAAAGTGTTGCATAAGCGCGCCTCAAACCTGTTCGGCTCCTTTGTTGGCGAAACCGAGCAGAACATCGCCTGCGCATTCAATCAGGCGTATGAGGACGGCGCCATGCTCGTGTTTGATGAGGCAGATAGTTTTCTCAGAGATAGAGCATTGGCAAAGCATAGTTGGGAGATTTCGTGTGTTAATGAAATGTTAACGTGGATGGAAAGCCACCCGCTCCCATTCGTGTGTACGACAAACCTCATGGACGGACTGGACAAGGCCTCACTCCGCCGGTTCACGTTCAAGGTCGAATATAAATACTTGAACAGAGAACAAGTTGCCAGAGCATTTGGACACTTTTTTGACGTAGATCTGCCGCCAACATCGCTGAAGCTAGACTATCTCACCCCCGGCGATTTTGCAGTAGTCAAGAATAAGGCGGATATTCTTGGCATAGGCGATACCTCACACCTTGTCAAACTACTCAACGAGGAGCAGGAGTTAAAAGGCGAAAGGGCGGCACCTATAGGATTTATGGGGTAATTCTAGGCCTTTTGTGCTTCAGTTTCCCTCAGTTTCCGTATAAGTCGCCCTTATTCCTTCGATGCCTCTATGTACCTGAGGCCGGAGTGGAGTTCAATAGGCTATATAGGGAATGCCGAGAGTACAAGCCGCCGAGAGAACCCTTTTCTTAGGTATCGGCTAGCTCGCCGTACAGGCAGCGGCGGCGTCGATAAAGTCGAGGGTCGTATAGAAGGCGTCCATGAGGGCGAGACCGTGAAGGTCGAGCACTTTAGGGGAGTCGGGCATGTTTACCTTGCCGCATCCGGCAGAGGGTGTTTTAGGACGCACTCGAGCCCAGCCTGGAAGAGCTCACCCTGCTGGAAAGGAAAGCCGGACAGCCCCCATCCGCTGCCAATCGTGTATAGATCGTTGTCGTTGTACCGGGCTATGACCCAGCCACACGTGCAGAGCGCAGCGTCCCGGGAGAGCACGTCGTCTGGGGTGAACATCTCGAGGCACTTGGCAAATAGGATGTTGCGGCCTTTGGATATGGTTGATATGCGCGACGAGGCCATGTCGGAGTGCGCGGGCAGCCCGAAGCACATCGCAGCGATCAGTGGCAAGAGTAGTTTCTTCATTGTAGTTCTCTAGGGTTGTATATAGTGTTGCATATCCTATGAGGCTTTACAATTTATACTCACCGAATACTGCAGCGTCGCAGGATTCCACATATAGCAGAGGTAACTAGATTCATCCGGGTGATGTACCTTACATACCGGAGTGTTATGTGTTTTTGAGATAAGAGTGGTCTTTGATACTTGCGCCTGTATAATTGGAGTTTCCCATGGCTTACTACCTTTTCCATCTTCCCCGCTCAACATTACCAGAAAACCCCACAGCAGTTCGTTAGCTCCCTTCCCCAGCAGTTCGTCAACTTTCAAAGATCCCTCCTTTGTCTCTCTGATAAGTGCGTCCAAACGCTGGGGGTCTTTGGCTAATTCTGACGGATTCTCAGCAAAAAAAGCCAAATATAATGTCCTTTCATTGCAAGCTTTCAAATCCACGCCGCGCAGCTTGTCTATTTCATCGCACCCTATCAGGGCGATGAACGACAGTAAATAGATTTTTTTCATTTTTCTTCTCCTTTGTTGTTACGTTTTTTGTTCACATATTTTACCTCTATATACGGTCATTCGACGTCATTTCCTGTGCGCAACATACCTTATCTTTTTTATCTCCTTCTCTGTTTTGACACTCTATTTCATTATTGTTCGTAGTATAAATGTAAACCTTATCTATACATCCGCGTCTGTGCCAAGTGTAAACATCGTTAGGGGTTTTAGGCACAAAACGACATTCCAGCTCTTTATTATTTGGAGGAAGAATAAAATCGCTGTCATCCTCTTTTTCTGCCAAAGAGATTTTCATATTGGACGGACAATCTTTGAAAAGCGAGGAACTAGGTTTTAACCCTAGAACAACGCCGGATTTACGCCGCCAAACAACAGTGTGTTTTTCAGGGTTCTTTAACTTGAAATTAAGTATACTGGCACACATAAGTCCTTTGTTGGGGATTCGCTGGTCTTTTATATAAAAATACCCTTCGACGTTTTCTTTGGGTTTCCGCAAGGCAACCCATAATGCAATCACTGTATCTGCGTAGGGGCCGATAGCAGTAAATACATTTACAATGGAATTCAGAAAATTATAGCACATTTTTTGCTCCTTTCAATTTTTTGAATGCTGCCCATTTGACTTTAGCAATGCGGCAAAGTTCAGAGGATTGCGCGAATAGTTTATTCTCAAGCATTCCCATTCCCGCGCAGAAATGGCAAAACTTGCAATGTTCTTTGTGGAAGCAATTCTTAAACTCTGAAAGTTTTACATTCTGCCATTCGTAGAGCTTCCCTCGTTTGTCTTTCACCGCCTCGTGCCATATATCCGCAAAGGATTGCTTGCGGAGATCTCCGAATCTTATAGGCAGCGACACGCACCCATGAACCTGGAGCGAAGGATTGACCAATAATGTGCGTATACCGGAAAAACAGGGGCCGTCTGTTTCCTTCGGTATAGGTGGGTCTTCTTTTATGTCCCCGAGATACATTGGACTATCGGGGTTTGTGTATAATTCCATTAGCATTTCGTCCGATACGCTATGCTTCCAAGTTTTCTTGTTGCCTTCTATGGTAGGCGTGAGCGTTACATCAAAGGTTGCACTAGCACAGTATTTACGGGCTAGAGCTAAGGTTTCACGCCAAGTTTCCACACTTTCGGCCAGTTGAACGCTTTTCACCTCGGTATTTATGCCCGCCTCTTTTAGTCGCTGCAATACTGCGATTGATTTCTCGAACGAACCCCTCACGCTTGTTACCTTATCGTGCACAGGGGCATTGGCGCTGTAAATGCTTATGCCAACCCGGTATGGATATAAAGATATAATCTCGTCAAGCATAGCCGGATTGTCGTGTAAAAATTGCCCGTTGGTGAAGATGTCCACGTTTAATCGCTTAGTTTTGGCATAGCGGAGTATATCTAGGAAATCGTCGCTAAGCGTGCATTCCCCGCCCGAAATGGTGAGGTTGAAAACACCGATAGATACGGCTTCGTCAATAATCCTCTTTGCGTCTTTAAGCCGGATTTGAGACTTGAAATCACACTCGGGGTTATAGCAGTGGATACATTTGAGGTTGCATTTATAGGTCATCTCCATAAATAACGACCAGAGGAATCCATGTGCATAACACCAATCCGCCATACGAGTTTCTATGGATGGGGGAATATTTTTATCCCCTTCCCGCCCAATGCCTCCGCCCATCGGAGCCCTCATGGGTTCGCTTTTGCCATCGTCAATATCCGTATCAAATGCCAGAAGCTTCCTGTGACGCAATTCTTCCAAGAAAGCGGGCAAGGTTTGTTCTATATCCTTTTGTTTAGCAAACCCGGCCAAGTCCGTTCCGTCCGCTGCCAAATATGCGTATAAATCCGACGATACCCCTTCAAGTAGAAGGGTCTGATGGGTCTTGTTATTCGAAATGATAGTCCGGCTATCGGGGGTATCTACTAGATAGCTCCGCACGGCAATCCAAGAGGGGGCAACATTCTTTAACATATAATCTTTTCCCTCTTGCTAAGGCGTATGAGCATTTCACTATTCCGCACAAAATTTTTATTATATTGTCCGTATCCGGTGAGAAGCATGTCTAAAATTCTGTAGAAATCGCGAGGAATGAACAATATGTCCGCTGTGCGGAGTATCGCCTCTATTGCATAGATTATTTCCTTTTCCTTACGTTCCCGGATCATAATATTGCTGGCGTCTTCGCCATTCGGAAGCCTCATTCCCGGTACGGTCAACCACTCATAATCCACAATCTCTGCGCACATTGTTATATTATCCCAATATAGGGAATCGTTTATAATTCCGTGAGTATGCAAGAAACCGATACTTTTACCGAGCCGCAAGGCGAAATGTTCCATAAAATCTTTTTGCTCGCAATCAAAATATGCGCTATAAAAATCCACGACCTCTCTTTTTCCATTATCAGATAAAAACGCCATATCGGCCATACGAAAAGGGCTCTTCACTTTGGTATAAAGCACACAAGGTTCTACGCGGATATTATTATTGAAGGTTATATCTTCCACAAATTTAATTTCCTTAGGCATTTTGATATCCCTAAGTTTTGTATATCCCAAAACTTTAGGATATTCCCCGCTGATTGCCTGTAGATGGGCAGAAACTTCCTTTTCTCGTTTTGCTGATTTTTCATCGAGAAGCCCGAAGACCAATTCCTTATCTTTGTCTGGTCGCAGGATATCTGGACCGCCAAATTGCCAGCCGATGCCCTTTATATTTATCCAATCATCGCCATCCATGGCGGATACGACACGCCCGTGTCGGACTGAAATTAAAGTCACTTTAGATTCCTTGAAAGGCGTCCCCTCGGAAGATAATAGTTTTTTTCCCAAACTCTTTGAGCCGAATACCTTAAAATCATCGAAAACTAAAAATGAAAACATAAATTTTTCTTGTTGGAGGGCGGGGGCGAATTATCGCCCCCGCTCTTATTAGTTAACGAGAGTGTCATGAACTACGATACATAATGCCACAACTGCCTTGACTTGATCTTGGGCAATGGCTCATCATGATACCATGATCATCCACCTCGGCAATATATAGTTTTGTCATCTGGTTTCTCCTTTCTTTGTTAAACTGAACGGATTCAATGAAAAACCGCCCGTGCTTTCGCAAAGGCGGTCGGGGAATCCGTAAGCCATCTAGTGATTGACTGCATCCGGCCTTCGGTTTCCCTATTTTATAGCCAGCGCTACCCCGACCATATCAGTCGGGATACTATTTCGGGTGTGTATCCTACACCCTCACTAGATGGGCTTACGTTGCCCTTCGCGCCCTATTGCTAGGACACAGTCGGCATTATAATCCCATTAACTTTTTAACGCAACACCCTAAAGGAATTATTTTTTGGGGTTGCCATGTATATAATTGCCCAAAAACCGTTTGACTAATTTCCTATCAATGGGTAAAATCCGAGTCCTAAAAAGGAGTATCCACATGCAGACAAAAAACATATTGGCTCTCGCGCTTCTCGCAGGCTGCGGCGGAGCGTATTACCACGGCACGGTCGTGCCCTACGACAAATACAACGAAGTCAGCTACACGAACTCGAACAAGTCTTACTCCCAGAAATGGGCGCTCGAGGACGCGCAACTCTACTGCAACGGCGGAGTGAAGCCGGAAAACGGCCAGCCGAACCGCCCCTTCAAGGTCGTGGAGCAAATGACGACGGACTATGACGGCGTGATGGGCGAGAAGACCGACAAGGTCGTCTCGAATGTCGCGGGCGCGGCGAGTGCCGGGCTGCTCGTGGCGGGCGCGGTGAAGAAGGACAAGAAGCTGGCGCTCGCGGGAGCGGGAACCGGACTGGCCGCCGCCGCGGTCAAGGGCGAGTACACGACCAAGATAAGGTTCGTCTGCCAATAGCGCATATACGCCTGTCGCTCCCGACAGCCCCCGGAAGAAACACTCGCCTTGATTGGCAACCTTCTGCTTAGTCCCATAAACCAATCCCGGCGACGTGATTTGGCGAGGGTGAGGGAGCGGAGCGGCGGGGCATAGATGGCGACCCGGGAGCTCTAAAGTGGGCTGCTGGCTTCCGCCCCTGACCCGTTGCAGCAAAACTCCCGTCCGCCGGAAAAAATATTACCCCTTAGATCTGAAGCCGTCAAGAACCAAAAACCTCATAGCTTGAGGCGACTGCCAGACTAGGCCGTTAACGTTTTCCACTCGTTGTCTTTTATGTAATTTTCGATCAGCTCTTCGGGGCTGGTGAAAAACTTCATGTTGTAATCGGCCACCTCGGATATGAATCCCGCATGGCTCATATGCCTGAAGACCTGTATGAATATGTCCCAGTATCCGTCGGTGTCGAGGAAGTATATGGGCTTCCTGCTCTCGCCGACCTGGTGCATGGTGATGATGTCGGTGAGCTCGTTCAAGGTTCCGAATCCGCCGGGCAGTATGCAGAACGCGTCCGACTCCTCGTACATGCGCTGCTTGCGCTCATTTATTCCGTTCACTATCACCGATTCGATTCCCGAATGGACGGGTTCCTGCCTTGCGATGACGTCGTGGGTCGAGACTCCGAGAACCTCTCCGCCGTTCTCAAGCGCGGCCTGCGCGACCATTCCCATCAGGCCGACGTCGCCGCCACCGAACACCAGGCGGATTTTATGCTTGGCCATCAGCATGCCTATCTTCGCGGCGTCGCCGGCGAACCTAGGGCTCGCCCCGAATTGATGCCCGCAATACACGGCCATGGAATTTAATTTTTTAGGCATAGTCCTACTCCTTGATGTTTGAATTATGATACCACAAAACGCTTGAAAGCGCAAGCTTTGTGCCTTATAATGGCGAGGCCGGCCAGTGGGCAGGGAAGTTATGCAGCGGACTGCAAATCCGTGTAGAGCGGTGCGATTCCGCTACTGGCCTCCATCCTTTGGAAGGCAAAGGCGGCACCATGTACAACAACCGGGAGAAGACTTGAGCACCCTGAACGTTAACGATCGCATCCGCGCCCGCGAGGTTAGGCTTATCGGCCAAAGTGGCGAAAATCTGGGAGTAGTATCAATATCCGAAGCGCTGGCGCAGGCGCGCGAGGCGGGGCTCGACCTTATCGAGATCTCGCCGGGCGCGAACCCGCCGGTGGCCAAGATAATGGACTTCGGCAAGTACAAATACGAAGAGGCGAAGAAGGCCAAGGAAACGAAGGCCCACCAAAAAATCTCGGAGCTCAAAGAGCTCAAAGTCCGCCCGAACATAGACGTGCACGACTTCGAGGTCAAGATGAAGGCCGCGAAGAAGTTCATCGCGGCGGGCGACAAGGTGAAGTTCACCGTGCGCTTCCGCGGCCGCGAACTGGGAAACATCGACGCCGGAAAAGCGCTGCTCGAACGCGTGAAGGCCGAGCTCGGCGACTCGATTAAGATCGACCGCGAGCCCGTGATGGATGGCCGCCAGATGATGATGATCGTCGCGCCCGGCAAATAGGCCGCCGCTCAGTTCCCCTTCGCCTTCGCGAACAGCGATTTTATCTTCCCCAAGAAGGCGGCCTTTTTCTCCTGCTTTTCCGCGCGCTTCCTTGCCACCATGCCGTTCCATACGAGATGACGCATCTCCTCCGAATTTCGCAAACTCTCGTTCACGATAAGACCGTTGTCGAAGCATTTCACGAATACCTTGACGATATCGTCGTCCAAGCCGGATTTCAGGATTTTCTCCTTGTCGTTTTTCAGTCTCGCGGCTATGCCGTCAAAATGGGCTTCCAACTCCGCCTCGCGTTTTCTCACCATGCGGTATGCGATGGATATGATTGCGTGGGAGAACAGGAATTTGAGGAGATACGCCCCGCCCGCAACGTAGACGAAGACCGAGGGGTTGAGGGAATCCGCATCGCCGCCCACGGCCGGGACTATCAGGCGCGCGAGGAAATACGCGCCCATGCCGTAGAATATGGCCCGACCCGTGTCGCGCGCGGCCAAAATGGCTATATCCAAAGAATCGATCTGTCTCGAATTGATTTGCTCTTCGTCTTCCATTTGCGTCTTTCTTTCGTTCGACATCGCGGTTGAATTTACTAGACAAAATAAGATATTTCTCTATTGATGTCAGGCGCTTTTTATGCTATACTAAGCCGATGGCACGGACGTTCGACACATTCTCGCAGGCGAGGCAGACCTTGGGCCGGACTCGCATCGCATTGCCGGAGGGCGCGGCCTGCCCTCTCGGTATCGTGCGCGCGGAGGACTCGATGAAAGTCGTGTCTTTGGTCGCGAGGGGGGAGATAGACCTCGGTTTCGTGCCGGCCGGCAAGACCGCGACGAAGGATTCGTGGTGGTCGCTGCTACTCGGGCGCGAGGGAGCGAACGTGAAGATTACCGGACTGTCCGGAGACCTCTACGCGCTGGAACGGGAGGGACGGCCGTTCATGTTCGACAGGAGCGTCGCGGTGTTCGCGACCTCGGGCGCCGTGTCCTCCACATGGCTGAAAACCTCGCTCCAAAAGCACGAGATTGCGTTCTTCAAGGTGGTCGATCAGGCCGCGGCCGCAGGAGGGCTCATGCTGTTCCTGGTCGAGCTGTCGCAGAAAATCGCGGACGGCCGCGACAGGATATTCTCCCTCGACGCCGAGCTCAACGGAATAAAACTGAAGTTCGCCGGACTGCTCGGCGGATACAATCTGCCGAAGCAATCAATCTCGCCCGACAAAATAATTTCGATAAACTGAGTTTCGGGGGCGTCAAGACGCAAAGGAGGCTCTGGACGACAGCGAGCAGAGGGGCTACTTCCTAAACATCGCCACCAAATCCTGCACATGCCCGATTTGGATTATTTTTATGCCGAAGTCGGCGCCAGAGAGTTTGCCAGATTTGGGGAGCATTACGCGCTTGAAGCCGAGCTTCGCCGCCTCCTTGATTCGCGCTTCCATCAGCGGCACCGCGCGCACTTCGCCCGACAAGCCTATCTCGCCGAAGAACACCATGTCGGCCGGCGCGGGCTGCGCGTTCTTCGCGGACAAGAGCGCGGCTGCCACGGCGAGGTCGCACGCAGGCTCGCCGACCTTGAGGCCGCCCGTGATGTTTAAGAATATGTCGAAGCTCCCGAACTCCTGAAAACACCTAGCGTCCAAGACCGCGGTGATCATGGAGAGCCTCGCGTGGTCGTAGCCCACCACGCTGCGCCGCGCGCCGCCGCCCGTACCTGCGCTCACCAACGCCTGGATTTCGAGGAGCACGGGGCGCGTGCCCTCTATGCCCGCGAACACCGCGCTACCGCTGACGTTGCCGCGCCGCTCGGCGAGGAACAGCGCGGAGGGATTTTCGACCTCGCGCAGGCCCTTCTCGGTCATCTCGAACACGCCGATTTCGTCCGTCGCGCCGTAGCGGTTCTTGACCGCGCGCAAAATCCTGAACTGGTGCGCACGCTCGCCCTCAAAGTATAGCACAGTATCGACCATGTGCTCAAGCACGCGCGGCCCCGCGATCGCGCCCTCCTTGGTCACGTGTCCGATTAAGAACAGAGCGAAGCCTTTTTGTTTCGCGAGCCGTATCATCTCGTGCGCGGATGTCCGCACCTGCGTGATCGTGCCGGGCGCGGAGTCGATTGTGTCCATGAACATGGTCTGTATGGAGTCGATTACGACCGCGGCCACGTCCTTTTCCGCGGAAAGGGTCGCGGCTATGTCGCGGATTCCGCACGCCGCCGCGAGCTTGACCTTCGCTCCAGAGAGCCCCAGACGCGAGGCGCGCATTTTTATCTGCGCCGTGGATTCCTCTCCGGTCAGATAGAACACGTTGCCGGAGCGCGAGATTTGGGCGGCGGCCTGTAGCAGGATCGTGGATTTTCCGATACCCGGATCGCCTGCCACGAGCACCACTCCGCCCGGCACTAATCCGCCGCCGAGCGTGCGGTCGAGTTCTTTGAGTCCGGTTTCGATTCTGGTATATTCCTTCTCGCTGCCCGCCAAGTCCGAGAAGGGGATTTTCTTGCCGCCTTCGCCCGCGGTCAGTCCGGCCGGTATCGCGGAGCTTGATGATTCCTGGAGCGAGTTCCACGCGCCGCACTCGTCGCACTTGCCCGTCCAGCGCGAGAACTTCGCGCCGCACGCCTGGCATTCAAAAGAGGACGCTTTCGATTTCATGAGGCGGAGCCTTTCTTCACCATGCGCCGCAGCAGCGCCGTCTGCTTCATCCAGTCGCGCACGGGCTGCGCAGGCGTGCCGCCTACGATCGATTTCGGCTCGAGGTTTTGCATGACTCCGGTCTGCGCGCTTATCTGGCTTCCCGCGCCGATCCTTATGTGTCCGGAGATTCCTGCCTGCGCGCCCACGAGCACCCAGTCCTCGATTACGGTCGAGCCCGCTACGCCGGACATGCCCGCGAATATGCAGTTCTTGCCGATCTTGCAGTTGTGGCCGATTTGCACGAGGTTATCTATCTTCGTGCCCGCGCCCACTTCTGTGTCCGCGCCCGCGCCGCGGTCTATGCAGGAGTTGGAGCCCACGCTCACGTTGTCGCCGAGTATCACGCGGCCGAGCTGCGGCATACGCCTGTGCCCGAACGCGCCGGAGTGCCAGCCGAAGCCCGCCGAGCCTATGACCGCGCCCTCGGAAATCTCGACATTGTCGCCCGCGATTGTGTGCATCACCACGGCGTTCTCGCGCACCACGCAGTTTTTGCCGAGCACCACGCCCGCCTTTATGACGGCGCCGCGGAAGATTTTCGTGCCCGCGCCTATCGTGGCGGAAGGGTGCACGTCGGCCGTTTGCGGCTCCTCCGATTTGTCTTTATAGAAATATTCGCATGCGGTTATGTAGGCCGCCTTGGGGTCGGATACTACGATGGGGACTATGCTGGGGGGCAGGAGCCCCGCGCTCTCCGCGCGGACGAAGCACGCGCCCGCCTTGCACGATTTCAATTTCTCTTTTATCTCCGCCGACTTGTCAAGCCCCTTGGAAACTACGTTGAAGTCGAGGAACGCCGCATCGTCCGGCGTAGCCCCCTCGAGCGTCGAGATGCCTTTTATCGGCTTGTCGAGGGCGACTTTCGCGCCGACCATTTCGGCGAGTTTTGCGATAGAGATTGCGGGGGATATGTCGTAGAATCTCGCGTCCATGTCAGCTCCTTTTTTTCATTATTATTACAGACAGCGGGGGGAGAGTCAAGGAGCAAGCGTCTCGCCTGCCGTTCTTGAATCCGCCGCCGTGGAAATCGAACCAGTCGGTCGAGAGCGCCTCTTCGTACTCGCCCGTAATCGGCAGGAGATAGTCCTCGCGCATAACCGGAGTCCAGTTCGCTACGACTAAAAACTTCCCGCGCGCGAACGCGGTTATGGTGCGGTTCGCGTCGTCCGCCGCAACCCAGTGAAAACTCTCGCCGCACGAATCGCCCGCATGCAAATCCGGCTCGTTCGCGTAGAGCTTGTTGAGCTCGCGCACAAGGCGGGAAATGGCCTTGCGCCTAGGGTCGTCCGCCTCGCGCCAGTCGAGCGACCTGAGCTCGTTCCACTCCGCACTCGCCGCGAACTCGCCGCCCATGAAGAGGAGCTTGCGTCCGGGATACGTCCACTGGAACGCGAGCAGCGCGCGGAGCGTCGCGAACTTGTCCGCGTCGTTCCCCGGAGCTTTGCCCCATAGCGAGCCCTTCATGTGCACCACCTCGTCGTGCGACAGCGGCAGCACGAAATTCTCGTCGAACGCGTAGGATGCCGTCCGCACGAGTGAGTGGTATTTGTCGCGCCGCAAAATCGGGTCGCTCTTTATAAACGAGAGCACGTCGTTCATCCAGCCCATGTTCCATTTGTAGCCGAAGCCCAGCCCGCCTGCTTCGACGGGCGCGGACACGTGTTTCCACAGAGTCGATTCCTCGGCGAACGTGGCAAAGTTCGACGCGCGGGCGTAGAGCTTCGCGTTCGCGTCGTGCATAAATTTTATCGCGTCCAGGTTCTCGTTTCCACCGCGCTCGTTCGGCGTCCACTCGCCCGACCGCTTCGAGTAATCGAGATAAAGTATCGAGGACACCGCGTCGAAACGGAGCGCATCCGCGCGATATTCCTCCGCCCAGAACAGCGCGGAGGAGATTAGAAAATCCCGTACTTGCGGTTTGGAAAAATCGTAAATCTTCGTGCCCCAGTCGGCCTGCTCCGCACGACGCCGGTCGGCGTGCTCGTAGAGCGCGGTGCCGTCGAAGCGGGAGAGCGCGAACGCGTCGCGCGGGAAATGCGCGGGCACGAAATCAAGGATTACGCCGAGCTCGTTCTGGTGCGCGAAGTCGATTAGGAATTTGAGGTCGTCAGGCGAGCCGAAGCGCGAGGTGGGCGCGAACATGCCGATCGGCTGATAGCCCCACGACTCGTCGAGCGGGTGCTCCATGACTGGCAGCAGCTCGATGTGCGTGAACCCGAGCGATTTTACATAAGGCACCAACTCCGCCGCGATGTCGCGATAGTTCATAAACCATCCGTCCGCGCGCCGCCGCCACGAGCCCAAGTGGACTTCGTAAATGCTGACGGGCGAGCGTATGTCCTGGCGCGCCTTCCAGCCGCTCTGCCAGCTATACTTCGAGCTCCACACCACGCTCGCGGTGTTCGGGCGCGGCTCGAAGGCGAATCCCACCGGGTCGGATTTGAGGGGGAGCTCGCTCCCGTCGCGGCCGACTATCGCGTATTTATATAGTGCGCCGGGCGCAAGGCCGGGAATGAAGATTTCCCAGATTCCGCTCTGCTCCCTAAGGCGCATGGGATAGGCGCCGCGCTCCCAGCCGTTGAAGTCGCCGACGAGCGACACGCGGCGGGCGTTCGGCGCCCACACCGCGAAGCGCACTCCGCCCTCGACTACATGCGCGCCGAGGATTTTAAAGACCGCGTTGTGCCTGCCCTCCGCGAATAATTTTTCATCGCGCGCGTTTATGAAATCCTTGTAGGAGAACTCATTTGCCATTCTTCATCACGCGCTCTTTCTCGCGCTTCCACTCGCGCTCCTTGATGGTGCGGCGCTTGTCCGGAGCCTGCTCGCTGGTCGCCACCGCCAGCAGGACTTTCGCAAGCCCGCGCTCGGTGAAGTAGAGTTTGAGCGGAATAATCGTCGCGCCCTTGGTGGAATAGAGCCCGATAAGGCGCCGTATCTCGCGCGCGTTGAGGAGCAGGCGGCGCGGCCTCTTCTCGCTGCGTCTTGCGAACGGATTTTCGGAGTCGTAGCGGCCTATGGTGATGTTGTTGAGGACGAAGCCGTCGGCGTCGGGCGCCGCGTACCCTTCGGCGATCGAGGCGCGGCCTTCACGCAGCGATTTCACCTCCGAACCGGTGAGCGAGAGCCCGGCCTCGAACGTTTCGCCTATATTGTAGTCGAAGCCGGCGCGGCGGTTCTGGGCCACGACTCCGGTCGATATGAAACGCGGCTTCTTAGATTTGGACGATGTAGTCATAGATCTCCTTCTTGCTTGCCCCGAAAGCTTTCGACATCAGCTCCGCCGCGTCCTTCGCGGAAAGTTTAGATCTAAACATTTTCGCGAATTTCTTCCAATTTTCAACGGGTTTGTTTTCACCCTTCGACACCACGACGACGATTTCACCCCTGGGCGCGTGCTTCAAGAAATGCTCCGCGACCTCTGCGGAAGTGCCGCGCACGACCTCCTCGAACATCTTCGTCATCTCGCGCGCCACCGCAACATGCGCGTCGGGAGCAACCTTGGCGAGCGAGGAAAGCGTAGCGGTCAACCGCACCGGACTCTCGTAGAAAATCGTCGTGCCACGCATTTCAGCGAAAAACTCCGCAAGCTCGTTCCTGCCGCGCGGAGCGAATCCCGCGAATGAGAATTTGTCGCTTGGAAGCGCCGAAAGGACCAGCGCGTTTATGGCCGCGCACGCGCCAGGAACCGCGGTCATGTAAAGCCCCGCGTCGGCCACGGCGCGCGCCACCTTGAACCCCGGATCGGATATGACGGGAGTGCCGGAATCGCTGACAAGCACGACCGAGCTTCCGCCCTCTATCAGTTTCACAATCTCGGCGCTCCGGACAGATTCATTGTGGTCGTGCACCGGAAAAATCTTCGGCGCCTTGATTCCGAAATGCGAGAGCAGCTTCGCGCCGACCCGCGTGTCCTCGCACGCGACGACGTCGGCCTGCGCGAGCGTCTCGAGCGCGCGCGGCGAAACGTCGCCCAGGTTGCCTATGGGCGTCGAAACTATGTAAAGTCCGGCTTTTGGTCTTGTCATTTTCAACTTCCATGTATATAATAGCGAACTATGAAACTTATTTCAATTTTATTATTGCTGCTCGCATCGATCGCTTCGCCGGCGTTTGCGGACGAACCGTACCAGCTTGTCCCGCCCCGCACGGCGGACGAAACGAGTAGCATCCGCGCCGCGGTGCTGCTGCCTCTAACCGGACCCATGGCCGCGGTCGGCGCCGAGATGCGCCGCTCCATCGAGTTCGCGCTGATCGGCTCCAGAAATCCAGGCGTGATATTGCAGTTCTACGATTCCAGCGGCACAAAGGACAAGGCGCGCGAGGCGGTCAAGCGCGCGAAGCAGGAGCAGGCCGACATCGTGATAGGCCCCCTATTGAAGGACGCAACCGAGGGAGTGCGGCGCGAGGGCGGTCTCCGCGCGATCTCCTTCACGACCAGTGCCGACGTCCTTTCGTCGAACGTGGTTTCCGTGGGCTTCATGCCGGACGACCAGATCGAGGCGATCATAAACTTCGCGGCCTCGCGCGGCGTGGAGCGCTTCGCGATGATCACGCCCAAGAGCGAATCCGGCAAGATTATCAGGGACCTGGTGCGCGACAAGATTCGGAGCGTCCGAGGCAAGGTCGTGTACGACGAGCAGTACGTCAAGGGCGACATAAGCAAGCTCGCCGAGCGCGTGTCGAACTTCGCCGCGCGGACGAAGGAGTACGATGAGCACGTAGCGAAGGTCGAGCGGCGCCACCATTACCTGCAGTCCTTGGCGCACAACTTCCCGGACGAGTTGGCGACAGCGTTCGATTCCGAGAATTACTCCAGTGCAAGGGCCGAAATCGCCGCGCTCTCGCGCATGATAGAGGACTTGAAGAAAAAGAACACCGTCTCGCCGCCACCGTTCGACGCAGTGTTCCTGACGGGTGACGACATGAACGACATCATAATGCTCGGCTCCATGCTGCTATACTACGACGTGCGCTCGGAGGACGTGAAATTCCTCGGGCTCTCGCAGCTCGCGCATGACAGGGTCTACGACGAGCGGGCGTTCAGGGGCGCGTGGTTCCCGCTCGCGCCTTCGCGCTACCAAGCCCAGTTCGCCGAGGCGTTCGAGAAATACCTAGGCGCGCCTCCCAGCAGGCTCGCGCTCCTCGCCTACGACGCGGCGGCACTTGTGGCATCGGGATTGGCGACCGAGGACGGACTTAGGAGCAAGGACGGCTTCTCCGGCCTCTCCGGAGTATTCAGGTTCAAGTCCGACGGACGGAGCGAGCGCCTCATGGAAATCCGAGAAGTCACCGGCGGACGCACGAAGTCCCGCGTACTCCAGCCCGCGAACATAGAGTTTTAATCGCCCTCTACGCCGGGGACGAGCCCCATCGCTTCCATCAAGTCCCTGTTGGGATAGCCGTCGGGCAGGATAGGCGTGCCGCTCGGATAGGTGAGGATTTTCGAGCCGTCCCTCGACACTCGCCTGTCGCCGCCAAGGAGCATTGTCTGGTACGCCTTTATCGCCTTGAACGTGCCGCGCCCTAATCGCCCGTCGGCGTTACCGTCGTAAAGCTTCAGCTCCTTCAGGCGCTGCTGCACCGCGCGCACGTCGTCCAGTGACAAGGGCTGCTCGTCGTATCCCTCGGGCGGGCTCAGCTCCGCGCCGCGATCGACCAACTCGTCGGAGAGAAGCCCGACGCCGATGGCGTAGCTCTGCGCCGCGTTCCATTTCATTATGTAGGCGAAGTTGTCGTAGATCAGAAACATCGGCGCGGCGACGCCGTTGGGCGCGACGAGCACGGCCTCCATGCTCGATTCGGGAAGGGGCGAACCGTCGTGCGCAACCACGCCCGCGGCCCCGAACTCGGATACCGTGCGCTTTTCCCAAGTATTGACGAGCGCCCATATCCTGCTCGTCCCGTGCGCGATCCTGACCGGCCTTCCCCATTTCTCCTTTTCTTTCCAACCCATCGACGAGAGATAGTTCGCGGTAGAAGCAAACGCGTCCGGAAGCGAGTTGATGAGGTCGATCTTTCCGTCGCCATCGAAATCGACCGCATAGCGCTCGAACGTCTGCGGCATGAATTGGAACTGCCCGAATGCGCCCGCCCATGAGCCCTTCGTGCGCGGCTTGATGTGGCCTTTGGAAATTATCCGCACCGCGGAGAGAAGCTGCTCGGTGAAGAACGCGCTGCGCCTCGGGTCGAACGCGAGCGTGGCCAGCGCATCGACGACCCTGTGGTCGCCGAGATACATTCCAAAGTTGGTTTCCAATCCCCAAAACGCGACTATCACGTGCGGCTGCACGCCGTAGGTGCGGCCTACCTTCTCAAGCAAAGCCGCGTGCCTTTTCATCATCTCGCGCCCCTTCGCTATGCGGGTCGGAGTGAGCGCGACGCTGTGATAGCGCCAGAAGGAGCGGATAAATTCGGGCTGCTTCTGGTCCGATTCTATTATCTCGGGCAGGAATTTGACCCCAGCGAGAGCGCGCTCGACTTGCGCCGCGGGTATGGTTTTCGAGGCTTTCTGCTTGAACGAAACCAGCCACTCGTCGAATCCGGACGGATTCTCGGCGAGTGCCGGGAATGCGAAAAAGACCATTCCTATGAATAGGGATAAAAGCCTACTTGACCTCAAACTTCATGTCCTTTATCTTTTCGTCGAGCGCTTTGATGACTTCGTCCGTCACGTCCAGCTTGCTGTTGAGGAGATAGGCCGACTGGTTGGTAAGCAGCATGTCGAAGCCGTGCTTGTTGCCGACCTGCCTGTATATACCGTCCATGTAGTCGTTCTGGAGCTTGCGGAGCGCCTCGATGAACGAGCGTTCTATGGCCTCGCCCTTTTTCTGGAGCGCTACTTCCGCCTCGCGCACTTCCTTTTGGAATTGGGCGACGTCGCGGCCAAAGGCTTCGGGCGACATTACGACCTGCTTCGCGCGCAGATCACCCTCGCGTTTCTCAAACTCCTTGCGCTTGCTCTCAAGCTCGGCCTTTATCTTGTCGAGCTCCTTGTCGCGCTGGCGGGAGAGGCTCTTCATTACCTTCGCGTCGCTGTTGACGCGGTTGAGGTCGAACACGCCTATGAAGACGGATTTGCCAGCGGCGGCGGGAGCCGGATCCGAGGCGGACATGGCGGGCGCGCTCGAGCAGGCGGCGCCGACGAACGCGAGTGCAAGCAGTAGTTTCTTCATTTTCATCTCCTTATGTTTGTGCTCGATTATATCCGCCCCGCTTCAAAGTGGCAAGAGGATTATTTTTACACCACTCGCTTATGGGGCAGCCGCCGCACGCGGGCTTTATCGCCTTGCAATGATAGCGCCCGAAAAGCACGAGAAAGTTCGACACGAAAGGTTTGTATTTGCTAGGAGTGAGGCGCTCAAGCGTGCGCTCTATCTCGACCGGGTCTTTGGATTTTGTGAGGCCGAGCCTGCCCGCGAGCCGTATCACGTGCGTATCGACCGCGATGAAGGGCGCGCCGTAAAGCTCGTTCATTATCACGTTCGCCGACTTGCGCCCTATGCCCGGAAGCGTCATCAGTTCCTCGCGCGTACGGGGAAGTCTGCCGCAGAAAGCGCGGAGAAGCGTTTCCGAAAGTCCGATTATGTTCTTGGACTTCGCGCGCCAGAGTCCGATGTGCCGGACGTATCGCGCGACTCCGGCCTCGCCGAGGGTGAGCATTTTTTGGGGAGTGGGCGCGGCCTTGAAAAGCGCGGGCACCGCGGCGTTCACGCTCTTGTCAGTCGCCTGCGCGGATAGCAAAACCGCGACCGCGAACTGGAAAGGGGACAGGTATTCGAGCTCGCTCTTCTGCCGCCCGATTAGCTTGTCGAGCTGCTTAAGTATCTCAAGCCAGTTTTTCGAGTTCATCTTGAATCCTCAAAAGCTCGTCCGAAATCGCGCGGATTTTGGCCTGCATTCCCGCCACCTCTTCGGGCGCGGCCCGCAAAATCCCGGAGGAGAGATTTTTCAATTCCGCCGACATGCTGTCGCGCGCGAGTATGAGTATCCGCTCGTCGAGAATTTTCTTCGCGGTGTCGGGCTTGCCCACGATGGACTCAATCTCGAACGAGAGCATCGATTCGGGCTTGAGGTTTTTCTCGTGCAGCAGCGCGAGCATGGTCTCGCGAGTGTGCGGCCTCAAAGCGGCCTCGGCGCGCACTATGTCGAATATGGCCTTGAGGCGCTTGTTCTTGATTTCGATTACCGCGCCCTTCTCTATGTATTTGGCGAACTGTACCGGATAGCAGATTGCGAAGGCGAGTATCATGCGCTCGTTCGGGTTCTCGGGATTGGCCCTCGGAGCGGGCGCGCTCGGAGCTTTCCTGACCGCGCCGAACGCCTCTCGCGCGCGCGCCTTGAAATCGTCCGCGTAGAACTTCCGCACCGATTCGTCTTTGATTAGAGAGAGCTCCTTGTTGATGGCGGCCTCAAGCCCGGAGCGCTGCTCGGGCGTCTTTATGAGCTTGCCGTTCGTGAAATATCCCCAAAGCATGTCGGAGAGGCTCACGGATTTGTTAAGAAGCATGTCGCGCATGCGCTCCACCCCGAACGCGTGGAGGAATTCGTCCGGATCCTTCGCGCCTTCCATGAGGCAGAACCGAAGCGACTTGCCCGGCTTTAGAATCGGCAGTGCCCGAAGCGCGGCGCGCACACCCGCGTTGCGTCCGGCCGTGTCGGAATCGAAGCAGAGTATCGGCTCGTCGTGCAGCTTCCACAACGTCAGCATCTGTTCCTCGGTGAGCGCGGTGCCGAGCGGCGCGAGCGCGGTGTTGAACCCGAACTTGTGGAGCGCGATGGTGTCCGTGTAGCCCTCTGTCGCGATCGGCGGCGAGGTCGGCGATACGTGCTCGCGCGCCTGACATAAGCCGTAAAGCCCGCGGCCCTTGGAAAAAATCGGGGTTTCAGGAGAGTTGAGGTATTTGGGCTCGCTGTCGTCCATCACGCGTCCGCCGAACGCTATGGGCCGCCCGCGGGAATCCATAATCGGGAACATCACGCGGTTACGGAAATAGTCATAGACACTGCCGTCCTTCTCGGATTTTTTCGCGAGACCCGCAGCGATAATCTTCTCGACCGACACGCCCTTGTTCTCGAGATAATGCACGAGCCGCGCCTCGCCGTACGAGGAATTGGGCGCAAAGCCCAGGCGGAAATTCGCAATCAAATCCTCGCTCAGGCGCCGCTTCTGGAGATAGGCGAGCCCGGCCGCGCCGTCCTTCTCGCGCAGGGTTTTCTGGAAGAAGTCGCAGGCGAGCGCGACCACCTCGTATATGTCGTGCGAGAGCTTGTTCTTCTCGCGGTCTTCCGGCGAGAGTTTGGGCATCTCGAGCCCGGCGTCCATGGCGAGGCGCTCGACGGCCTCTATGAACGAGAGGTTCTGGGTCTGCATGACAAAGGTGATGATGTCGCCGTGCGCGCCGCAGCCGAAGCAGTGGTAATAGCCCTTGTTCTCGTTGACCGAGAAGGAAGGGGTCTTCTCGCCGTGGAACGGACAGCACGCCCAATGGTTCATTCCCTTCCTGACGAGGGGCAGCGTGCGCCCCACCACATCGACTATGGAAAGGCGCGCGCGGAGCAGCTCCAGAAATTCCCTGTTGATAGACATGGCGCCAGTCTAGCAGGCGGGAGAAGGAATTGCAATAAGCATGTTGCTATAGATTGAGCATGGGCTCTATCTCGTCGATTATGCGGCGGGAAACTTCGACCGCGGTACAGGCCGCGCCGAAGCAGCCGTTGTTCCTCGCCTCGTAGAGCATGATGAGCATGGTGTATTTCGGCGACTCGCTGGGAAAGGCGGAAAAGAAGAACGTCCGCAAATGGTCGGGTGAATACTCGCCACCCACTAGCTTCATCGCGGTGCCAGTCTTTCCCATGACCGAGGTTTTCGATTTCGCCGCGCGCTTTCCAGTGCCCTCCTCCACGACGCGCCCCATGAGTGTCTTCATCTCGAGGGCAGTCTCGAAGCGAACCATCTGCACGTACCGCCGCGCCTCGTCCGGATTGCGCTTGAGGAGCGTGGGCCGTACGCTCATGCCGTAGTTGACGATGGAGTTCGCGGCTATCAGGATATGGAGGGGGGTGATGGCTACGCCGTAGCCGTACGCCGCGCTCGCGGTCGAAACGTCCGTCCAGCGGGAAGGATACGAAGGCCGCCTGAGCTCTGGCAATTCCAAGACCACGGGCTCGAAGAAGCCGAGCTTCTTGAAGAACTCCGCCTGCGAGTTCGCGCCCAAATCCATGGCTATCTGCGCCGAGGCCACATTGCTCGAGAACACGAACGCCTCGTCCATGCTGATCACGTCCTTCGGCGGGTGGCTGTCGCGAACACGGAACGAGCCGATGAAGAACGGCTTCGCCACGTTGAATTTCCTGTCGCGCGGATAGCCGTTCTCGATCGCCAAGGCGTGGTTGAAGATTTTCATGACCGAGCCGGGCTCGTAGCGGCTGCCCGTCGCATGGTTCTCCGAGGCGCTGTCCTGCCCCGCGTTCTCGTCCGGCAGCGACACGAGCGCGAGGATTTCCCCGCTCTGTACATCCATGACTATGCCCGCGGCCTCCTTCGCGCCCCACTCGCGCCGCGCCTGGTCGAGGTTCGTCCGCACGCTGGTCTGTATATAGCGATCGACCGAAAGCTGAACCTTTTTGTGCGAAACAAGGCCGCTCGCGTCGAGATACTTCTCCATGCCGCTCGTGCCGATGCCGTCTATATCGACCGAGCCGAGCAAGTGCCTGAATAGCGCGCCGTCGGGATACGCACGGCGTTTCGAGGGAAGCGAGCCGAAGCCGAGCGGTGCGAGCAGGCTCTTCGCCTCGGGCGGAACCTTGCGCGCTATGTAGTTGAACTTGCCCTGTTGCTTTGCCGCTTCTATCTTGGCCATGACCTCGGTGGGCGGAAGGTGCAGGAGCGCCGCGGCCTTTACGCCCGCGTCCCGCGCGTCGCCCGAGAAGGACTTGTCAACGTATATGTCGAACGCGGGCAGATCGAGCGCGATCGTCGCGCCGTTCCTATCGACTATGTCCGGCCTTGCCTTCGCGGCTGCGATATCGTATGTCTTGCTCGAGGTGCCGGAGAGCCCGAGCCAGAGCACACGCAGCACTATCGCCGCGCCCGCCAGGAACATCAGGGCCGAGAGCAGGTTGAGGCGTGCGCCCATGGCGTCGCCCTTCAGGACTCCTACGTCGAGGTCGCGCTCAAAAGCCATTGCCCCTCCGCTTCAGCACGTCGTCCTTCGTCATGGTTTTGTAGTGGGGCAGATACCTGTCCGCGCGGCCGCGCACCCGCTCCACCGTGGTGAGCGAGGAAAGCTCGGTCTCGAGCGTGCGCGTTTCGGCGTCCAGGGAAAAGGCCTGCTGTTCGAGCGCGCGTATGCGGCGGTTCGACGAGTTTATGCCGTACTCGAGCATTGCCGCGAGCGAGAACACCGCGGCCGAGGCGACGGCCAGCAGGAAAATCTTTCCATCGGTCAGTTCGGAAAAAAAATTTACGACCTTCATGCCCGTATCCCGAAGCGCAGCTTCGCGCTTGCCGCGCGGGGATTTTTCGCGATCTCCGCGCCGCTTGGGATTATAGCATTTTTCGCGCCGCTTTGAAAGGGTTTTGTGGCGGTCGAGGCGGGCGAGTAGCGCGAAACCGAATCGCTCGCGAAAAATTTTTTGACTATCCTGTCCTCAAGCGAATGGAACGAAACCACCGCGAGAACTCCGCCCGGTTTTATGATTTTATCCGCGCCCGCGAGCGCGCGAGAGAGTTCGCCCAGTTCGTCGTTCACTTCTATGCGTATCGCCTGGAACACACGCGAGGCGTGCGCCTGCCCGACTATATCCGCAAGCGCGAGCGTGGAGGAAACCGGCCGCGCCGCGACTATCTTTCGGGCAAGAGCGCGCGAGTTCCTAAGCTCGCCATAGTTATATAATACGTCCGCCAGCTTCTCCTCTTTGTATTTGTTGACCACCTCTTCGGCCGAAAGAGTGCCGCCGCCCATAGACATAGAAAGGGGCCCGTCCTTGGTGTAGGAAAACCCGCGCGCGGCCTGGTCTATCTGCATGGAGCTGACGCCTATGTCGAGCACTAGGCCGTCCAGGCCCTCGCAGCTCGCCTTCTCCGCGGCGAGCTTCGGAATTTCCGAAAACTTCGCGTTTATGAATCTGAACCGGGCGCCGTATTCTTTTTCCAGCCGCGCGGCGACCGGCGCCACGGACGGATCGCGGTCGAACGCAAGCACGTCCGCACCGCGTTCAAGGAGCGCGCGCGAATATCCACCAGCGCCGAACGTGCCGTCTATGAAAACCTTGCTCGGCGCGGGCTTCAAAACCTCTAATACTTCGTCGAGAAGAACGGGGATATGACTCATAATTTCAATGTCGGGCGGGCGCGCTTGGCCTTTTCCCGCTCCTGCTTCTGCGCCGCCTTGAACGCCTCGGGCGACCAAATCTGGAAGGTCTTGCCGCGCCCCACGAACAACGCCTCGCCAGAGAGCCCGGCGGACTTCATGAGATCGGCGGGTATCACTATACGCCCCGTGACGTCGAAGCTGAGCTGCCGCGCGTCGGAGAATATCAGCGAGCCCAAACTCTCCGCCGCCTCGCCGAATAGGTCGAGCCCGTCGGCCGCGTCCGAGAGTTTTTCCATACGCGAATAGGTGCAGCCCTCTATGCACGTACCCGTGAACGAGTGGAAGAGCACGACGCCCTGGAAGCTCTCGCCCCCGCACGCCAGCCGAAAGTCAGAAGGCACGGACACGCGCCCCTTCGCGTCTATCTTGTTGAGGATTGTTCCGAGAAATAATGCCATGCCGCGAATCTAGCACGGGATTCTATGGTTGTCAATGACAAAAATATGTCCTAAAATGGCAAAAAATGCCTCTGATAAGAAAAAATATATATTTTTGCATTTTTTACTTGACAACAGAATCGAAATGAATCATATTCGATTCGCGGGCTGGAAATCCGCGGAGAAGGAGAAACATGGAAACAAAAAACAAAACTGTCGTGATGGCGGTTCTCGACTACGCTCTTGAATCGGTCGTCTGGGTTGACAAGAGCGGGCGCGAAACCTCGCTCAAAGACGCGATAACCGCAGGCGGGGGCTCAATAGAGGCCCTCGGCCGCGACGAGCTCTTGGGCGCTTTCGCAAGCTGCCAGATAAGAAGGCAAGAATTCGGGGACAACAGCCGCTCTATGACCAACGAACAGCTGGCCGAGCGGATAAAGTCCTTCGTGCTTGCCGACGCACACGAGCAACTCTCGGCCATCGCCGCCGAAGCCCGAGCCTCGGAAGGTCTGCGGAAAGCCGGATAGGTTTAGCTTCGCCCTTCAAGGCGAACGACGCGCGAAGGCGGCTTCGCGCCGTCATACTGCGGCTTAACCACGGTATGACAAATGTGCCGCCAACTCATAACTCTTAACTCGTCGAGCCAGACGAACTATCCCCGCGTGAGTTCCAACGTCTTGATCTCATCCACCTTGGGTTCCGGCGCCTTGATGTATTTCACATATGTGTTGTGAAGGGCGTAGATATCCAGGTCATCCTCCGGATTGGCCGCCGCCTTCGCTTGCGCCTCCGCCCGCTTCTTCCGCTCGAGATCGACATAGGCGAAAACCTCTGCGAACCGCTTGGGGTCGCCGAAAATCATGCGCCGTATAATGCGCTTCGCCGCGTCCTTGGGCGTCGCACCGAAAAAGAGCTTGAACCTTCGGTATTTCTGGCTTGCCGGATCGGGGTCTTCATCGATAGGGAGTATCAAATCCTGCAGCACTTCGTCCACGCACTCGGCTATGTCGGGCTTTTCCGCAGGAGTATTCATTTCGCGTGGAGCTCCGCTATCGCCTGTTTCACAAGGCGCACGGCCGTGTCCTCGAATACGTCCGATCCGGACCCTACTATCCGCCACTTTTTGAAGAACGGACGGAATTTACCGTATTCAATGACCCCCTCCATACCGTCTTTCATGTCGCTGTGCGCGTCGGATTTCGAAAGCTGAACCTTGCACTTTACGACTTCCCTGTCCTTGGCAGGATCATCTTCCTTGTAGAACACATAGTCGTACCAGCGCATTGCTTCAGAAGGCTCCTTTGTTTTTCATGGAGACTAGTATAGACAAAAACATTGGAAAAGTCAACTGATTTCTTGCAAGGGCGCAAACGCGGGCTTCCCTAAAGAAAATAGTTGACTCTTCAAAGGAAATCCCTTAGACTTCCCGCTACTTAAAAGAGGTAAAAATGTTTGCTATTTTCAAGACCGGCGGCAAGGAATACAAAGTCAAGGAGGGCGACGTGCTCGCCGTCGAGAAGCTGCCCGCCGAAAAAAAGGTCGAATTCCCCGAGGTCCTCATGGTCGGCTCGAAGGTCGGCTCGCCTAAAATCGCGGGCGCCAAGGTCCTGGCCGAGGTCGTAACCCATGCCAAGGGCGAAAAGGTCATAGTGTTCAAAAAGAAGCGGCGCCAGAACTACCGCCGCCTAAAAGGACACAGACAGCCCCAGACTGTAATAAAGATAACCGGAATAAAGGAGTAGCGTCATGGCAACAAAGAAAGCTGGCGGCAGCTCCAAGAACGGCCGCGACTCCGCGGGCAAAAGGCTAGGCGTGAAGCGCTACGCGGGCCAGAAGGTCGAGGGCGGCACCATACTCGTGCGGCAGAACGGCACCACTTTCCACCCCGGCGTGGGCGTGGAGCTCGGCCGCGACTACACGATCTTCGCAGTGCGCGCAGGTACGGTCGGATTCAAGACGGGCGACAAAGGACGCCAATACGTGAACGTCTCCGCCTGACAATCCCTATAAGTTTAACAGCTTGAGGGGTTGGAGGCAATGGAATGAATATCAGGCAGGCTCTCGAAAGAGGCGGACGCGTTGAGAAAAAGAACCGGAAGGATTTCCCGAATCTGCGCGATATTGTCGTCTATGCGCTGCAAGGCTTCAAAACGTTTCCCTATCTGAAAATCGACGATAACACAGAGGCGCGGAGAACCTCCCGCTTCAACAATGACATCAACATCTGCTCAAGCGACGACGCGAACAAGCGCATGTATAGGGCGCAGCAATACCTAGAGCATGATGGAGTCGTGCAAAGGCTGGACCTGTCCGCGAACGACGTCGAGAACAGCGTGGAAATCCGGCACTACGACTGGTGCGGAAGAAAACTCGCCGACATAGTTTCGGACATACGGCTGGGAACCGATGGCAAGCCCGCCGGATACGGGCTCAGAATAACCATGACGATACCCGAGGAAGATGGGATTCCCGAAGACCTCTACTACCCGATTTTCTATACCCCTTCCGAAATCCTCACGATTCTGCCGGTGCGCGCCGTCCGCGCGGCGTACAAGTGCTCGAAGCTGGAACTCAAATACGGAAAAAATGAAAATGGCATCTGGACGACCTTTGAGTATCGCGACAACGGCGACGACAAAAGAAACGGCTATATAAAGACGGAAACCAGATACGACTATATAGACTCTTCGCGGAACGACATGTTCGGTCAACTGAGCTACCTGCGCTGCATGGACGGCCAAGAAACCCTATCCCGCGATCTCTACATAAGCCGCTTCGCCGACCTCGAGGAACATGTGAAAAAGCTGCCCCAATCCGACATGGACGCGAGGCGGGCGAACGCGCTCCTCTATATCCTCGAGAACTACCTGAAAGTAAAGGTCTAGCGTCCAGTTGACAATTTCCCCGTCCGCTCTTATATTATAAGGGCTGGCAACAGCTACGATGCTAAACCCATAGCGGAATAGGCGTTTCGGACTGGGGTGCGAATCCCCATGCCTCCACCACGGGGGCAACTAGCTTCGACGGGCGCAATAAAGGCTAAGGCTGTATCCGAGGATAATTCCTCTCGTTAAAAAGGGTTGAAACAAAGAACGCTAATGATAACCGTTCTGAAGTTCCTTTCGCTTACGCGCTTGCAGCCTAACGGTTGCTCGAGGAGCTGAAATCCCGCCGGGAGACTAACACCTGGCGGTGGGGCCCGCGGCCGCCTATCTCCAGAAGGCCGCTTTCTTTATATGCGCCCGACAGCCCTCGTAGCGAGCCTCTCACCCCTCAATCCAACGGAAAGATGGAATACTTGTCCGCCTGGCTCGGGCGGAGGCGTTCGGGGAATCTGGCTCCGTTGTCCTTCAGGAACAAGTCGAGGTCTATGTTCCAGAACGGCGTGTCGCGCAGGTATTTTTTCGTGACGTCCAACCTGAAGCAGGCCCTACGGCCGAGCGCCGAGGTGTCCCTATCGACATAAAGCCCGTTCCTGCCGCCACGCGCGCGCGCCTCTTTCTCGCACTCCTCGCGCGTGAAGGGCTTGACCGAGCCGTCCTCGTCGAGCGCGAAGTTCCCGCCACCGATCATCTCCGGATGCTCACCGCGCACGGCCATGCCGACGGATTCGAAATCGGCGAGAGCATACCTGTCTTCGGCCATCGCGGCCCCGCACAAAAATACCGATGCGGCGATAAGTAGTTTCCTCATTTTTTCCCCTTGCTTTGTTCCAACATCCTAAGCGCGTCGCGCTGCTCGCTGTTGAACCGGTTGGTTAAATTCTGCACCATCGCGGCCTGCTCGCGCGCGTTCGGCGAGAATTTTATATACTTCACATACGCCCGCCGCTCGTCGTAGAATTTGCGTATGAACGAGGCGGCGTCCTGCGAGCCCGAGGCCTTCAAGGCCGCGGAGAGTATCGCGTTCGAGCCTCCAGAGCCGTGCTGCACCGCCGCGCTCCACATGATGTCCTGCACCACGGGATTGGCGAGGAGCTGCGCGTGCTTGGGGTTGCGGGAGCGCGCGGTCGCCATGGCCGGCGCGAAGAGCGAACGCTCTATATACTGGCGCTGGAGCTCGTGGAAGCGCTTGGGATTTTCCCGGGCGATCGCCTTCCACGCATCTACGAAGGATTTTTTTCCGGCCCTCGCCGCCGCCGCACCGCCCGCGTCCACGAGCCTCTTATAGACGTCCGGCGCACTTACGCGTATCGACGCAAGGAATGCGGTCATGTTGTTGTAGCGCCCCGTCGCTATCTGCCACGAGCCGTAGGAGCAGCCGCCCGGGTCGCTTGGCGGGCAGATGTAGTCGCCGTTCGCACGCCTCGAGCCCATGTTGATCGTGTCGGGGCCTTTGCTCTCGTATTTCTCGGAGAGCTTGCCGAGCACGCCGAGGATACCCGGCGCCAGCGGCACCAAGGGAACTACTGCGGGCGCAACTTCTTCTATGACTTTTTGGGGATTGGTCGGGAGCGAGGATTTCGTAGCGGGCGCGGGCTTGGGCTCCGGCGCGGGTTCATCCTCATCTTCATCATCTTCCTCGTCGGACGGATCAGGCGGCGGTGCGAGAGGCACGATTGATTCCACTTCCACATCCCCGACCAGGCGCGAGATATTTTCCTCGAAGTCCTCGACCATGACCTCGCCGTCGCGCGTTAGGAAGTAGGCGACCACGAACTCGGCCGCGCCGAGCGTGGCGAGGAGCGCGATCGCCGAGAACAGGCTTGACGCCGCGTCCTTGCCACCGCCCACGAGCGTCTTCCACGCGAAGACGATGAAGTAATACGCCGAAAGTACTATGACCGCGGCGCGGATATGCTTGAAGAGGTCGTACGAGCGGAACAGGAACGCCTGCATGGGGCTTTGCAATATGAAAGTTTCGGCTTCCTGCGCGAACGCGGGCAGCGCCGCGGCGATAACAATTACGGCAAGATAACCCCAACCCCTCATATGGCAATTATATCAGAAAACCGCGCGGCAAGGAAGTAAATAGTTGACTTTCGGCGATTTCGAGGTAGTATTTTCGCCGTGACTCCATCGTCTAGAGGCCTAGGACCAGAGGCTTTCAATCTCTTAACACGGGTTCGAATCCCGTTGGAGTCACCATCTCGCTTCAAGCCTTTTCGATCTTGAATTTCAACTCGGTTCCGGGGACTTCGGAGAAGTCTTTGGAGGCCGACGCGACGGAGATTTTCACCGCGAGCGCGACTTTCGCTATCTCCGGCTCGAAGTCGGCAAGGCCGCCGGTGTAGGCGAGGTTTATCCTGTCCGACACGTCGAGGCCGAGGCGTTTCCGTTCTTCCTGCACCGCGCGCACGAGGTCGCGGAACAAGCCCTTGGCCGCGAGTTCCGGCGTGATTTCAGTGTTAAGGATCACGACCGCGGTATTGTCCGAAGTCGCCATGCCGCTTATGCCCGAAAGCGTTTCGAGGCGCGTTTCGTATTCCTCGGGCAAGAGCATTTTTTTCGCCGCCGCATAGTCGCCGTTTTTAACAAAGCCTTGCGCCTTCGCCAATTCCCCGCCCAGGCGCTTGCCCGCGATGGGCGTGAAAACATAGAGCGTTTCGCGCGCGTATTTCGCAACATCAGAAGCGAATTCCACGTTTTCAACATTGCTCTCGAGTTTGATTAAATCTTCGTATTTCGCGAGGCGCTCGGCCTTGGGCGAGGCTATGGTCATTAAGGCCAGAGGCTGCCGATTTTTAATTCCGGCATTCTCGCGGAGATTTTTCGAGGCAGAACACACGTCGCGCACCAGCTTCATGTCGGCCACGAGCTCGCGGTCGCAGAACCCCATATAAGGCCAGTCGTCCAAATGAACCGACTCCTTTTTCTTCAGCTTTTTCGGCTCGTACACATATTCGCCGGTTTCAGGTTCCATCAGCGCGCGATATATATAGTCCGCCGTGAACGGCAGCAACGGCGCCAGCATTTTGCACAGGTTGTAAAGCACGACGTAGAGCGTGTTGAACGCATGCTGCTGGCTCTCTTTTGAGACCGAAGTGCCCCAGAATCGCTCGCGCGAGAGGCGTATGTACCAGTTGGAAAGCTCGTCAAGGAACGCTTCCATCTCGCGGCAGAAAAGAGGCGTGTCGAACTTGTCGAGCGCGGCCGTCGCGGCTTCCCAAAGCTCGAGGATCCGCGAAAGGATATATTTATCGAGCAACTCGTCCGTATCCAAATCGAGTATGGCCTTCACCCCGTCCGCGTTCGCGTAGAGTGTGAAGAAATGGTATGCGTTCCACAAGGGAATAGTGCTACGCCTTGCCGCCGCCGCGACCTCCGCGCCCTCTTTCGATATGTAGGCGGCCTCGCCTTTGACGACCGGCGAGCTCATCATGAACCAACGGAACGCGTCGCTTCCGTACTTGTTGAAAAACTCCGAGGGCTCGGAATAGTTGCCGAGTTTTTTCGAGAGCTTCTGTTTCTTGTCGTCGAACACCAGTCCGGTCACGTTACAATTCTTGAACGGGATTTTTCCAAAGAGAGCCACGCCGAGAACCGAGAGGGTATAGAACCAACCGCGCGTCTGATCGACACCCTCGGCGATAAAGTCCGCGGGAAAATTCTTCTCGAAGAACTCCTTGTTCTCGAAGGGGTAATGGCAAGAGGCGAACGGCATCGCGCCGGACTCGAACCAACAGTCGAACACGTCCTCGACGCGAGTGTAGGTTTCGCCGCCGAGGTCGAAGGTGATTTCATCTATATAAGGCCGGTGTAAATCTTTGACCTTCTTGCCCGAGAGTTTGTCCAGCTCGGCGATGGAGCCGACTACACGCACCTTGCCCGAGGGGCTTTTCCACACCGGGATAGGGGCGCCCCAGAACCGCGAGCGGCTTATGTTCCAGTCCCTGGCGCCCTCCAGCCACTTGCCGAAGCGGCCGTCCTTCACGTGCTCGGGCACCCAGTTTATTTTTTGATTCTCGTCGAGGAGTTTTTCCTTCAATGGCGCGAGCTTCACGAACCACGACGGCACAGCCTTGTAAATGAGAGGTTTGTCCGTGCGCCAACAGTGCGGATACTGGTGCGTGATGTTTTCTTTTTTGAAGAGCTTGCCCTCGGCGCGGAGCCGCGCGATTATGGGTTCGTTCGCCTCGAACACCTGCACGCCCGCGTATTCGAGAACCGAGGGCTCGAAAAGCCCGGCGTAATCGACCGGACACACGATGGGGAAGTCCGCGCGGAACGCGCGGCATGCGGCGAAATCGTCCTCGCCGAAACCCGGAGCGATGTGCACTATTCCCGTGCCATCCTCCTCTCCCACAAAGTCCGCGGCCAAAACCTGGAACGCGTCCGGTGCCGCGCCTGCGAAATAAGGGAACATCGGCTCATATTTTTTGCCGACCAACTCGCGCCCCAAAATTTCTTTAACCGGCACCGCGCCCGCGAGCTCCTTCTCGTACGCCTTCACGCGCGAGGTCGCGAGCACCACTTCCTCGCCGCTCGGAAGTCTAAGCACGCTGTAGAGAATCTCCGCGCCGACCGCGAGCATCATGTTGCTCGGCAGCGTCCATGGAGTGGTCGTCCACACCAACAAATTCAGATTGCCCGATTTGAAACGAACAGTAATCGCCGGGTCGGACTTTTCCCGATAACAGCCGGGCTGGTTGACCTCGAAATTCGAAAGCACCGTTTCCGCCGCCCACGAATAGGGCTGCACGCGGAAGTCTTCGTAAATCAAACCCTTGTCGTAGAGCTCCTTGAACGCCCACATGACCGACTCGGAATAGCTAGAGTCCATGGTCTTGTAGGGGTTTTCCATGTCTGCCCAGCGCCCCATGCGCTCGACAATCGACTTCCACTCGTTGGTGTAGGCCATCACGTCCGCGCGGCACTTTTCCACGAACTTCGCCGCGCCGTATTTTTTTATCGCGGCCTTGCCCGAGAAGCCGAGGTCCTTCTCGACCTTCAGCTCGGGCGGCAAACCGTGGCAATCCCAACCCCAGCGCCGCTCGACCTGTCTGCCGCGCATGGTGAAATAGCGTCCGACGGCGTCCTTGTTGTAGCTCTGCATGACGTGGCCGTAGTGGGGCAGGCCGTTGCCGAACGGCGGGCCGTCGTAGAACACGAACGGCGGAGCGCCAGCGCGGTTCGATACGGATTTCTCGAATATCCGGCCCTTTCTCCAGAACGCGAGGATTTCCTCCTCGAGCCCAGCGAAGTCGGGCATGGCCTTTGTTTCGGGATAATGTTTCTTGATCGACATAAGGAGGAATTATATACGCCCTACGCAGCGGAGGCAAGCACTTTCACCAGCGCAGAATCGACATCGACCGAGGGCGCAAACTCGTCGGACGCGAGCTTGGCGAACGTGGCGGTGTAAATGCGCCGCGGCGACCAAGCAGGATTGTTCGACGCGCGCCTTATACCCTCGAACTTGTGCCCGGTCTTGAGGATTGCGCGCATGGAGGCCTCGTTGCCCTCTGCCGCGTCCATTTCGACGCGGAAAATTCCGGCCTTAAACAGGAACTTCTCAATGGTATATATCGCGTCGCTTCCGAAGCCCCGGCGGGCGAAGCGATGGTCGATGAAGAAGCCGACCTCGGCCGCGTCGTCCTCGTTGAGGATTGCGGGCACTACCTTTATTTCGCCCGCGAAATCCCCGCTCTCTTTCGAGAATATCGCATAGCGGTAAACCTTGCCCTCGGCGCGGAGTTTTTCGGACAGCGCTACGTATTCTAGGCAGGCCGCGGTGTCCGTCCATTTAAGTATCGTAGTGCGCCACTTGCCGATAAACTCCTTGTTCTCGGCCGCGAGCGACAGCATGGCCGCCGCGTGTTCGGGCGTGGCGGGATGGGGCGCGAGGACTACGCGCTCGCCCTCAAGCTTTTCAGGCGGTTTTATGTTTGGCAAGCGATACTCTCCTGGCTTCGTTCTTCTTCTCGCGCCTGTACGCGAGGAGTTTGTGGAATTCGCGATAGACCCACACGCCGAAGAAATATCCGACGGGGATCATGATTAGGTGCCATGGGAGCGAGCCGATAAGTATGGGAATTCCGATACCCTTCATAAGGAGCGTCAAGCCTGCCACAAATCCCCCCTCGCTCGTGCCGGAAAGTATGGGCCCGAGCTTGTAGGTGAAATCCGAGAAGGCCATGGCGTGCCCGCCCAAGAGCTCCTGTCCGGTAAGGTAGAAGAGATAGAACCAGAACGGCGTGGTGAGCGGATTAGAGATAAGCGTGGCGAGGCACGAGAGTACCACGTTGAAGCGGTAGTGCATGATCCTATCGACCACCAGCCAGATGGCTATGCATATGAGCGACTGGCCGTAGGGCACGAACATGCCGCCGAAGAAGCCGACCGCGAACGTGCGCCCCAAGTACGCCGGATTGTTGCTGTGCTCGCCGGAGTGTATCGTCCGCACGATTCCGAATATAATTCTCCGCCAAGAGCGTTTGAGTTCGCTAATCATTACAATATGCCATTATACCATGACGCGGGGAAAGGGTCAAGCCGGAGCAGACTCTTTTGTGGCCTCGGCCGCGACCTCGGCGGTTTCGGAGCCCTCGGGCGCAGCCTCTTCCGCCGCGGCTTCCTTCTTGGAGGCCTTTTTCTTGAGGGCGAGCTCGGCGTCGCGCGCGGCCTTTTCCTCGGCGATTTTGGCCTCTTCCTCGGTGCGGGCGATGTTGATTTTCACAACCTCGACCACCTCGGGGTGCAGGGCGATTTTCACGCTGTAGATTCCGAGTTCCTTTATGGGAGAGTCGATGGTCACCTTCGTGTAGTCAACGGAGACACCGGAGTCGGCCACCGCCGCCGCCACATCGCGCGATGAAACCGACCCGAACAAATGCCCGGTGTCGCCCGCCTGACGGATTATGACGAACGAGCGTCCCTTGAGCTTGTCCGCGTTTTTCGCGGCCGCGGCTTTGAGGGCCTCGGACTCTTTCGCGCGTTGGGCGCGCTCGCGCTCGAACTTCTCCTTGCTTTCCTTGGTCGCGCGAAGGGCCTTGCCGGAGGAGACGAGATGGCGCCCGAAGCCGCCCTTGACGTTCACGGTGTCGCCGAGGCCGCCGAAGCGCCCGGTTTTTTCAAGCAGTATAACTTCCATATCACACCTCTGTTATTCGTTGTTGGCGACGTAGGGGAGCAGGGCGAGGTAGCGCGCGCGCTTTATCGCGTTAGCGAGCTCGCGCTGGCCGTGCGCGGTCGTGCCGGATATGCGCCGCGGGGTGATCTTGCCGCGCTCGGTTATGAATTTCCTAAGCATTCCCGGGTTCTTGTAGTCCGCCTCCTTGCCCGCCAGCGGGTTGTTTTTCTTTTTGAGTCCGCCGGCCGCGTAAGCGGGCTTCCTTTTCGCGGGACCCTTTGTCCTATCTATTGCCATCTCTGAACTCCCTTTCGCTTCTGAAGTCTTTGTAGTCTTTTTCGGTGAGTATCGCGCTCTGACCCTTGGACCTTTCCTCGCGCTTTACAGTAAGGAACCTGAGAACGTTCTCCGAGAGGCCGAGCTTGCGCTCCAGCTCGGCGATCGCGGCCGGGGACGCGTCGGTCTCGAGGAGGATATAGTACCCCTTCTTGTTCTTCTTGATCTTGTATGCGAGGGTACGAAGGCCCCAGTTCTCCTCCTTTAGGAGCTTGCCCTTGCCCGCCTCGATGATTTTTTTGAATGCCTCGACGTCTTCCTCTACTTGGGAGGAGGCCATGTCGCCGCGCAAAACGAATACCGTTTCGTAGATAGCCATTGCTTTTCCTTTGGTTGAATGTAAAGGTGTAAGGTTGAAGCAGGACACGCGCCCCGCCCTTTACATCATCTAACTCTCGTTAGAAGGTGGGCGGATTTTAAGGGGAAAAGCCGATGTTGTCAAGGTAAAAAACGAAAAAATCCCGCAGTGCGCACGTGGGATTTTTTCTCGAATTCTTGTTGCGAAGCACCCGAAGGGCAACTTCGCAACAGCTTGTATTACCACTGTTCGTCGGCGGTTTCAGGCCAGGCAGACAGGCACTTCTCGGCGCGATATAGCATCTCGCTCGAGGCCATCAGCACGGGAACCGTGAATCCGACCGCGGAGAGCGAGCCGAGCACGGTGCTGCCCACACTCCAGCCGGAGCTCTTGCCCATGGCTCCACCCACGTTGAGCGCGGCGGCCACGCTGGTGCCAACGGCGCTATAGAGCATGTTGTCGGCCATAACCGCGAGTGATACCGCCCCGCCGTTGCTTATGTACTGCGCCCAGGCCAGCTGCCATCTGTCGCTCTGCTGGTTTCCGAACTTGCCGGTGCCGGTCTTGACGTCGAGGCAAGCCTCGACCGAGTCTTTGGCCTTGCTGCCCTGCCATATCCTGTGTATACCCTGGCTTATACCCGTGACGTCGGCCTTGTTGACGGCCATGGGCGAGCATTTGCCGACATCGGGGCCGGTGGTTATCGCCGTGGTTCCAGTGGGACACGAGGGGGCTGGCACAGTCTGTCCGGCCAAATCGACCGCCGTGGTTTCGCAAACGCTGGTGGAGACGTTGAACGTCCACCCGAACGGGCAGGTCTTGTTGACGGCGTTATCAGCCACGCATTTGCCGGTAGGCACCATCTTGCCGGTGCCGTCGTCCACTTCTTCCGTGGAGAAGCCGGACGGACACTCGACGTTCTTCATGATGTCGAATATCTTCACGGCCGCCCCTTGGCAGTCGTCGAGGCGGTATATGGCCTTCATGAAGGCGTCGCGCGCCACGAACGAGGTGATGGTCGCGCCCAGATTTCCGACCGCTCCCACGACGTTGCCCGCCACGTGCCTAGCTTTGCCGTGGCTCTCCCTGCTCTCGAGGCAGGCCTTCTGTTTGCAGGATTGTCCTCCGGCATCATTGCAATTATCGTCGCAACCGACGGGAGCAACCCACCCCTCGCCGACCTTGTTGGCTCCAAGGGCACTTCCGACCACGCCCACGCCCTGAAGGGCGAGGGTGGCGGCCACGAAGCCGTTCGCGCTCTTTATCGCGTCGAGCGCGGCGCCGTCGTTGCACATGGAGCGCGCGCGGTTATAGGCGGAGCGGAGGGATTTGAGTCCCTCGTCTATCTCGGCTTTTATAGTGTCTCCCATCAAGCCCATATCGGCTCTGACCTTGTCGTATTCTACCTGCACTCTTTCGAAATGCCTGCCCGCTTCGAACAGGTCGTCATACAAAGGGTTCGAGCTGTCATACCAGGACTGGCCCTTGACGTCGCGGTTGGTCTTGATCTCGTTGGCCAGCTTCTCGCAGGTCGCCTTGGCGTTGTTCGACGGAGGATTCATGCAGCTATCGACGAAGGCCGTGTAAGCCCTGTCGAGCGCATCCTTCGCCGCCTTGAGCGAAGTGTCGGAGGTGTCGTAGCGGTATATCAGGTCGGCCTCGGTCTGGTAGGCGTTGCCCTCGCCGAACATCGAGCTTCTCGCGGCATTGGCCCTGTCGCGGGCGTTGTTGTAGTTCTTGACCGCATCCCCACCGCTGGTCACCATGGTGCCCGAGCGTGCGGTCACGGCGCTGCGCCCTATGATCCTCGAGCCGCCCCTCTGCGCGAACGCAGGGTTGGCGAGTATCAGCGCGGCAAGCGACAAAGCAATAATCCTCATATCCTTCTCCTTCTTAGAGTTTGCGACAATTATAACATAATTTGGACTTGCGCGCAAGACTATTTGATGTTAGAGTCTATCCCGAAACAAGAGGTAAAAAAATGCCGAAAACTATAGGTTTCATACCTTCGCGAGCCAAGTCGAGCCGCTTCCCGGACAAGCCCCTAGCCGACATACTCGGGCGCCCCATGGTTTGGTGGACTTACCAACGCGCGAAACAGGCGAAACTCCTTGACGAATTATACGTCTGCACCGAGAGCGAAAAAATAATGAAGGTGTGCGAAAGCTACAATATCCCTTGCCTTATGACGAGCGACAGGCACGCGACGGGTACGGACAGGCTGGCCGAGGCGAGCTCCATGGTCAAGGGCGATCTATACTTCAACATACAGGGCGACGAGCCCATGATAGAGCCTGAAAACATAGACATCGCGGTTAAATACATGCTCGACCATCCCGAAACCGAGGTCCTCAATCTCAAGGCGGAGATAACCGACACGGTCGATCTCATAAACCCCACGGTTCCGAAGGTGGTTTCGACCTTGGGCGACCTCTGCATTTACATGAGCCGCGCGGCCGTTCCGTTCCCGAAAGGCGCCATAGACTATAAGCACTACCGCCAGATCTGCATATACGGCTTCAAGCCGAGCGCGCTGAAATTCTTCGCCGACAACCCGAAGCAGGCGCCCATAGAGCGCATAGAGGACATAGAACTGCTGCGCTTCATCGAGCACGGAATACCCCTGAAGATGATAGAGGTAAAGGCCGAAAGCATAGCTGTCGATACCCCGAACGACCTCGAGAAAGTCCGCACGATTATGGCTAAGGCTCCATGGGCGAAGGAGCTTTTGAAAAATGGCAATTAAAAACATCTTCTTCGATTTAGATGGTGTGTTGGTCGATCTCGACCACTCGTTCGTCGGCGCCCTTCGCACGCTGCCGGAGTATAAGGACATTACGCCCGCCGACCTGCCTCGCCTGTTCCCCGATAGTTTCGGCACGGGTTCGTTCGAGCTTCCCGAAAAATTCAAAAAGTTGAACTGGATAAACTCACCCTTCTGGAGCGACCGACCAATATATCCGGGCGCATTGGAGAGCTTGAAGCGCCTGAAGGAGAGGGGCTTCTACATGGCGATAATCTCCGCCGCCAGCGGCCGCGCCGAAGAGAAGCGTGCGTGGATTGCCGAACGCTTCGGCGATTATGTCGCCGACATAGAAATCAGCAGCCACTACGAAAGCAAGGACGGGTTCATCAAGAACATGCTCACCCGCCATAATTTGGAGAAGGAAGAAACCGTCATGCTCGACGACCGTTTCCCGAACCTGCGCTCCGCGCTCGCCGCGGGCATAGGCGCCGTGTGGCGCAAACCCGACATCGGCGCAGACGGGCTCCCCGCCGACCTCGCCGCCCTACCCGTGGTAAAATCGCTGGAAGAATTCGAGAAGTTGCTGGATAATGACTAGCTACCTCTTCGCGGCAAAGGACTTGCCGTCCTTTGGCAGAAGTATATAGTAGCGCCCCTGCGAGCTCATGCGGCCAGCCTTGTCGAAAGCCGCTTGTCCGAACCCGTAAAACAAATCGACCCTCACCGCGCCCTTTATCGCGCTCCCGATGTCCTGTGCCACCACCAGTTTGTTTATATTCTCTCCGTCGGGCCCTGTGGTGGTTAGAAACAAGGGCATGCCGAGCGGTATGAAGTCGTTATCGACCGCAATCGAGCGCATGGGCGTGAGCGCGACGCCGAGCGCGCCTACGGGCCCGTCGCCCTCCACCCGCCTGAAGAATATGAAGCGGTCGTTCTGCTGCATGAATTTACGCGCGGCCTCGGGATGGGCGTCGAGCCATTTCTTCACGTTCACCATCGAGTAGGTGCCGCCGACGTCTACGTTGTTCTCCTTCAATATGCCGCCTATGCCCTTGAAGGCGTGGCCGTTGGCGCCGCCGAAGCCTATGCGGTGGAGTTGGCCGTCGGGGGTCTTGACGCGGCCGCTGCCTTGTATGTGGAGCACGTGCACTTCGCTCGCGCTCTTGGCCCAGAAGAGCACGGGCGCCGCGCCCTCCAGCCCGCGGGTTTCGATTTCGCGGCGCGATTTGTATTTCGAGTTGTCGGAGAGGTCGTCGGGGCGGCCGTATATCGGCACGGTGTGGCGCGCGGTCTTCGTGTGCGAGCCCTCAACCTCGGCCTCGTAATAGCCGGTCACGAGCCCGTCGGCCTTACCCTCGATGTTGCTGACGAGATACGGCTCGAACCATTTCTCGAAGAAGGCCCTCGCCTGCGCGCTCGTGGCGTTCTTCGGCGCGTCACGGCATGCCTCGCCGATGAAGCTGCTGGAGATTACGAGCTGGTTCGAGGCCACGAACTCGCCCTCCGAGGCTATCTTGTCGCAGGATTTTTTGAACGAGGCGAGCGCCGCGGCCTGATCGTCGGACTTCCAGCCGGGCAGTTTGGCGAAGCTCGTCCGCTCGATGTTCATTTCTTTTTTGGAATTCTTGAAGGGTATGCGGTCGTCTATGCGGTCGTTCCTGCATGAGACAAGCGCCGCGAAAACGCAGAGAACTTTTAACAGCTTCCACATACCCTTCCGCTCTCCCCTCATTTCGGTAGTGGTATTATATCACATTTTCGGAAGCTTCGCAAGCTTTGCGAGGCGGCGTTTATGCCGCGCGTCCGCGTCGAACTTCGCGGCGAGGAACGCCTTGACGAAACGCTTGTTCTGTTCAAACGTGAAGGTGTCGGTGCCGATGGAGGCGACGTTCGCGTCCTCGTGCTCCCTCGCGCGCCTGGCCGAAAACTCGCTGTAGAGCATGGCCGCGCGGATTCCGGCGAAGCGGTTCGCGGCCATGTGCATGCCCGTGCCCGTGCGGCAGAAGAGTATCGCGAAGCCCGCTTTTTTGGATTTGATTGCGAGGGCGGCGGAAGCGGCGTAGTCGGGATAATCGACGGAGGCCTTGTCGTCATGAACGCCCAGGTCGAGGATTTTATAACCCTGTTTTTCGAGCCAAGGCTTCATAAGCTCTTTCGTCTTGAAACCGCCGTGGTCGGCACAAAGGGCGATTGTCGTCATGACTCTCCTCCTACTAAAACCTCAAACTCTTAACTGCCCGCCGTTGACGTGGATTGTCTGGCCGGTGATGTAGCCCGCTTCCTCGCTCGCCAAGAATAGTGCGGCGCTCGCGATGTCGTCGGGCTTGCCGAACCGCCCCATTGGAATAGTCGCCATCATGGCCGCCTTGACATTCTCCGGCAGCACTTCGGTCATAGGGGTTTCGATAAATCCCGGCGCGATCGCGTTCACGGTTATGTTGCGCGAGGCGACTTCGGCCGCGATTGTTTTTCCCATGGCTATGAGCCCGCCCTTGCTGGCGGCGTAGTTCGCCTGCCCCGCGTTGCCCATGGCCCCGACTATGGAAGCCATGTTGATTATGCGCCCCCAGCGGTTCTTCATCATCGCGGGCAGGCACTCGCGCGATAGCTTGAAGCACGCGGAGAGGTTGACGGCGATGACCTTGTCCCAGTCCTCGTCCTTCATGCGCATGGCGAGAGTGTCGGCGGTCAAGCCCGCGTTGTTGACGAGTATATCGACGCGTCCGGCGAGCGTCTCGCAGTCCTTTATCAGTTGAGCGGGCGCGGCCGGATCGGAGAGGTCGGCGACCGCCATGAACACGCGTTCCCTGAGCTCTTCCTTCAAGGGCAGAAGGCTCTCCTCGTTGCGGTTGTGGATTATGACTGTCGCGCCCGCGGCGTGGAACATGCGCGTAATGGCCGAGCCTATGCCGCCCGCGGCGCCGGTGATGAGTGCTGTTTTGCCTTCAAGAGAGAACATTTATATCTTCCTTTTTTTCTATCGGGAAGGCCTTGATGCCTTCCGCGGTTCGTTTTACCAGACCCGAGAGCACGCTGCCGGATCCGAATTCTATAGCCGTATCCACGCCCGCCGAAGCGAGGAATTGCACGCACTCGCGGAATCTCACCCCGTGCGTCATCTGCTTTACGAGATGTTGTTTTATGACCTCGGGATTGCTCTCCGGCAAGGCCGTAGCGTTGGATACGAACGGGGTTTTCGGCGTTAAGAGTTTTATATCCGCGAGGAGTTTTTCCACTTCGCGCGCGGCAGGCTCCATCAGCGGGCAATGCGCGGGAACCGTAACCGCGAGCTTCACCGCGCGTTTCGCGCCCGCCGCCGTGAATGCGTCCGCGGCTTTCGCGACCGCTTCTTCGGTGCCGGATACGACCACCTGCCCCGGGCAGTTGTCGTTCGCTATGTAGAGGCCATTTATGCCCTCCGCAATCTCGCGGACTTCTTCGATTGCGAGGCCGAGGCAGGCGAGCATGGCGCCCTTTGCCGCACGTTTCATGGCGAGCCCGCGCAGGCGGAGGAACTTCGCCGCCGCACCAAGCTCAAGCGAGCCCGCCGCGACAAGCGCGCTGATCTCGCCCATCGAATGCCCGAGCACGTAAGAGTCGGAGCGGGGGAGCGAAGCGTCGCCGTATGCGCGAAACGCCGCGATGGAGGCCGCGAGCAGCGCGGGCTGGGCGTTCTCCGCCTGGCTCAACAACTCCGCGTCCTCGCCGAAAATTATGTCGGAGAATTTCTCGCCGAGCGCCGCATCGACCTCGTCGAACACGCCCGTATATACAAACTCCCTGCCCATTCCGGGCTTCTGCGAACCTTGGCCTGGAAACAGAAACGCTATCATTTTTCCTTTCCCCCGACCTTGGGCGCGAGCGCTGCGAGCCTCGCCGTGTATTCCTGTACGAAGTGCTCCTTGTCCTCGCCCTCGTTGGCGTTGATTATATGAAAGAAGGAGCTTGCAGTGGTCGCTATATCTATCTTGCCCCCGCCCTCGGCGCGCGCGGCCTCGGCCATTATATTTTTGCCATAGCTGTAGAAATGAAATGTCCAGCCGTTAAGCATTTTAGAGAGCGAGCGCGTAATGGCATGGTTTTCGGGTTTCCCTTGCGCGAAGTCCTCGAATATCTTGACCGCGGGATACTGGGTCAGTTTTTTGCAGCTGTATATGGGGATGTCGTTCGCGGTATATACGAAGGCGCAAGCGCCCGAGCCATCCCAGTCCGCCACAACGAGCCGGAGATTGAATCTGTTGTCGCTCTTCTTGTAGAGCGCGTCGGCGATTATGCCGTAAGGCTCGAGCCGCACCTTCCAATCCAGCTTGCCTACTTTGCGGACGACCTCTGTCATAGATACTCCTTGCCGTTCATATAGGGTTGGATGGCCTTGGGGAGCCGGACGCGCCCCTCGACGGTCTGGTGGTTCTCGATGAACTGCGCGAGTATCCTGGGCGTCGCTATGCCCGTGTTGTTGAGCGTGAAGCAGTGGCGCATTTTGCCAGCGCCGTCGCGATAGCGCAAATCCGCGCGCCTCGCCTGCCAGTCGGTAAGAGCCGAGCACGAGTGGGTTTCGCGGTAGCGTTTTTCCGAGGGCATCCACGTCTCGATGTCGTTCATCTTGTACTTGCCCGCGCCCATGTCGCCAGTACAGCACTCGATTACCTGATACGGCAGCTCGAGGTCGCGGAGCAGTTCCTCGGCGCACTCGAGAAGCACCGCGTGCCATTTTTTGCTCTCTTCGAGGTCGGCCTTGCAGATCACGAACTGCTCGACCTTGGTGAACTGGTGCACGCGGAACAGGCCGCGCACGTCCTTGCCCGCCGAGCCCGCCTCGCGCCTGAAGCACGGCGAATAGCCCGCGTAGAGTATGGGCAGCTGCGCCTCCTCCAAAACCTCGCCGCTGTGGAGCGAAGTCAGAACGACTTCGGCTGTGCCGGAGAGATACTGATTGTCCTTGTCGAGATAATACACGTCCTCGCGCGAATACGGAAAATGCCCCGAGCCATAGAGCGCCTCTTCTTTGACTACCGAAGGCACGGTTATCATGGTGAAGCCCTTGGCCGTCAGCTTGTCCATCATGAAGGCGTGCAGGGCGATTTCGAGGCGGGAAAGAGCGCCTTTGAGAGCGACAGAGCGCGAGCCGGATACCTTTGGGGCGCGGGCGAAATCCGCCCAGCCGTTCTGCTCGCAAAGCTCCCAATGCGCCTTCGGTTCGAACTTGAATTCCGTGGGCTTGCCGACTTTGCGAACCACAACGTTTTCGGAGTCGTCCTTGCCGACCGGCACGTCCGCAGCGGGAATGTTGGGCAGCAGCCATTTGAGCTCTTCGAGCCGCGGCGCGATTTTCGCGAGCTCGGCCTCCAGTTTGGAAATCTCCTCGCTGATGATTTTGCTCTCGGATACTTTTTCCGTACGCGCCGAGCTTTCGAGCTTCGGTATCTCGGCCGAGATCGCGTTCTTGCGCGATTGGAATTCCTGCTGTTTCTGCGAAAGCTCTATGCTCTTTTTATATAGCAGGAGCATTTCGCCCAAGTCGAGCGCCACGCCCTTGTCGGCAATGGCCTTGCGGTATTCCGCCTCGCGCGCCGCCACATCCTTCATGTCTATGTATATGCCGGTCATTTCACAAGCCCTCCGAACATTCCCCCGGACATTTTTTTAGGCATGGGTTTTTCTTTCCCATCGTTCCACACGCTGGACTCGGGAGGCTTGCTCCAATTGCCGGCGCAGCCCCTGCGGGTGGATTCCATGCGTTTGCGCGATTCCTTGTCGAGCGGCTCGGGATTCCTCGACGCTCCTATGTAATGGTCCGCGTAATTCGAAGGAGAAGCCACTCTTTTAGCGGCGGCCCTTTTTGCGGCGGTTTCGGCTTCTTCTCTGCCCGGAACAAACATATTCGGCTCCTAATTATTCATGGTCTCGAAGAAATCGGCGTTGGTCTTCGTGTTCTTTATCTTGTCGAGTAGGAAGTCCATCGCGTCCGAGCTTCCCATCGAGACGAGTATGCGCCGCAACACCCACATCTTTTGCAGCACCTCGGGCGTGACCAGCAGCTCTTCCTTTCTGGTACCCGAGCGGGTCACGTCTATGGAAGGGAACGTGCGCTTGTCGGAGAGCTTGCGGTCGAGCACTATTTCGCTGTTGCCCGTGCCTTTGAACTCCTCGAATATGACTTCGTCCATCTTCGAGCCGGTGTCGACGAGCGCGGTCGCGATTATGGTCAGCGAGCCGCCGTTCTCTATGTTGCGCGCGGCGCCGAGGACTCGCTTGGGGCGCTGGAGCGCGTTCGCGTCCACGCCGCCGGTCAAGACTTTGCCGCTGCTCGGAACTACCGCGTTATACGCACGGCCAAGCCTCGTAATAGAGTCTAGCAAGATAACAACATCATGCTTGTATTCGACAAGCCGTTTGGCCTTTTCGATTACCATCTCGACCACCTGCACGTGGCGGCTGGCGGGCTCGTCGAAGGTCGAGGACACGACCTCGCCCTTTATCGAGCGCTCCATGTCGGTCACTTCCTCGGGGCGTTCGTCGATAAGCAGCACTATGAGATAGACCTCGGGGTGGTTGTTCGTAATCGCGTGCGCGATGTTCTGGAGCATGACGGTTTTACCGGTCTTCGGCTGCGCGACTATAAGCGCGCGCTGGCCTTTGCCCTGCGGCGCCACCATGTCGATTATGCGCGTGGTATAGTCCGGGTGCTTGGCCGTGCCCTGCATTAGGTCGAGGTTTAGCTTGCTGTCCGGATATAAGGGGGTCAAGTCGTCGAACTGGATTCGGTGCTTGCTCTTGGCGGGGTCTTCGTTGTTGATAATCTTCACATTGTCGAGCGCGAAGTATTTCTCGCCGCTCTTGGGCGCGCGCAGGTCGCCCTCGACCGTGTCGCCCATCTTGAGGGAATTCTTTTTGACTATCGCCGGGCTCACGTATATGTCGTCCGGCCCGTTGAGATAGTTCTGATCCTTCGAGCGCAGGAACCCGTAGCCGTCGGACATCAACTCCAGCACGCCCACGCCAGTCAAGGTCTCCTTCTGCGCGATTTTCTTGAGGATATTGAAGCGGAGCGTCGCGGTGTCGTAGGAGGCGGGGTTCTCGAGCCCTTCCTTCTCGGCGAGCTCCAAGAGATAGGCGGGCGACTTGCCGCGCAGTTCTTCAGTATGCATAATATGATAGCCTTTCGTTTGAGTTGGGATATTGTGAAATTAAACGGAGTTGTATTTCTTCGGCGACTATTATAACCGGAGCTTTTTTTCATGTCAAATCAAAAAGTAAACATTCCTGCCTTCGCGCAAATGTCCCGAGATTCATATTGACAAAATCCCCCTCCCCTCGTATAGAATCCGATTATATCATGAAAACCAAACTGGCTCGTCTTCTCGCTCTTTTGGCGCTCGCCGCATGCGGCGGCGGGAGAGGCGGCGGCGGGGGAAACGGCGGCGGGGGTGGCTTCGACGTCTTGACCCCCGACAACTTCGGCAAAAGGGTTGGACAAGGCTCGGTAAAGATTCTCGACAACAAATTCGTTATGCTCGGCACTTCCAAAGGCGACCGCGAATTCGATTTGGGTGCGAGATTCAGAGCATATCCGAACTACTATGTAAGCGAAAAGAGGATCGGCGAAAACTCCAAAGAAAAACTGGTGCTGGGCGGCAGGAAAGGCGGCTACGAGTATATAGACTTCGGCTATTGGGCGAACATAGACACCCGTGTGGAGGGCGTAAAGGTCATGTCGGACGGAACTATAAATAGTTTCGCCTACGGAAATGCCAGCAGATATGTCGACACTCCGACCAATCTTGCTCTCGCCATGTTCAGGGGGACGGCACTCGGCGGAGTGGAAATCCGCGGGGGCTCCGGCACATCGAATTTCAAGGAGCTTGTTGGAAGCGCGACGATCCGTTTCAACGAAACGGGCGATTTTGCAGGCGCGGTCATAGACTTCCCGAATATGTATATCCTTACGATGGACGGCACGAGTATCGCCGTCACTGACCAGACCTCGAAAACCAACGCGGCTTTCAGCTTGGATCAAGCGAAAGACTGGAAGCCGGGCGACAATACCTTCGATTATGGATTTTTCGGCCCGACTGCTAACACCGCGACCGAGATGGTCGGCACCTTCCTCTACAACGCGACCCATACGGACAGCAGGGAGATAAAAATCTCCGGCTCCTTCGGCGCGAAGAAGCGCTAGCGCTCCAGATAAGCCTCGCGTATACCCATCATCTTCTTCTGCAAATCCGTCATGCCCGGCGCGGGGACATAATCTTTCATGCCCGAGAGGTCTATATTATAGAACTCGGCGCCGTTTTTCGTGTATAGCCTAATAAGCCCTATAACCTTCTCCGGGCTCGCGCCGCTAGCCGCCAGATAAGACCAATACAAATCGCCGAGGTCTATGCCGGCCGCCGCTCCCGGGCCCGGGAGCTTTTTCGAAGTCTCGTGCGGGGCGCTATCCGTGCCGAGTATTATCTTGTCGATTCCGGACAGCCAAGTGTCCAGAAGTATCCGCCTGTTCTTCTCCGAAGGTATCAAGGGCTTGCAATAGAACCCCGGGAAATGCCTTTGCAGATACAGAGCCGCGTCGTCCTCTTGGCGCGGCTTGACGCTCTCCAGCATCTCGAGCGAAAGCCCTATGTGTTGCGGCGTGATGGTGCAATACATATTCGGGTGCGCGAACACATATTTCAGAGTCTCCTCCGTAGAAACGTGCTCTATCGTGCGGCGCATATCCCCCGCATGCTTCTCGAGTTGCGGGAGAATATTCTCGACCGCCGAGCGCTCCTTGTCCTCCACGCTGGCATTGGGATCTTCCAGGTGGTAGGCCAGAGTCATGTTCGACTTGCTCAGCACATCTATAAGCTCCCCGGCCTGCTCGGTCGATGGAGCGTATCCCGAGTTGGTGCTCTGCCCCGGAGGGAACAGTTTGAAGCCGATTATGGGCAGGTCGTTTATATTCTGCAGGAAGGTTTGGAGCTGCTCGGGCTTCATGTTTTTGCCGAGCACCGGCATGAGAAACACGTTGCACCTGGACTCCGTTTTTAAGACCTCCGTGAGAAACGTCTTGATTTTTATGCGGGCTGCGCCTATGTCCGAGATATCTAACTCTTCCTTCCAATTCATCATGTTGATTACGAGAGAATAGTTGACCGCTTCTTCTACAGCGCCCTTAAATTCCAACATGCCAGGCTCGCGAAAGTGGCCGTGAAAATTCCCTACTTTGCCTAAACTCAAGACATTCATTTTGAACTCCTATAGTTTTCAAGTATTTTGGCGGGGAAGACGGGGCCGTCCTTGCATACGTGGAAAGGAACCCCGTGGCCGTTGTTGGTGCCCGGGATCGCGCACGAGCAGCACGAGCCCACCGCGCAGGCCATCCTCTCTTCAAGCGAAACATATGCGGGGATTTGCGCGCGCTCTAAAATTTCCGCGACCGCCAGCATCATCTTTTTGGGGCCGCATACAAAGGCGGCGTCGAAATTTTCCTTTGGGTTTTTCGCGAGGTAGTCCTTTAGACTCTCCGCCGCATTTCCGTGAAAAACAGGGGATTTAATCAAGGGATCAAAAGAATCTTGCTTACCTATATCCATAATGGAGTAGAATACATTTTCGCTGGACAGATCGAACCATTCCAACTGGCTGTACCATATTTTCGCCTCGTCGATAGTGTTCGTGCCAACTATGCACACGGGTCGACAAGTATTAGGCTCGTTAGCTATACCCATAAGCGGAGCTATACCTATGCCGCCGCCTACAAGAAGCCATTTGTGGCCGTTGTCCTTCAAAGGAAAGCCGTTGCCAAACGGGCCGGAAAGATTGACGGTGTCATTACTACTTACGTGATCCAATAAATCCCTTGTTCCTTTGCCTACCTCGCGAACGTAGAATGTATATTCCCCGCCCGCCTCGCCAAGGTTCGAGCCGGTTTTCTTATAAGTCGCTATAGAGAGGGGGCGGCGCAGCGTGTGCCCCGGAACGGACACCATGGCGAACTGCCCGGGATCGGCGCGCATGTCCTCCGGCACGAGAACTCTGAAACTGAATAAGCCCTGACCCTTCAAATCTTCAAAGGCCGAGACTTCCGCGGTTATATCTTTAATATGTTGAACCTGTTTCATAGCTTACCTCCCCGTTCCAATGCGTCCGACACACTCGCTTATAGCCCCGTGGTCTTTCACATAATGCGCCAGTCCGTATATAACCTCGGGTATGGCATAGGGGTTCGGGAAGGTCGCCGTGCCCACCGCTACCGCCGACGCGCCGGCGCCCATGAAGCAAAGCGCGTCTTGCCAAGTGCTGATTCCGCCCATGCCTACTATCGGTATGCCGGAGATGGAGACTCTTTTATAGACTCTATCTACCATCGCAAGCGCCGCAGGCATAATGGCCGGGCCGGAAAGCCCGCCGTTCTTGTTGGCCACGCTGTATACGACTTCTCCTTTAGAGTTGACTTCGAGAGGCAGCGCCGGGTAGGTGTTGACAAGCGAGATTGCATTAGCGCCGGCTGTCCGTACGGCCTCGGCCACGTCACCTATTAGAGCGCCGGCGTCCGGGGTGAGCTTCGGCATAACGGGCTTGTCGGTATTTCTTGCTACCGCCGCCGTCACATCATGCGCCACATCGGGATTTACGCCGAAGGCCATGCCGTTGCCTTTGACGTTGGGGCACGAGATGTTGACCTCTATCATGTCAACACCGTCTATGTTCAGCTTTTCCGCAGCCTCGGCATATTCATCCATGGAAGAGCCGAAGATGCTGACTACGATTTTTGTGCCCTTCATACCCAACATGCTATACAGCACAGGAAGCTCCTCGACGATGAAATGGTCTATGCCGAGATTCTCCAGACCTATGGAGTTCACCATTCCCGACGGAGTTTCGCATATGCGCGGCACGGCGTTGCCCTCGCGGGGCTTAAGCGACATGCTTTTCGTCACATACGCGCCGAGGAAATCAAGCGGCTCGTATTGCTTATAATCCAACCCGAAGGTTCCGCTGGCGTTCATCACGGGATTCTTGAGCTTCACTCCCGCGATTTCCACGGCGAGGTTTTCTTGTTGTTCCAAAGAGAGGCCCTTGAGAGATTGTATAAGGTTCATTTGCGTTTCCTTTTCACCCCTCGGACGGAATATACCACTAGTTTGAGGTTTTACAACATAAATTTTAACTCGTAATTTGCTAAGGCAAGCGCTCCCCGCGCCCTCGGAAAAATCACTCGCCTTGATTGGCAACCTTCTGCTTCGTCCCGACCACCAATCTCGGCGATGTGATTTGACGAGGGTGAGGGAGCAGCGACGCGGCGCGGCGGCGCATTTTTTGTTCTTGATTTTGAAAAACATATCCTATATACTGCCCGAGTTATTCATAAATATAAAAGGAGTCCAAACAATGGCAAAAGAAAATTTTATCCGCAATAAGACCCATGTCAACATCGGCACCATCGGCCACGTCGACCACGGCAAGACCACTCTGACCGCCGCGATTACGAAGTTCTTCGGCGAGTTCAAGGCCTACGACCAGATCGACAACGCGCCCGAGGAAAAGGCGCGCGGCATTACCATCAATACCTCGCATGTCGAGTACGAGACCGACAAGCGCCACTACGCGCACGTCGACTGCCCAGGACACGCCGACTACGTGAAGAACATGATCACCGGCGCGGCGCAGATGGACGGCGCCATACTCGTGGTCTCCGCCGCCGACGGCCCCATGCCTCAGACGCGCGAGCACATTCTCCTTGCCCGTCAGGTCGGCGTCCCCGCCATAGCCGTGTTCCTCAACAAGGTTGACATGGTCGACGACCCCGAAATGATAGAGCTGGTGGAAATGGAAATCCGCGACCTCCTCAAGAAGTACAGCTTCCCTGGAGACAAGACTCCCATAATCCGCGGCTCCGCGCTCTGCGCCCTCAACGGCGAAAAGCCCGAAATCGGCGAGAACGCCATAAAGGCTCTGATGACAGCGGTCGACGACTTCATACCGACGCCCGACCGCCCGCTCGACAAGCCTTTCTTGATGCCTATCGAGGACGTGTTCTCCATCTCCGGTCGTGGCACCGTCGTGACTGGCCGTATCGAGACCGGCGTGGTGAAGGTCGGCGACGAAATCGAAATCGTCGGCATTCGCCCCACGCAGAAGACCGTGGTCACCGGCGTCGAGATGTTTAGGAAGCTCCTCGACCAAGGACAGGCCGGCGACAACGTTGGAATACTGCTCCGCGGCACGAAGAAGGAGGAGGTCGAACGCGGCCAAGTTCTCGCGAAGCCCGGCTCCGTGACTCCGCACAAGAAGTTCGAGTGCGAATGCTATATCCTCACCAAGGACGAAGGCGGCCGCCACACGGCGTTCCTTTCGAACTACCGCCCGCAGTTCTACTTCCGCACGACCGACGTGACCGGCTCCATCGAACTGCCCGCGGACGTGAAGATGGTGATGCCAGGCGACAGCGTGAAGATGACCGTCGAACTAATCACCCCGATCGCCATGAGCCAAGGCCTCCGTTTCGCTATACGCGAGGGCGGCCGCACTGTCGGCGCCGGAGTAGTCGCGAAGATAATCGAGTAATCGCACAATCGCGGCAACAAAAAAAGAGAGGGCGTAAGCCCTCTTTTTTTTCATCACCCCAGCGAAGGCTGGCATGACACAAAATGTGCCGCAATTCATAACTCCGAAAGAAAGCGGTTGACTTTTCTCAAACATTTGTCTAGTATATCGAGATGGAACGACACCCTGAAGCGATAGAGACGGTCATTTTCCACTTTGTGGGAAAGTGCGTGCTCCCGAGAACGAGACTTCCTCCGGTTGTCTGCGACTGCCTCTCGTGCAGGCATTCCCCTTCTTGCCTGAACATGCAGATACCCGCCGATAAAGCGAGCCATGAAAATTGCGAAGAGGCGCGCGAATGGGATAGAAAGAACGGCCTGAATCCCGACATGCGTATTTTTTATCCCAAGAAAAAGAATGCCCTCAATATCGTCGTATTCAAGAACAGCAAGCAGGCTTAGGCCACAACCTCCCTTATGACGGAATCCAGAACCGGGCGGAGTTTGGCGGGAACGCGCGCACCGTGCTTGCCGACCGATAGCAGCTCTTCCGCCGCCGCGCGATCAACGGCGCTCCAGAAATCGATACCGCTGTTCTCTTTGAAGGTGGCAAAATCTATCCCCGCGTTCATGCGAAGGCCGGAGATTATCATCTCCCTCGCGCGCGATTTGTTGGAGAGCGCCCTCCTCGCCCCGTTTTTAATCTCGTGCCACTTGCCGTCGATCTTGAGTCTTCCCGCCGCCGAGGGCCCGAGCCCGATATATTCTCCGCCGCGCCAGTAGTTGAGGTTGTGCCGCCCCTCGAACCCCGCGCGCGCGAAATTGCTCACCTCGTATTGCCGCAGCACCTTCGGCGCAAGGGAAAACATTTTCGCCGCCGCACCCTCCTCTATCGGAACGAGCTTGCCGATAGGCGTGCCCCTCTCGTGCGTGAGCTGGTAGAGCGAATAGTGCGGCAAATCGAGCGCGACTATTTTCTCGAGCGAGCGCGCCCAATCGGAAACGCTCTGCCCCGGCAGACCGTAAATGAAATCCGCGTTCACGTTCCCGAAAACCGAGCGCGCGGCGTCGAGCGTCTCGAGCGCCTGGCGCGCCGTATGCGCCCGACCGAGGAATTGAAGCTCGTTGTCGTCGAGCGACTGCACACCCACAGACAAACGATTCACTCCGGCCGCGCGAAGGGCTTTCATCTTCGCCTTGTCTATCGTCGCCGGATTCGCCTCTAACGTAACCTCGTCCGACGGCCGCAGCCGCGTAAGCAATTTCGCGACAGACTCGACGGACATGAGGCTGGGCGTCCCGCCGCCGAAATAAACGCTGCTGACTTCGCGCCTGGGATAAGCCGACAACTCCTTCAGATACGACTCGGTCAAGTCCTCGGGCGTAGCCGCGCGCGACGCGAACGCGCAATAGCGGCACTTGCTAAGGCAGAAGGGATAGTGGATATAGACGGCGATTCTATCCTGCATTTTTCAGAAATTCCGCCAGTGCGCGGAATCCCCTCGCCCTGTGGGAGATTTTGTCCTTGACCGCCCGCCCCAGCTCTGCGAAAGTTTTTTCCATGCCCTCCGGCACGAACACGTTGTCGAAGGCGAAGCCGTCGTTCCCGCGCGGAGGATAAACGAAACGGCCCTCGACCAGCCCCTTGAAAAATTTCGTAGGCAAGTTCGGCCTCGCCAACGCAATAACATTTACAAAATACGCCGCCGGATCTTTATCGCCGAGCCGCCGGGCCAGTTCGGTCTGCGCCGCAGCATACCCGCCGCACTCGTCGCCGAATTCGTGCGAACGCACGCCGGGAAATCCGCCGAGCGCCGCAAGGCAGAAGCCGGAGTCATCGCTTATGGCCATCTCGCCCAGGCGGGAGGAGACATACTCCGCCTTCAGCCGCGCGTTGCCCTCGAACGTTTCTTCGGTTTCGGGGATCTCGACATCTCCGAGAATCTCGCGGTAGGGAATTATTTCATAGCCAGGCAACAGCGCGCGCGCCTCGGCGATCTTGCTTTCGTTCGCCGAAGCCATCACCAGTTTTCTACCCATTATAGAAATTTCCGAATTTGGTGAACTCGCCGATGAACGAGAGTTCGGCGAGGCCGGTGGGGCCGCGGCGCTGCTTGGCGATGATGAGCTCGGCCTTGTTGCGAACCTTGTCCATCTCGGTCTTCCACTTGATCCACGCGTCGCTGTTGACATCTTTCGGGTCTTGACGTTCCAGATAATACGCCTCGCGATAAACGAACATCACTATGTCGGCGTCCTGCTCGATGGAGCCGGATTCGCGAAGGTCGGCCAAGAGCGGGCGCTTGTCGTCGCGGCTCTCGACGCCGCGCGACAACTGCGAGAGCGCGATGACCGGCACGTCCAACTCCTTGGCGAGAATCTTGAGGCCGCGCGTGATTTCGGAAACTTCCTGCACGCGGTTGCCGTCCCTGCGGGGCCCGAGCGCAGCCTCGATAAGCTGCACATAGTCCACGACTATGAGCGAGAGCCCGCCGTTCTGCTGCTTCAGGCGCCTGGCGCGCGCGCGTATCGAGGACACGCTGATGCCGGGCGTGTCATCTATGAATAGGGGAAGCGAGGTAAGCTGCCGCGAGTACTCGCTGATTTTCTGGAAGTCGCTCTCGGTGATGGTGCCCTTCATCATGTTGTGGCTTGAGACCTCTGCGGTGAAGGAAAGCACGCGCGAGGTCAGCTGATCGGACGACATCTCGAGCGAGAAGAAGGCTACCGGACCCTTGAGTTTGTCCGGGTGCCGGCCGTTCATAACTTCGTTCGCGACATTGAAGGCGATGTTGAGGCCGAGCGCGGTCTTTCCCATGCCGGGCCTGCCCGCGATGACTATGAGATCGGAAGGCTGGAGGCCGCCGAGTTTCTTGTCGAGCGCGTCGAAGCCGGTCGAAACTCCGGTCAAATGCCCGTCGTTCTTGTACGCCTTTTCGATTATGCCAAGGCTGTCGCGGAGGGCGGCGTCGAAGCCGAGCATGCGGCTGTCCGCGCCGCGCGCGGAGAGGTCGTAGAGCCTCTGCTCCGCCTCGTCTATCTGCGAGCCGCTGTCCTTCTGGTCGCCGAACGCGTTGTTGACGATCTCGGTGCCGAGGTCGATAAGCGAGCGCTTCTGCGCCAAGTCGAACACGAGCTTGCCGTAGTCCTCGGCGTTCACAACCGACACGGCCGAGCTCGCGAGCGTAGCGAGATAATCCGCCTGCTCCTTCTCGAATCCGCCCTGAAGCTCGAGATAATTCTTGAGGGTTATGATGTCGGCCAGATGGCCTTTTTCGATCAGCGCGGTGGCCGCGGCGTAGATTCTGCCGTGCAGCGCCTCGCTGAAATGCGCGGGGCGCAGGAAGTCCGACACGCGCTCGAAAGCCTTGTTGTTGGTGATTATTGCGGAGAGAACCGCCTGCTCGGCCTCGACTGACGCGGGCGGACGCCTAAGGAAATCTCCGTTTTTGACTGCTTCTGCCATGGCGGGAGTCTAGGGCAGCGAAAGGCAAATTGCAATAGAAAAACTACCTCTTATACGTAATCCGATACCCGAAGGCTTCCATGCACCCGCGGTAGCTGTGCAGCTGGCCCGACTCGCCCGAGGGGATCGAGAAGGCTATGCGCTGCCCCACCTCGCGGTGCCCGCGGCTCTCAAACGTGGCCCAAAGGCTGTCCCATTGCGGCACGGTCGCGGGCTCCATGGGCGAGAGCATGTTCGCGAATCTGGAGCGCTGGCCGCTGCCGGTCGAGCCCAGACAGTTCTTGTGGTCTTGCACGAACTTGCTCATGGTCGCGTGGTCGTGCTCCCAATGATAAACAGTCGCGTCGTCGAGACTGCCGTTGTTCTGCGCGTCCATACAAGCTGATAGCAAAAGAAGCAGGGCGAATTTCCTCATGCCAAGATTATAGCATACTAAATTCCAGGAATCAACGACCACATAGTATTTTTAATATCATTAGTTCCCGTTGCGAGCATTACAAGCCGCTCGAAGCCGAGAGCTATGCCCGCGCAGTCGGGCAGATGGGCAACGGCCTCGAGGAATTCCTCGTCCACGGGTTCGGCCTCGCCGTAGAGGCGCTTTTTTTCTTTCATGTCCGCCTCAAACCGCGCGCGCTGGACTTTCGCGTCGGTCAGTTCCGAGAAGGCGTTGGCCAGCTCCAGACCGCACACGTATAGCTCGAACCGCTCGGCCACGCGAGGGTCGCTCTTCGAAGGCCTAGAGAGCGCCGCCTCCGCGACGGGATACTCGTATAATATCGTGGGCGCACCGATACCCAAACGAGGCTCGATGTCCAACATGATTTTATAGAACTTGTCGCCGGAGAGATTTTCCTTAAACATATCGACGCCCGCATAGCGTTTTATCGCTTCGGCGACAGTCATGCGCTCGGTGGACACGGCCTTGCACGTCTTGCCCTGCCAAGCGAACTCGGCGCTCCCCGCCGCCTCAAGCGCGCGCGCCAGAATCTCGTCGCAATCGGCCATCAGCTTCCTGTAATCCTCGCCGCTTCGATACCACTCGAGCATTGTGAATTCGGGATAATGCGTAGGCGAGACAACCTCGTTGCGGAACGCGTGCGCGAACTGGTAGAGGCGGGGCACGCCGAACGCGAGCAGTTTCTTCATGGCGAACTCGGGCGAAGTCGCCAAGCCCAGCTCCGTAGAGGGTTTGAATAAAGTCTTGAAAGTGGATAAATGGGTTTCCATTCCGGCCGAGCGTTGGAGTATGGGCGTATCGACCTCGATAAATTCCTCGGACGAGAAAAAATCCTTAAACGCGCGGAGCATATTCGCCCGCGCGACCAGCGTCGGAACCTTTATGCTGAAAGCCTCTTTTTTCTCTTGAAAATCCATATCTTTTGCCTTATCATCCCTTTCCTAACCGGCGCCGCCTCGGGCATGCGAGCGAAACAACGCCTTGTTTATCCATGCCAGCCTTGGGGAACTCCCCGAGCAAACAAAGTCTGTATTCTATTATGAAAACCAAAAAAAATCAAGTTTATAACGAGTTCTCGAACAACCTTCCCGAGCCTACCGAAAAGTTCTCCGACCTCCTGAAGGAGCAGCCCGCGCAAAGGATCGAGGGCTACGTGACCAAAGGAACCGTCACCGACATCAAACGCGGCTACGTGGTCGTATCCGTGGGATTGAAATCCGAAGCATCCATAGAACTATCCGAGTTCAAGAACGAGGAACCCAAGGTCGGCGACATAGTCGACGTCTACGTCGAGCACTACGAAAACGCCGACGGCAGCATGGTGGCGAGCCGTGAGCGCGCCAAGCGCGAGGAAGTCTGGAAAGACATAGAAGGGCAAATCGCCTCGGGCAAGCCCATAATGGGCGAGATAGTCGACCGCGTCAGGGGCGGCTACACGGTATCCTTGTTGGGCGGCGTCCAGGCCTTCATGCCTAGCTCGCAGCTCGACGCCGGGCCCGTGCGCGACTTCAACTCAATCATGAACACGCCCATGGAGTTCAAGATAATCAAGATAGACCGCGTCCGCTCCAACCTCATAGTGTCGCACCGCGCGGTATTGGAAGGCGACCGCGAGAGCCGCAAGAACGAGGTGCTCTCGAAGCTCCGCGTCGGCGACGTCATGGACGGCATAGTCAAGAACATTACCGACTACGGCGTGTTCATCGACCTCGGCGGCATAGACGGCCTACTGCACATCACCGACATATCCTGGAAGCGCGTGGGTAACCCCGCCGACGTCTATAAAGTCGGGCAGAGCGTCAAAGTCAAGATTATCAACTTCGACTACGAGACCAGCCGCGTTTCCTTGGGCGTGAAGCAGCTCGAGGGCGATCCCTGGAGCAATTTGGAGCGCTTCAAGATAGGCGACAGGCACACGGGCCGCGTGACGAGCCTCACCGACTACGGCGCATTCATAGACCTCGACTCGGGCATAGAGGGCCTCGCGCACGTAAGCGAGCTCAGCTGGACAAAGAAGAGCGTCTCGCCCGCCAAAATGCTCTCCATCGGGCAGGAAGTCCAGGTGCAGATCCTCGACATAGACACCGAGAAGCGCCGCATATCTTTGGGCCTCAAGCAGTGCCAGGCCAACCCCTGGCTCGACTACGCGAACAAGCACAAGGTCGGCGAGATTGTGGAAGGCGAAATACGCAACATCACCGAGTTCGGCATATTCGTAGGCTTGACCCCGGACATGGACGGCATGATACACCTTAGCGACCTCGACTGGGCGAAGTCCGGCGAGGAAGCGGTCAAAGCCTACACCCGCGGACAGATGGTCAAAGTGAAGATACTGGAAATCGACGTGGATAAAGAGCGCATATCGCTAGGCGTGAAGCAACTCACCAACGACACAGTGGCCGAAAGCCTCGGCAGCTTCAAGAAGGGCGACGTCATAACCGCGACGGTTTCCGAAGTGCAGTCCGACGGCATAACCGTCGACGCGGGCGGCGTGAAGGGTTTCATAAAGTCCTCCGACCTCTCGCGCTCGAAGACCGAGCAGAAGCCCGAGCGTTTCGCGGTCGGCGAGAAGGTCGATGCCAAGATTACCGGCATCGACTCCGCCGCGCGCACGCTCATGCTCTCCATCAAGGCGCACGAGCTCGACGAAGAGAAGAAGATAGTTAAGGAGTACGGCTCGGCCGACACCGGCGCTGTCCTCGGCGACATCCTCGGCGGCGTCATGGAGAAGAAGGCAAAACCTAAGAAGTAGCGGCTATATGGCCTCGACCTCGGCGGCGATCAGGATAACTCCGCCGGGCTTCTTTTTTATGTCGTACTCGAAGCGGAAGGACTTCCTCGCCTCTTTTATTTCGTCCTCGACCTTCTCGCCCTTCAGGAGCGCGTACTTGGTCGATCCGTCCGCGACGCCTCGTGTGAGCGAGAAGAACCTCTCGAGCGGCGCGAACGCCCGCCCCGTAATTATCGGCATTTTTCTCCGCAGATTCTCCACGCGGTCGTTTATAATCTCCACGTCGAGGCTGTAGAGCCGCTTCACCTCCTCAAGGAACACGCACTTGCGCCCGTCGCTTTCGACCAGAGCCCTGACCGGCGCGCCCGCGATGGCGAGCGCCATTCCCGGAAAGCCCGCGCCCGAGCCCACGTCCATGGCGTCCTCGTCGATATAGGGCAGAAGGGCGAGGCTGTCCCCGAAGTGCCGCTCGTCCCCGCCGCCCGGCTTCGCCAGGTTTATGGCCTTGTTCCAGCGGGAGAGGAGCTCAACATACGGCTTGAATAAGTCTTCCATGTTTGATATAATAAATCCGAATGCGAAGATTATCCATAGTTTTTTATTCCCTCGCGGCAATCGCGCTTGTCGCCGTGGGCGCACGCGAGCTCGGCTTCAAGCCCGAACTGCCCTTAACCAAAGTGGCCGGAGACAGCAACAAATACGGCTATTACCTCGCCAGCTGGCGCGCGGGCGCGATGAGCGATTTCCCCGTGTTCGTGGAGCTGTATCCCAAGGCCGTCGAGGACGGCACGGGTGACTTCGCCGAGCGGCTCTTCATAGTCCGCATGCTCTCTGGCGACGAGACGGGTGCGAAGGAGGCGGCGACGGCGCTCCTCAAAACCCGCCCCTCGAACGTCATGGCCGCGACTTATATGTCTTATCTTTCTTTCAAGACGGGCGACTATAAGGACGCGGACAAGAGGCTTAGGAATTTAGGCACCGCGGGCAACAACTTCATGGTGAGGCTGCTACGCGCGTGGACGCTCGCGGCGCTCGACGACTACAACGGCGCGATGGACATCCTAGAGGGCGAGTCCGAAAAGCGCGCGTTCGAGAAAATCGCGCTCGTGCACCTGGGCCTTTTGGCCGCCGAGGTGGACAATGTCAAATACGCGAACCAGTCGTTTACCGAGGCGGCCGCGTTGCCGCTCGACATATTCGACCTAGAGAACATCGCGGGCTATTACGCGGCGCAAAACCGCCCCGAGAAGGCGAAGTTGTCCGTGCTCGAGGCGCTGAAGAAATCCCCGTCCTCAATATCCATCGCGGCGCTTTTGAAAAGAATCGAGCGAGGCTGGACGCCGCCTGCGATAGACACGCCGCGGAAGGGCTACGCCAAGGCGCTCTTCGACATCAGCTCGCTCGCGTTCGCAGTCAACAATAACCAGCCGGGCGAGGCTTACATGTTCTACCTAGACATGGCTTTGGGGCTCGAGCCCGACATGCAGGTCGCACGCCTGATGAAGGCCGAGGCCTATCGCAAGGCGGGGCGGTCGGAGATATACAAGGCCATGACCGACCGGATCTCCGACTCACATCACCTAAAGCCGATAACCAGGATCAACTGGGCGCAGGAGCTTCTCGCCAAAGGCGACGACTCCGGCCTCGGCATACTGAAGGACATGATAAAAGACAATCCGAGCGTCATGCAGCCCTATGTCATGATTGGAGATTTTTATAGAAAGCGGGGCAACCACCCTCGGGCGATAGATTGGTATTCGCGCGGCATAAAGGAGAACCCGACCTCGCCGCTTGCGCCCGAGGCCAAGCTCGCGCGCGCCATGGCCTACGAGATGTCCGGCAAGGAGGATCTCGCCCTTCTCGATTTAGAGGAGGCGTCGAAGGGCTCGCAACTGCCCGAGCTGATGAACTACTACGGATATATGCTAATCAACCGCGGCATGGACATAGACAAGGGCATGAGACTGATACAGATGGCGCTTTCGTCCGAGCCTTCCAATCCCTACTATCTCGACAGCTACGGCTGGGCGCACTACAAGAAGGGCGACTATGCCGAGGCCGTGCGGCTTTTGGAATACGCCTACGCGCTCTCGCAGGGCAACGCGATAATCCTAAGCCATTTGGGGGACGCGTACTTCGCGGCGGACAGAAAAGCCGAGGCCAGGTTCGCATGGGGCAAGGCGCTCACAAATCTCGAAGGCGGAAAGTGGAGCGAGAAAATCACGAAGGCCGAGTTGCTCGAGAAACTCAAACCGCCCTCTTAAGACGTCGGACATACTTCTCTATAATGAAGTCACAGACGTCGTTCTTATCGATGCGCTTGATATAGTCTTCCGTATATTTGATATGGGATTTGCCGTGCGTCGCGTCGCCCTTTTTCGCCTTGAAATAATTTATAAGGCCGAAACAGATTATGTTGCGGACTCTGTTGCGATAGAGCTTTGAAGGTATGAAACCGCAGACGGCATTGGCGATAATCTTTCTTATGAACGCAAGCAGTTTCCTCATGCCGAAGCTACTTCCTCTTACCCGCTTCGAGGACCGGCAGGCCGGCCTCGGTCGGAATGTATATCACCGAATTGTTCTTGTTCGAGGCGTCGTTCAGGTTGTTGATGTAGAGATAGCGCAGATAAGCCTCGTTGTTCTTGAGGCTGTCGCCGATTATGCGGTTGGCCTCGGCCACGCCGCGCGCGCGTATTATCTCGCCTTCGGCAAGGCTCTGCGCGGCCTCTTTCCTAGCATCCGCTTCGACTATCGCGATCTTCCTCGAGCTTTCCGCTTCGACCAGCTTCGCCTGCCCGGCGAGCTTGCTGGAATATACGTTATACTGCGGGCACCCGGCAAGAAGCACGGCGAAGAACAGGCCGATGTAGAGCAGATACTTGGGTCTGGCGAGCAGGAAGTTGAGGTCTATGTTTTTCTCGAAATTTTTTTCAGCCATTTTGTTTACTCCTTTAGTTCGATTGTTATTCGGGTTCGCCGGCTTCGGCCTGCGCGTTGTCGAGCAAGGCTTCGGAGAGAGCGCTGCTTTTCGCCATTATCTTGCCTGCGATTTCCTCGGCCACCTTGGGGTTTTCGCGAAGCCAAATGCGCGCGGCGTCCTTGCCCTGCCCTATGCGGGTCGAGTTGTAGGAAAACCACGAGCCGGATTTTTCGACTATGCCCGCGGCCGCGCCCAGCTCGAGGATTTCGCCCTCGCGCGATATGCCCTGATTATACATGATGTCGAACTCCACGCTCTTGAACGGAGGCGCGACCTTGTTCTTTACCACCTTCACGCGCGTTTCGTTGCCGACCACATTGTCCTTGTCCTTGATGGCACCTATGCGGCGGATGTCGAGGCGCACGGACGAGTAGAACTTGAGCGCGTTGCCGCCGGTCGTGGTCTCGGGATTGCCGAACATCACGCCTATCTTCATGCGAATCTGATTGATGAAAATCACGAGCGCGCCGGCCTGCGATACGCTCGCGGTCAGCTTACGGAGAGCCTGCGACATCAGGCGCGCCTGCAGGCCCATGTGAGAATCTCCCATGTCGCCCTCTAGTTCGGCTTTCGGCGTGAGCGCCGCGACCGAGTCGATTACCAGCACGTCGACCGCGCCCGAGCGCACGAGAGTATCGGCGATTTCCAAGGCCTGCTCGCCGCAGTCGGGCTGCGAGATTACGAGGTTGTCTATGTCCACGCCTATCTTCTTCGCATACGAGGGGTCGAGCGCGTGCTCGGCGTCGACGAACGCGCAGGTGCCGCCCGTCTTCTGCGACTCGGCGATCACGTGGAGCGCGAGCGTCGTCTTGCCCGAACTCTCGGGGCCGTAGATTTCGATTATGCGTCCGCGCGGCAGTCCGCCTATGCCGAGAGCTATGTCAAGACCGAGCGAGCCTGTCGATATGGCCGGAATGTTGAGCGTTTCGCGCTCGCCCAATTTCATTATCGAACCTTTGCCGAACGATTTTTCTATCTGCGCGAGCGCCGCGTCTAGCGCCTTGCTGCGGCTGTCTTCTTTAGTTGCTGCCATTGCCTCTCTCCTTTTTTCGTTTTTCTTTTATAATTTTTTTCACGAACGCCGCATTGTCGCGGATATCCGAGGGCTTGGCCAAGCACCCGGATGTTATGCTGTTGTCGTTGTAATTCCCTACGCGTTTGTTACCCGTGAACATGTTGTTCTCCTTTTTCATTTGACTGTCGTATTCACCCTACGAGAAAGGAGGGGTAGCGTGCCTTTCATTTTCTTCACCACGGCGGCAACTATCTCTTTGTCGGTCTTCTTCACCCGCTTCGGCACGGGAATATTCGGGTCAAAGGGTCTCTCGTACGAAGTAGGCAGATCCATAAGGTTTATATTTCTCTTATACATAGCCGTTCTCCCCTGTGCCGCTTTTGAGCGCGGCTAAAACCTCTCTGACGTGCTTCTTCGCATACTCGTCGAGCGAGTCTGTGGACGGCGGCAGTTCGCCCGCCCTTATCCCGAACGGCCCGCCGGTCGTTTCATGGTCATGCGAAAACGCGGAATCCGTCAGGCTCTCGAGAGCTCTTGCCCCGGCGTCGGTAAGCTCGTTGAAATGCTTGTTTGCCATATCGTTTTTCCTTTCTTCGCGCCTATAAGCAAAAGGATTGTATTCCCGTTGCTATTCGGTTGCAACTGTTTAATAATTCCTAACGAGCATGACGAGCTTGCCTTGTACCTTGACTCTGGAAGCCGCAAATATACGGGTTTCATAACGGGGGTTGGCGGGCTTTAGGGCTATGGTTCCGTCCGCGTTGCGGTAGATATGCTTGAGCGTGGCCTCCTCGTCGTCGACGAGCGCGACCACTATCTGGCCGTTTTCGGCGCGGGGGGTTTCCTGTATGATGACGCGGTCGCCGGAGTTGATGCCGTCGTCGATCATACTGTCGCCCTCGACCTTTAGGGCATAGAAACGGCCGGTGCCGAGCATGTCTTGTGGCATGTCCATCTTCTCGTCCCAGGCGGCGGGGTCGTTCAGGGCGGCGATGGGCGTTCCCGCGGCGATTTTGCCGCGCACGTCTATGGAGAGGGTCTTAACGTTGTCGTTGGCCGGCACAAGGCTGCGGACGGCGGCGCGGTCGTAGTTTTCGGGATAGCGCAGTATCTCGATGGCGCGAGCTTTGTTCTCGAGCTGGTGGACGAAGCCGCGCTCCTGCAGGCTCCTGACGAGGCGGTGCACGCCGGATTTGGATTTGAGGCCTATCTTGTCCTTCATTTCGTCGAACGAGGGCACTATGCCGTCGGTTTTCAGCGACTTGTCTATGACTTTGAACAGTTTCAGCTGTTGCTTTGTAAGCATTTTTGGTCTCCTATTTTTATGTTTTGTTCACCTCTATATTCTACCTTTGTTCCGACCACAAGTCAATGGAAAAATGAAAGAAAAAGAGATTTTTTCAAACTTTTTTCATATGTGGAGAGAAAAACCGGTGAAATGGGGCGCCACATAATAAATACTTGCGTCGGCGGCAAGCATTTGTTATGATAGCCCGAGACATGAAAGAAAGGAGTCCCTCATGCTGAAAAAAATTTCCCTGATGGCGGTGCTAGCCGCGGTCGCGATGGTGCCCTCGAGCGGTGCCAAGGCTTACCCCTTGAACCCTTACCTCGGTTTCGCCCTCGGTTCCTCCACGAACACGATGAAGACGGTGGATAGCTTCGGTAACGCCACAAAGGCTTCGCTGAAAGGGGACTTCGCCTATACGTTCGCGGGAGGCTTCCAACTCGACCTGATACCGTTGATAACCCCGCGCGTCGAGTTCGAGTATGCCAACCTCAGCTCGAGCAATAACGGCGTAGAAGGCAACGTGGCGGGATACGGCGTGAACGCCTACGTTTCGCTTCCCCTAATGCCGATAATCAAGCCGTATATAGGCGTAGGAGTCATGCGCATGGCGCAGGAATTCGGGGCGTTCAAGTCCGAAGCCGGCAACGTGCCGCAATATATGGTGGGCCTCGACCTCGACATACCGATGGTGCCTATAGCGGGCGGTATCGAGTGGCGCTACATGAACATGACGGGCAGCGTGGATCAACCGCTTATAGACACCCTCAAGAGCTCGGTCTCCACCGTGCTCGCCAAGATACGCGTGCAGTTCTAAAAGACTTGTTGAGCGCGAAGCGCAAAGGCAGCACCGCCCTTGTCACTCCGCGCAGACAGGGTTAGTTGCCACGAATTACGACTCTACTCGCAGGTAAGGTACATAACCCCGCCTTCGTGGGGCGAAGGGCAAGCGCGAACAAGCCCAGAAAAAATTATTAGACAAAAATCAGGCGAGCCTCTCATCACGGCGGAGTGAACCCATCAAGAGAGATAGCTAAAAGCCTAGCTTCCAAC
>Ga0268262_10000064_pt1 | contig 123248 bp, 122 predicted proteins | sample TergutNc150P3_FD_190354 | JGI IMG/M metagenome (GOLD analysis project Ga0268262, IMG submission 190354) | Nasutitermes corniger P3 segment gut microbial community from laboratory colony in Florida, USA - Nc150 P3 (SPAdes) (version 2) | ecosystem: Host-associated > Arthropoda: Insects >... | reverse complement strand
TCTACCAACTGCTTCAATGTCATATCTACCTCCACAAACTCCTTGTATTTGCCATAGAGTTCCAAATTCATAGTCAGCAGCCTACGCAATAGCATAGCTGCATCCTTAGCCGTAATATAGTTATTTTAGGAGGGGAAAATGAAATTTCTATATTACCCTTATGAACAACTAGGATAGGAGAAAAATGAAAATTGCTAATCCACCGAATGAACTAGATGAGAATAATGTACATCTTTGTTGAAGGGGAGGGAAACTTATAGGGGGTGGATCTGGGTTCAGATAAAAGATTACTTCTTCCTAACATTTTTCACCGTTTTCTTTACCTTTACCTTCGCCTTAACGGACTTTACCGCTTTTGTCGCTTTTTTCGCTGTTGCTTTTTTGGCGGTTGGTTTTGTAGCCGTAGCAGCCAGCATTTCTTTTACAGCAGATTTAGCCGCTGCAATGCGAGCCACAGGCACTCTGAATGGAGAACAACTTACGTAGCTGAGTCCCAAGCCATTGCAGAATTCAATGGAAGCTGGGTCTCCGCCATGCTCTCCGCAAATTCCGAGCTTTATGTCTGGGCGGGTTTTGCGACCGCCTTGAACAGCTATTTCCATTAGCTTGCCAACGCCAATTTGGTCTAGGGTGGCAAAAGGATTGCTTTTCACAATGCCTGCTTCTTTTTCATAGAATGGCAAAAAGTGCCCAGCATCGTCTCGGCTCATGCCCAGCGTGGTCTGAGTTAAGTCATTTGTTCCAAAAGAGAAGAACTGCGCGTGTTTGGCTATTTGCTCTGCCAATATTGCCGCTCTTGGAATTTCAATCATCGTTCCGACTTTATATTCCAGTACTCGTTTGGCAGCGGCAAATTCTTCTTTGGCCACTCTATTGACAAGTTCAAGCTGCAATTCAAGTTCACGCTCAAAACCTACCAAAGGAATCATAATTTCGGGTTTTGGAGATTTTTTATTTTTTGCCGCAACAGCGAGTGCGGCACGGAACAAAGCACGGCTTTGCATTTCGGAAATTTCGGGATACACAATACCCAAACGGCAACCTCTGTGCCCAAGCATTGGGTTGGATTCGTGGAGCGAATGAACCGTTTGTGAAACCCTTTCAAAAGGCACATTTAGTTTGCGCGAAAGATCCTCTATCTGATCTTTGTTCTGCGGCAAAAATTCGTGCAAAGGAGGGTCTAAATAGCGCACGGTAACGGGGCGTTCACCCATTGCATTGAACAAGCCCTCAAAATCTTCTTGTTGAATGGGCAAAAGTTTTTCAAGTGCTTGTTTAAAATGCATTATTGGAATGTGATATTCATTTTCCAACAAAACCGCATCGCCTGGTCTCTGCGCCAGCTTGGATTTATATTCTGCGTACTCCGCTGCAAAAATTATCATTTCGCGTACATAATCTATGCGATCGCCTTTGAAGAACATGTGTTCCGTGCGGCAAAGACCAATGCCTTCTGCGCCGAATGCCACCGCGTTTATAGCCTGTTCTGGTTGGTCTGCATTTGTGCGAATACCGAGTTTGCGATATTTGTCTGCTAATTTCATAACAAAATCGTATTCTGTGAACAATTCGGAATCTTTTGGAGCCATTGTTTTGTCTATCAACACTTGAATTAACTCAGATGGTGCGGTATCTATTTTGCCGTTCAAAACCTCGCCTGTGGAACCATTGATTGAAATGAATTCCCCTTCTTTAATGGATTTGTCGCCGCAGGTTAAAACTCCGGTATTGTAATTTATGTCAATTTCGGAAGCACCAACAACGCAAACTTTGCCCATTTGCCTTGCAACCACCGCTGCGTGGCTAGACACACCGCCTTTTGCGGTTACAATGCCTTTTGCGGCGAGCATACCGCGCAAATCTTCGGGGCTTGTTTCCACACGTGCTAAAACAACAGGCCCGTGAGTTGCCCAGCGTTCCGCTTTTTCTGCGGTAAAGGCAAGAGTTCCAGTAGCAGCACCGGGGCCGGCAGGCAAGCCCTTTGTTATCAAGAGGTTTGCGTTAATGGCTTTTTGGTAAGATTCTTTTTGAAACACAGGTGCAAGCAATTGTTCAAGGGCTTCTGGGTCTGCGCTTTCTATTGCGTGTTCGGGTGTCATAAGTTTTTGGTTCACCATGTCGCGGGCAATTTTCACATAAGCCCTTGCCGTGCGTTTGCCATTGCGTGTTTGAAGCATATACAGTTTAGCGTTTTCTATGGTAAATTCAAAATCTTGCATATCGCCAAATTCTTTTTCAAGATGTTTGCGAACATCGCAGAGTTCTTTGTAGCAATGCTCCAAATTTGGAGTAGTTGCCATTGCAGAAATTTTAAGCGGTGTGCGAATGCCAGCCACCACATCTTCGCCTTGGGCATTCACTAAAAATTCTCCGTAGAATTCGTTTTCGCCAGTGGCAGGGTTGCGGGTAAAGGCTACCCCTGTGCCAGAGCTATCTCCCATATTGCCAAATACCATAGACTGAACATTAACTGCAGTTCCCCATTCTTCGGGAATTTTGTATTTGCGGCGATAGAGAATTGCGCGGTCGTTCATCCAGCTTGCGAATACGGCTCCTATTGCGCCTTCCAGCTGCTTGTAAGGGTCGCTTGGGAAAGGTTTTCCTGTTTTTTCCAAAACAAGTTTTTTGAATTTTTCAATTATAGATTTCAAATCCTCTTCTGGAAGCTGGTTGTCGTGCTTAAAACCTCTTTTGTTGCGAGCTTCTTCAATTATCACTTCAAAGGGGTCGTGTTGATTTTCGTTTGCGCGTTCAATGTGCAAAACAACGCCAGAATACATCTGAATAAAACGGCGGTAAGAATCGTAGGCAAATCTGCCGTTGTTGCTTTTCGCTTTTAGCACTTCTACGGTTGTATCGTTCAAGCCCAAATTCAAAATGGTATCCATCATCCCAGGCATGGATTCCCTAGCTCCAGAACGAACAGCCACTAGCAATGGATTTTTGTGACCGCCGAATTGCTTTCCTGTATGCTTTTCTATTGTAGCTACAGCTTTTTTAACATCTTCATTCAAACCTGCGGGCATTTTGCGTTTATTTGCGTAATACGCAGTGCAAACTTCCGTTGTTATTGTGAAACCAGGGGGAACATTAAACCCCCTTTTAGCCATTTCTGCAAGACCAGCACCTTTGCCACCTAGCAAATTGCGCTGCCCTCCATTGCCCTCTGTTATGCCTTTGCCGAAAAGATAAACTCTTTTTGCCATAATATAAACTCCTTTGTGGGAGGAAATATAGTAATTTCTATATTACTCCTGATGACCTTCGGCTTAACAGATACACAAGCGGCTCAGTCCAAAGAGAAGTTTGGCGATAATCGTTTAACTGAAGTTGAAAAAGAGGGCTTTTTTGATAAGCTAAAAGAAAATTTCAACGACCCTATGATAAAAATTCTGCTGGTTGCGCTTGGGGTAAATGCGTTGCTGGTGCTGGGAACACAAACTGAGGTTATAGCTGGCGAAAAAATGGATTGGTATGAACCTGTGGGCATAGCAATAGCAATACTCATAGCCACCGTTGTAGCTGCGCTTTCTGAATACAGAAACGAAAACGCCTTTCAAACATTGCAGGAAGAAGCATCTAAAATAAAGATAAAAACTTACCGCAACGGCATAATTGCTGAACTTAATATAGACGACCTGGTTCAAGGAGATGCAGTTTTGCTTCAGCCAGGCGATAAAATTCCCGCAGATGGGATAATAATAGATGGAAAGATAAAAGTTGACCAGTCTGTTTTAAATGGTGAATCCAAAGAAGCCAATAAAACAGCAGCTCCAAGCAATTACAAAGAAGACAATGCTTCGCTGGATTTTCTGCACCCGCACAAGGTGTTCAGAGGTGCTGTTGTTTGCAATGGCAATGCGGTTATGCAGGTGAACGTTGTTGGAGATAAATCTGTTTATGGGCAAATTGCCAAAGAACTTCAAACTACAGACGACAGGGAAACACCGCTGAAAGTGAAACTCGGCAAATTGGCTCGTAGCATAAGCAAGTTCGGTTATATCGGTAGCATATCAATAGCACTGGCATTGCTGTTTAAGCATATAGTGATGAATAATAATTTTGACCCTGTGCAAATTGCCGCTTATTGCTCAAACTTGGGAGTATTGCTAAACGATATTATGTACGCCTTTATGCTTGCCGTGGTGATAATAGTTATGGCGGTTCCAGAAGGGCTCCCTCTTATGATTTCCATAGTTTCAGCTTTGAATATGGGAAAAATGCTGCGTGACAATGTGCTTGTTCGCAAACTTGCTGGCATAGAAACCGCTGGCAGCCTTAACTTTTTATTCAGCGATAAAACAGGAACCATAACAAAAGGTAAGCTGGAAGTAGTTACATTTATAGACGGCAATTTAAATGAGTATAAAAATTACAATGATGTTAAAGGGAACCTAAAAAAATATTTGTCACTTTCCATTCACCAAAACACAGATTCAATTATCTCAGATAAAAAAATAGTTGGTGGAAATGCAACGGAACGCGCTGTTCTCGCATTTTCTGGCAGTAGTGGCGAAGCGGTGAATGTAAAAACAGCAGGCAAAATTCCATTCAACAGCACAAATAAATACTCTGCTACTACTATTGCTTGGGATATGGGACATGGGATACGGGATATGACTTTGATAAAGGGCGCGCCTGAAAAAATTTTGCAGAAGTGCAAATTTTATTACGATAGCGATGGGCAAAAAAAGAATTATTCGGGGCATGAGCAGTTGAATGAAAATATAGATGCACTTGCGGTGCGAGCGATTAGAGTTGTGGCACTTGCTGTTTCTGAAGAAAGGATAAAAGAAGATACTTTGCCGGAAAACGATTGGATTTTAGTTGGCGTTATGGGTATTAGAGATGAAGTTCGCCCGGAATCCGTTGATGCCATAAATGAGGCTTTGGAAGCGGGGATTAACGTTATTATGATAACAGGCGACCGCAAAGAGACCGCCGTTGCAATAGCAAAAGATGCGGGTCTTATGAGGCGTGATAGCGATATTGTTTTGACATCAGACGAATTTGCCGCACATTCAGACGAGGAAATAAAAGCGAAAATCAAAGACATAAAGGTTATGGCACGTGCATTGCCCGCAGACAAAAGCCGATTGGTTCGCATAACGCAGTCGCTCAATTATGTGGTTGGAATGACAGGCGATGGGGTTAATGATTCACCCGCGCTTAAAAAAGCCGATGTAGGTTTTGCAATGGGGGGAGGAACAGAAGTTGCAAAAGAGGCGAGCGATATTGTGATTTTAGACGATAATTTCAAATCCATAGATAAGGCAATTTTATATGGCAGAACAATTTTCAACAATATAAGAAAATTCATAGTGTTTCAACTCACCGTAAATGTTTCCGCCGTTTTAATCAATTTTATAGCACCACTTTTTGGGCAGGAAAATCCGCTTACTATAATGCAAATTTTATGGATAAATCTGATTATGGATACCCTTGCCGCACTCGCTTTGGGTGGAGAAGCCGCTCTTAAACGGTATATGAAAGAACGTCCAAAAAAACGCGATGATGCGATAGTTAGCGGTGATATGTGGAAAGCCATATTTGTGGATTCTGCTTGGATATCATTTTTGAGTTTGCTTTTCCTGTTTTCACCACTCAAAGACATATTTTTTGAAAGTACCGATATTATGCACACCGCTTATTTCACATTCTTTGTTATGGTGGCTGTGTTCAACTCATTCAACGCTCGCACAGACCGCATAAATATTTTTGACAACCTAAGCGGCAACAAGAATTTCGTAAGAATTTTGGGATTAATAGTGGTTATTCAAATTGCATTAGTTTATTTGGGCGGTGAAATTTTCCGTTGCTACGGGCTGAATTTAAATCAGTGGGGTATAGTGCTTTTGTGCGCTGTATCTGTTATTCCAGTGGATATGGTTAGAAAAAAGTTTATGTCAAAAAGCGGAGCAGATTATGGCTAGCGTTAAGGAACTTCTATTTGGAAATCCCGAAGTGCTTCAAGTCACGATTATAATGTGCTTTGGTTGCATAGTTTGGCTTTGTGCTATGGTATCTATGTTAAAAAAAGAAAAGGAAGTTGTGGAGGAGAGAGCCTTAGCAAAAATTGACACAAAATCGGTAGAGAAGACATCTGGCCACGGAATTCAACTTACATACATTACTAAAAAAGAAATTATGGAACTCACTGCGGAACAAGTGAAAGGAATTCCAGAATCCGAGGTGGAAAAACTGCCCACGGCAATGAAAGATATGTTCAAAAGACGCAGAAATGAGGTTTTGCTAGCAGATAGGCAAAAAGAAAGCAATAAATAATACATACAAGTTGACAAAATTCCAAACTTTTGCTATATTTACACTTGGGAATTTCTATTCACAGTTCGCAAGGGTTTTGCGATAATCGAATAGATGGGCAAAACAATGAGCGAAGGTGAAGAAAAAATCGGAGGCGAATGTACATTCGCCAGTTTGGGGTTATCTCAAAAAGTTATGGATGCCGTTCAAAAAATTGGCTACGAAAATCCAACACCAATACAAATGCAAACAATACCCCTGCTTTTGGCGGGCAAAAATTTGCTAGGCACGGCACAAACAGGAACGGGCAAAACAGCGGCATTTACGTTGCCATTGCTATCTCGGCTGGATTTCAACGCTCAAAATCCCGCTATGCTGGTTCTAACGCCAACTAGAGAACTTGCAATTCAGGTTTCGGAGGCAATTCAAAAATACTCGTCTTTTATGAAAGACTTTCACGTGGTGCCTGTTTATGGTGGGCAAGATATGGGAATTCAGCTTCGCGCACTTAAACGCAAAGCAAATGTTGTGGTTGCAACCCCAGGCCGCCTAATAGACCATCTGGAACGCAAAACAATAGACCTATCGGGCATTCAAGCCCTTGTACTAGACGAAGCAGACGAAATGCTGGATATGGGTTTTCAAGAAGATGTAGAGTATATTTTAGAAGCAACTCCAGAAGACGCGCAAAGAGCCTTGTTCAGTGCCACTATGCCAACCGCTGTGCAAAAAATAGTTTCCACATATCTGGGCGAATACGAAACAATAAGAATAGCAGGCAAAACCGCAACCGTTGAGAAAATTCGCCAACGCTATTTATCGGTTCGTCAAGAGCATAAAATGGAAGCCCTCACAAGGGTTCTGGAAGGCGAAGAATTTGAAGGTATGCTCATCTTTGTGCGCACAAAACAAGCCACAGCAGAAATTGCGGAGCGTTTGGAAGCGAGAGGTTTTAATGCAGTTCCTCTTTCGGGAGATTTGGCTCAATCTTTGAGGGAACGCACACTTAACCGCCTTAAAGACGGCAAAATAGATATTGTGGTTGCAACCGATGTTGCCGCCAGAGGTTTGGACGTTGAGCGCATAACCCACGTTTTGAACTACGATATTCCTTATGATACCGAATCTTATGTTCACCGCATAGGCAGAACAGGTCGTGCTGGCAGAGACGGCAATGCCATATTGTTTGTCACTCCAAGAGAAACTCGCCTGCTCGCTATGATAGAAAAAGAAACGCGCCAGAAAATTGAAAAAATGAGTTTACCCACGGGCGAGCAAATAAGCGATAAAAGAGTTGCTAAGTTCAAAGAAGATATTATCAAAACAGTTCAAGAGCAAAAAGGCTTGGATAATTTCAGGAATTTAGTTGAAAACATATCTATGGAACAAGCCATAGATATAGCAGACATAGCAGCAGCCTTAGCTTTTATGACCCAAGAAGAGCAACCTTTATTCCCAAAAATGGAACCATTAGATACGGAATCTAAAAAAGGCAGGGATAGGGAAGCGAGGGAACCTAGGGAATCAAGAGGCGAACGTGATAGATCGAGAAGGGCAGATAGGGATAGGGACAGGGGACAAGGGACAAGGGATAGAGGTTCAGATAGGCGCAGAGGAGATGGCAGCTTTAGCGATATGGAACCGCCAGAAGACGGAATGGAACGCTATTATTTGGGCGTTGGCAGAATGGACAATGTTTCGCCGAGGGATATTGTTGGTGCAATAGCAAACGAAGCCGATTTGGAGTCCAAATACATTGGGCACATAAAACTCTTTGAGAAATTCAGCACAGTTGATTTGCCAGAGGCTATGCCCGAAGATGTTTTGCAAATCCTCCGCAAAATGACAATCAAAAACCGCCCTTCAAAAATAAGGTTGATGACAGATGAACCGCCACCAAAAAGAGCCTTTGAAGGCGAAGGCAGAAAAAAATCTTACGAGGGCGAAGGCAGAAGATCCTCGCATTTTGATAAAAAAGAGGAGTTTGGCGCAAAGAAAGCGAGAAAGCCTTTCAAAAGCGATGAACAGCCCAAGAGAACAAGGAGATTTGGCAGGCATTAGTAAATCAGCGTTTATTTACTATAGTAACTTCCCCCCGTTAGCTCTCCGAGCGGAAAAAACGGGGGGACGAATGGTGATTTTTGTTAAAAAAACTCCATTCAAGGGGGGAAATGCTGATTGGATAAAATTGAGGTTGTGAGTTAATCAGCATTTGCTATATTAAACTAATGCTCCGTTCTATATTTTTACCCGCCCTGTTAGTTGCCCTTTCTTTGCAAAATGTTTTTGCAGCGGAAGCAAAAGGGGCTTTTACCGCCGAGCAGTACAAAAAAGCACTTTGGATGGTAACTAGGTTCTATGGTGCCCAAAGGTCTGGCAACGGGCCTAATTGGCTTCTTATGGATCACAAATATAAAACCAGCTTTGTCAAAGATGCCGATGGCAGTCGCAATCTTGAAGGCGGATGGTTTGACTGTGGCGACCACGTGCTGTTCGGGCAAACATTTTTTTATTCCGCTTATGTGCTTGCCAAAGCTTATGAGGCATTTCCCAAAGGTTTCTACGACATCTACCACGGAGATTACAGTGATTATGCGGAGTCCAAAGATTGGAGCATAAATGGAGGCAAGCCAAATAGAATTCCTGATCTTTTGGAGGAACTAAAATACGCCACAGACTGGATAATTAAAGCAACGCCAAATGGCACCACATTTTATTCTCAAAAAGGTGACGGCAATGCAGACCACCAAAAATGGGTCACAGCTGGGTTTATGTCAACACTGCCTAAAAACGAAGGTGGCGAGAAAGAAGGTTCCCGTTTTATAGTAAAAAATCCAGACGATGGGGTTATGGCGTCTTTTGCCGCTGGCACTCTTGCCTTAATGTCAAAGATTTACCGTGAATACGATTCGACTTACGCTGACACGTGCATTAAACACGCAAAAAATGCTTATGATTATGCGAAATCGCATAAAGATAAAGCCGCCGGAGCCGATTTTTACGGTGCGCACAAAGACCCTCAAACTGTATTTGTTTTGGCGGCTTCGGAAATGTATAGAATTACTGGAGAAAACACGTATAAAAACGATATAGACAAAAGTCAGATAAAAGGTCACTGGCATGTTCTTGACTATTCAAATTCTCACGACCTTGTGGCTTATGCAACGGCGATGGCTGTTCCCGCAACCGCAGACAAGGATGCTATTCTTCAAATTGCCTTTGATGAATTTGTAAAAAAATATACAGACCCAAATAACATAGAATCTGAGAAAGTTACAAAACTAGGCGGCGGCTGGGGGCAGTTGCGTTATGCTGGTAACACGGCATTCAGCGTTGCTCTTTACTCTTTGGCAAAAAACAACACCCAATACGACCAATTCATATACGACCAAATAGATTACGTTCTCGGCAAAAATAATGCCAAACGCTCGTTTATCACGGGATTCTGCGAAGGCTGCAACGGCAGCCCAAAGCTGCCTCACCACAGAAACGTATTTTTGAGAGATGATAATCCTGACGATGGCGAAAAAGCTAAAATGACCATTCCCGAAAGGAACAAATATTTCGGTTATTTAGTGGGTGGAACTAGGGTCTCCACTTCTTACACGGAGAGCGTTACCGACTATCAAACCACCGAGGGTGGCATAGATTACAATGCTGGACTTTTGGGGGCCTTAGCTTACATAGTTTCAAAAGTTGATCCAGCACCGCCTATTCCGCCGATAGTAGTTGACCCACCGGATGAACCAAAACCTCCAGAAGAACCAGACCCAGAACCTATAATACCTTTGGCAAACAAAACATTGCTCGGAAATTTCGTAGTCCGTTTTGTTGGAACACATGAATTCCCAGCTCAAAGCAAAAGTTTCACGGTGCAAATTTTTGATTTGAAAGGAAACAAAATTTCCACAATAAAAAGCGAAGGGCAGTCGATTAGGTTCACTCCAAAAGGCAAAAATATTTATTACGCTGTTGTAAAGTAGATTACCTTTTTAGAGTTTTATACTTGATAGGCTTTGGATTATCTGCATCTATGCCCATACGTTGCTTGTAATCGGCTTCGTATTCTGTCCAGTTGCCCTCGTACCACACCGCCTTGCTATCGCCTTCAAAAGCCAATATGTGCGTAGCTATGCGGTCTAAAAACCATCTATCGTGAGAGATAACCACAGCGCAGCCCGCGAAGTTCAAAATTGCCTGCTCAAGGGCTTGGAGGGTTTCTATATCAAGGTCATTTGTCGGTTCGTCAAGCAAAAGGAGATTGCCGGCGTTTTGCAAATTCTTTGCCATTAAAACTCGGTTTCTCATTCCGCCCGAAAGCTGGGATAATTTTTTTTGCTGGTCGCTACCTGTGAAGTTGAAAAGCCCACAATAAGCACGGGCATTGAGTTTGCGTTCTCCAATGATTATTTCCTCTTTGCCGCCGGAAATTTCTTGGAAAACGGTATTGTTGTCGTTCAAAGATTCTCTGCCTTGTTCCATGGAAATAATTTCCACGGTTTCTCCGAGTTTGAATGTTCCGGCATCTGGTTTTTCTTGCCCCAAAATCATTCTGAATAGGGTAGTTTTTCCCGCTCCGTTTGGACCTATTATGCCAACAATGCCTGAGCGCGGCAAGCAGAAATTGAGATTTTCGTAAAGCAATTTGTCGCCAAAAGATTTTGAAATTCCCTTTGCGTCTATAACAACATCGCCAAGCCGTTTGCCGTTTGCAATGGCAATTTGCGCAACCTTGTATTGCTCTTTTTTGTCTTGGCTCAAAAGTTCTTCATAGGCTTTTAAACGAGCCTTGGATTTGGCCTGCCTTGCCTTTGGGCTTGCCTTCACCCATTCCTGTTCTCTAGCAAGCCGTTTTTGCCTATCGCTTTCGCCTTTTTCGTCTTTGCGCATACGCTCAAGTTTTTGGTCTAGCCATTGTGCGTAGTTGCCCTGCCAGGGAATGCCTTTTCCGTGGTCAAGTTCCAAAATCCAGCCTGTTACATTATCCAAAAAATAACGGTCATGAGTCACCAAAATAACGGAGCCTTTGTATTCCTTTAAGTGGCGTTCAAGCCAAGCAACGGATTCGGCATCCAAGTGGTTTGTGGGTTCGTCAAGGAGTAGCAAATCAGGTTCTTCCAATAGCAGGCGGCAAAGGGCAACGCGGCGTTTTTCTCCGCCAGAGAGATTTGTAACCTGCCAGTCACCTGGCGGGCAGCGCAGGGCATCCATAGCTATTTCTATGGAGCGGTCTAAATCCCATAAATTTTCCGCATCTATTTTATTTTGCAATCTTTCCATTTCTTCGGAGAGTTTTTCAAGTTTGCTACCCTCTGCCTCGCCCATAAGCGTTGCAACTTCGTTGTAGCGGTCTAAAATTTTTTGCTTTGCCGCAACAGCAACCATAACATTTTCCTTAACGGAGAGTTCCGCATTTAACTGCGGTTCTTGCGGCAAATAGCCTGCGGTACGGCCATTTTCTATCCAAGCTTCGCCTTGAAACTCCTTGTCTATGCCAGCCATTATGCGCAAAAGCGTTGATTTTCCGCTACCATTTGTGCCTATTATTCCAATTTTTGCGCCATAGTAAAAACTCAAAGAAATATCTTTAAGCACTTCCTTATCGGGTGGGTAGCTTTTGCACACTTTGTGCATATAAAAAACGAATTTTTCAGGTGCTTTGTTTTCTGCCATGCGGGTAAATGTAGAAATTTTAAAATAGCCAATTTTTCTCAAATTCTCTTCCCATTTATAAAAACTCATAACCCTGTCAAAAGAAATATCTGCACAGCCGTTAGGCTTAAACATAAAAACTTCTCCGTTTTTAAGGGACACTAGGGATGGTAAAACCTATAAAACAGTTACTATAGGTAAACAAACCTGGCTGGCAGCTACGGCTATTCGGGTAGATTCTACGGTATCGGAAATGTAAGTTACGGATGGAAGTAGCACGGAAGACGATGCTACCAAAGTCTGAATATAAATTTTTGCCTGGGCTTCCAGTATCTTAGATGTTTTTTTTGAAATATATTTCTACCTTCTTTGCAGGAGCTTTGCGAATTTTGAAAATAGATTGCATAACACTTTTTCCAGAAATGTTTGCACCCATGAATTGCTCAATTATGGGGCGGGCGCAGAAGAATGGATTTTTGAATTTTAGAACAGTGCATTTGAGGGATTTTGCTATTAACGATTATGGACAGGTTGACGATGCCCCCTATGGCGTTGAAGCTGGAATGGTGCTTAGACCAGAGCCACTTGCAAAAGCCATAGATTTTTGCGAGCCAAAAAAAAACAATGCAACTGTGATATTGCTCGCCGCAGATGGAGTACCTCTTACACATTCTCTTGCAAAGGAACTCTCTCAAAAAGAGCATTTGGTTTTGGTATGCGGGCACTACAAGGGCGTTGACGAGCGCATTAGGCAGAGCAGGGTGGACTTATCCGTTAGCATCGGTAATTACGTTGTGAGCGGTGGTGAATTGCCAGCAATGATTTTAAGCGATGCAGTTGTTAGGCTAATACCCGGAGTGCTGGGCGATATGGAAAGCGCAGAAACAGATTCCTTTGCGCAAAGCGAATTGCCAGGTTGCCCAGTTTGGACAAGGCCTCAAGAGTTTGAGGGAATGAAAGTTCCAGATATTTTGTTATCTGGACATCACGAAAATATACGCAAATGGCAAAAGGAACAGGTTATTCCTCGCCTTCCGAATTGCTAAACCCGTTGCCGCCCAGCGCAACAAGGCGAATACCATCCAAGGTTAAATAAGGATCGTAACTTTTTATTATTGGTGTGTGATTCAACAGCATTTGACCCCAACCCCCTGTGGCTATTATGGGAATATTTTCCATTCCAGTTTCTTTCATTATTCCCTTTATCAAAAAATCCAGTTGCCCCAAAAAACCGTGAAGAATACCAGAGCGCATAGCATCGCCTGTATTTTTTGCCACGAATTTATTTGTCCATTTTATGGAAACAGGCAAAAGCATTGCCGCCTTTTCTGTTAAAGCATCCATAGATGCGCTAATGCCAGGTACAATTAAACCACCAGCAAAACCACCATTGTACAAAACATCAAATGTTGTGGCTGTTCCCATATCAACAACAATCCCGTTTTGAATTCCTTGCGAGCGTAATGCAATCATATTGCACAAACGGTCTGGTCCAACACTCATAGGGCGAGGGTAGGCTATGGGCAAATCTAGGCAGTTTTTAGCACTTACAATTTGCACGGGTTTATTGAAATAAGCGACGAGTGCTTTAATCCAAGGGCGTTCAAGCTGCGGAACAACATTGCTCAAACCTATATGTGTAAAATCTTTTGTTTTGCAACCAAAGTGTTTTATCAAATCGCTTATTCTAAAAAAAATCTCATCGCTGGTTGTTTTTTCGTTTGTTGTTAAGCGATAACTCGCTTCAATTTTCGCATCTCGGTAAATGCCTATTGCCGTTTGGCTGTTGCCTATGTCTATTGTCAAAACAAGAGTGCTTTTCATTTTATTCTCATAGATATATCAAGTGCTTTCACGCTGTGGGTCAAGGCACCAACAGAAATAAAGTCCAGTCCAATATCTGAGAGTTCTTTTACTCTCTCCAGTGTCATATTTCCACTAGCTTCTAGTTCCACTTGGTCGCCGCTTTCTTTTACAATTTTAACTGCTTCGCGCATTAAGTCGTTGCTCATATTGTCTAGCATAATGCGGTTAACGCCAAGCCCCAAAAGCAATTTAAGTTGTTCCAAATTCTCCACTTCAATTTCAACTTTCAAGTTCCCAGTATTTTGTTTTTTCACAGCGTTCCACGCCTGCAAAACTCCGCCTGCGGCGGCAATGTGATTATCTTTCACCAAAACCATGTCCCACAAACCCATGCGATGGTTTGAGCCACCGCCGGCAAGTACAGCGTATTTTTGCAAGGTTCTAAAACCCGGTATTGTTTTGCGAGTATCTAAAACTTTTGTTTTGCCGCCTTTGAGAGCATTTGCGAATTTATTTGTTATTGTTGCCACACCTGAAAGCTGTTGCAAAAAATTTAGCATAACTCGCTCTCCGCTCAAAAGAGTTTTTGTTTCACCTGTGATGCTTGCAATTTGAGTGCCAACCTCAATCGAGTCGCCGTCTTGAATATAAGTTTCAACTTTAACTTTGCCACCGAGTTCGGCAAAAACAAGCTCAATTATAGGAAGCCCCGCAACAACTCCACGTTCTTTTGCAATGAGCTTTGCCGTTTGAACTTGCTCTGCTGGCAAAGTCCATAAACTTGTGTAATCGCCAGTACGAACATCTTCGTTCAGTGCAAGGCGAATTAAGGTTTTGGCATCTTGTACGGGGAAGATCAACATTTATTATCTGCCATCTATCTCAAAAGTTTCAATCTCTCTTCTGGAGAAACGAGAGCGAGAATACGTACGCCAAAGTTTTCATCAACAACAACAACTTCGCCACGCGCAACAACTTTTCCGTTGATTAAAATATCAACTGGTTCGCCGGCAAGCCTGTCCATTTCAACAATGGCACCAGGGCCAAGTTCTAAAATTCGCTTTAAGCTCATTTGTGTTCTGCCAAGTTCTATGACTATTGGCAGTTCAATATCCATTAGCAAATCAAGAGCTTTATTGCCTGTGGATCCAAATGGACCGCCAGAATGATGTGGAGTGAGAGCAGGTGGTGCCGCAACCGGAGCACCACCGCCACCACTTGGAACGCCTCCACCAGCGGCAGGTACGGGTGATGCTGCAGATGAAGAAAGTCCAAGACTTGCAAGGCTTGTATCTGCGCTGGCATAAGATATTTTGGTGGACATTTTTGATCTTAGTGCCGAAAATAAATTCCCATCCAAAACGATTAATATTTTTCTATCTGGGAATTCTTCTATTTTAACCAAAACAGTTGCGACTGCGCCACCCTTAAAACCATCATTGGTCCCGCTAAAGTCGCTAACCGAAGCCTGCCCAAAATCTAGTGACAAGTGAATTTGAGAATCCATCACTGTTATGCAAGAGCCGGTTATTTGATTTATTATTTCGCAAATTGCATCTTTGTGTTCATCTGTATAATCTGAGTGACCTGAACCCATAAGCATAAGGTCGGAAAGAGTTGCCACCTCTGGCTTGCTTATGGCAAAATATAGTTTTCCTACTGCAGTTTTTTTAACATCAACGTTTATGTAAAGGCTTTGGTTTGCCAATTCATCGGGTATAACGGAATTTTCGCCCGCAACAAGCCATTGAAGCTGAAAATCAACGGCACGGGAAAGCACGGTTGTCACAACGCTGGATGCCTGTTCGCAGAGTACTTTGAAGAATGGTCTTACTGCTTCTGCTGTATTCTCAACTGGTGCAGGCGCAGCCGCAGCAGCCGGAGCTGGAGCCGCAGCCGCAGTATCGCCACCACCGAGCAAGCTCTTGGTGAGCAAATCTATATCAGCTTGGCTTAATATATCACCCATAATCACCTCGGTTAATCGTCATCTCCCACCTCTCTGTCTATAATGCCTGTTATTTGAAAAGATTTTGACCTGCCTATAACACCGGGCTTTCCTAGGAATTTTGGACGGTCTTCTATGTACATAGTCAAATCGGATTGCGCAAGTTTGTCTAAAACCATCACATCGCCAACACTGAGCTGCAAAAAATCTTTGACGGAAAGTTGTGTGGCTCCAATTTCTGCGCGGAGCATAGCATTAGTGGTTGAAAGCTCGCGCTCAACCATTCTACGAGTTTCCTGTGTGGTTGTTTTTTGCGCAGATATCCAAGATTCACCGCTCAACTTGTCTATGATGGATTCTAAAAGAACAAATGGAAAACAGAGGCTCATTAAGCCTGAACCCGTGCGGGTACGAACTTCAAGTGTAACCAAAACAACGGTATCGCCTGGAGGTGCAATTTGCACAAATTGCGGATTTATTTCGTAGTTTTCAATTTTGGGCGAAAAAATACCGATGTTTTCCCAAACAACCTTCAAATCAGCGAGAGAACGCTCTATTATCTTGTAAATAACGGTTTTCTCAATGTCTGTCATCTCTCGGTTTGTGGAATCTATTGAACGCCCTTGCCCACCAAACAAGCGGTCTAGCATGATGAATATGAGCGAAGGGCTAACATCAAAAATAGCACTTGATTCCAACGGTTCCATTTGGAACACATAAATACAGCTTGGCGTGGATATGCTCTTAATCACTTCGCCATAAGTGAGCTGTTCCACATTTTGCAGGCTAATGTCCACAACTGTTCTGAGCAGGCTTGTGAGCGTGGTTGTGAGCAATCTAGCATAACCTTCGTGCAAATTTCTCAGAGTGCTTATTTGGTCTTTTGAAATGCGGTCTGGGCGAGTAAAATCGTAAAGATTTATTTTTTTGTTTGAAGCTGGAACCGATGTTGGAGCAAAAGGCTTATAGGCAGTTGGAGCAGCAGGAGCAACAGGAGCAGCAGGAGCAGCTGAAAGCCCCGATAGCATTGCATCAATTTCTGATTGTGATAGAATGTCGCCCACTTTATTTTACCTTTTACTGCATAACAAAAGAATCAAAATAGCTGCGGCGAACCCTTCCCAAAGGCTTGCCCCCTACTTCTTCTGGCAATATATTATTTATCTCGGCAACAATTTGATCTCTTATGGCTTTTTTACCGTCGTTTGACATAAGGTCAGAAAGCGGTTTAGAACTCATTATCTCTATGATTATGTTTTTCATGCGAGCTTTACGAGCTTCTAATTCCACGCCTAGTTGCTCATCTGTGGCATCGTACTCCAATTGAACTCCGCATTTGAGGTAGCGGCCTTCTTCGCCGAATATGTTTACGGTTATTTCTATGGGAGCGGCCAGAGTGGCACCCATAGCGGTTTGCTTATTTATAGAGTCTTGCCGTGCCTTTGCAGCTGCTTCTGCTGATATTGCTGCAGCATCGGGTTCTTTTAGCTTGCCCACGAAGAATACGGCTATTCCAACCTCTATACCCACAAATATGAGCAAAATAAGGAAGACCATAACCCATTTGACTAAATTAGACTTTCCCTCAGAACTCGGCGCTGCCGGAGATTCTTCTGTTTTTTTATCATCATCCATTACTGCCATTTAATCCTCACCAATAGGGGTAATATAGTAAATAGTGATTAGCTCTCTTTGGGACATCATGTCCCCTGTCCCTAGTCCCATATCCCAGAACATTTGAATATGAGTTAACCATATAGTAATTACCGCACTGAAATACCTGCGGATTTCATCTCCGTTTTTATTTGGGATATGCTATAAGTTCCAAAATGAACCATAGAGGCTATGAGAGCTGCATCTGCGTGTGTTTTTGCGAATAATTCAACTATATGGCTTGGCTCTCCAGCACCACCGCTTGCTATAACGGGAATTGACACGGCTTGGGCTATTTTTTCTGTTATTGTGAGTTCATAGCCATTTTTAACGCCGTCTGTGTCTATGCTGTTCAGGCAAATTTCTCCGATGCCCAAATTTTCCGCTTTTTTTGCCCATTCCACCGCGTCTAAGCCCATATATTCCCTGCCACCGCGAATAACAACCTCATAACCGCTCGGAATTTTATCGGAAACCCCCACAAACTTCGCATCCATTCCAAGCACTATGCACTGTTTTCCAAAGGCTTTGGCACCCTCCGCTATAATTTCGGGGTTTAATACGGCAAGGCTGTTAATGCTGACTTTTTCTGCCCCAGCGAGTAAAATTTGGTGCATATCCTCCAAATTACGCACACCGCCGCCAACCGAAAAGGGAATAAACACATTTTTTGCAATATCCTTAACCATTTCAATATCGCACTGCCTATGTTCCGCACTTGCGGTTATATCGTAAAAAACAAGTTCGTCAACACCCTCTTTGCTATATTTGGCTCCCATTTCAACAGGGTCTCCAATATCTATGTTGCCTTTGAACTTAACGCCTTTGGTGACCTTGCGATCGCGAACATCCAAGCAAATGATAAGTCTTTTAGTGAGCATTTCCCTTCCTGTGTTTTATTCCCAAATCTGGAATAACTTGCGATGCTGCAAAAGCGTTTTCATAATATCTTATTTCGCCTCGTTTGAATCTAAAATCCATAGCCGCCACGTCAAAGCGAGAATTTTGCTCAAACCCACCGTTATTGTGCAAAAAATGAAGTGCAGTTCGCCAAATTTTTCTCTGTTTTTCCTTATTCACCCTTGTGTCTGGAGAACCAAAGGAATCTTTCCAAACGGATTTTACTTCCACAAAAAGCCAAGCACCGTTTTTATCTTTAGCCACTATATCAAGCTCGCCCCCAGCATATCTATAATTCCTTGCAAATAACTTGCAACCTTTGCGCAGCAAATAAGCGCAAATATATGTTTCTGCCTTGCGGCCTCGCTGGCTTTTAAATGTGAGCATATATCAGGAATGTAGAAATCTCTCTGCTAAACTCATTGCAATTCCTTTTTCGTAATATGCGGCCTCGTTTATGAAAGCAGGGTAGCAGGTTTCGCCTTCCCAAAGAATTTCTTTTCCGTCAAAGCCCATAAATACTGCCATTCCGCTTTTGAGTTCGCAAAAATCCTTGCCTTGCAAAGCGGGGTGTATAATAGCGGTTATATTGCCATTTGAATCTCTTGGGTAATCAATGCTTCGCATTTCTTTGAATGTTTCAAAATTGTTTATTTTTGGCAAAGCTCCATTATTCCAAGATTCTATGAGTTCCAAAAAGCGAAGAACAACTCTCTCCACCTTAAAAAAGAGTTCCGCATCAAGTGTTCCGTGTGCTTGTGGCCCCGCTTCTATGCAAACATCGCTTTTGGCTATTGTGCCAAGATATGGAGATTCCTCTCTTTTTTCGGGTTGCAGATAAATGTGTATGTTTGAAAATTCGCTTGCAATTATTGCGGAAATTTGCAAAAGAGCAGGCTCTGAGGAACTGAGTATAAGAGTTATGCCCATATTTGCCGTTGTATTATGTATATCCAAAATAAAATCAGGAGCATCTTCGCTTCCCTTTTTTCCGAGCAAATCATTTATTTCTCTAGCGCGTACAGATTCCAAAGCGTTATCGTTGCCGTTCAAATTAGGTAATGCAAAACACCTGTTCAAATCCTTGTCTATATACCTGCGACAAGCCGCCGTTGCCGCCGGATTTGCCAAAAGCCAGCCGTGTTTTTTTGCCAAATACACGCCCGTTAGCTCATTCCCGTGAGTCCCACCGCAGATGACTATGTTTTTTATACAGTCCATTTTTTGTAATTTACAAAAGTGCTATCCATAACAATCAACAAACATAATGCAGGGCAAAGGCTAGACCGCTTTTTGCGCAAGGCCACGGAGGACCGACGAGTACGTACTCTGGTACTACGACAGTAAGAACTACCTGTTTAGTGTTCGGTGCGTTCAGGACTAAGCGCGTAGCGCCGCCGCTAGCCGTGGGCGTTTGTTGATAGCCCAACCAATGCTCATTGAGCAAAACCAGAATACAACACCTTTCCATATCTCTCTATATGTGCTATTAAATTTTTATTGTCGATTTTATCGTAAATAGAAACATCAACAAAATACGGCATATCGGAGTTATAAAAATCGCGGCTTATGAGCAGAAGATTGTCAAAATCAAAAGAAGAATCTGTTTTTAGGGAAATATCTATATCCGAACCATTTTTGTAATTCCCAATGGCTCTGCTCCCATATAAAATTACCTCTTTTATAGACTGATATTTAGAGAATATTCCTTCCAAAGTTGCAAGCGTATAATCTGACAATCCGTATTGCATCTAGCCTCCGAGCAAAGAGTTCATTTTTTTCTCATAAGCCAAGAATTCGCCAAAATAGCTTTTCATAATTTTTTCTGCCAGTTCATCAGCTGTTTCTTCATTGTAAGTGTGTGAAGTTTTGTTTCTAGCCTCAATCATTTCCATCCAGACTTGCCCATCCAAAATCAAACCTTGGCTAAAAGCATGGCGAATGGAATCTCTGCTACCAACAATATCGGTAATTCCCTTGTACGATAGATAATCTTTCATAACATTCCAAGCAAGCTCAAAGGCTATTTCAAAAGATTTGATAATGCTCAATCTATCTTTGTTTGTCAGCGGACTGTTTTTGTCTATGGAATTTACAATATCAGATAACAAAGCCAGAGATTTGCCGTAATTCTCAAATATCTGTTTACAACGAATATCTGTTTCTGTAGTATTTTCCTGTGCCATGATAGTAAAATTAGAAAATTTTCTAATTTCCAAACGTGCTATCCATAACAATCAACAAACATAATGCGGGGCAAAGGCTAGATCGCTTTTTGCGCAAGGCTTTTCCGGTTGCGCCTCTTGGTTTGCTGTTTTCTGTTATACGCAAAAAAAAGGTTAGGGTGAATGGGGTAGTGGGGAAGGCTGCTCAGATGCTGTGCGAAAATGATGCTGTGCAAATTTACGAAAATTTACCGCAAGTTCAAAAAAAGGTAACTTTTGAGCAAACAAAAACTTATGCAAAAGAAAAGCTGTGTTTTGTTTTTCAGAATTCGGATTTTGCAATTCTCAACAAACCTTGCGGTCTTGCCAGTCAATCTGGCAGCGGTGTTAAGGAAGAGGAATGTTTGGTTGGAATGCTTGAAATTTGGGCGCAGGAACAGGGCATTGATTTTAAGCCAGCTCTTGTGCATCGCTTGGATAAAGAGACATCGGGTTTGCTGATAGCGGCTCTTTCTGGGCAGGCTGCGCGTGAGTTTGGAAATATAATTAGAGAGAGAAAAATAAAGAAGGAATATTTAGCTTTGGTGAAAGGGCATTTGCCGCAAAAAAAAGGAAAGATAAGTATGCAGCTCCCGGGCGATGATAGAATTTCTGAAACTAATTGGGTTGTGGAAAAAAAAATTGAGGAATGTGATTTGGTGCGTGTGGGTTTGGAAACGGGGCATAAGCATCAAATAAGAATTAGCTTTGCGCAAAATGGGCATCCGCTTTTGGGAGACACCAGATATGGGGATTTTGCCTTTAATAGAAAAATGAAAAAAGAGTTTGGGCTTTCTAGGCTTTTTTTACACGCTGCACTTTTGGAATTCAATTGGAAAGGGGAGAGGATAAAGGTGGAAGCTCCTTTGCCAAAGGAGTTGGAGAAATTTCTAAATTCTTTTTATGACTGATTTCCATCAAACCGATGAGCCGCAGAGCGGCGAGACCATAGCCATTATTAACACAAACAGGGGGCAAATGAAACTTCGCTTGTTTCCTGAGCTTGTGGGGGTAGCGGCAGAGAATTTTATTGAGCTTGCTAAGCAAGGTAAATACAACAATGTTCCTTTTCACAGGGTCATAAAAGATTTTATGATTCAAGGTGGCGATTTCACAAATAAAAACGGCACCGGAGGTCACGCTGCTGCCGGCGAAGGCGAGAATATAGGCGATGTTTACGACCCTCGCTTGAAGCATATCAGAGGTGCTCTTTCTTGGGCAAAAACAAGTGCCCCAAATTCCATAGGCAGCCAGTTCTTTATTGTTCATGGAGAAAAGGGCGCTCATTTCTTAGATCATCCTCCAAAAGGACATTCCCACGAGGGTTACACAGTTTTTGGGCAGCTTTACGAGGGTTTTGGCACTTTAGACTCCATTGCAGAGACAAAAACCGATGGCAGAGACAGGCCAAAAGAGGAAATTATCATAGAGAGCGTGGAAATTACTACTTTACCATCTATGAAAACAGTATATAACTTCAGCGCAGGTCCCAGTATTCTTCCCAAGCAAGCAACAGAAGAAGCAAAAGCGGCCATTGCAGATTTCGCAGGTACTGGAATAGGTATTTTGGAAATAAGCCACCGTACCAAGCACGTAGAGGGAATGGTTGCAGAAACAGAATCTCTTTTGAAAGAATTGCTCTCAATACCAGAGGGTTATGAGATTTTATTCTTGGGCGGCGGAGCATCGCTTCAATTCTGCATGGTTCCAATAAATTTGCTCGGTGCAAATTCCGTTGCAGACTACACAGACACAGGCCTTTGGGCAAACAAGGCTCTAAAAGAGGCAAAAAAATTCGGCAAGGTGAATGTGGTTTGCTCTTCCAAAGACTCCACATACAACCATATTCCCAAAACCTTTGAGCAAACATCAGGTGCAACTTATTTGCACGTAACTAGCAACAATACCATTTACGGAACGCAATGGAAGGAATTTCCCAAAGCGAACACTTATTTGGTTAGTGATATGAGTTCTGATATTTTGAGTCGCCCAATAGATGTTTCAAAATTTGGGCTTATATATGCAGGTGCGCAAAAGAATATGGGACCTGCTGGCGTGGCTACCGTTATAGTTAGAAACGATATTTTGGGCAAGGTGGAACGCGATATCCCAACAATGCTGGATTACCGCACACACATTCCAGAAAAGAGCATGTTCAACACCCCGCCAGTATTTTCCATTTATGTTATGAACAGAGTTTTGCACTGGTTGAAAAATTTGGGCGGTGTTGCCGCAATGGAAAAAATAAATGCCAAAAAATCCGCTATGCTTTACGATGCTCTGGATAACTCAAAGCTATTCAAAGGCACGGCAGCAAAAGAAGACCGCTCAACAATGAATATTCCATTTGTGTTCAAAGAAGATGCTGTAGCCGCAGATAAAAAAGAGGCACTGGAAAAGGAATTTTTGAAAACCGCTGTGGAAAAAGGTTTGGAGCAGTTGAAAGGTCACCGTTCAGTTGGCGGCTTTAGGGCAAGCATTTACAATGCTATGCCAATAGAGGGCGTTGAAACTCTGGTTGCTTTTATGGCTGAGTTTGAGAAGAAGACTTTTGGTTAGACTTGAGAATTTGTTGATGGTGTGCTGTTATTTTCCGCACTTGCTGGTGTATGTGGGCGAGGTCTTTTGAGTAAACCGCTTTCGTGTGCATCTCCAGCAAGCAAAATATATTTGCAAGAGCCAAAAGGCTTAAATTTCCTTGCTTTTGGTCGTAGCACAAAGCCTTTATAGTCTGAACTAAATAAGAATCGTTTGAATCGCCGTTCTTGATTTCTGGAAAGCAGGGTAATTTGCGATGATTCAAAAAATCTTCAAGATCAGACATAACTTTCTTGGCATCGTGTAGCATAAAGGAAGCAAGAACTACGCAAGCAACTAGAAATGCTATTTCAGTGTTGATAAGCCTCTCCTTTTCCAAAGATCCTTTTTTAATTTTGAGGATTTTCACTTCAACAATGGCTTTGAATATACACGCGCAAATTTTGTGGCGGTCAAGTTGCTTGTTGGAGTGCCGCATAAACTCTGCTTTGATTTTGTTTTTGGAAGAGTTATACCAAGATTCCATATTGTGGCGCATTTCGGATTTATTGCCAGGATTGTCCATTAAATAAAACATATTACTTTCATCTGAAAGTTTATAGCCTAGTATGGGCTTTATAACATTATTCCAAATTTCTTCAAATTTAACTTCTTTCATAAATCTCTATTGCATCCTTTGTCAAAACAATTATTTCTATATCATCTATATCATCATCTCTGTTGTCCACTCGCATTGCTTTTTCAAATCCAGTGTCAGGAAGCTTAATGGTATCTCGCACAAATTCACCAATTCCTATTCGCATATTTTCTGTCATAATTTGTCTCCTTTTTTACATTAATATAGTAAATGCTGATTAACTCATATTTAAGTATTCAGCGACACGGGACTAGGGACAGGGGATATGATTTTTATTACAAAACAGCATCAAAAGCCATTTTTTTTGCATATTCATGTCCCTTATCCCATATCCCTTATCCCAAACATTAAGTTAATCATTGCTTACTATAGTAAATTTAAAATAAAAGCATATTCCTCTTCATTAGGGGCAAAATCATCTGCATTTTCACGCAGAGCCTGTTCCAATTCCTGCCCTGTGAACCAAATTATTTTTTGAACTTCGCTTTCCTGAATTTTAAGCATAAGTTTTTCGTTTTCGGTGATTTTCGCTATAAAAAAGCTCTGTATTTCGCGGTCAACATCGCCATTTGGCATAACTTGCTCGCTGGCAGAATCGTTTATATATTCCAGCCTGCTCTCTTCAAGCCGCAAACCTAGCTCTTCTTCCAATTCCCTGAGTGCCGCTGTTATTATTTTCTCGCCAGAACTTATGTGCCCAGCCGCGCTTACGTCTAATTTATTGGGAAATGAATCTTTATCCTTAGACCTTAGCTGGAAAAGAGTGCGTTTGTCAAAATCAAAAATTTGTATGTGCACCGTTCTGTGCCACAATTTGTTTTTGTGAATTTCGCTCCGTGGCAATTTTTGCCCTATGTAGTTGCCGTTGGAATCGCACACGTCTATTATTTCTTGCATATTGTGGGAAGATAGTAAAACAATTTTCTATATTAAACACAAATTTCGGAATATAGCTCAGCCTGGTAGAGCGTCTGCTTCGGGAGCAGAAGGTCGTGAGTTCGAATCTCGCTATTCCGATTACTTTCAAAGGAGAAGATTGTATATGAAAAAAGTATTCGGAAAAACGCTATGCGATCAATGCAAGGTTAAGCCAGCAATTATGACGGTTGCTGTTCAGAACGCAAACGAGAGCTATCCCAAGCTGCACAACTTCTGCTCGGATGAGTGCAAGGAGCTGTGGCAGAAATCAAGCGGAGAGCCTATGTGATAAGGATTGCTCACTCCGCCGCCTTGAAATTGTAAACTTCGCTCCAATGGTCGAGCACTTCAACGGTGTCGCCAATGAAACTCATCAAATATTCCGCTTTCTTGTACGCCATAGGTGATTCGTCAAGGGTGGCTTCATTCACGCAAGAACTCCACACATTGCTCATTCTCTCTTTGTATTCTTCCATTGAGAAACTCTTTTTGGAATTTGTCCTTGAAAGCACTCTTCCTGCTCCGTGCGGGGCAGAATAGTTCCATTCAGGATTGCCCTTTCCTTTGCATAGAAGCACACCGTCTGCCATATTTATTGGAATTAAGCAAATTTCTCCTTCTTGGGCTGAAATGGCTCCTTTCCTCATTATCTTGTTATCTATGTCAATGTAGTTATGCACCGATTCAATGAGATTGCTTTTTTCAAAATTCATATCAAAATGCCTAACTAATTCCCACAAAATTTTGGCGCGGTTGAACTCAGCGTATCTCTGTGCTAATTCCATAGCATATATGTAATCATCATATAATTCACCCGATAGATAGCCTTTTTCGCCAATCTTTTTCTGAAAATGGTTTGCTATCTTCAGCCCAAAATTTCTGCTACCAGTATGCACTGTTATGAATTTGTTTCCAGCCGAGTTTTCGTTTATGGCTATAAAATGATTGCCACCGCCCAAAGTTCCCATAGATTGGGCAACATAAAGTTTAGAGCGGAAATTCAACCCCAGTTTTTTAACCAGCTCGTTCAATTCCTCAACGAATATATGGAATGAGTTTTTTGCCACTTTTGAATAAACGTCTTTGCATCTATCCTCGTCAAAACGTTTATGGATTTCATATCCCGAAGGAACGCTTCTCCTAACCTGCACATCAAATTTTCTAAAATCAATTTCGGTTTTGTCAATTGGGTATGAGGCTACTCCACATCCTATGTCCACTCCTATATAGTTTGGAACAGCCCAGTTGCCGTTGAGTGTTGAAGTAAATCCTATGCAAATACCGTTTCCTGCGTGACAGTCGGGCATTATTCTTATATTTTCATCAGCTAAAAATTCATTGTCCAGTATTTCTCTAATTTGGTTGCTACAAGCTTCTTCAACATCACTTGCATACACTATTGCTTTGGCATATTTGCCTGTTACTGCGAACACTCCAACAACCTCGCTGCTATTTCCCCAAACACACGCGCACCTGTGCAATTTGGGTTCGCAAGCACTGCTGGCAAACCCTTTTCTCCACCTTCCATAAGCGATGCTTCAATGGGAATTTGCCCCAAAAAAGGAATACCCATTTTTTCTGAGAGGTTCTTTGCACCATCCTTGCCAAATATAAAATGCTCTTTTTCGCATTTATCGCAAATAAAACTGCTCATATTTTCAATCAAACCTAAAATAGGTACATTCAATTCCTTAAAAAGGTCAATGCCTTTTACGCAATCCGCGAGAGCCACCTCCTGCGGTGTGCTTACCATTATGACACCGTTCAATTTGCAGCCCTGAATAATGGAAAGTTGAACATCTCCAGTGCCCGGAGGCATATCTATAAACAGCATATCCAAATTTCCCCAATCCACGAAATTCAGCAAATTGTTAATCAAGGCTGCTGCTCTAGGGCCTCTCCAAGCATTTGCCTTTTCTGCTGGGAACAATTGGGCAAGGGAGGCAACCTTAACGCCGTGAGAGAATGAGGGCATAGCATCACTGTTCAAACCAAACATCAATCCCATGCTTGGCCCGTATAAATCGGCATCCAAAATGCCAACGGATTTTCCTTCTAGTGCACTTGCCATAGCAAGATTAGCGGCAACGGTGGATTTTCCCACACCGCCTTTGCCGCTTGCAATGGCTATTATATTTTTTATATCTTTTAACGACATTTTGGAGAGTTTTATGAATGAATATAGAAAACTTGCAATGATTTTATCGCTTTGCTTTGCGTTTGGCTGCCATAATGCCAAGCACGAGGCAGGAATAAGCAAAAATCAAGCAGAAAACAACGATTATATGGAAGTGTTGGCTACGGCAAAGCAAGTTCCTGCCCAAGAAATTTCCAGCAGTTTAAAAGCAAAAATCAGGGAAATAACAAAAAAAATAGAGAATCACAAAACAGCAGATGACTTTTTCTTGAAAGCTTATATTGCAGAAATAGACGAAGATAAAGACGAGGCATTAAAATATTATAACAAAGCCATCGAGTTAAAAGCGGGCTATGCAAGAGCTTATTTCTATGCAGGAGTGATATACGTTGGCAAAAAAGATTTGGACAAGGCAATGGATTATTTTAAAAAATATTTAGATTTAAAACCCAGCTACCCAAATAATGTTGAAGCCTGCATCACTATGGCATTTATTTATTTTTTCAAATACGATTACAAAAACGCCGATGAATATTTCAAAAAAGTTGTTGAATATTCACCAGATAAAGCAGAGGCATATTACGATATTGGAGATATTTATTATGAGAGAATAAAAAATGTTGAAAAGGCAGCTGAATATTTTAAACACGCCATTGAGCAAAAAGCCGATTTTGCCGATGCTTATTCCTATTTGGGAACCATTAGCAGAGACGAAGAAGATTACGTTAAAGCTGTAGAATATTATGAAGAAGCCCTTAAGTTGAAACCTAGCCCAAAAGCAGAATATGCGGCACTTCACGGCATTGGAACAGCTTATTTTTACAAACAGGATTTTGACAAGGCAATAGAATATTACAAAAAAGCCATAGATTTGAAAATTGGAGACGGAGATGCAAACATATATTTCAATATAGGAATTGCATACATAAGAAAACAAGATTACGATAAATCTATGGAGTACTTGAAAAAAGTTGTTGATTTGAATTCTAAACACGTGAAAGCATACAGAACTATGGGAAGCATTTACAGCATAAAGCGCAATTACTCAAAGGCAATTGAATTTTATGAAACGGCTATTAAATTAGAACCTAAAATAGACGCTTATATTAGTATAGGATCTGCTTATTACAGAAAGCAAAATTACGACAAGGCATTGGAGTATTTTGAAAAAGCCATTAAATATCAGCCAGAAGACAAAGCCGAAATATACGACCTTATGAGCGGTGTTTATTTTCACAAAAAGAATTACGATAAGGCAATTGAATATTTGAGCAAAGCCATCAGTTTAAATTCCGCTAAAAATTTGCCTTATGCCTACAACAATATAGGAGAAGTATATTTTTTCAAACAGGAATACGATAAAACAATAGAATACGCAAAAAAAGCCATAGATTTGGATTCTACTATGCAAGAATCATATCTCTATTTGGGAGAGGCTTTGCTCAAAAAAGGAGATAAAGCAAAGGGCACAGAATACAAAATGAAAGCCATAGAAATGGGTTATATGTTGCCAGAAGCCAAGCAGACTCCGGTTGAAGAGCTTTCCGACTATTTAACAGCAAAATATAAAATGCTTGCAGAGGCAATAGCCACTCCAAAAACGGCGAATGAATTTTTCTTAAAGGGCTATGTTGCCGAAATAAACAAGCAGCAAGATGCAGCAATAAAATATTACAGCCAGGCAGTGCAGTTAAAACCTGATTTTGCAGAGGCATATAAAAACATTGGCGATATTTTCAAGAGCAAGAAAAATTACGGCGAAGCGGCAAAGAACTATAAAAAAGCTGTTGAACATAACCCTAGTTATGCACAGACATATAAATACATGGAAGATGGTTATTTCACAAAAGATTTTTTTGTCGATTCCAGAAATGGCAAAATCTATAAATATGTGAAAATAGACAAGCAAACTTGGCTGGCAGAAAATCTGAATTACAAAACGGGCAATTCCTGGTGCTTTGACGACCTCAAAGAGAACTGCGATAAATACGGTCGTCTTTACGATTGGAATTCTGCAAAGAATGTTTGTCCAGCGGGTTGGCATTTGCCAAGCCAAGATGAGTGGCAAAAGCTTATAGATTTTGCAGGAGGCAAAGACAATGCTAGAGCGATTAAAGCAAAGTACAGTTGGAGCAGGGGAAACGGAACAGACGATTTTGGCTTTTATGCCCTGCCTAGCGGCCTTCGCAAATTCTCTCGTTTTACAGGAATGGATTTGCAAGCCGCTTGGTGGACTGCCACAGAACAAGAACATTTAGATGTTTCGGCTAAATACGTGTTGATTAATCAATATTGCTCCGAAATGGGTTATATTTGCTACGATGTTATGCTCTCAGATGTTGGTTCCAAAAGCGAACTGGGACTTTCTGTGAGGTGTGTGAGGTGATGGTCTAACGATAGCGGATAGCCCGCCCCTTAATCTCGCTTTTTCTAAAAAATCCTTTTTCACGGCTGTCGTAGCATAGCTTGTGTTGCCTTGGTTTTTCGCAAGATAGATAAAAAAGCTCCTCTTCAACTACAAAATCCTTTATTTCTTCCAAGGAATCTGCAAATAATATTTTTCTTTTAAAATGAATACTATCTATGGCTGGGAAAATTTTTTGCAGTTGAAGTTCCAAAAGCCTCAGTTCTTGCCAAGGCAAAAATGGCACTTCCTTTTCGGAGGCGGGGCGGCCAGAAATGCTTGCCCTGCCAACATAAGAAAAAGGAATATCCTTTTCTTCGTTGCTACTCAAAGAAATATCGGTTTTGATTTTTTTTTCAGGGAATTGTTCCCTATACAGAGAATGAGCAGCATCCCAAAGCATAGGATTTAAATCTTCAAAAACTATGGTATCACCCTTTTGAGGAATGTTAAAGGAGAGTGTATCAAAAGGAGTGACGAGTTTTATTTCTTCTCCGCTTCTTCCTATTTGCCTTAACAGAATAGAATTTCCATTGCTTATCTTAACCAGTAGCAAATTTCCCTTTTTAGATTTTTCCTTGCAAAATTCAAGCTCGCACACAAAAATACGCTTTTTTTCAAATTTCCAAACCGAAAAAACAAAAAATCTTAAGAAAAGTGCAAAAGCTATAATGCAAACGCAAAGGAATAATATTCTCCAAGTTCTAAACACTGAAGATTTTTCAAGGGTTTTGTTGATTTTTTTTTCTATATTGCCCTGCATCTGTCTAAATTTAGGAAATTTTGAAAATGGAAAACTCTAATATTGCCGTAAGTGTCGCAGGTATTGCAAAAAATGCCTCGCTTGAACTTAGAACTTTGAGTTTTGAGCTTCGCAATAGGGCTTTGCAGAAAGTTGCGGCTTCCATTCGTACTAATGAGGCAAATATCATAGAAGAGAATAAAAAAGATGTGGAAGCGGCAAAAGCGGCAGGTTTAACCAGCTATATGATAGACCGCCTTGCCCTTGATCCAAAACGCATAGAAGATATGGCACGTGGAGTAGAAGAAATTGCTTCTTTTGCAGACCCTCTAGGCAAAGTTTTGGAATATAGAACTCTAAAAAACGGCATAGATATTAGCCGCATTAGCGTTCCGCTTGGGGCAATTTTCTTTATTTACGAAAGCCGCCCAAATGTTACGATAGATGGCGCAGCCCTCTGCTTCAAAGCTGGCAATTCTGTTATTTTGCGCGGTGGCAAGGAATCTGTAAATTCAAGCTATTTTTTGGCAAAATTGTTTTGCGAAGCCATTGCCGAAGAAGGCATTTCAAAAAACGCGGTTCAATACATAGATAACCCAGACCGTGAATTGCTCGGTGAATTGCTAAAGCAGAATCAATATTTGGATTTGGTTATACCAAGGGGTGGAGAGGGTTTGATAAGGGCTGTGAGCGAACAGTCAAAAATTCCTGTTATAAAGCATTTCAATGGAATTTGCCACGTTTATATAGACAAAAGCGCAGATTTGGAAAAAGCAGCTAATATTTTATATAACGCAAAAGTACAACGCCCAAGTGTGTGCAATGCCGCAGAAACTGTGCTTTTCCACAAGGAATTATCCAGTGATGCAGTAGAGAAAATTTTAGCTCCATTAAAAGAAGCAGGAGTAAAACTTCATTACAATAAATTTGGAATAGAATACTTGGATTTGCAAATTTCAGTTGGTTTTGTAGATAGAGTTGAGGAAGCCTGCGAACATATAGAAAAATATGGCAGTCATCACACAGATGCAATAGTTGCAGAAGATAATGATGCTTTGGAATATTTTGCCAACAATGTTGATAGCTCCAGCGTTATGCTGAACGCAAGCACTCGTTTTGCAGACGGAAGCGAGTATGGGCTGGGCGCAGAAGTTGGAATTTCCACAGATAAATTGCACGCAAGAGGTCCTATGGGTGTGGAAAGCCTTTGCAGCTACAAGTGGTTACTAAAGGGCAATGGGCAGATTAGGGAGTGATATGAATCGTTACGATTTGGTTTTACTGGGATTTATATTGGAGGAGTCTTCAAGCGGATATGATATTATTTCTAAAATAAAGGAAAGGGAATTGGAAAGATGGGCTATGATAAGCCCTTCTACCGTATATAATCGCTTGAATTATCTAGAGAATCACAGTTGCATAGAAGGCAAAATGGTTCAAAAAGCAAAGTACCCACCAGCAAAAGTATATAGCATAACAGATAAAGGCAGGGGAGCCTTGAATAGAGAGATAATCAAACATTTAACTGGATTTAACGATGACCCTAGAACTTTGGGTTATGCTTTTTTATTTGGTTTGGAAAACAAGAGCAATTTAATAAGGCTTTTGGAAGAACACGAAATAAAATTAAGGGAAGAGATTGCCAGATTAAATAAAATGATAGACGATGAGCCTCGCCCCACGCTTTACCCAGAAGGTCCGTTTTTGAACTGCATGAGCCGTGACCACATATTGGTAGAACTCAAATATTTGCGGGCAGCCTTGCAAATATTGCAAGACCCGCAAAAATCGAATATGTTAGACGGATACTTTTACATAAATTTTGGTAATAGAGAATGGCAGTTTACTGACAAACAGCATCCTCTCCAGGGCTAAATCCAAGGCACCAAGATGAGCCAAGTGCGCGGTTTTCGTAATTATCTATGGGAAGTTGCATAGCGGTTCCAGTTTTTAAGGGGAAATTTTCCGCTTTGGAGAAATATATGGAATCTATAACAGAATTACCGCAGAAAATGCCTAGGCTCTGTCCGGCGTTTACAAGCGTGAGCCCTTTATAATTGAAATGTGCGTTTTGAACACTGTCGCGCCCAAAGAAAAGAAATTCCATTGGTGCTAAAGTTATGTTGCTTGGCATATCAAATTTATAGGTATTGGCTGTAGTATTTCTATCACGCGCTATACGGCAACTGGATAGTTCCAAAGTATCTAGTGTTGCATTATAAATTTCCAAATATTCAAAATCATTTCCATTTGTTTTGGGATCTGCAAAAATTTCCGTGAAAAATACCTCTCCGTAATTTTTTGGCGGTCTGGAATTTGATGGAATTGTTACCGAACCTTGCGAAGATCCCGCAGAACTTGCCGACAATTCCAGAATAACCGAGCCTCGATTGGATTGCGATTGCATCGTTTCTGTTTGCGAAATAGAAGATAAACTTGTATTTTTTGAACCAGTGAATAGAATTTCTCCGTTTTCATCTTTAAGTTCAATTCGCATACTGAAATCTTGATCCAAAGGCAAGGAATTGGTATTGAATACTCCTTTTCCATTTTCAATTTTCATATCAAATTCCATATCATCTAAAAATAGTTTTCCAGAACTAACCCCTGTATCATTGGTAAGACCAAGCGGAATTTCCAACTTTAGAAAACCGACGAGAGCCTCCAGTTTTATTGGAATATTTATGCTTTCACCTGCTTTTATATCCGCAGTGGCTTCTCCTTTTTGGACAAGCACTCCAGAATCCGCATATATTTTTATTTCAAACTTTCTGGTTTCGCCCTGCGGGATTCCTTCTATTTTCAGATTTTCCTCCAAAGTTTTTTTGGATATGTGAATGTTTGCCATATCTGCGGCAGATACATCCACAGAAATACTGTCAAACATTGGAACTTGGACTTTTCCAAGAAACAGTTTAACAACCCCATCTGTGGCATTGCCGCTGCCACCCCCTATGCTACTGCTGTTATCGCCGCCGCTACCGCTGCAAGCTACAAGCAACAAACCAATCACTGCGCTCCACAAACTGCAAGCCGCAATACCCAAAATGCAAAAATGCCTAATCATAAGCATAATAATACCTCCATTTTTTCTTCGTTACCTATTAGACGTAAAAAACGGGAAAAAAAATCCTAAAAAGTGAATTTTGCAAACAGGTGTTGACATTTTTGTGCAGATTTTTAGAATTCAAGAATTTATTAACACTTAGTTAACTGTTATTAAACATACTTTTTTAGTACATCTTTGCTGGAAACGAAATAATCTATTCCGCTTGCTATGGTTGCAAAGGTTATTATCGCCATAACCGAGTATGGCAAATATTCCCAAATTTCTGTCCAATTTGGAATTAAAGTGTATAGAGGGTCAAGTGCGCCTACCAGAATTATAAGTATTCCTGTACCTTGTATAGCGGTTTTCCATTTACCGCTTTGACGGGCTGGCATAATTATTTTTTCGGAGGCAGCAAGGGTACGCAGTGTTTCTATGCTCGCTTCTCTGAAATAAATTAAAGCTACCATCCAAACCGAGGTGTAGCCAGAAGCCAAAAAGCACAAAAATACGGTCATATTGGAAATTTTATCGGAAAAGGGATCTAGATATTTGCCAAGCGTTGAAACCTCTCCCCATTTGCGAGCCAAATATCCGTCTAAAAAATCTGTTACCATAAAGGCTATAACCATAACAAGGGCAAGGATTTTAAACACCAAGCTGTTATTTTGATAATTCAGATCTCCATCGTAAAAAAATACCCACAAAAACACAGGTGTTAAAACTATGCGGCTCATAGTCAACTGGTTGCAAACGGAGAGCGGTTTGCGATGCGTTGGGTCACGGTAATAGCGATAGCAAAAAGATACGGCTGCAGCATAGAGCAGAAGTATGGTTGCTCCCATGCAAATTTGCTGGTAATGCTCCAAGTTCAAAACATAAACCAGCATTGTGACATTTATGCTTATTGTGGCTACCTTAGACCAAAATCCGCTTGTGAAAAAATATTTACCCTCGCGCAGCATAGAGAGCATATAAAGCGTTCTGGCAACAGCTCTTGCGAGTAGCAAAGCGCACCCCACGGCAAGCATTTTTTCCAGTTCGTTTTCCACAATGGAATATCTTATGAAAATGCAAAGCATAACCGCAAATACAAAAATTGCTTCCACAAAGGAGAGCCATAGCTGGTAATAGGGTTTTTCTATATCTTGATGCCGAATTCTAAACTGCAAATACCAAGAAACTATTAAAATTATGCTTATATTCACGGCTGCGAGCCTTGCGTATTCGTCCCATATAAAGTAAAAAACCGGCAAAAAAGCGAATATATACAATATTCTCAGTATTCTTCCATATAATAATTTGTCCACTGATATTTGCGGCATCTTTGAAAATGTAGAAAAAAATGTCCCCTTGCGGCTTGGAGACAACACCTACAACCACCCACAAACGCACGAAGTTCGCATTTATTTAAAAATTTGTATATTTCTGTTATGTCTTTAACCTTTATTGAAACTTCTGTTTTTACAAAGTGGGTAAAAGAACTTATGAGTGACGACAATTACAGATGTTTGCAAACGGCTTTAATAAATGACCCTGAATTTGGTGATTTAATTAAAGGAAGTGGTGGTTTGAGAAAAATTAGATGGGGCAATGAACAAAAAGGCAAGAGTGGTGGAGTAAGAGTAATCTACTACTTGAAGCTCGCTGATGGGAAAATATTTATGCTTTATGTTTATGCAAAAAATGAACAAGAAGATTTGACGAAAGAACAATTAAAAATATTAGCAAATTTGAGAGGTGTAAAATGAAACAGGAGCATTTTAACGAGCTTGTTGAAAGCGTTAAGGAAATGGATGCTATTTGCAAAGGGCAAAAAAAAGCATCTAGAGAATTCGTGTATGAGGAACACGAAATAAGGAGTATAAGAGACCGCTATGGCTTAACTCAAAGTCAATTTGCGCAAATGATGGGTATTAGTACCAGTACTTTACAAAATTGGGAAGTTGGTCGTAGTAAGCCTTATGGCGCGGCAAAAGTCCTTTTGCGTGTAATGGATAGCTATCCCAAAGCTATTTCTCTTTTGTCAAAAAAGACAAGTTTTTAATTGCAAATAAGCAACAAAAAACCGCCTCCAAACAATTTTTACTCACCCTGCCAAATCACTTCGTGGGCAGGGTTCTACTTATGCCTTTATAGGCACGAGATTTTTTTCTATTTTACTCCACAATAAACGAGGATAATATGGCTTATTTAAATAAAGTAATGCTTATGGGCAATCTGGGCAAAGATGCTGAGGTTCGCATAACCCAAACCAACAAGAAAAGGGTTTCTTTTTCCCTTGCCACCACACGAAGGTTTCGCAATCCAAATACAGGCGAAATGCAAGACGATACCGCTTGGCACAATGTTGTGGCTTGGGACAGGCTTGCAGAACGCATAGAGAAACTAGGCATAAAAAAAGGAACCCCGCTTTTTGTTGAAGGCAGGGTTTCTTACCGCCAGTGGAACGACCCTCAAACCGGACAAAAACACAATGTAACCGAGATTTTAATGGATAATTTTGAGTTTTTAGCTCCTAGGCTTGGCTATTCAGGTGAAGGAGGAGAACGCCACAACTTTGAAATGAACAACGACTTGGGAGCAAGCAGCTTGCCGCCACCGCCAACAATTGAACCCGATAGCGAATTGCCGTTCTAAAATCGCGTGTATATTTTATGGCAAATAATTTATTTAGCATAGACCTTGTTCAAGTGGCAATCCTTTGGAGCATTGCCGCTTTAAGCATTATATGTTCCGTAAATTCTCACGGCTTTTTTAGGCAACTGATTTCTTGGCTCATAGTTATTGCCGTGATTATTATTGCGGCATTTTTTTCTTACCTTAAATTTGAATCCATTAGGCAAGAAATTGGTTTTAGGGAGTTTGTTCCAGATTCAACGGCATTAAACCACGATTCAACTGCAACAGCAAATCAAGATTCAACACCAAATTCCATGGACGGGTTTGCAAGCGCGAATTATCTCTCCGCAGAAAAGCAGCTTATGGAAAACGTGGTGGCAATTTCAGATTCCATTCTCTCTTTTCCAAAGTGGCAAGACATAAATTCGCAAGGCATTGAAAAGCGGGAATATTATGAGAGCAAGGCTCTTTTTTTGAGAAATAGCAGTATGAATTTTTACAGGCAAATCAGAAAACTCTCGCCTCCAAGCGAAAAAAAGCAGTCTTATGATTTATTGCTTGCGGCTGCGGATAATTTGCGGCTTGCAGGTTATGAAATTCATCGTCAATTCGGATTGGAAGCAGATTCATTAGGAGAAAGCGTTAGCAAGGCGCGTGAGAGTGCAAGCCTTGCAAAATCGGTAATTTCTACCATAACAATTAAGGAGGGATTATGAAAAATGTTGCAATAGCAGGTGCCACAGGTGCAGTTGGGCAAGAGTTTCTTTCCATTTTGGCAGAGCGGAATTTTCCGCTCAAGTCTTTGAAATTATTGGCATCGGCAAGAAGTGCTGGCAAGAAAATAAAATTCAAAGACGAAGAGATAACGGTGCAGGAATTAAAACACGATTCTTTTGAGGGGGTAGATTTGGTTCTATCTTCGGCGGGAGGTTCCATATCAAAAGAATATATGCCCTCTGCGGTTAAAGCAGGAGCCGTTGTTGTGGACAACACATCATATTTCAGAATGAACCCAGAAGTTCCGCTTGTTATTCCCGAAATAAATCCGCAAGATATAAAAAGACACAAGGGCATTATAGCTAATCCAAATTGCAGCACAATAATAATGCTGCTACCGATATTCCCTCTATACAAGGCTTTTGGCATTGAGCGGATTCAGGCCTGCACATACCAAGCTGCAAGCGGAGCTGGCGCAATGGCTATGGAAGAGCTTAGGTTAGAAAGCGTTGCCATTGCAGAAGGCAAGCCTTTTAAGCGCACCATTATACCATACCAATATGCTTTTAATCTGTTTCCGCACAATTCCTCTTACAACGATGGCAGCCCTGAAAAAAACACGGTTCACGCTCCAAATGGTTATTGCGAAGAGGAATGGAAAATGATTGCCGAAACTCACAAGATTTTTGGAGACGACAATTTGCGTGTAAATGCCTCTTGCGTGAGGGTTCCTGTTTTAAGGGCACATTCAGAGGCTTTGAATATAAGGCTTTCCAAAAAAACAAATGTAGCAGAAATTTACGAGGTTTTGCGGAAAGCACCTGGGGTTGAAATTTTAGAAGAACCTTCTAAAAATCGTTGGCCTATGCCAATAGATGCAAGCGGCAAAGACCCTGTGCTGGTTGGCAGAGTTCGCGTTGACCAGTCTCAAGACAACGCTTATGATATGTGGGTTGTGGGCGACCAAATTCGCAAAGGCGCAGCCTTAAACGCTGTGCAAATAGCGGAACTTCTTTGAGGATGTATATATGCTTTTCTCCATAGTTCTAGGGCTTGCGCTGTTTGCAATTGCTTGTTATCTTGTGCTTTTGTTTTTTCAAGTGCAAAGGGTTGAAAAACTGATAGCGGATTTAATTCAAATGGTGGAGATTCACTTGCTCAATAAATACGGGCACAATCCAAATAGGGAAGCAAAGAGGGTAAATGTTAAAAAGGCTCTCAAGGAAATGGAGGAGGAAAATGCCTGATCTAGGTAAAATTCCGCGCCCCAATTGGATTGAAATAGATTTAGACCATTTGCACAGCAATATTGCTTATGCGAGAAGTTTGCTGCCTGCTGGTACAAAATTGCTATTACCCGTTAAAGCCGATGCTTACGGGCACGGTTCGCTTGCCATTTCTTTTGCGGCTATGGCGGCAGGAATTGATTTTTTGGGTGTTGCCCATTTATTTGAAGGAATTGCCCTGCGAGAAAACGGAGTAAGTGCTAGAATTTTAATTTTAGGTCCCTGCATAGAAAGCGATTTTCCATTTTTAATAAAATACAACTTGACTCCCTCTATTCAAAGTTTAGATAGTGCAAAAGCATTGAACTCAGGTCTTTCAACTTTGGGTTCAAAACTGAAAATCCACATTCAAATAGACACTGGAATGCATCGCTTTGGAATAAAATACGATAATTTTGATGATGTAAAAAAAATATGCGAGCTGCCAAATTTAGAGGCAGAAGGCATGTATTCCCATTTTGCCACCGCCGATATGCCAGACCATCCGGCTTTTAAAATACAATTAGATAGATTTGACAGGCTGGTTAAAGATTTGGAAAAAGCAGGTGTGCGCCCATCTATCTGCCATATAGCAAATTCACCTGCAACATTTTTATATGCGAACAAAACTCACTACGATATGGTTCGCCCAGGCGTTGCCCTTTATGGCTACGACCCGCTTGGAGAGCTTCCATCTAAATTTCCAATAAAGCCCGTTTTGAGATTACGTTCAACCGTGCGCGCTTTGAGGCAGGTTGAGGCAGGGGAGGGAGTTTCTTACGGGCATTTTTTCAAGGCGGAAAAAAATATGCTGGTGGCAACGGTTGCCATTGGCTATGGAGACGGATATTTACGCGGCGAGCCAAATAAAGGCGAGGTTTTTATAAATGGCAAAGCCTGCCCAATTTTAGGGCGGGTGTGCATGGATGCTTGCATGGTTGACGCTAGCGAAACTCCAGATGTGAAAATAGGCGATATAGTGGAGTGCATAAACGGAGAATTTTCCGAGCAAATATCTGTAGAAGCATTTGCCGCCGAGCATAAAACCATTCCTTACGAAATAACAACCCGCATGGCGCGCCGCCTTTACCGCCTTTACCGCTATAAAGGAAAAACCCGCGGCTGGCACGAACTCAAAGCTGAGTTTTGAGCTAAAGCCATCATCGCAGCGAGGCGATTTTCTATATTGCCCTTATGCCAGCCAAGCGCAAATACAAAGATTCGGTTTTCACTTCTTTGTTCAAAGACAAGAAGCGTCGTATGCGAAACGAAGGCTTGGGGTTACTAGAAATTATGCCGTACGCTAAACTAGCCGTTTGGTAATTGATTTACCTATCCAATTTGCATTTCGCTGGCGAACAGCCGTAGGCTGGTTATTTAGCAATTACAAAGGCGAATACCCTAACTGCGAGTAAACGCAGCTACAAATCACTCACCAAAAACTCAAGCAAATTAAAATGCTTGATTCCATTTCTTGAATTACCCGAAAATTCATCCATAGACACAACGAATTTCGGGTAATTATCCTTTATTCTCTCCAAATTGCCAAATTCACGTTCTACGGTTTTGCTATCGTGCAACAAATAGCAAACTTGCACATATATTTTTTCGCCGCTTTTTCTCGCTATAAAGTCAATCTCCCTATCGCCATCGCAACCTATCGCAACTTCATAGCCGCAATAGAGCAAATGATTATACACGGCATTTTCCATTATTTTGCCTATATCTGTTTGCTTGTACTCAAAAATTGCGTTTCTTAAACCAATATCCTCAAAATAAAATTTCTCGCCTATTTCAAATACTTTTTTTCCCACAATAGACTGCCGTTTAACCTTGTGTATAAAAAAGGCATTGGCTAATTTATTCAAATAATCTATAACCTGCGAAGCGGCTATGCTCACTTTTTGGGATTTTAGATAATCGCTTATTTTTTTCGCAGAAAATAATTGCCCCGTATTATCCGCCAAAAACAGAACCAAATTCTCCAAAAACGCAGTATTGCGAATTTTATTTTTTGCAATAACATCCTTATATATAACCGTGCTGTAAACACCCTTTAAATATTGGTAAACTATTTCATCTTCCAATTCCAAATGCTTCAAATAAGGCATACCGCCGAATTTAAGGTATTTGAAAAGGGTATTTTTATCGCTCTGCAAATTGTGAAACTCGCAAAACTCAGTAAACGATAAGCTATGCACGGGAATTTCTATATATCTGCCGCTCAAAAAAGTTGAAATTTCACTGGATAAAAAATTTGCGTTGCTTCCTGTGCAATATAAATCGTATATTTGATTTTTGAGCAAACTGCGCATTGTTTTTTCAAACTTTTTTATCTCTTGAATTTCGTCTATAAACACATAATTTTTGTTTTTATCTATTGTTTTGCTTTTTATGTATTTGTTCAAATCTTCTGCGGTTTTTATAAAGTCAAAGAATAAATCTTCCATGTCAATGTAAATTATATTCGCATTTTTGTCAAGCTGCCATATCTGCTCTATTATTTGCTTCAAAACATAACTCTTGCCCACTCGTCTCTGACCAGTGAGTACCTTTATTATTTGCTTCCCGATAAAGGGTTTTATTTTATCGGAATACCTTTTTCTCTGTATAACGTCATTTTCCATATTTTGCCCATAAGCTAAACTTTTAGATAAATATAGAAAAGTTTAGCACATGTGCTAAACTTTTTAATTCCCTCTTGGGGAGGGGGGTTGTTTGCTATAAAATTTGGCACGTTTTTTGCACTCCAATACCTTGATATGTCTATTTCTGCAACAGAAAGCACAGTGGCTCGTTTTCCGGGCGCAAAATCCGTTGATGCCAAAAAATGGAAGGCGGCACAGGATTTTGAGGCTATGTTCATACATCAAATGCTTAAATCCATGCGAAATACCGTTCCAAAAGACGATGAAATGAGCAGCGGAAGGCGAATTTTCACAGAAATGCTAGACGAACAGATTGCAAATACCGCAAGCCGCACAGGCCATTTTGGGCTTGCTCAAATAGTTTACAAAGAACTTGCCGGAAAAGAAGCTGGGGAGGCATATAGTGCCCAGGGTATGAATAAAGCCTCAGGGGAACAGATAGAAAGCTGGGTAAATGAAGCATCTAAAACGCTTGACCTAGACAAAAACCTTATAAAAGCCGTTATTCGCCAGGAATCAGGCGGAAATTCCCTTGCTCGTTCTAGCAAAGGGGCAAAAGGACTTATGCAGCTTATGGACTCAACCGCCAAAGATATGGGCGTTACAAACTCCTACAATGGGCGGCAAAACGTAATAGGCGGCGCAAAATATCTCAAACAAATGCTTGTACGCTTTGGTGGCGATGAAAAAAAGGCACTTGCCGCTTATAATGCAGGACCCGGAACGGTTGAGCAGTATGGTGGAATTCCGCCTTATGAAGAAACCAAGAACTATATTAAAAACGTTCTGCAATACAAAGAGCAATTTTCTCAAGACTCACAAGAGGAGGCGTTATGAGCTTTGAAAGCCCTGAACAAGAATTTGAAACTCTTATCACGATACTCGGTAAAATGAAAGAGCAATACGTTCATCAAAAAGAGACGCTTGTGAAACAGCGCGCTGCCATAATAAGCAACAATACCACGGAATTAACGGAGATTTTAAGCCAAATAGATACCATAAACGAAAATATAGCCCGCTTGGAAACCCGCCGAATTTTCAACACAGATGTTTTGGCGCAATATGCAAGTTCAGAAACAAAAACCATTCGCGATATTGTTAAAGCATTTCCAGAGCTCAATGGCAAAAAATTGGAAACCGTTGCTTTGGAACTTAAAAATGAGGCATTGGAAGTAAAAAATATTTCCACATCCAACTCAGACCTTTTGGAAATTTCGCGCAATATAATAAAAGAGACTATGAAGATAATAATGACCCAAAACGTGGACCCGCGCGACCGTGCTTGGCGAACTTATGGCAACAGCGGTGCTTATGCCAGAACCGTGAGAAGAGAGCCTGCGCATTTGGTGAATAGACAAGGGTAGCAATGCTCCACTACGCGGAAACGCATTTTAGATTTCCTGTTTCAAGGCTTTATCGTAAAGAGCCTGTGATTTTAATTGATGCACCATTTCAAGTTTGCCCAAAGGAATCTTGCCCTGTTTGGCTAATAGCTAGAAAGGCAAACTTATTTGCAATTTATGTTGAAGAAGTTTACGGAGAGTGGAAAAACGCTGGCGGGAAAAGTATATCTTTCAAGCTGCCTATTGAAAAACAATTTGATAAAAAATTCCATTTTGAAGAGCTGAATTTTGAAAAACCTGAAAACTGCTCAGGTTTGTGGATGCTGAATATTTTTGTTAAATATAAAATAAAGGGCAAGGAAAAAATTTGCGAGAGATGGAATTACCCATTTTTGCCGCCGGAACCGTTGATAATAAATTTTCTAAAAGAAGCTCCCCCAAAACCAGAGGGCTGGCTTGCAGGAGAAACTCACTGCCATTCTAGCTACACCTCCGATTCTGTGGAATTTGGAGCTGCTCCTGCCGTTTTGCAAAAAGCCGCAAAATCTGTGGGGCTGGATTTTGTTTGCATAACAGACCATTCCTATGATTTGATGAACGAAAAAAAATTTCAAAAAATGAGAGCAGATGCTGCTTTGCCATTGCTGATTGCCGGTGAGGAAGTTTCTTGCGGAAATTCAAAAAATCAAAATGTGCATCTGCTGGTTTTTGGCAACGAGAATTATATTGAAGGGCACGGAGATGGTGGTCGCAGATGGTGGAACACAAAACCAGATTTGAGCATTAGCGAGGCTATTGGGAAATACCGTGCTTATGCGGCACATCCAAAATTGCAAATGTTGTTTGTAGAAAAAATTTTGCTGAAAAGAGGGCATTGGAGCTACGAAGATTTAACGGAAAATAATATTTGCGGAATTGAGTTTTGGAATGGTTTCAGAGGTCGTGATTTTTACGAAGGGCGCGAGCTTTGGATAAGAGCTTTGCTTGCGGGGCACAAACTCTTGCCGCTTGGAGGCAACGATTCTCACGGAGATTTGAACGATTATACCGCAGTTAAACAACCGCTATGGAGCTTAAAATGCAACACGGAACACGTATTTGGGCAAGTTAGAACGGTGATTCCAAACACAGGCAAAACACCTTTTAGTTGCGTTCCCAAAAATCTCTACATCACAGATGGTCCGGCTCTGTGGTTTGAAAACGGAAAACTACACGCTAAAAGCACGGGAGATTTTGGGAAATTTTTGAGCATAACAATTTTCAGAGGCTGTGATGGTAAGCCGAATTTTGAGAAAAAAGAGGAGATGAAAATAGGAGATTTTTATGAATTTGAATTTGAGATTTCTTTGAACGATAGTCTTTATGTGAGGGCAGAATGCGAAACGAGTTGCGGAAAATTTGCAATGACAGCGGCGATTTATTCAAGTCCTGCTGCATAGCTACATCCAGCGGTGGAGAGAGAGAATATTTAACCATTGAGTGCGAGCAAAGCAGCATATTTGACTGTGCCTCCATAACCAAGTCTATGCCCACAGGCTATCTTGCTCTAAAGGCAATAGAAAGCGGAATTTTGAGCCTTGAAACTTCGGTAGCAGATGTTCTCCCAGACTTTGCTGCGTATCACGACAAAGAGGCAAAAGTATTCCACCTGCTAACTCACTCCCTAGACTATCGCTTTCCTATGAGCAGCCTCAAAGATTTGCAGCCTAAGGAAATTTGGCAGCGAATTTGCTCGCATAAATTTGAAATACCGCCAGGGCAATTATTTTGCTACGGAAACGCAAACAGCATTTTGCTCGGAAAAGTTTTGGAAGCCGTTTACAACACGCCTTTAGACAAACTCGCAAAAGAAAGGGTTTTTGAGCCGTTAAAAATGCAAAGCACAGGGTGGCATCCTCTTGAATGGGCACCGGCAAGCCGCATTATCCCAACGGAAATTTGCCCTTGGCGCGGGCGCGAACTTAGAGGCGAAACTCACGATGAAAGCGCGTGGAAATTGGAGCAGGGACTTGGAGCTGTTGGTTCTGCGGGAGTTTTTAGCACCGCCCCCGATATTCTAACATTTTTGGAACACATATTGGAAGATAATTTTTTGACCCAAAAATTGACAAAAAATGCGTTTGAGTTAAAAGGCGTATGCAATACGCCCCTACAGGAATGTACCGCGCTTGGTTTTGAACTAAATAATCCAAAATTTATGGGAAACCATCCCTCTCCCGTTTTTGGGAAAACTGGCTTTACCGGAACCAGCTTTATTTGCCGACCACAAAAGAAATTTTGCCTTGTGATTCTCTGCAATTACACATATCCCAAGCGGGGTCCAAATGCAGATAAAATAAACGAGTTCAGGGCAAGAATTGCGGAATTGTGCTATAAAATTTTTTAAATTCCCCCTATGTTCAAAGCTTTTCCGCACATTGCCTCCATAGATATAGGGAGCAACAGCACAATTCTTTTGGTTGCAAAAAAAGAAGAAGACAATTTGCGCGCTTTGGTGCAGAAAATTGAAGTTTATAGGCTTGGAGAGGAGAATCTGGAAAGGCTTTGCGAAATTTTGGCAAGTTTCAGGAATTTGGCTCACTCGCTCGGAGCAGAGATTAAAGCCGTTGCTATGACAGAAGCAGCTAGAAAGGCAAAAAACAAAGAAGAGCTTTTGCAGGCGGTAGAGAAAGTTCTTTGGGTAAAACCTCGCATAATAAGCGGAGAAGAAGAAGCCGAGCTTTCTTATAAGGCTGTTTCAAAGGTTTATGGGCAAGGGATTTTAACCGTTGATGTGGGAGGTGGTTCAACTGAACTGGCAAATGGGAAGAATTTTTTGAGCCTCCCAGTTGGCGCGCTTGAACTCTATGAGCGCATGGGCGCAATTCCTGGCCCTGAATACAAAAAATGGTCAAAGGATTTTTTTAGAGAGATTAACATAAAGCCTTTTGCGAAAAGAGAGTCTTATTTTGTTGGCGGGACAGCTGTTGCCCTTGGAATGTTGGTTAAAGAAATGCAAACTTTTGATGCGAATACCTTGGAAGGAGAGTCCATTTTTGTTGCTGATATTGAGCGGGTTATAATACATTTAAGCGGTTTGTCAAAAGAACTGAGAAATACCATCCCTGGTTTGGAAAAAGGCAGGGGAGATATTATTATATGCGGGCTTTATTGGATAAGGTCACTTTGCGAAAGATTAAAGATAGATTCTATAAAAATTTCAACCTTTGGATTAAGGTTTGGGCTTTTAATTTACTAGTTTATCTTCCTATGAAAAGTGCAACAAAAAAAATAAAATCTCATAAATCTAGGAGCCTTGTCCAAATAATGGTTCTTTCTGTTTTTGTTTTGCTTTTAGTTTCAATGGGTTTGTATGTGCTTTTCAATCTTGCTAAATTGAAGGAAGACGTAATAGAATGGAATATGGAACAGTTGCATACTTTGGTTTTGGCATATTCAGAAGTTTTAAACGGCGACAGTATAGAAGTGGATTTTCAAAAAAGGGAAAAAAATGCCAATTATGATAGATGGAGTGCCATAAGTGATAGCCTGCTTAAAAAAACAGGAGTGAAATACCTTTATGTTATGAATATATCTTATGGCGATTCAATAGAATTCTATATAAGCGCAAGAGACCATGACGGAAAAACTGATTTTTTGACAAAAACACTCGCAGCTGGTTTTGATACTGTTGTTATAAATAAATTGAAAAACAAACAAGATACGCATTTCTCAAAAATAGGTTACTATCCTGAATATGGAGGCTGGCTCGCGTATAACTATATGCCTATAAAAAATTCAAAAGGCAAAGTGGTTGCCTTTGTTGGCGCAGACAGAGAAATGTCCGAAATCAATAACATCATAAAAAATGTTGAAATAAAACTTTTGGTTACGAGTATTTTGTTTCTTATAGTGGTATTTTTGCTGATAACATATTTAATCAAAAGAATATTGCTTTCACCTATAGCAAAGATAATTGAGGCAGCAGATAACTTTAATCTATTAAATGTTTCCTTCAAAAATCTAAATTTAACTTATATCAAAGAATACGATGCTCTTATAGAGAGTTTTAGAAAAATGGAGAGCAAAGTAAATTATGCAATTACCAAGAGTTTCACAGATGAACTTACAAAACTCAATAACCGCTATTTCTTTACACTTTCGTTAGAAAACATTTTAACACCAGTAGAACAGGAAAAGCAAATTGCTTTTTTGATAATAGACCTTGATTCTTTTAAACAGATAAATGATACCTACGGGCATGAGAAAGGCGATTTTGTTCTTAGAAACACTGGAATAATTTTGAAGCAAGTATTTGAAGATTTGACAAATATTGTGGTTCGTCTTGGCGGTGATGAGTTCGCAGTTTGTATAGATAATATCGAAAATAAACAAATTGTTGAAAATAAATGCGAGCTTCTTAAAAAAGAGCTTTCACAAATAACTTATGCTGATGATAAAACCGGTGTTAGCGCAAGCATTGGAATTATCCTAACCAAGTTTAGTGAAACAGCACCTATTTATACAGAAATATTTTCTGCCGCAGATAACAATCTTTACAAAGTTAAGGCGAGAGGAAAAAACGGCTACTTGATTTCGGAAATTTAATCGGTGGGGTTTTTGCGTGACTAATCCTGTTAGCCAGTGGATTTCAAAGGCTGCGCAATTTGAGGAACCTCTTGTGCAAGTTGCAAATAGGGCAGAAACTTTGCCGCTAAAAATAAATTGGCTGTTGCTCGGTTCTGCTATGCAACAGAAAATAGGTCTCTTTGAATTACAAAATTTTTTAACCGAATTGCAAAAAGAAATAAACGATATTGCAGAACTTCCGGTTCCTTCTGAGAATTTGATTTTAAGCGTGGTTTCAAAATGCAAGCTCAAAGACTGGAATCTTGCGCAGCAAGCGGCGGGCATTGTTTGGAGCGTGGGCAGGTTTGCTCGTGCTAGGGAAAATAGGCTCGATTTATGGGCAAAAAAAAATTCTCCATCAACTCTTTGGCAGCAGAGCAGCGAAATTTTTTATATGGGAAAGAGCAATCCGCTTAGGCCAAAGGTTTTAGGATTTTTATTTCGCCTGTCTTTTCTCTCCAATACAGGTGAAGGTGTTTTGCCGCCTCTTCCGAATTTTGCTGGCGCAAGGAGGTGGCTAATTCAGTCTAGAGTTTACAATTCAGAGCAATCTCCAAAAGAAAAACTCAGAGATGCAAATTCTCTTTACAAGGAATTATCTCCAAAAAAACCATCTCTTGCCTGCCACGCCTTGCAGTTTTTTGCAGAACCTATAAATGAAAGCACTTATTTTTGCCAAAGAATTTTCCCGTGCAATTTATGCCCCGTGGGTAGTTTTTGTATATTCCACAAGCAATGATTATCACTATTTTTGATTTGCTAGGCACCTATGCTTTTGCCATAACCGGAGGGGTTAAGGCGGCAAGGCATGGAATGGATTGGTTTGGTGTAATTGTACTTTCTATTATCACAGGTACAGGTGGTGGTCTTATACGCGATGCCCTGCTCGGCAACCATCCTCCAGTAGCTCTTAATAAACCTGCGTATGCCATTCTTTGCATTTTGGCGGGAGTTCTTGTTATAGTAGCTAAAAATAAAGTGACCAAGTTTTGGCTTTTTGTTATGATAATAGATGCTATTGGGCTTGGTTTTTTTACTTATATAGGTGCAGCTATTGCAGAAAAGGCTGGAGCAGGCGGGCTTGCCATTGTTAGCATTGCGTTGATAACAGCCGTTGGTGGCGGAATGTTAAGAGATATTCTCGCGGGTGAAATTCCGCAAGTGTTGAAAAGCGATTTTTATGCAACCGCTGCGCTTATAGGCGGTTTGTTCTTTTGGATTTTTGGGCTGTTCACCACTGAGTACCACGCTGTAAAGGTGGTTGGAACAATAGCCATAACCATAATTTTGCGCTTCTACGCAATGTATGCCAAATTAGGGTTGCCGAAGGTACAATAGCTGTTTTTACTAAATTTTCCTTATGGCAAAATATTTATGCGTTAATATAGACCACATTGCAACTATTAGGGAAGCTCGCAAGGTGCGTGAGCCGGAACCTGTTGCGGCTGCCGTTATAGCCGAGCTTGCTGGTTGTAGGGGCATAACTGTGCATTTGCGGCAGGACCGCCGCCACATAAATGATGGCGATGTGCATTTGCTACGGCACACCGTTGTTGGCTCACTGAATTTGGAAATGGCACCCACGGCAGAGATGGTGCAGTTTGCAAAAACCGTGCTTCCCAATATGGCTACTCTGGTTCCAGAAGGTCCCAACGAGCTTACAACCGAAGGTGGGTTGAATGTTGAAGCGAAAATTTCTGAGATAACAACTGCGGTTCAGGCTTTGCGCAGTTCTGGCATATTTGTGAGCTTGTTCATAGATCCGGTAAAGGAGCAGGTGAAAGCAGCCAAAAAAGTTGGCGCAGATTATGTTGAACTCCACACGGGTTCTTTTGCAGAGGCTTTTGAACGTCGCAACGAAAATGAAATAGAGCTTGAAGTTTCAAAATTGCAAGACCAAATTACCCTTGCGCTTAATTGCGGATTAAGAGTTAATGCAGGGCACGGGTTGAACTACCGCAATGTGAAACGCATAGCAGGGCTTAACGGAATAGAAGAATTCAATATTGGGCACAGCATTATTGCACGTGCGGCTATGGTTGGAATGGATAGGGCAGTACGTGAAATGCTCGCTTTGATAGGTAGCTAACGGCGGCCTCTAACCGTATTCTGCACATTTTCTGAGAGCAGCCTCTCGTAGATAAAGTTGCAAAGTTTGGCTTGGCGTTCTTCGTTTAAACCAACGAATTGTGAACTAGCTTTATAGTTCAAAATGGAAATTATCCTTATATCCACATATAAATCCAAACTCTTTGCAACCAAAAGGCAATTCATCAAAATATCTCCAGCAGACATTTTTTGCACCACTTTATCTGGAGACCAAGATATTTGCAAACCACCCATAGATATATTGTTGATTCTAACCGGATATTTTTGCCCGCTTTTTGCCGTTATCAAAAGCTGCGCATTTTCGTAATCTGGGATTTCAATACGCACATATTGCCTATTATCACGCGTATCGCCAATGGATTCGGCTATTGCCTCTACTTTATCTATGAATATTTGCTGGCTTGAGTCTTGCAAAATAAAATTTGAGCAGCCCGCTTTTATCAAAGTCTCAATACATTCTTGAGTTGGCTTGTTCAGAATAACAACGGGCGTAATAGAGCGCATGTGTACGTCTTGTCGCATGAATTTCAGAAAGTCCGTAGTTGGCGTGTCTTCTGGTGAATAAGAACACAAAAATATGGGATACTCGCCAGACGCCAAAGCAAGGTTAGCATAGGATATTGATTCCACTGCCTTAGGCACGAATTTTTGATACATAAGCAAACGAACATATTTTTCGGTCTCTGCCGCATTGTTTGAATAAATGAGAATTTTAGAACCTATTGACATAATTATATCACTTTTGGAATTGTGAAGTGGTGGTTTTCTTCCTGTGGCGCATTCATAAATGCTTGTTCGTAAGACAGACCTGGAAATTCGGTATCTTCTCTCAGCGAAGATGCAGCTTCTGCTACCATAGGCTCAACATTTTTTAGATCCAATTCTTTGAGATTTTCCATAAGCTTAAGCATTTCTTGTAGCCTTTCTTTGGCTTGCACAGCTTCTGGCTCTGAGAGTGTCAACCTGGAGAGCATTGCCAGTTTGTTAATATCTATGGACTGGATCATGCTTGCAATATAGAAATTTCTAGATTGCTTCTATGCTTTTTGCGTTTGCTGGTTCCGATGAATTTGCCAAAGACTCCCGAATTGAAAAATTCTGGGCGGAATCTTTGGTAGGAGGCTCGCAGCGCAAGGTCTTTTTTGCAACCGATAGCTCAAAAGAAGAAAATTCCTTGGTTGCGAATGTGGCGCAGGCTTTGACCCCTTCTTTTTTTGAACCTGCGGCAAGCGTTTTAATTAGGCACACTGAGTTTATGCCTGCCGAAGAACAACGCAGCATCGCAAGCCTTTTAACCGATTTATGCAAGGGTGGTAGCTTTCAGGGAAATTTAGCCATTGATTATTTTAAGCCAGACAAGAAAAGCGTTTTGTGGAAATTCCTTGATAAACAGGGGGTTGTTGAGAGTTTTGAGCCACCTTCTAAATATGGAAACGCCATTCAAAAATGGATAGTAGATTTAGTTCAAAAACGTTTTCAGAAAAAAATAAATTCAGAAGCTGCGCTATACATTGCAGATGCCATAGGCGCAGACACCAAGCGCATATATAACGAAATAAAAAAAATATTCTTATACGATAGCAGCATACAGGAAATAAGCGTTCAGCACTCTCAGTTATTTATAAAACAAAACAGGGAAATTAACGCTTACGAATTGCAGGATTTTTTTGGTTTTAGGAATTTGCGGGCATTTTTGCCCAAATTTCGCAGAATTTTGGCAGAAGAAGGGGATGAGGCTTTTATGCCTGTGGTGGGTGCGCTCAGGAGCCACTGCCTGAACCTATTGCATATTCAGGCTATGAAGGCTAAGAAAATTCCTGAATACGAAATAAAAGGTAGGATTTTTCCGCCTAATCAGGTTTTTCTTTATCAGAAAAACCGCTTGCCCGAGCAGAGTTCCTGCTGGTTGCCCGGCAGCCTGCAAAAAACAATTTTGCGTTTAGATGAGATTTCTTATGGCAAAAAAGTGGGCTATTTCAGGGACCTTCCCTCATTTGAGCTTGCAATTTGCGAGTTAATTGTGTAAAATTATTTCTATATTTATTGAGCAATGGCGGCACATAAAATATGTCTTGGTGTAGAAATAAGCCAAGATGGGTTAAAAATCGCTCTGGTTGAACCGGAGCGTAAGCATGTTATTAGGGTAGATGCTGTTCCAACAAGCGGAAATTCAATAAACGATGTTTCAATTTACGCTTCTGTTCTAAATTCTTGGATGCGTAGCATCTCGCTTCCTAAAATAAGTTCAATAGCTGTGACTTTTCCTGCTTGCAATGGGATAATGCGCCTTGTTTCCATTCCAAAAGAAATTGAAGATGCCTTTAGCTATGTGAACTGGGAATTTTCATCTTCGATAAACTCCAATTCAGGCGATTACAAAATAACAGTGGCTTTTTATCCAAACCCAAAAAAGCCTGAATGTGCCATTACGGTTGCAATGCGCAAAAGGATTGTAGAGTCTTTTCATTCCGCAGAACTTGAAAGGAGCGGGGTAAGGCCAAACTACCTTATGGCAGATGTTTGCGTTTTGCACAATCTTTTGGAGATTTCCGAGGGTTTGGGTAGCAGTCCCAAATGCGTATTGAAGGCAGACGAAAAATTTGTTTCGGCTTTTTGGAGCAAAGAAAGTGGCCCTGCTGCCATAAGGCTTTTGCCCGGCGATTGTATTTCTCCCCGTGCCGTTTTGGACATTTTGCAAAGCGGTTATAGGGAATTTCCCAAAGCAAAAAAAGTTGTTAAGTTTTGTGGTGAACTTTCTACCCGTTTGGATTTTGCAAATGAATTTATAGATATGGGAGCTAGTTTTGGCATAGACATTCAGCCTTGGAAACAGCTTTCAAAATTTTCTTTGGAAAAAAATGCTGATTTTTCAAAATTATCACAGTGCATGGGAGCCGTTGGGGCAACCTTGGGTTGTATATAGGAAACAGAAAACGGAGTTTTTAGATGATAAAATCAAACTTAATGTCTTCTCAAAAAACCGCTCAGCCGCCTGTCGCTCCGCGTGCTACTGTTAAAGAGAAGGTTGTAAAGGAAAAAACCAAACCTGAGAAAAAAAAGAGCAGCGTGTTTGGCAGTTTTCTTTTTATGCTCTTTCTTATGGTAGTAGCTTCAATAGTATATTTGGAACTTTTAGGGATACCGAGCTTTTTGCGCGGAGTTATACCTCAAGAAATTGTGGATTTTTTAGGTTTAAGCGAAGAAACTGCAGCAACACAAGTGCTACGCCAAGCAGGTGCTCCACAGCTCACGGCTCACGGCACAAGGTTAGATGATCCAAGTGTTCCGTTAGATGGCTCTGTTGAAGAAATTGTTAGAACCATGCGCCCGGATATTTATTTCAAAAACAAAGAGCTTGTAAACTACAAGGAACAGGCTTTGATAAATAGAATTCCTTATCAAAAACAGGCATTTCACATTATGCTTGGCACTTTCTACAAAGCAACCCCTGATGGAGATGGAATAGGTTATTTAGACCTTGCCTATCAAGCTCCCAATTTTTATTTTGCCCGCGTTGTGGCAGTTGATGCCCGTACTCGCAATTTTTACAGAGACCAATTGAGAGCCAAAGTTGTGGACTTTATTGAAGCAGATTCCGTAACCACCAAAGACGGAAGCATTGAGTTCAGCGTATATGGAAATTTTAATCAACCAAGTTTCACAGAATTGAAGTCTGGTCAGTTGGTGCGTCCTTCCAAAATAAATTCCGAATTAATGGCACTCCGTACTTTGGCTATTAATAACCAAGTGCGTTTGGCAGGGCTAGAAAAATTCACAGAAGACGAATTCCAAACGCATCGCAGGGTAGTGGTTAAAGCAACCACAGATGCCGATTATCCTTCGCTTTTAAACTTTGCCGAAGCTCTGCAAAAATCCGATATTGCCTTTGGAGTTCAGCAATTTGTTTCTAGGCCAACAGGTGCCGAAAAAATGCAATCAACTTTAGAATTTGTGTTATATGCCTCGGTGAAATAGCAAATTCTATATCCTTCCAAGCACATACTCATTAAACCACCACGGGATTATCGTTCCTGGTGGAATATGCAAAGCGTTATTCTTTTTCTCCGCAAAAACAGAATATTCTTTAATTTGCTCCTGCTCAGAATTATTAAAAAAGAAAACTTTGTCTGCCAATTTCACCGCTTTAAATAAGTTATCCAAAGAACGCAAATATCTATCTCTTATTTTTTCCTCAGGCACAGAGTGCCCGCCTTTGACAATTCTCCCATGTATTCTTTCTAAATTGACAAAAACATCATCTGTTGCTATAAAATATAAATAAACTTTATAACCGTTCTCTTTTGCAAATTTAATTTCATCCAATTTAGATTTATGAGAAAACACGGTTTCAAAAGCAAAAGAGGAATTTGACTCAATAATCATTTTCTTTCGCAAAAACTCAGATAAAGCAGCGGAGATATAGGTTGTCTCTGGCAAATTATGATTTTTCAATGAAATTATGGAATCTTTTATTTCTAAAACATCAGATAACTTGAAATCTGTTATTGATTGAAATGGAGAGTTATCTAAAAATTCATATAAATCTGCTTTTGAGAATTTTATTGGGAAATAGCCAAAGTTCAAAAATGTATTCAAATCGTTATTTATTATATCTGCATTTATAAAATAATAATCTCTAAAAACATTTGTTTTCACAAAATAATTGTAAAGCGTGGTTTTGCCAGAGCCATTGGGTCCGGCAAATATTCTGAGTCTCTTTATTCTATCCATCTGGCAACTCTATAACAGGCGGCCCATTATAAACCACTTTAGGACGTGCTTTTGCCAAAATCTCTTTTCTGCCATCGGCATATTCTTTTATCACATTATCGTTTTCCACATAAACAATGGGTATGCCAAGCCGCTTGTTTTCTGCAATAGCCAGCATACCAGCCTCAGAAAAAAATCTCTGATACTCAGCCTGCCTAGGAGTTCCTATAATTAAATCATCATCGTTATATACGAACATATTTATAATGTATAAATTTTTCTATATTCTTTCTGCCGCTCGGATGGTGGAATGGTAGACACTGGGGACTTAAAATCCCCTGGCCGCAAGGTCGTGCGAGTTCAAGTCTCGCTCTGAGTAGTTTTTTTAGGAGGTGTTTAATGACAGTAAAAAAATGCGTTCTTGCCTATTCTGGAGGTTTAGATACCTCTGTGATAATCCCTTGGCTAAGAGAAAACTATAATTGCGAGGTTGTAGCCTTTGCCGCAGACTTAGGGCAAGGCGATTGTAATGCTGCTGCGCTAAAGAAAAAAGCCATTGCAAGCGGGGCTTCTAAGTGCTATGTTATGGATTTGCGCAAAGAGTTTTTGGAAGATTATGTTTGGCCTACAATGCAGGCTGGCGCAAAATATGAGGGTACATATCTTTTGGGAACCTCATTTGCAAGACCTTTGATTGCAAAATATCAGGTACTTGTTGCGCAAAGAGAATATGCAGACGCAGTTGCGCACGGAGCCACAGGCAAAGGCAATGACCAAGTTCGTTTTGAGCTTACTTATGCAGCTATGGATCCTCGCTTGAAAGTTATTGCCCCTTGGAAGGATCCAAAATGGAATATTCACAGCAGAGAAGAAGCTATTGACTATGCACAAAAAAGGCACATTCCCCTTGGTGGAATTTCAAAAAAGAAAATTTATTCTGAAGACGGCAATGTTTGGCATTTATCGCACGAGGGCGGGGTTTTGGAATATCCAGACAAAGAGCATAAATACGATATGCTAAAACTCTCAAATACTTTTGAGAAAGCTCCAAACAAACCAGAATATGTTAAATTAATTTTTGAACAGGGAGTTCCAGTTGCGCTTAACAACAGAAGAATGGATGCGGTTACTCTGCTCACCATGCTCAATAAAATAGGCGGCAAACACGCCTGCGGCTTGCTAGACATTGTTGAAAATAGGCTGGTTGGCTTAAAGAGCAGGGGAGTTTACGAAACACCAGGTGGCACAATTTTATACAAAGCTCACGAGCTTTTGGAATCCCTTGTTTTAGACAAAGCAACTCTTGCAGAAAAACAAAAACTAGCCCAAACTTATTCCTTTTTGGTTTACAACGGCGAATGGTTCACACCGCTTCGCCAAGCATTAGATGCCTTTGTTAAAGAAACTCAAAAAACAGTTTCTGGAGTTGTAACTTTAAAGCTCTACAAAGGGAACATAATTCCAGCTGGAGTAGAAAGCCCATTTAGCCTTTACGACCCAAATTTGGGCGGTTTTAGCGATGTTGATTTTTACGACCAAAAAGATGCCACAGGCTTTATTCGTTGCTTTGGGCTTCCGCTTAAAACAAGGGGAATGTTGCTCGGCAAAAAAAGCCCGGTTAAATTTGGGAAAACATTATTGTAAATTTTTCGCCTCTCTCTTTGTAGTTGCTGAATAAACCAAAAGAAGCGCAAGCGGGGGAGAGCAAAACAGCTCCCTCATTTTCTGTTGTTTCGCAGCACCAGTTAAATGCTGAGTCTAGGTTTTCAAAAACTTTCATATTTGCATTGCAGTTTTCGCTTTGCAGGGATTTTAACATTCTCTCTGCGGTGCTTCCAATTAGAGCGATGCCTTTGAGCAGGTTGTTTTTTGCGAGTTCTTTTGAAAGCTCTGTGAAATCTGCATTCTTTTCGGAGCCGCCTAGTATTAGAGTGAAAGGTTTGCTCATCGCTTTTGCGGCGGCTATTGTCGCTTCTGGGCGAGTGGAATATGAATCGTTGTAAAATGCAATAGTTTTGTTCTTGTAGGTTTTTGTGCCAATATTTTGCAGTCGAAGCGGCAAGCCTTCGTAGAGTTTTAGAGCATTTATGCAGGCCTTTGAATCCATTCCAAGACATTCCAAAGCAAGAGAGGCCGCTGCCATATTTTGCAGTTGGTGCTTTCCTATAACCTTACATTCTTCAAGCGGAATTTTAAGAGAGTCATAAGGCTTTTTTATTCCTCCGCTTTGCATTGCTATTTGCGTAGCACCTTCGGAGGAGGCATAATAAATGCAAAAATCGTTTCTTTTTTGCCAGCGAACCAAATTTGCTTTTGCATCTCTATACTGTTCCACAGAAGTGTGCCAATCCAAATGCTCGCTTGTCACTTGCAAAACCACTCCTATATGGGGCGAAATACCAAGTGTCATAAGCTGAAAGGAACTGAGTTCCAAAACAATCACTGTATTTTTATTTGAGAGCAAATTCTTATTTTGCAGTAAATCAAGGGCTGGAATTCCAAAATTGCCGCCTATTAAATGGGGCACGTTCAGGGCTTTTAGGCAGTGGGCAATCATAGAAACGCAGGAACCTTTTCCAAGCGTGCCTGTTACGCCTATTATTTGGATTTGCGGGTAATCGCGCTGCATTATTTCAAAAAAAAGTTCTATTTGACTGGTTAGCACGACACCTTTCATTTGCGCGTTCAAAATTTCTTTTTGCAATGGATAAACGCCAGCAGAGCGGACAATGGTTTTGCATTTTGGCAGATTTTCCAAATAATTTTCACCGTCTTTTTTATCAAAAACAATGATGTTTTCTATGCCTTGCTCCTGCAAAAACTTCTGAGTGCTTTTGCCTTCTGTGCCATATCCTAAAATTCCAATGGGTTGTTTGAGCATTGCCTAAGGTAAGATAGTAATAATTTTTACTATATTAACCCTCATGGTTAGCAGCTCAGAAATTATGGACTTAAAAAGGATTGTAGATAAAAATCCCAAATCGCTGGCATTTGCTTGGCTTGCAGATATGCTCAGAATGGACAAAAAACTGGATGAGGCCCTGCTTACGGTAAACAGAGGCTTGGAGATAAATTCCAATTTTTTACCAGGTAGGCTTGCCAGAGGGCGCATACTATTAGAAAAAGGCGATTTAGCAGGAGCAAGAGCAGATTTTGAGGTTGTGGCAGAGCAAGATTCCTTTTGCTCTAGTGCGCAAAAATTGTATTTGGAAACCTCAGAGAAATTGGGGCAACCGATAGAAACTGAAATTTATCAGAAAATTTTAGGGGCACTTGAACCAGGAGTTGTGGTTAAGGTGAAAACAAAAGCCGAATCTGTTGGCGTTAATGCTGCCTTAGACGATCTTTTGAGTGAAGATGATAGTACAGAAGATAAAGAAGATCTTGTTATTTCCGATTTACTTTTGCAAACATTTGAGAATATATTTGAGTCTGGCAAACAAGAGCAAGCCCCCGATATTATGCCTTATACGCCCCCAGCTAAGGCGGCCGCTCCACCACCAGCTCCTAAATCGCAGCCCGCCACTAAGCCACAACCAGCACCTAAGCCAGCCCCTGCTGCACCAGATTTAGATTCTCTGATAAATGAGCAGTTAAAATCCAAAATGGAAGATTTGCCAGATTTAACCGGCGATATAGATTCTTTGCTCGCATCGGCTTCGTCACTGCCACCTGTTTCTGGTGCTTTAACTCCTGCAAGCCCTGCAGGTCATCCGGATTTAGATTCTTTGATAAATGAGCAATTGAAATCCAAAGTAGAAGACGCACCAGATTTAACTAGCGATATGGATTCATTGCTCGCATCGGCACCTGCACTCGCACCTGCTGCACCTGCTAAGTCTTCTGGTCCGCCAGATATAGATGCCCTGATAAATGAGCAGTTGAAATCCAAAGTGGAAGACGCACCGGATTTAACCGGCGATATGGATTCCTTGCTTGCATCGGCATCTGCCATGCTACCAGTTTCCAAGCCAGCTTCTGCTGCACCGGATATAGATGCCCTGATAAATGAGCAGTTGAAATCCAAAGTGGACAACGCACCGGATTTGACTGGTGATATGGATTCTTTGCTTGCATCGGCCTCAGACATATTATCTGCTTCTGGTACTTTAACCGCTCCAAGTTCCTCTTCTCCAGACATAGATGCTCTGGTAGCAGAACAGCTTACATCCAGAGTGGACAATGTACCAGATTTAACTGGCGATATAAGTTCCTTGCTGTCATCTATGCCAGCTCCATCTCTTGAGCCATCGCTTTCTTCTGGCTATTCTATCCCAGCCATCACTTTTCCACCCGTCTCTAGTACTCCAAGTGCCCCGGCTGCTCCAACTACACCTGATTTAGATGCTCTGATAAATGAGCAGTTGAAATCCAAAGTGGAAGATATGCCAGATTTAACTGGCGACATAAATTCCTTGCTTACATCTAATACCCCAAGCTCTCCAAGTTCCCCAAATCCACCGGATTTAGATGCCCTTATAAACGAGCAGTTGAAATCTAAAGTGGAAGATATGCCAGATTTAACTGGCGACATAGATTCTCTGCTTGCAGGTGCGCCAACTTCCGGTTCAGATGGAGAACCGGAGCTTGTGCCTTATGTACCACCTACCGGAACCGATTCCTCAATTGCTCAAAAGCCAACTTTGACTTTGGCAGAACTATATATGGATCAGGGTTTGCCGCAAAAAGCAGCAGGGGTTTATAGGGAGTTGCTAACACAAGACCCAAATAATGAAAACTTAAAAGCAAAACTGGCTTTAGCAGAAACACAAATGTGACCAAAGGAGAAAAAATGGCAGAAGGACAAGCAACCGAACAACAAATAACAGTGCGCATAGAACAGCTTTTAAAGGCTATGGTGGACAACGGAGCCTCCGATTTGCACATTCGCATAGGAATTGCGCCAACTTTCCGTATTCATGGAGATTTGAAAAAACTCTATGATATAAAAATCACCTATCAGCTTATGGATAGTTTTTTGGCCGATATAATGAACCAAACCCAAAAAGAGATTTTTGAAAACACAAAGGAATGTGATTTTGCCTTGAGCGCAAGGGAGCTAGGCCGCTTTCGTGTTAATGTGTTTAGGCAAAGAGGAACTCCTGCTATTGTGTTCAGGCATATAAATTCAAAAATACCGAGATTTGAAACTTTAGGACTACCATCCATTGTTTTGGAACTCGCTCTTAAAAAACGCGGGCTTGTTTTGGTTACAGGCACAACAGGTTCGGGCAAATCCACTTGTTTGGCTGCTATGATAGACCACATAAACGAATTGGAATCCACTCACGTTTTAACCGTGGAAGACCCTGTTGAATTTTTGCACAGAGATAAAAAATCCATAATTTCGCAGCGTGAAATAGGAACAGATTCCATTTCTTATGCAAACGCCCTTAAAGCCGCTCTTCGCCAAGACCCAGATGTTATGCTCATCGGCGAAATTCGTGATTTAGAGACAATGCAAATAGCCCTTACCGCCGCAGATACTGGCCACATGGTTTTTGCAACAATTCACACCACAAATGCAACAGAGACAATTCATCGCATACTTTCAATGTATCCGCCTCATCAGCACGATGAAATTCGCTTATTGCTCGCTTCTTGCTTGGAGGGAATAATATCTCTGCGCTTGCTGCCAAGGTCCGATATTGTGGGGCGAATCCCTGCAGCAGAAGTTTTGGTGAATACCGCAGCCATACAAGAATACATTATGGACAAAAACAAAACCGAGTTCATAGAAACCGCCGTTGCCGAAGGCAATATGCAGTACAGAAGCCAAACTTTTGACCAAGCATTGCTCGCTCTTTACAACCAAGGCAAAATTTCTGTGGAAACCGCCAAGAATGCAGCTACAAATCCAGAAGATTTTGAACTTAAACTTCGTGGCATAAGTGGAACCTCCGACAGAACTTGGCAAATGAATTCCTGAGGGCAATGGTGCCTAAATTTGCAATAGGTCAAAAATGGACAAGTTATGCCGAGCCTGAACTTGGCGTTGGGCAAATTATTAAACAGGATTTCAGAACCATAAGTTTGCTTTTTCCTGTTTCGGGTGAGTGCCGCACATACAATTCAAAAGGCGAACCGCCCTTGAAACGCTATGTTTTGAAAATAGGGGAAAAGGCAACCTCAACTAAAGGAGGCTCTCTTTTTGTTGAAGAAATTATAGAAGAAAATGACCTTTTGCATTACAGGAGCAAGGAAAAAAGCATTTCAGAAGACCAGCTCAATTTTAAATCGCAAGGCTCAGATTCTCCTTCTGAAATTTTTGATATGTTGCTTGAAAAAAAGTTTTCTAGCAATTTTGATTTTTGCCTCAGGGAAAGTGCGGCAAAGCTACGCGGAATGTGGAAATCTTCAATGGCGAGAGGTTTTTTGAAACCAAGGCTTAGGCTTTTGCCACATCAGTTATATTTGGCGTTTAGGGCATCAAGAGCTGTTTCTTTGCCGCGTCTTATGCTCTCCGATGAAGTTGGGCTTGGCAAAACCATAGAAAGCGGTTTAATTTGGAATGCACTTCAAACAGATGGCAAAATAAAAAGAACTTTGCTAATTGTTCCAGAACAGTTGAAAAATCAGTGGATAATTGAGTTTGGCAAAAAATTCAACCATTGGTTTTCGAGTATAGATGATGATTATATTTCTGAACATAGAAAATATGCCACTGCCGAGCAAAATGTATTTTTGCTCCACGACACCGTTATATGTTCCTTGGAATTTTTGCTTGAGAACAAATTTATTGCAGCCGCTGCTTTGGAGGCTCCTTGGGATTTGCTAATTATAGATGAGGCACATCGCTTGGTAAAAACTTCGCAGGGTGCAAATGCAGAGTATATTCTTGCGGAGCAGTTTTCGCAAAAAATCCCGGGTTTGCTTTTGCTCTCTGGCACACCCATACAACTCGCTCCAGAAGCGTATTTTTACAGGTTAAGGCTTTTAGATTCCGCTCGTTTTCAAAACTGGGAAGAATTTGAGAAAAATCAGGATAATTATAAAAAAGTGGCTAATGATTTATCCAAAATTTCTCTTGATTCAGACGAAGAACTATCTTGGGAAGATTTGCAAAAAAACATTCCAAAAAAATCCCCAATTCGCTCGTGGCTGCCCATAAAAGCGGATTTGTCACTCACCGCGCCAGAATGGATGAGCCGCGTTATAGATGCTCTCGGCACCGGTTCTTCTGTATTTCGCAACACTAGAAAAAGCGTTAAGGGATTTCCCAAGAGAATATTGAAAACTTACACGCTTGAACGTGATTCTGAGTTAAAATCTTGGCTCTCTGATTTTGTTGAAGAACATAAAAAAGATAAAATTTTGCTTATATGTTCCAAATCAAATACTGTTAATGCGCTTTTATCGCTTTTAGGTGAAGATGTTGCAGTTGCATTTAAGGAAGAGGAAACATCTTTGGAACGCGATAAAGCGGCAGCGGCTTGGATGCGGCCAGATGGCCCAAATGTTTTGCTCTCTTCTGAAATAGGTTCCGAAGGCAGGAATTTCCAAAGTGCTAGGCATTTGGTGCTTTTTGACTTGCCCGAAGATTCCTCTTTGCTTGAGCAGCGAATTGGGCGTTTAGACCGCATTGGGCAAGGGACAGAAATTTACATTCACGTTCCTTTTGCAAAAAAGAGCAAAGCGGAAATGCTCTATTTGTGGTATCACGAGGCACTCGGAATTTTTGAACATTCCTTGATGGGCGGCGGTGAAATGTATGCCAAATTTGAAAATGAGCTTAAAAACTATTTGGAAAGCCCTGCAAAAAAGTTCAGTAAATTTTTGAAAGAATTTTTGCCACGTGGCAAAAAAGAGATGCAGTTGCTAAACGAAAAAGCAGAGGCAGGCAGAGATCGCTTGCTTGAATTCAATTCACAGAACAAAAAAATATCAGGTGAATTGCTAACGGCAGCCCAAAAAATGGATTCAAATGAGGATATTCTCACATTTGCCTTTGATATGCTCTCTGTTTTGGACATTGAAGTTCAAAAGGGAATTTATCCTTGCAGTTTTGTTCTCAAGGGGGCGCCCGAGCAGCCCGAACACGCAACATTGCTTGGGGTAAGCCCCGCAACTTTTTCGGAAAATGGGGAGGTTTCGGAGTTTGATGGCTGTTCCATTACCGCTACAACCAGCAGGGAAAATGCGCTTAACTATGAGAACATAGAGTTTTTCCACTGGGAGCATCCAATTATGCAAAGGCTTTTTGACAAGGCTTTGAGCGATGATTTTGGAAATGTAGCTTGTGTTGTTTGTGATTTTGTGCCAAATGGCAAAGTTTTTGCTCAATACAATTTTATCCTTGAATTTTCTGTGAATTCTCATTGGGGAATAAACAATTTAGTTGGCGAGCGTTTATTGAGCGTTGTTTTGGATAATAAAGGAAATGCGCAAAACATTCCAGAGACTTTGCAAACAAAACAATTGCAGAATAGCAAAGCTACAGATATTCCCTATTCCATTTTGGAATATTTCACAACGGAGGGTTTTGAAACGGCAAAAAGTTCTCTTGAACATATTGCAAAAAAAATATCAGAAGAAACAGAAAAAACGGTGATTCCAATTTTGGAGAGCGAAATACATCGCTTGGAAGAAACATATATGCTTTTGCGTGATTTTGAACTCAGTCGCATTTTGGATAAAAAGAAAAAAGACATAATTGCCTGCAAAAAAAGTTTGAAAGATCCGAAACTTAGGCTGAACGGAGTTAGGGTTTTAGTATATGCTTAAGTCCGTAGAATCCTTAGACTTACGTTTTTTCCGCTTTTGGCGGAGACATTCTTTTTCGGAAAGGATGGGTAAGTTTTTGAGGTTCTACACTCGCATGGGCGATGGCTACGCATGGGCTTTGGTAATAGCATATATTTACTTTTTTTATGGGGGGCCAGTTTTATTTGGCATGATAGAGCGTGTTATACCGGCAATTTTATTGAGTTTGTTTTTTTACTGGCTTGTGAAGCTCTCTGTTCGCCGCAAGCGTCCCTTTGATTTATTGAAAGAAGTGAACGCAGATGTTCCGCCTCTGGATAAATACAGCTTTCCAAGCGGCCATACTATGAATAACCTTGCTGTTGGCTTCACAGTTTTTGCAGAAGCACCTAGTATAGGTTGGATTATGCTATTTATGCCTGTTACTTGGGGTTTTTTAAGGGTTTATTATGGGGTACACTGGCTTTCTGATGTTATTGGTGGGATTTGCCTTGGTTTTTTAAGCTTTTGGTTAGGAAGAATGGTTTTTGTTATATTGCTGCAATAAAAATGTATATTTATATAAGGAGATAGGAAAAATCGCTATGTATGGCAATGAAGTAGAAGAAAAACATAAGATCCGCGCTAACAAGTTGGTGTTGTTTAGCGGAATATTTTTTTGTTCGTTAAGAGTAATTTCCGAAATAGTAATGGGTAATTTTTATTCAGCCGCTGTATGTGGGATAACTGCAACTGTAGTCATATTGCTGTTTGTATTTTTTTCAAGGAAAAATATTAAAAATTTTCCACTAATTTTTGCGCTTTGTCTTTATGTCTCTTATATAGGGGCTTCTTTTAGCATTGGTTCCTTTAAATATTTTTACGCTTATTATTTGCTTGTACTGCTAGTTTGCGCGGTATGTTTTAACATTAAGAATTATTTGATTTTGCTTACTGCAACACAAGTTGTAAATATATTCCTTAGCATTTTTGTGTTGCCTTCCCATATAAATGGCAATGTTTGGGTGCATTTTAGCCTTATATTCTGCTCAGGACTCATAATCTTTTTTATGGTGGAGTTTGCGGCTAAAAAGTCAATTGAGGTGACCAGTGCCACTGCTTCTTTTGGTGCTCTTATGAGGTCAACCCCCAACGTGCTTATTTTGTTGGACGGAGATAATAAAATAAGATACATAAGCCAGTCTGTTTCCAAAATTTTTGGCATAAAAGAGCCTGAGGAGTTAGCTGGCACAAACTTTATAGATTTATTCAATGAAAGGTCTGTGAGAGAGTTGTTTGATGATATTGCAAAAAGACGTTCTTTTTACGAAGATTATCAGAAAATAAACATAAGTGGCCAAATTAGAACCTTTAATGTGTTTGCCAACAAAATGACAGACGATGGCATGTTCTTTATGCTAAACGATGTTTCGGAAATTACGAAATTAAAGGAACTAGCAGAGCAAGATTCCCTCATAGATGGTTTAATTCAAATTCCCAACCGTCGAGCTTTTGACAAGCAGATTGTGCAGGAATGGAATAGGGCACTTAGAGAGAAAGTCAATTTGAGTTTTTTAATGATAGATATTGACTTCTTCAAAAATTACAACGATACCTACGGGCATTTGCAAGGAGACGAGCTGCTTAAGGTGGCAGGTACTGTTTTCAAAAGAAATTTGAAGAGAAGCGCGGATTTTGTGGCTAGGTTTGGCGGCGAGGAGTTTGGGGTATTGCTTTACGGTACAAATTCCTACCAAGCCAGTGTTATTGCAGAGCGAGTACGCAAAAGCGTTGAGGAAGAGGTTATTTTAACAACTACCGGAGTGAAAACCAAATTTACGGTTAGCGTTGGCGTGTGCAGCATGATTCCAACTAACAATCTTGGATACGAGCATATAATAGAGGCCGCAGACAAAGCCTTGTACAAAGCAAAGCAAAATGGCAGGAACCGTATTTGGATATCGGATTAAAGTTTTTCTGCTGTATTTTTTTTGGGGTATTTTTGGCAGAAGCCGCTACTCCTTATTTGCCGCTTGGCAAAACAGCATATTTAACCTCCTCTTTTGGCGAGAGCAGGGGAACACGCTACCACGCTGGCATAGACTTATCAACCAATATGGAAGAGGGCTGGCCTGTTATTGCTCCAAGCGATGGGAGAGTAGAGTTTGCGGCAAGGGGAGCCTTTGGCTACGGGAGGCACATAAAATTCAAAGCAAAAGATGATCATATTTGGCTGTATGCTCATTTGTCTGAATTCAGTCCAAAAATAGATAGTTTAATCCACAGAGAAATGCTAAAAAAAGAAAAAGCAAATGTCCATCTTTCGTTGAAACTCAGATTTAAAAAAGGCGATACTCTAGCATATAGCGGCAGCACAGGCATTGGCAATCCGCATTTGCACGTTGAACGCAGAACTCCAAATGGAAAAATTGCTCTCAATCCTTGCAAAATTATGGAGTGCACAGATACAATAGCCCCCTTTATTTTGGATGCTGCACCTTTTGATAGCGGCTTTGCGATTAAAATTGTGGACTATTCAAGAGAGCCGCTGGAAAATCCAATGTCTATATATTCGCTTGATGTGTATCAGGGCAAAAAGTTGATTTTCAGCAAAAAATATGATTCGCTTTCTTTTGCCCCAGATAAAATGGCAAAGATAAAAGACGATTTATTAAACGTTCAAGATCCAGATACGGTTAGCGATTGGCATTTCGTTAAAGCGAAGGGCGTAAAGAATATAATGGCGGTGGCTAAGGATTTTGCAAATAATGTTTCAAAAAAAGAACTTGTGATAAGGTTGGATAGCTTAAAACTAAAAGATAAAGATACGGCAATAGTTTTTTTAGACACCGTGCCGCCTAGCCTCGGCAAAGTTCACTTAAAAACCGATTTTGCAGGGAAGCTTCAATGCCGAATTCCAGTTTTAGATTCATTAGCTGGCGGCTTGGATTTTGAGAGCGTTGATTTTAGGGATAAAAACAGCAAGTGGGTTATATTTGACTATCATAACAACACCAAGGAACTGCTTGTTGAAAAAAGGGATTTTGATTTTAGAGAGCCTCTTAGCTTAAAACTATGCGGCAAAACAAAGGCTTGCAGGGAAGAGAAAATAAAATGCGAATAGAATTTCTAGCATTTCTCATTTTGTTTAATGCTATTTTTGCCCAAGATACACTTCCCCTATTTGTTCCGCAAAAACCAGAAAAACCTAGGATGTTTTGCACCGCGCAAAAAGAGTGGCTCGCAGCGGCAGAGAATTTTGAGGATTGGGAAGAGGTAAAGGGAATAAAGAATTTGGTTATCAATATGCCTTATGCTACTTTTGATAATTTCAGCGGGCATAATCTTTATTGCGGAATTCAAAGAGCCTTTTTGCACAAAGATGCAATGCAGAAATTAAAATGGGCGGCAGCACTTTTAAAAAAGGAAAAACCTGATTACAAATTCATTCTTTTTGATGCGGCTCGCTCAAACCACGCTCAAGAAGTGCTGCGTTCTGTGGTGCGCAACACGCCTTGGCAACATTTTGTTAGCAGTCCTGCAACAGGCAGTATTCACGCTTATGGAATGGCATTGGATATTGGCTTGCTAAACGAAGCAAACGAACCCGTGGATATGGGGCTTCCTTACGATTCCTTTGCTTTTTACGCAGGCGAAAAAGGCGAAGCAGGGGCTATTTCGCAAGGCTTGCTAACCGAAATTCAAATCAAAAACCGAGAATTTTTGCGCTCCATTATGCGAAAAAGCGGCTGGATAACTTTGCCAAGCGAATGGTGGCATTTCAACGCCGCCCCCTCAGATACCATTAGAGCGAAATATGCTCAACCATTGCCGTTTCCGCAGTGAACTATTTCAAAGGAGAATTTGGGTGAGACAGCCTTCGGGTCAAGCTTGTTTTTTCTATATTACAACAATGAGCAGGTTTTTAACTAACCGAGGTGATAGAAAATGAAACAACAAGTAGTTTGCGAAGTGTGTCAGGGCGAGTTGCTTAAACAAGAAAATATGTTTATTTGCCAACACTGTGGAATTAAATATTCTATTGAAGAAGTCAAGAGAATGTTGACTGAAATGCAACTAAAAGAAAAAGAGAAAAAATTAAAAGAAGGAGATATCTTAAGTGAAGATGAAAAGCAAAGATTAATGGAAGAGCAGAGGCAGAAAGAAGAAGAACAACAAAGGCTAAAAGAAGAACAACAAAAGATAATAGCTGAAGAAAAAAGGTTAAAAGAAGAGGAGCAAAAGTTAAAAGAAGGAAAAGAAAGATTAAAAGAAGTACTGATATTAAAAGAAGAAGAGCTAAAGCTAATAGCTGAGGAGCAAAGGTTAGTAGAAGAAAAAGAAAGATTAAAAGAAGAGCAGAGATTAAAAGAAGAGGAAAGGCAAAGGGAAGAACAGAAATTAAAAGAAGAACATCAAAAAATAGCAGCTGAAGTGCAAAAGTTAAAAGAAGAAAAGGAAAGGTTAACTGGAAAACTGAGAGTGATAGTGGAAGTTCCACAGGAAGCTCCACAGAAAGAAGTTCAAAAGGAAGAAGTTCCACAGGAAGCTCCACAGAAAGAGGTTCCAAAGGAAGTTCCACAGAAAGAGGTTCCAAAAGAAGTTCCACAGAAAGAGGTTCCACAGGAAGCTCCACAGAAAGAGGTTCCAAAGGAAGTTCCACAGAAAGAGGTTCCAAAGGAAGTTCCACAGAAAGAGGTTCCAAAGGAAGCTCCACAGAAAGAGGTTCCAAAGGAAGTTCCACAGAAAGAGGTTCCAAAAGAAGTTCCACAGAAAGAGGTTCCAAAGGAAGTTCCACAGAAAGAGGTTCCAAAGGAAGTTCCACAGAAAGAAGTTCCAAAGGAAGTTCCACAGGAAGCTCCGAAAAAAATTGTAGAAGGAATCTCAAAAGGAGATGAAAAATCAATATTTGGCGAACCGGTAGAACAAAAGAAAAAGAAAGGTTGCTTTCTTTATTTCATAATAATTATTTGTCTTCTTGCAATTATTGCATATTTTGCTAAACCTTATTACATAGATATTTATTATGATTTCATAGGAGCGAAAGCCGAAAAAGAAAACGACAATGCTGTTGTTAAAGCAGATACTTCACAACAAAATCCCGTGCAAGATTTAGGTGTTTCCGATAGCATAAAAAATCCTTCAGACACTACTGTAACAGAGGAAGCGCAAGACGAATCTAAAAATGCCAAAAAAACGGAAGCCTCCCAAAAGAAAGAAGCTCCTAAAAAACGAACTGAAGCTGAAAAGCAAACGGATGATGATGTAGCCAAAGCAATAGCAGCCGTACTTAAATCAGAATCAAAGTCAGAACCTGAACCTGCCCCCAAACCTGTTGCAGAGCCAAAATCAAAAGCCAAGGCTGAAACTTCCAATAAAGGAAATTTTTATAAAACCAGCTTTAATTGCGAAAAAACTAGCAGTGCAACTGCATTAGCAATTTGCACTAACGAAGAATTAGCAACATTAGATGTGCAAATGAATAAATTGTATCAGCCTATAAAACTTGCTTATGAGGAAGAGCAAACAGAGTGGAGAAGAACCCTAAGCAAATGCAAAGCTGATATTAATTGCTTAGATAAAATGTACAGAGATAGAATAAGAGTTTTGAGAGAAGCTCAGTGAATATATTTTTATAGTAATTAATGATTAACTCAATGTTTGGGATAAGGGATATGGGATAAGGGACATGAATATGCAAAAAAAATCATATCCCCTGTCCCTAGTCCCTTGTCCCAGAGTACTTAAATATGAATTAATCAGCATTTTCTATATTCTTAAAGTATGTCTGAAGATAATAATTATAGCGGTTCAAATATAACTGTTTTGGAAGGTTTGGAAGCGGTTCGGGTTCGGCCTGCGATGTATATTGGCAGCACGGATACGAGGGGGCTTCATCATCTTGTTTGGGAAGTTGTTGATAACTCTGTGGACGAGGCTTTGGCTGGTTATTGCAATAGAATAGAAATTTCTATAATGCCGAATAACGGCATAAAGGTTGTGGATAATGGGCGCGGAATACCTACCGATATTCACCCAAAAGAAAAGGTGGGAACTCTTCAAGTTGTAATGACCAAGCTGCACGCAGGCGGCAAATTTGACGATAATGCTTACAAAGTCTCCGCTGGTTTGCACGGTGTTGGTGTAAGCTGCGTAAATGCACTCAGCACAAAACTTATAGCCACAGTCACAAGAGGCGGAAAGGTAATTCGCCAAGAATTCACTAAGGGAAACCCCATTGCACCGCAATACGAAATTGGCACGGCTCCTATGGAAGAACACGGAACGACCATTGAATTTTATCCCGATTCAAGCATTTTCACCGAAACCGAATATAACTACGAAACCATAGCCACAAGAGCTAGGGAATTTGCATTTTTGAACAAGGGCTTAACCTTGGCTATTAGCGATGAGAGAACAATATCCAGCGAGCCTGAAGGCTGTGCTGTGAAAAAAGAGGAATTCTATTACCCAGGTGGGCTTGGCTCTTTTGTTGAATACATAGACCAAAACCGCAAACCGCTCTTTGAAAAACCGATAGTCATTTCAACAGAAGCAGGTCAATATCCCTTGGAAATTGCACTTCGCTACACAGAGAGCTATACAGATAATCTTTTCAGTTTTGTGAATAACGTAAACACCTACGATGGCGGAACTCACATCACAGGTTTCAAAACAGGTCTCACAAGGATAATTGTGAAACACGCTGCTGGCAAAGTTTCCAAACCAAAAAAAGATGTGGAAATCACGGGCGCAGATGTTTTGGAAGGACTCACCGCTGTTATTGCGATTAAAATTCCTCAACCTCAGTTTGAGGGGCAAACAAAAAGAAAGCTGGGAAATTCCGAGGCAAAAAGCGGTGTGGAAGTTGCCATATTCAAAGCCTTAGACGAATTTTTTATAGAAAATCCAGGGATAACAAAGATAATAGCAGAAAAAGTTTACAACACCGCAGAGGGCAGGGTAGCAGCACACAAAGCAAAAGCGGCTGTGAGCAGAAAGGGAATTTTAGAGGGTGGAGGTTTGCCTGGCAAACTATCGGACTGTTCGAGCAGAGACCCTTCAAAATGCGAACTCTTTTTGGTTGAGGGCGATTCCGCAGGTGGTTCTGCAAAGCAGGGTCGCACAAGGGAATATCAGGCTATTCTCGCTTTGAAGGGAAAAATTTTGAATGTGGAAAAAGCAAATGATGTTCAAATTTTCAGCAACGATGAAATCAAAACAATGATTCAATCCATTGGTACAGGCATAAGAGACGATTTTAAGATAGAGAAACTCCGCTATCACAAAATAATAATAATGACAGATGCTGATGTTGATGGTTCTCATATTCAAACATTATTGCTAACGTTTTTTTACCGCTATATGCGCCCGCTTGTTGACGGCGGTTATGTTTATTTGGCAATGCCGCCGCTTTACCGCATAAAAATTGGCAAGCAAGAAACCTATCACTTTTCAGACGAAGACAAAGACGAGGTAATGCGTTCTATAAAAGCCAGCGGAAAAAAAGCCGACTTGCAACGCTACAAAGGTCTAGGCGAAATGAACCCCGATCAGCTCGCAGTCACCACAATGGCACCAGAGACCAGAGTGTTAAAACAATGCTATGTTGATGATGCAATTATGGCAGATCAAGTTTTCTCAATGCTAATGGGAGACGAAGTAGAACCCCGCCGCAAATTTATTGAAGAGAATGCCTATAAGGTGTTGGATAAGTTGGATGTGTAATCGGGATAAGCTAATCCTTCACGCAACGAACGCTATAAAAGGCGTAGCTCTTATCGGCATAATCCCAGCCAACATTCTCAGTGTTGTAAAACATATATCTGGCATAGGCATCGTGGGTACTGGACTCGGTGTTACTCCACCAGATACCGAAATAGCCGACTTCGTCGATGATTTCGAAGGCATCATCTAAATTCATATTCGGATATCCTAAACCACCGCCCGGAAGAGCCTTAAAGCCAAAATCGTCTGTGCCTGGAGGAATTCCCCTGACAACCTCCCAACCGCTAGTAGCTTTTAGCCTAGTTCCTGCCTTGTTGCAAGGTTCATAGTCTGAACAGTTCGGACGTAAAAACTTCATCAGAACATTCCAATCCTTGCCGCTAGGCAAATGCCAACCATCTGGGCAAACAGTCATCGCCATATCCCAATTATACAACCTGCCGTAAGTTGTGCAGTAGCTCTCTTGATCGTTATAGCACTTGCTGCCGCTCACGTCGTAGTTCAAATTCCTTGCCATCCAAGTTTGGCTGCCAATTACAACTGTATTGTAAGTCTCGCCTTCGTAATACACAGGAATGCCGGGAATAATTCCAGTTTGACTTGAACTGCTCGGCTTTGAGTTTGACGAAGGCGCAGAGTTTGGTACATAATCTGCGCTCCCAGGGTCATCTGGGTTGTTGCGCTCAATAGCCACGCAAGAAGCGAGGAAGATGCCTGCGAGCAAGAGATTGAAAAACCTGAGTATTAAGTACATGTACATGTTGTCACCGGAATACCATTACCATTTGATGTAGTACATACACGCCTCTGACCGGCAGGGCAACCGCTAGACGAAGACGAGTAATTAATATAACTATCATCCTTTATGCAGCGAACACTTTTCTTGCCGGCTCCACCAGGATCGTCATTTACCCCGCGGCTGTTGTTTTTGTCTATATAAAAGTACCAGGCACCGGACCGGCCCTTCGAAGCAGACCACCAACTGCCATAATCGCCAAGCCAGTAAAAACGGCCTTCTATGCTGAGAGTACCGCCATAGCCGCCCGGCAGAGCTGTAAAGCCATACTCGTCCGTGCCGTTGCCAGATTTGCCATAATCGTTCAAATTCCAATCATTTGTAGCCTTCAAATTCTCCCCTGATCCTGATGGGTAAGTAACCCTCATAAGCCCATTCCATTCATCAATATCCGGCAAATGCCAACCACTAGGGCAAATGCCTTGATATTTTATACTGCCTTTATATCCTTCGCCAATGTATTCCCATCTTATAGCCGTTTCCCATTTGTAAAGACGACCATATTTGTCGCAGTTGGCAGGGTCATTATCATAACATACACTACCCACAACATCGTAGTTTAAATTTTCTGCCATCCAAGTTTGGTTTTCGATTTTAACTGTTCTGTAAGTTTGACCGCCACAAGATACAGTATTGTCGCCAATTACAGCATTGGGACATCCTACTTCTACGGAACTGCTACTAATGCTTTTTATGACAGACGAACTAGAACTATAGTCGTCATAATCATCGTCATCATAATAACTAGACGAATACAAGACATCACCGCCTGAACCGCCGCCGCCCCCGCCCCCATTGTCATCGCTTGATGAGCAAGAAAAAGTTAATGCCAAGGCAAGCCCAAGGGTTGCCGCTAGTACGAGTTTTTTGAGTGTGCTTTCCATAATCTATCTCCTATTTTATGGGTTAAATTTTGTTAATGCTTTACACAACGAACACTGATAAAAACGTTATTCTTATTCTCTTTATCCCAGAATAAATACTCATAATCGGTGAGTATGGCATAGAAGTAAGCATCGCTGACATCTTCGTTACTAGTCCACCACAAGCCGGTTTCTCCGATATCGGAGAAACCTATATTGAGGAAGAAAGTGCCATCGTAAAGAGTGTTAGTATAGTAACCGCCCGGCAAAGCCGTGAAACCGTGATCGTCCGTTCCATTACCAGACATTGTTTCTTGAGTATTCTCACCTACCCAATCATCCCAACCGTTAGCAGATTTCAGCTTTGTTCCTGTAGGACAAAAATCGTTGCAGAGCGGAGTTGCGACATCATACAAATCTCCCCATTCCGCATGGCTAGGCAAATACCAACCGCTTGGGCAAGCCATCTTAGCTGTTTCCCAGTTATATAACCTGCCATACTTTTCACAGTTGGCTGGGTCATCGTTGTAGCACTTGCTGCCACCCGCATTGTATCTATCTGCATTGTAGTTAAGGTTCTCCGCCATCCAGGTTTTGTTACCCATTTTAACATACACATATTTTTTACCATCACGAGGGTCGGTAAACACGGGTTTCATTTTTCCGTAATGCTCTCTTTCCTCAACTGAGGAACTGCTCGGCGGCACCAAGCTAGACGAATACTCCCCAACAGAACTTTTCAACCCGCTTTTATCAACGTAATTACCGCTCTTAGGGTCATCTGGGTTGTCGCGTTCAATAGCAACGCAGGAGGCTAAGACTAGGGTGCCTGCGAGCAAGAGATTGGAAAAGAGGAATATTAACGAGGACATATTTTACTCTCTAGTTATTTCGGACATTTCTCTCGCTGATAACCAGTAGGGCAGCATGTGCATGTCTGCGGCCTGTTTTCCTTTCCAGTTTTTGGATCTAGGTAAGTCGTACATATCTGCATCTGACCAGAAGGGCAATTACTGGTAGAAGGCGTACTGCTAGGCGAAGAGCTTGGCGTGTAATAATCACCGCCGCCAGGGTCGCTATTGCCGCCGCCCCCATTGTCATCGTTTGATGAGCAGGAAAAAGTGAGTGCCAAGGCAAGACCAATGGCTGCTGCCTGTGCGAGTTTTGTGAGTTTGTTTTCCATAATGTATCTCCTATTTTATGGTTATGGGTTAAATTTTGTTAATCCTTGATACAACGAACACTCAGCAAGTTAGACTTATCCCACTCGTCAGTCCAGAATACATCTTCGAATTCGTTGCCTATTCCATAAGTTATTCCATAAGAGTTGGCTTCTATTGAATAGTCACTAGCAGTCCACCAATAGCCAGCAATGCCTAACTCTTCATCGTAATCACCCTCATCATCTCTATAGCCCCCACCGCCAGGCAGAGCCGCAAAGCCGTAATCGTCTGTGCCTTTTGGAATTCCGTTCACAAGATACCAACCACTCGTAGCCTTCAGCTTGGTCCCTACATCGGCACAATAATAAGCTTCGTAATCACATATCGGATTGATGTACTTCATCAAAGCCAACCAATCCTCGTTGTTTGGCAAATGCCAATCTTTTGGGCAAACTGTTTTGGCAGTTGTCCAGTTGTAAAGCCTGCCGTAGGTATCGCAGATGCTCTCCTGATTATCGTAGCATCTGCTGCCGCTTGCATTGTAGTTTAGGTTCTCTGCCATCCAGGTTTGGGAGCCAATTTTAACATACGCATATTTCTTGCCATCACGAACATCGGTAAACTGAGTATCGTTGCCCCCATTGTCATCGCTTGATGAGCAGGAAAAAGTGAGTGCCAAACCAAGCCCAAGGGCTACTGTCTGTGCGAATTTTGTGAATTTGATTTCCATGATTGTACCTCCTTTAATTATCCCTCAAGCAACGAACACTCTGCAATAAGCTCTTATTCTTATCATCGTCGTAGTAGCCTACGTTCTCGCTGGCGTAATGTATTACAATGTATTGTGCCTTGTTGCTATTGTTCTCGCTGGCACTCCACCAGATGCCGTATTCGCCAACATAATCAAAATCGTCACCAGAATATTCGGCACCGCCCGGCAGGGCAGAAAATCCGTAATCGTCTATGCCATTGCCATTGCTACTCCAGCCGTTAGTAGTCTTTAGATTGATTGCTGCAAGGTCACAAAAGTCACTGCGATAACAGCCAGGATTGATGGATTTCATCAAAGCCAGCCAATCCCCAATACTTGGCAAATGCCAACCGACGGGACAAACCTCCTTAGCTGCTCCCCAGCTATACAGCCTGCCGTAAGTATCGCAGTTGTTCTCCTGATCATTGTAGCACTTGCTGCCGCTTGCATTGAAATTCAAATTTTCTGCCAGCCAAGTTTGGCTGCCTATTCTAACATACACGTATTTTTTGCCATCACGAGCATCGCAAAACTGGGCTTTGCTTTTTCCGTAATGCTCTCTTTCTGTTCCATTCAAAAAATCCCCACACAAACCACCAGACATCTTGTCTTTCCCAAAATAAGAACTCCCAGGGTCGTCTGGGTTGTTGCGCTCAATAGATACGCAAGAGGCGAAAAGGAACATTGCGGAAAATAAAAGAAACTTTGAAATCATATATTAACTCCTATATTTTCTATATTTCCTGTTAAGGGAGCGACTTTATTATATCGGTTTTTAATAGGAGGCATTTTATGCCCCAAAAACTTACGAGCCCGAAGTTCGCTCCGTTTACATTGGACTTCACCTTTAAAAAAGCCTTGGCCAGCGAGCAATGCAAAGACCTGCTTTTGTTTCTGCTCAACACTTTCCTTGAAAGAGTCCTCAAAGAACCTATTATAGACGTGAAAGTCATTCACACAGTCCATTTCAAGAAAATGGTGTTTAAACGTCTTTTTGATATTGCAAGAATTTCTAATTTTACGAATGAGGAGCTTATGGACTACGAAAGTGATATGAAGCGTTTCAGCGACCATGCGAATGCCTTGGCTTATGCTGATGAGAAAGGTGAAGCCAGAGGCGTGAAAAAAGTTGCACGTAATATGCTTGCAAAGGGATATTCCGTTGCTGAGGTGATTGGAATAACAAACCTTTCGAGAGGACAGGTTAGAGCATTGAGTCGAGCTTAGGTAAGTTAGCGGCTTTAAAACCATATATGTACCCCTATTCCCGAAGCCAAAACCGTGCCGCCAACGATGTATAAGATATTCCTCCTCGTGGTGCTGCTTTTCGCTTTTTCCCAGGCATCGTCGTAATATTCCATTGATTGCCCTCTTTTGCCGTAATCGTCATAAGCATTACTCGCTTTCATGTTTTCATATATGCCATAGCCAATAGCTGCTGCCCCTAATATGTCTAAGCCTATGGCAACAAAGGTGCTTGTTTTTTGCACAAGGCTCATCGGGTGGGTATATACAACCCTCTCGCTTTTCCAAGGCACGTTCACCTTCTCATGCTTTCTGCCTATAGTTATTTCAGAGCAAGGAGAAATATTGTAGTCTTCGTAAGGAGTTTTGGTTTTTTCATTGCCGTCAACATAAACCATTTCGTTTACCAGCTTGTCATTTCGCGTTGCGTTCAAAAGCAATTCGGTAGTTTTTAGATTTAGGCGTTTAGCTATATCAAAAAGCTCGGTTCTGCCCTTGCTTATTTCCATAGTGGAATCTATATCTTCGTAGCAGTCATGGCTTAACCTTATATCGTAACTGCCCGGAGAAAGGTTATTCACATAAGATTTTTTTTCAACATTATTTACATATAAAATCCAGTTTTTATTCTTGCCTATGCCATTCTTGTAATCAGGTTTCACATTCAAAGTGCCGAAAAATGCCTTTTGGAGAGTCCTTGGAACTTCCTTTTCCATTATATTAATAAAATCATCAATTTTTTTGGGGTTATATTTGGGATTATATTTCTCATCATAGCTATCGCCATATAAAAATCCTTTTCTGTCTTCCAAAGAAAAGCTGAACACCCATTTGCCTTCAATGTTTTTGACTTCGCACCGAGCGGCATAATCCATCTGTACATCCTTCAGCACTCCGCTACATTCCCCGCTTGCCGAGCATTCCGCAGCGGAAATGGCTCCCTCGGCTGCTTCTTCGTCTCCACCATATTTCTCCTTGGCAAGCTTTTCTTTCACTGCTTCATAAGGCACTATGGTGTAATCATCTGGGGGCAATTCCTTTCTTATAATTTGCTGCAATCTATTTCTCATAGTTTGCAACGCATCGCGGTCATAACCAACAGGTCCAATGCAGTTGAATATGGCAAGGTCTTTCTTTGCGGCAGAGGCAAGGCAAAAGGCAAGCAGGCACAGAATCAATGTTTTTTTCATAGTTCGCTCCATAGAATTTGAGGGTAGTCTTCTTTGCTAACCGCCGATAAAACGCCTAAAACACGCAAATCGCGATCCATTACTATGCTCCTTGGAAAAATAAAGACATCTTTGCCATCTTTGCTTTTATCCGTCAAACCCGATTTCTTTAATAAATTTCCGTACTGGTCAAAGTAAAGCGGGAATGAGTCGCCAGCGTATTCCTTCACAAAATCTCTTACCTTATCACCCATTTTGTCGGGATCCTCACCTACATCTATTAAATATATCTGCACCCCGTTGTTCTTTAGCTCGCTCGCATTTCTCCTTAAAAGCACGAACTCTTCCATGCAATTTACGCACGTGGTTTGGAAAAAAGAAAAAACTATGCGCCTCGCACCGGCTTTTTTAGCTTTTGACTTGAAGTCATCTTGGTCTAGCTTGTCTGTGTTTATAGAATATACCGCAAAGCTCGGAATTGTTCCCTGCAACTCTTTGGGTATGCTTAGTTTCTGTGATTGTCCAAAGCAAAAAGTGGACATTAAGGTTAATACGATTATTATTCGCATTGCGGTCTCCATTGATTGATTTTTTGTTCCCATTCATTCCAAAAATCTGCTGTTCTAAGTTTGTTTTGCATTCTTTCATCAGCAATTTCCTTTTTATCGCCAAAGCTTTTTATAGTTGCTGGGTTTGGCAAAATATCAAGCTGTTCCCCTTTGCAAGAGGTTATGCGCAGAGATGGCTGGTAAGTGCAGCCGTAGGGACCCCCTCTGGATATACATTCGGGTTCGGCTCCGCTGTAAACAAGCATAATGTCTTTGCCTTTGCAATCAGAAGTTCCCATTTTGCTACCAGAGAGCTTTGAATAAGCTATCTCTGAATAAGCGGTTTTTTTCTCCGGCTTCCAGTGCAGTTTAACACTGCAATTAGCCTTGAAATTTTCATAGATTTTTTCGGCGGCAGCAAAATACTTTGAATCAACCCTCAAAACCTCAAGCATAATTTGGATGCTATTGAATTCGTTCCAGTAGTCTTGGATTTTGTTCCAATCTTTGGCTCTCTCGGCCCTCTCCATTGATTCTTTCAAAGTTCTCTGCTCATTGTGATAGGGACCCGCAACATCTTTGGTGCAAACATAGCCTTTAAGCTCATACGTGCCGTTATTAAGCCTCTTGGGGGATTCTATTGACTGAAAGCCGCTGAGAGTCAAGTTGCTGCTTATTTGGCTTGTCGCGAAATAACTGCTAGTATTTTCAATCTTGCCGCTTGCAGCCTTGTTTTTGGAACTGGATAAATTGGCTTGCGCTTCAACTGCCGATTTTATCTTTTTGGCTATTTCTACTATTGCCTTGTCGCTCGCTTCTATTGGGTTTTCTACATAGACTGTGGTTCCCAAGAAATTGCCTTGGCAATAGCTCTTGGCTTTGGCGGAATCTGCCGAAGTGAAATCTGCCATCGCAGGGGTTGCGAGTGCGAAAATGCACAAAAGCAGCAAATTGAGGGGAACTTTTTTCATTTCTTATTTCTTCGTGATTTTATTGATCCAGTTTTGAGCAATGGCTACTATGCCTTTTTTTGACTCATCGATTAGCTGCTCGCTGAGAGGCTTGTCTTTAGCCTCATATTCAAGGGCTTTCCCAAAAAGCTCGCTATCCATAACCAAAACCACATTGGTCACGTACACCTTTTGACCGTTTATCTCAGAGAGTTTCTCGTCTATGTATGTATAGCTCAAATATTCCTGTGCACCGGAGACAAACTGCTCGGTGGTTAGCTCTGCATTTGAGATGTAGGAATTAGCCACTGTCAATACGCCTTGGTTATTCTTGCTCTTGGAGCTTTCCAACTTGGCATTGGCACTTACATAAGTTCCCATATTTTTAGCTAGTGCCACACGTGCTTTTGCGGTGGCTTCCTCGCGCGCATCGCCTATGGAGAAATTCTCTCCCTCGCCTACGGCGCAGGGGATATGCTTCACAAATTTATTTGCGCATATCTCCGACAATTTAGTTATTGCGGAATAAACTTCCTCGGCGCTATATTGACCATTGGATTTAGCAATTTTTTTGTTCTCGGTTGAGGCGTTTAAACTTTTTGCCGATTTGGGTATAACCATCATTTTGATTCCGTCACTCACAAATTCCTTGACAATATCCAGCCAAAACGCATTTGCATTGGCGGGGAACAGCAGCATAGAAATGACTATGATAGCTGGTGTCAGCATTGACTTTTTCATCTGTTTTCTCCTATGGTTTGTGATGAATGAAATTCTGCAAAAGCGAGAAACCCATCGCCTACGAAGCCGAGAAAAATCGCGTTTAACGATGGGGGGGGGGGGGGGGGGGGGGGGTCAAATTTTTTACTAGATAGCTAATAGAGGTAGCTACGAGCGCGAATGTGGCGTTTTGTACAGCGGTAACGTAGGGGGGTATTGCAGCCATAAAATTGCCGCCTAGAGCCTCCGTAGGAGGCTTGGGGAAGCAGGTAGTTTTGTGACTATAGGTCATATCTGGGGTATAATATAGAAAATTTTTGGGATAGTTCGTCCTAAATGAGAAGGAATTTGTGTGAATTTCTTTAAATTTACTATATTTACCCTATGACAAAAATCAGATTTTTAGCAGCTATTCTATTTGTTAGCGTATTTTGTTTTGCCCAAAACGTAAATAAGAATAGCAAATCGGTTATCGTAAAGGTTGATGGCTTGCCAGCTCAGTACACATCGCTGAGAGTAGATACCCTTTCACGTTGCATACAAAATCTCCCAGATCCAGCTAAAATAATTGCAGCAACCGAAGGGCGCACAGAATATTTAAAAAGAATTTCTGGAACTGCTAAAAGCGACTATGTAAAGGTTTGGGATGCAAGGGTTCAGCTTGTTTACCAATGGAAATATAAACTTAACTATTTGCTTATGCCTCAAGGTGGCTTAGAGGCTCAGGCTCCGGTTTTTCGCGAAGCCGAAGGAACGGCTCCTGTTTCAGAAGCTATAATGGGAGACCCGCAAGACGGAGAGTTTTTTGCCTTTTCTAGCCCACGGCGTTATTATTTTGATTCTCCAGATGCGGCTCAAGCTTCTGCCGTGAAACGGGCAAAACAGAGAATATCGGAACTTAAAGGTTTGGAGTGTACAAAATGAGCAGCAAAAAAAATTTGGTTGAAAACGGCGATTTTTCCAAAGGCTTAAAAGGCTGGAAATCTGAAAACTGGAGTGGAAAATTTTCCGCAAAAGTAGAACACAAAGAGATGAATTTTGAAATATTGGAACCCGGCAAGGAAAGCTGGTCATTGCAATTTTGTGGGAAAGTTTCTTTAAAAGAGGGAGTTCCTTATATTTTTGAAATGAAAGCAAAAGCCATTTCGCCACGTACCTTGAATGTCAATATAAAGAAAAATGAAAAAAAATATTTGCCTTATGCAAATGGAAGAATAATAGATTTGAGCACCGACTGGCAAGATTACAGTTGGAAATTCACAATGAAAGAAACTGATGATGCAGAGGCTCTTTTATCTTTTGATATGGGTGGTAATGCCATTGGCTGGAGTTTAAAAGATGTTTCTTTGAAAGTGGCAGAAGAAGGAGATTTAGGGCGCAGTTACAGAAGGCGCATACAAAAGAACAGTGGTTATTTCAACTCTCCAAATGAACCTTGGGAACTTTGCTTTTATTCCTTGGAAGGCAAATTGGTTAAAATATTAGACAAAGGCAGAGGTGGCGAAGGAATGAGAGCATATCCGCGCATAGACAAAAGCGGAGTGCTGGTTGTTAAAGAGGTAAAAGGATAAACATATCTCGCCGCATAAAGCTACACATAAAAGCTCCTGTGCATAAATTCAAAGCCGGAGCGCATATAGGTTTTGAAAACGTGCTTGCAAAAGAACTCTCAATGCTTGGCATAAGCAGTTGTGAGCAACAGAGCGGAGCGGTACTCTTTGAGGCAAAATTGGAGCAAGTTTGGCAAGCAATAGTTCTCTCTCGTTGCGCTCGCAGTTTTGAAATGCTCGTTTCCGAGTTTCACGCTGAAAATTTTGGCAAACTTGAACAAAAAATAAAATACATTCCTTGGGAATTATATTTGCCGCAAGAGGGTGAATTAAAAATAAATGCCACTTGCGAAAAATCCAGGTTATATCACAAAGGGGCTGTGGCAGAGAGAATAAAGAACAATGTGAATTTTGGCGGGAAATTGAATGTAAAATTTAAGGAAGATGTTTGTTCTATATGGCTGGATTTATGCGGAGAGCCGTTATACAAAAGAGGGGAGAGGTGGGTTGAAGATGCGCCTTTGCAAGAGAGCCTTGCCGCAAGCATTTTGCTTTATGCAGATTTTGCAAAATACGAAAAACTAATAGATCCAATGGCTGGTAGCGGTGTGTTTTCTTTGGAGGCGGCGAAATGGTGTTCTAATTCCGTGAAGCTAGAGAGAGATTTTGATTTTATGAAAATGCCCGCATTTAGGGAAGCTACTTTCAAAAATTTTTTGCAAAAAGCAGCCCCTCCTTTTGCAGGAAAAAATATTGAAATACTTTGCAGCGATAAAAGTGAAAAAGCGATAAAAACCATAAAACACAATGCAAAAGATTATCTAAATGCTATTTCAATAAGCAAAGTGGACTTTTTTTCCCTTACACCTGCCCAAAACGCTCTTTTGGTTATAAATCCACCTTATGGCAAGAGAATGGCAAAGGAAAAGAATCTTTGCAAAGAGATAGCCAAAAAGATAGAGAAGGATTTTAGCAAGTGCGGGGCAGTGGTTTTGTGCCCTCCTTGGGAAAATATGGGGGAAAATTATTTGCAGTTGCAAACGTATAATGGGGGGTTGAAGATAATTGTTTTTTACTCACCCTGCCAGCTTCACTTCGTGGGCAGGGTTCGCCCTACGGGCTGTCCTGCGGACATTAAAAAATCTCTATTTATGCCTTTATAGGCACGAGATTTTTTTTCTATATTATGCCCCAAATTATGACTTTTATGGGCAAAACAACATTCAACCATGGGGCTTGCGGTGCTTGGAATATAAGGAGTTACGACTTTCTGCTAATCCTAAATCTAGGTATGCAAATCAAATGTAGCCAAACCCTATCTGGACTCTCTGAAAATCATAAACCAGCGTGTTGCCATTCAAAAAGTCAATAATAGCTCTTGCGAGACTTTGTATAAAACATATAGCCCAAGTGTTGTGCTTTCTAAAAGCATTTTAGAGTATTTGGGGGAAATGGACGAGAGCCGTATAGCGGAATATAAGAAAGTTGAGAAGGAATGTGATGGACTGCGTGGAAACATTAGGAAAGGTTTTGTAGGCTTTGAGGAAGCGTTGGACAAGGCGGTGGCAGAAATTAGCTCAAAGGTACAGGGCAAAATAAAAGTCGTCGTCATTGCAGAAATTTATGCCACGCCAAGCAAAGTTTCTGATTTTATTGTTACTGAATTGGAAAACAAGCTGGTTAAAGTAAAAACTTTTACTATTGAACCAGCTAATATGTCTGGCAGGGAAGAAGCCAATACGTTAGGTCCAATGAAATATGCAGATGCAATAGCAATAGGTATATCCTCCAAAGCCAATATTGTTCTTGTAGGCAGTTTTAATCCTTACGCTGGATTTAGTCATTTTATGATAAAAGCCTTGGAATTACCAAGCTCAAAAACACTCGCTATGCACACGGACAAGGTACGCCCCGATGATGATGTACTGTCGAGCTTGATTACAACCGACAAACTTCCTGCTATAACGGAAGATGCCCTTGCCTATCTTAGCAAGGGTGAGGATTTGTTTAGAGAAGGAAAATATGACGAGGCTATTCGTGAGTTAGATAAGGCTTTGGCTGTGAATAAAAATTTGCATAAGGCATATTATATTCGTGGCAGTTCGTATAACGAAAAAGGCAACTATGACCGAGCTATTGAGAACTGGACTGCTGCCATAAAGATTAAGCCTGATTTTCACCAAGCCCTGAGTAATCGAGGCAATGCGTATGGCAAAAAAGGAAACTATGACCGAGCTATTGAGGACTATAATGCAGCCATAAGAATTAAGCCTAATAGCCACGAAGCCCTGTACAATCGAGGCAATGCGTATGGCGAAAAAGGAAACTATGACCGAGCCATTGAGGATTATAATATCGCCTTAAAGATTAAACCTGATAAAGAAGAAGCATTGTACAACCGAGGCCTTATGTATTATAAGAAAGGCAACTATGATAGGGCTATTGAGGACTATAATGCTACCCTAAAGATTAAGCCTGATAAAGAAGAAGTCATAAACAACCGTGGTATTGCGTATTTCAATAAAGGCAATTATGACCTAGCTGTTGAAGATTTTGAAGCAGTATTGCGAATTGACCCAAATAAAAATAAGACCAGAGATGCTCTTGGAGTTGCCCTATTCCATCGAGGCATTGCGTATGGCGAAAAAGGCAACTCCGACCGTGCTATTGAGGACTTTACATCTGCTCTAAAAATTAACCCTGATAACCACCGAGCCTTGTACAGTCGAGGACTTATGTATTACAACAAAGGCAACTATGATAGAGCTATTGAAGATTATACCGCCGCTTTAAGGATTAAGCCTGATTACACCGAAGCTATGAGCAACCGTGGTGTTACGTATTTTGTCAAAGGCAACTATGACAAGGCTATTGAAAATTTTGAAGCCGCATTGCGAATTGATCCAAATTTTGCCAATGCCAAAAAAGGTCTTGAAGCGGTTCAAAAAGCAAAGGCAAATAAATGAACAAGCAAAGCGTGTAATATGGCAACAAAACAGCTAACGCAAAAACCTAGCTACCTAAGCTCGCCTCAATGCTCTAACCTGCTCACGAGGGAGATTCGTTGCTTTAAGCACATCGGCAAAAGAAAATCCTTTTGCAAACATATTCTTAGCGGTTTCCATAACACCCTCTTTCTTGGCATAAGCAAGAATCGCTTTCTGGTCGTGTCTGTTCATCATAGCTGCCTCATACTGCTTGAGTTCTCTCTCCGTAAAATTAGAAATTCTTGCCACCTCGAAAATCTGCAAAAGCTCCTTCTCCTTGAAACTCTTGGGAACACCTTTGAGCTTGTGTCCGTTTTTAAGAGAAAAAAGAATCTTATCCATAATCGTTTTGCACTCGCTCTCTTTCTTCTTGAACCTAGGCAAAATGACATAGATCATTTGCAGAATATCATAGCTGATTTCAGGGTGCTTGTCGTTCCTCAGGGACAAATACTGGATTACCTCCGTGCAGCCCTTCCCAAAATCAAGCTCAAATTCCAAGAAGCTAATAGAATAGAGCTTGGGAATATTGAAATCATAGTCTTTCCCTTTCACTGCAAGACCGCATACAATTATGCAAAGGTAAAAGAAAGTCCGTTTTATGAAATGTTCCTGCCCCTTAACCTGAACTTCCACAACAAACCTTGTACCTGTGGCATCCTTGCAATAAACATCAAATACAGCATCTCTATTGAACCTTGTTTTTCCAAACAGTTCGTGGTTAATGTTGATTACCTCTTTGATAGGGCTTTTCAGCTTCTCAGCAAGAAAAGTGTTGAGCAGGAACAAAAGCAGTTCCGTGCTTCGCTCGTTGGCAAAGGCTTTTTTGAAAGTGGAATCCAAAGTGAGCGGAGCAAACTTCGGCAGTTTTTTAGACATAGCAATCCTCGTGGAAAAAAATTATGTGATATAATAAAGCCGCTCCCTTGCAGAGCGAATGTAGAAAGGAAAAATATAGAAAAAATGTATATTGCGTGAGGGATTAGTTCACTTAAAATCATACAACGTGTTGTAATCGTTTAGCAAAACTTCGTCATCAACTGGTTTGGGAGGTGGTGGAGGTGCATTCTTTTGTCTTTCGCTTTCAATATAGTAGTTTTTGCTTTGCTCATTTACGGAAATTTCAAATGTTTCAACTCTAGTGCGTAAACGTTCTAAATCGTTTGCATCTATTGTAAGCTGCCCTATTAACTTTTCCGATGCAGACTTGCCCCAAGGGGTTCTAAAATGTTCCTTGCTCAGTTTTACGAGAATTGCTCTTGCACTGTCTAGGTTGCCTATTTCGTCTTCAAAAATACGTGCTTTTACATACATGGCCTGCAATGCAAATTGCGTTTCGGGAAAGTTTATTGTAACAGAATCATAAAGAGCAATGGCGGTTTTATATGCAATATTTGTTTCTTCAATCTTTTCTTGTGGAATTTTTTTAGCCTTTAACAAGGTTTCTTCTGCTTTTAAAAATGCTTCATTCGCCAAATCGTACCTTGTTTTTGCACTTACCTGCAAACCCATATTCGCTTGTGCCTGTTTTGCATAGTCTGTTTGAGGATAGTTTTCAACTATGGCTCTGTAAAGTTGGTAGGAATTTGCGGTATCTTGTTTGAATTCATCGTAAATAAAGGCTCTTGTGTATGCGGCTCTGGCTTTTAATGCCGAATCTGTTATAGTTGAATCCATTTTTGCAAGCAATGCCAGTGCGCTATCTGTTTCAGAGAGTTTAAATAAAAAAAGTTCTGCAATTTGGAATTCCTCTGGAAAAAAAGGCTTTTCTTGCTTTTGACGTTCCACTACGGTGTCTTTCAGGGCTAATAATTGCAACAATGCAGTTTTGCGGCTGTAACTATCTCTTCCCCATTGGCTAGAAGATTTACTTTGATAACTTGAATCATAATGCAAAATTGCGTTTGGGTAATTTCTGCTTCTTTGCCTAAAATCGCCAATTCCAAAAAATGCTCTTGATGCTATTTCGCTTCTGCGTTTGGTATGAGCCACGTCTTTCAAAATTACAACCCCTTTTTCATCATTTATGCTTAAAAGAATTTCACCTTGCCTTATGAGACTTAAAATTCTTTTGTCTTTGAATGTAGCAGAATCTGCTAAATTTTTATATTCGTTTGCCGCTTCTTTTGCATTTGCTTCACCGAATTTTAACAGACATTCAGCCGCTGTGCTTTGAGCTTTGTATCTCTCCAAATCTGGCAAAATAAAGAGTTCTTTGTTTAAATAATGCTCTCTGGCTTTTGAATAGTTTTTTTGCCCATAATATAAATCTGCAAGCCTAATCCTTGCTTTTGCCCTTGTCCAAGGGGTTCCAAAATTTGTGGCGAGTACCGCTTCCAAAGAGGCAATGGCATCTCCTGGCAAACTATCTCTTTCTTGCAAAATAGACATCAGTTCCAAAGCTGGCAAATGATAAGGATGTTGTTCACCTTTCTCCAAAACACGTTCCGCAGAAAATTTTGCCAAGGCATATTCTGTATTTTTGTAAAGGCAAAATGCTTTTTCGTATTCGGCTTTTGGCATGGAATCGTATTGAGGAAAATATCTTTCAAGTTCATCGTACTTTTCAATGGCTTTTTTCCATTCGCTTTTGTGTCGAAAAGCCTCTGCCATCATAAATACCGCTTTTGGAACTTGTCTTTCGTTTTTTGGAAATCTCTCCACAGTACGCGAGCCTTTTTCTATAACCCTGTCGTAGAGCCTTTTTTCTTCGCCCATTCCCAAAATGGAATCTGCTGGAAGCGAATCTAGCCTTGCTTCTCTTAATACTCCTGCTTCTTCATAAGCCTCTTCCATATTCCAAGCGTGGTTGAAGTAGGCACAGCAGGTGCAGCTGGTTGTCTGAACCAGAATAAACAGAGCAATAAAAAGAACGCCCGTGCGTAAAATTTTAGCCATTTACTCTCTCCAACTTGGCACCTAAGGCGGATAGTTTGACTTCGAAGTTTTCGTAGCCTCGGTCTAAATGATAAATGCGGCTTATCTCTGTTTGCTCTTTTGCCACTAAGCCTGCTAAAACAAGGGCTGCGCTTGCTCTCAAATCGCTTGCCATCACTGGTGCTCCTGTTAGCGTAGAACCTCCGTTTATCAGGGCGGTATCTTCTTTAAGTGAAATATCTGCGCCAAGCCTGTTCAGTTCAGAAACGTGCTTGAATCTATCGTTGTAAATTGTATCGCGCACAGAGGAAGTGCCTTTTACCGTTGCAAGAAGTGCCATTAACTGTGCTTGCATATCGGTTGGGAATCCGGGGTAGGGCATTGTTACAATATGGGCTGGCAAAAGTTCACATCCTTCTGCATCTAGTTCAACCCAATTATCTCCTTGCGTTATTTTGCAGCCAATTCTTTCAAAAACTTCCAAAAGTGCGCCTTGGTGGGCAGGAACCATATTTGTTGTTTTTACTTTTCCCCTTGTTATTGCGCCTGCTGCTAAAAAAGTTCCTGCTTCTATTCTGTCTGCTATGGTTGGTCCATTGCCTGGGTTTAGGTTTTCAACGCCTTCTATAATTAGAGTTCTTGTTCCTATTCCATTTATTTTTGCTCCCATTCCAGTTAAGTATTCCGCAAGAGCGGTTATTTCTGGTTCTATGGATGAGTTTTGTAAAACGGAGGTTCCCTCTGCGAGTGTTGCCGCCATGAGAATATTTGCGGTTGCCCCAACAGAACTTATTGGGAACGAAAACGTGTTTCCTTTAAGCTTGCCGCTGCTGAGTGCTTCCACATATCCGTGCGTTACATTTATTTTTGCGCCGAGTGCCTCTAAACCCTTTAAATGCAAATCCACAGGGCGAGGGCCCCAAGCGCAGCCGCCGGGCAAAGATACCCTGCATTTCCCGAATTTGGCAACCAAAGGACCAAGCACATAAAAACTTGCTCTCATAGTTTTCACAAGTTCATAGGGAGCTTCCAAATGGTTTATATCACTTGAATCTATGCTCAGGCAATCTTTGTCTTCTTTTATGCGGCAACCGATTACCCGCAAAACATCAGACATTGTGTTTGTGTCTTTTAGGTTTGGAACATTGCTTATTTTAGAAATTCCGTTTGCAAGCATTGCCGCAGCCATAACAGGCAGCACAGCGTTCTTTGAACCAGAAATGCAAACCTCGCCTTTGAGAGGCCCATTTGGAGATACGAGAAAAGAGTCCATTGTTAGGAATTTAGGAAATTTGTTTCAAACCCAAGTTCTTTTGCAACCTTGAGCATATTTTGGTCAAAGGAGCAATGTTGGCAAGAAAGGCTACTGGTGGACTACTTGGGAGTCTAATAAGAGTGGTTTTTTTGTTAACACCCTGCGTGCTACTATGTACTACGACAGAGACGGAGTAGGCGGTAGCATTGACTATAAGAGATACCTATACTCTGTCCGTTGCTTGCAGGTCTAAGTCTGAATTTTTCTATATTTAATTGTATGCAAATGCAAACTATCAACTCACCTACTTTTTTGCCAGAAATGGAACGAAAAAGCATAACTTTAACTGTTCCAAATAAGAAATATAAATTCTTTTTGGAATTACTGAAAAATTTTAATTTTATTCAAATAAAAGATATATCCGATGGCGATTCCAAAGAACAGGTACTTGCAAACTTAAAACAAGGTTTTAAAGATATGCAGGCTATAAAAAAAAATAAACTAAAAACATTCCCTGTAGAGGATTTGTTTAATGCCTAGCAAAGTTAGGATTACAGAGCATTTTAAAAGAGAATTTAAACGACTATCAAAGAAATATATATCTTTGTCCAGCGATATGCGAGAATTAGTAAAATCTTTGAAAGAAAATCCTATAGTAGGAACACCACTTGGAAACGATGTGTATAAAATTCGTTTGGCTATAAAATCAAAAAATAAAGGCAAAAGCGGCGGAGCTAGAGTTATAACTTATTTGGTTGATAAAAATAAAATAGTGTATCTGATATCCATTTACGATAAAAGCGAAAAAGTTTCAATATCGGATATCGAAATAAAGTCAATAATAGCTTCCACCTCCAGCTAATGCCTAGGGTGGTTTTTTCCTCACGCCCTATAATTCGGCGCTTCTTTTGTTATAGTAATATCGTGCGGGTGGTTTTCTTTTAGACCCGCGCTTGTTATTTGCACAAAACGGGCTTTTGCCCTGAGTTCTGCCAAATTCGCTGCACCCACATAGCCAAGACCGCTGTGAATTCCACCTGTTAATTGGTAAACCAATTCTTTTAAAGGGCCTTTGTATGGAACTCTGCCTTCAATGCCTTCGGGAACGAATTTTGTTTCGTCTCCAACCTCGGCTTGAAAGTAGCGGTCTTTGGAACCCTCTTTCATAGCTCCAATGGAACCCATACCGCGATAGCTTTTGAATGTGCGGCCATCTGCTAAAATTATTTCCCCTGGGCTTTCTTCTGTACCAGCAAAAAGACTGCCCAGCATAACAGCGTGTGCGCCTGCTGCCAGGGCTTTCACAATATCGCCTGAGTATTTTATTCCTCCATCGCCGATTATGCCAACACCTTGTTTTACTGCTTCTTCAGCACATTCAAAAATTGCCGTGAATTGCGGAACTCCAACACCAGCCACAACTCTTGTGGTGCATATAGAGCCAGGCCCAATTCCAACTTTCACAACATCTGCGCCGCATTTCGCAAGTTCCTTAACTCCCTCGGCTGTTGCCACATTCCCGCCAACAAGCGTTAAATTTGGATAAGTTTTTCTAAGTGTTTTCACCATATTGCGCACATTTATATGGTGGCCGTGGGCTGTGTCCACAACCAGCATATCTACGCCAGCTTCTACTAGGCCAGCGGCTCGCTCCAAAGTATCTGCTGCTGTTCCAACGGCAGCCCCAACGCAGAGTTGCCCGTTTGAATCCAAGCAGGCTTCGGGGTTAATCTCTCTTTTCAAAATATCGGTAAGGGTTATTAAACCTTTTAAATTGTTTTTATTGTCCACCAGCAACAACTTTTCTATACGGTTTGTATTTAAAATTTCTTTTGCCTTTGCAAGCGAAATTTTTGGCGAGGCTGTGATGAGCTTTTTTGTCATAACATCTTTCACTTTCATGCTTTTGTCTGTGACTGTGCGCAAATCCCTGCCTGTTATTATGCCAACTAGTTGTTTGCCCTTGGAAACCACCGGAAAGCCGCTAATTTTTTGTTTGGCGGAAATTTCAAAGGCTTTTGAAACGGGTTCGTCTGCATTTAGGGTTATTGGGTTTAAAACAACTCCAGATTCCCATCTTTTAACCTTGCGAACCTCGGCAGCCTGATTTTCAATGCTCATATTTTTATGTATAACCGAAATACCGCCTTGCAAAGCCAGCGAAATAGCGAGAGGTGCCGTTGAAACGGTGTCCATAGCGGCACTTACAATGGGAATATTGAGTTTTATTTTTCCAAGTTCGGTTTTAATGGAGGTTTGCGCGGGCAAAATCTCCGAAGCTCCTGGGTAAAGAAGGACATCGTCAAATGTAAGACCTAGTTTCATAGATTTAAAATAGAAAATACAATTTACTATATTCAAAATTCAGAGGATTTTAGGAGAAAAATAGTGAAAAAACCCCTCAACAAAATTGTGTTTATGATGGCATTTGGGCTTGCTATCTGCTTTGCACAAGATGCATCGCTTGCAGTTTATACATCTGGCGCAAAAGATGATGGCATAAACAAATCTATGAGCAACAAACTGCTTTCTACAATGGTGCAGAGCGGTATATATGTGGAAATAGGGGACCCCGGCTCATTTCAAGACGAACTAGCCAGAAACGGAAAGAGCGACTTAACCTCAGTTATCCAAACCGCAAAGCGGTACGGCGCAGATTATGTCTGCGTAGTGAGCATAACAGAGGTATTCGGTACCCATTCCATCAGCTCACGACTGATAAAAATCGCTAGTTCTCAGGTTGTCAAAACTGGCTTAATTGACCGTTCGCTTAAATCGCTTGGAGATTTATCAACTGTTTCCAATGAGCTTGCTAGGCAACTTCTTCCCTCTTCCGTTGCTCCCGTTAACTCTCCTGCGGCAGTAGTGCCTCACTCAATGCCTCCGAAAACGTATTCGCCACCACCATCACCACAGCTGCAAAATGCCATGCCTCCGCAGCAAGTAGCACCGTATTTGCCACCACAATCGTATTCGCCACCTACTCAGCCTTTTAATGCAGCTATGGCTCCTACGATGGCAGCGCAAGGTCAGTGTGCGAGAAAGTACAATATAAACGAACTTCTTTCTAAAATAAAAGACGGTTTTCCCGCTCAATTGAAAGATTGCTCCTCAAAACTCGTAAAAGATATGCTCACTCCAGCCTCGTTTGGAGGAAAAACATTGGAACCAAAATCGTTTATGATACAATGCCCCATAGACGGGATAAAAAAAGAATTACCAGAGGGTTTCCCAGATGTGAATAGAATAATTAACAGTATGACGAATTTTGTGCAGGGTATTATGAACGCCGCTATGGCAGGTACTGCGCTTGACCCCAAGAAGTTAGTTAGTGCGGTTTCTAGCATGAATGTAGATGAGCTTTTGAACGAAATAAAAAGCCTTTCTAACAATGAGTGCGTTGTTGACGAACCTTATGCGCCGCCAGTTGCACCTATGGAGAATTTCACGGAAAGCAATTCAAGCGAAGAAAGCGGCAAGGGCATAGTGTCTTTTGGTATTAGGACTGGTATTAACTCATCATATACTTATGCTGAATATGATATAATTAACCCATTGACAGGTAAGATTATTAGTAACTATGTCGATTACGAATATATTATCGGAATACAGCTTGGCTTTGTGCTAGACATTGCCATTAGCAGAGTGTTTCACTTGCAGCCTGGTTTTATGTATGTTCAGAAAGGAAGAGATACCATCACTGCCCATTACCTTGAGTTTCCCATGTTGCTTTCTCTCAAGCTCTCTGCATTCAGGGCGAATATTGGTCCATATATTGGTGTATGTATGAATAGCGAAAACTGGGATTATGACGATGGATATGATGCTGGTTTTAGCATGGGTGCGGGCTTTGATATAGATAAGTTCTATATAGGCTTATTTTATAACTATGGACTTGCCGATATGAGCAGTTTGGATGACTATAGCTTTTTCAACCGTACACTTGGCTTGAACGTAGGTATAAATTTTTGATGATAAGTTATGTTTTTCTACCTTACTTCCTATGTGCGGAATAGTTGCTTACATAGGTTTTAGACCTGCTCTCCATATTTTACTTGATGGTTTGAAGAGGCTTGAATACAGAGGCTACGATAGCTCTGGGATTAGTTTGCTCTCTGATGGCAAAATAAAAACTGCAAAAGCAGTTGGCAAAATAAGAGAGCTTGAAAAAAAAATGGAAACGGAGCAAATAGAAGGGTTCTCAGGAATTTGCCACACTCGCTGGGCAACGCACGGCGAACCTAGCGAAGCAAATGCTCATCCTCATCTCTGCGCAAACGGGAAAATTGCCATTGTTCATAACGGGATTATTGAGAACTACGCAATTCTCAAAAAAAAGTTGCAAGCCGAAGGCGTTAAATTTGTATCTGATACAGATACCGAGGTTGTTGCGCATTGGATAGCCAAGTTTTACAAAGGCAATTTGGGCAATGCAGTTTTGGAAGCATTAAAGCACGTAGAAGGTACCTTTGGGCTTGCGGTTATGTGCGAAGATGAACCAGATATTTTAGTTGGAGCGCGCAGAGGCAGCCCTCTTATACTTGGAGTTGGCGAAAATGAAAGTTTTTTGGCAAGCGATGTTTCTGCAATAGTGGGATACACAAAGAAAATTGTTTATTTAGAAGACAACGATGTGATAACCATTGGCAAAAATTATTTTGAAATAAAAAATATAAAAGACATAAAAAACAAAAGCGTTAGTAGAGAAATTCAGGAAGTTGATGCAGATTTAGAAATGGCGCAAAAAGGCGATTATCCGCATTTTATGCTGAAAGAAATTTTTGAACAACCAGAAGCACTTAAAAACTGCACACGAGGCCGCTTGCTTTTAGCAGACGGCAATGCCAAACTTGCGGGGCTGGATAATTCGCTTAAAGAATTAAGGACTATAGACCGCATAATAATAACAGCTTGTGGAACAAGCTACTATGCTGCAATGGTAGGGGAGTACCTTATTGAGGAATGGGCAGGTATTCCAGTTGAGGTTGAATATGCTTCGGAGTTTCGCTACAGAAATCCTATAATAGGCTCAAATACTCTTGTTTTCACAATATCTCAAAGCGGTGAAACAGCAGATACTTTAGCTGCGTTGAAAGAAGCGCAGAACAAAGGAGCAACGGTGCTTTCTATATGCAATGTGGTTGGCTCAACCATAGCAAGGGCATCTAACGGCGGGGTATATTTGCACGTTGGCCCTGAGATTGGGGTTGCAAGCACAAAGGCATTCAATGCGCAGGTAACTGTTTTGGCTTTGATTGCTCTTTTGCTAGGTCGCCAGCGCAGGCTTTCTTCTGTTGAGGGAATGGAAATAGCTCAAGCTATAAACTCACTGCCTTTGGCAGTGGAGCAAACTTTGAAGTTGAGCGATGAAATTTTGGAAATAGCCAAAGTGTATTACAAGCACTCAAATTTTCTTTACCTTGGCAGGCATTATCATTATCCAGTTGCTATGGAAGGTGCTTTGAAATTAAAAGAGATAAGCTACATTCACGCAGAAGGCTACCCAGCAGCAGAGATGAAGCACGGGCCTATAGCTTTGATAGATGAAAATATGCCTGTTGTGATAGTTGCCCCCAAAGATGCTCTTTTTGATAAGATTGTTTCAAATGCTAGAGAAATTAAGGCTAGAGGCGGAAAGCTGATTGTTGTAACCACCAGTGATTCCGCACCATTAGATGAATTTGTAGATCATATAATAAGGGTGCCTACTGTGAATAGTGCTCTTATGCCTGTGATAACAAGCGTGCCTTTGCAGCTTTTGGCATATCACATAGCTGTGCTACGCGGCAACGATATTGACCAACCCAGAAATTTGGCAAAGAGTGTGACTGTAGAATAAGTTATTTTACTCACCCTGCCAAATTTACGGTAAATTTTCTAAAAATTTTTCTGGCGAAATTACAGAAATCGCAGAATTTGAAAAATCAGCCAAATTTCTGGTGACTATAAAATCTGCATTCCATTTAAAGGCACAGATATAAAGCAGAGAATCTTCATAATCTTTAATTCCCGTATCAAAAGCCTTTAGGCAATCTTCTTTTGTAACAGCAATTACATCAAAAAGGATAAATAATTTTTTTACTTCATTCGCTGTTTTTTCTTTATCTTTCAAATATTTATTCGTAATGTAATAAATGTCGGTAATCGTACTCGTAGTGATAGCACCGTTAAATTCTTTTTTAGAAACTGAGCGAATTATATTTTGAGATATTTCTTTAAAAGGTTCTCTCGCTACAATAGCATCAATTATAATATTAGTATCAATAATTGCGTTCATAGCGTTTATATCTTGCCTCTTTAATTTCATTATCTGTTATGGTAGAAGGTAAAATCCCAAACAAAGACTCTGCAATAGCAAGCCTTTCTGCAATATCATTTTGTTTTTTTTCTGCAACTTTCTGAATTTTAGGTTTTAAAAAAGTTATTAAAACTTCATATTCCTCCTTAAAAGGAATAACATCTTTTGGTTTGATAGACACACCATCATAAACACCTTGAATTGCCAGCATAATAAACCTCTTGGTTAAGATAGAAATTTCATAGTTAAGCCACCACCCTATACCCTAAGCAGGGGTTTCGTATAAATCAGCAATCGGGCAAATAAGAATAACAGACACTTGGTAAAGATTTTATAGATGGGCATTTCTTACTATTCTGGTAAATCCTAGAATCCTGAAAATCGGGGTTCTGACAATTGCTCATTTTGAACCTCATTTTTTGTTCTACTTACCGTGGGCAGGGTACAATGCCTGTTTTCTTGGCGAAGCTTTTGGACAGGCACGACGCCTATCAAATTTGCATTTCGCTGGCGAACAGCCGTAGGCTGGTCAATTTTTTCTAAGTTACCTTGTAATATGCCATATAATGTTCAAGATTTGCTCACTCAAATGGTAAATGTGGGTTCATCGGATTTGCACTTTACCGTTGGAGTTCCGCCATTAATTCGCTTGCACGGCGTATTGCAGCCCATTGGCGAAGAAAAACTAACTCCCCAAGAAACAATGCGAATGTCTTATAGCCTCATGAACGAGATGCAACGCAAATCTTTTGAGCAAAACAAGGAGTGCGATTTTTCTTTTGGCATAGCTAATTTAGCCAGATTTCGTGCCAATGCTTATTTGCAAAGAGGTTGCGTGGGGCTTGCGCTTCGCATAATTCCCATTCGCATAAAAACCTTTGAAGAACTAGGACTACCAAAAATTATGGCAGATTTCACAAAACGCCCATCTGGTTTGGTGCTTGTGACTGGAGCCACTGGTAGCGGCAAATCAACAACGCTTGCCGCTATGATAGACAAAATAAACAAGGAGCGGCACGAGCATATTATCACCATAGAAGACCCTATAGAATTTTTGCACACTCACCAGAATTGCATGGTAAATCAGCGCGAAGTTGGCAATGATACTTCCAGTTTTGCACAAGCTCTGAAAATGGCACTCCGCCAAGATCCGGACGTGGTGCTAATAGGCGAAATGCGTGATACCGAAACAATGCGCGCCGCGTTGACTATTTCAGAAACTGGTCATTTGGCATTTGCAACACTGCACACAAATTCAACTGTTCAAACCATAAACCGCATAATAGATGCTTTCCCCAAAGGCGAGCAGCAAACCATAAGAACGCAGCTCTCATTTGTGCTTCAAGGCGTTATTTGCCAAACCCTTTTGCCCAAGATGGGCGGCGGCCGCGTTATGGCTTACGAGGTTATGAATGTTTTGCCATCAATTCGTGCTTTAATTAGAGACGATAAAGTTCACCAAATAGAATCCATAATAGAAATAAGCCAAAAATTTGGAATGAACACCATGAATATGAGGCTTGCCGACTTGGTTATAGCCAAGCAAATAGATCGCCTTTTGGCCCTGAACAAATCTTCAAATCCAGAAAACTTAGAAAAATTACTGCTTGAAAAAGAGCTTAGGAAAGGAGGCCCCACTTAAATGCCGTTTTTTTTATATAAAGCAGTTTCGTCAACAGGTGCGGATTTTAGCGGGCAATTGGAAGCGCGCGATCTTGAAGAAGCGCGCGGAATGTTGATTCGCAGGCATTTGACTATTCAGAGCCTCAAAAAAAAACCAACCGAAATAAAACTGCCTTCTATGGGCACAGGAATAAAATCAAAGGAGATTGCTCGCTTCACCCGCCAGTTTTCTGCTATGAGCCAGGCAGGGCTACCAATAATCCAATCACTTGCAATTTTAGAAGAACAAGCCACAAATCCAACATTAAAAGCCACAATACACAAAATCACAATGTCTATCAATGGCGGTTCATCTCTTGCAGATGCTCTTGCGCTCCATCCAAAAGTGTTTGATAGGCTTTATATTCACATGGTTGCAGCTGGTGAGGCTGGCGGTATTTTAGATGGCATTTTGCTCAGGCTTGCCGAATATCAAGAGGCAAACGAAAGATTGAAAAGAAAAGTCAAAAAGGCAATGACATATCCTGCGATGGTAGCCATAGTGGCAATTCTTGTTGTGATAATAATGCTCACTTTTGTTATTCCGCAGTTTGTATCTATATTCAGGGATGCAGGCATTGGGCTGCCTTGGCCAACAAGGGTGGTTATGGGAGCTTCTGATTTGATAAGAGACAAGTTTTTAATTTGGGTTACCGCTGTTATAGCATTTATAGTTGGAGCTAGGTATCTGCTGAAAGTTCCAAGATTTCGCTTGGTGTTTGATGGCTTAATGCTTAAATCACCGCTCTTTGGAGATTTGCTCACAAAGTCAACCATTGCCCGTTTTTCACGCACACTAGGCACACTTTTGAATGCTGGTGTTGCTATCACAGATGCACTTACCGTAACAGCAAAAACCGCAGGCAATACCGCTGTGGAAAAAGCTATACTTTATATACAAAGTTCAATATCTGGAGGAAAGCCCATAGCCGAGCCTATGACCGAGCCTCTGTCTTTTAAATACGATAAAAAACAATCCCTATTAAACGATTTATATGGTTTCTTGCCCAAGATAAAGATTTTCCCGCCAATGGTTATACAAATGGCAGGCGTAGGCGAAAAAACCGGCGGGCTTGGCAATATGTTAATTAAGGTTGCGGATTTTTATGATGAAGAAGTGGATGCGGCAGTTGATACTTTGACTTCTATGATAGAACCTTTGATTATAGTATTCCTTGGTGGGTTCATAGGTTTTATACTGGTGGCCATGTATATGCCGATGTTCAGTTTGTCCGATGCGGTGAGCTAAAAGCAAGAGGTTATTTTGGATTATATATCTCCAATAGGAGTGTTGCGCATAGAAACTTCTGAAAAAGGATTGTGTGCTATAAAATATTTATCGCAAGATCAAGAAGCAGACAACGCTGCGGAAGCTCCTCAAAACGATCATGCGAGAAATTGCATGGCTTTGTGCGTTTCTGCGCTTAATAGCTATTTTGCCAAGCAATGGGGCGTATTTAGCCAACTGCGTTCAAAAATACCTTTAGACATAACTGGCACGGATTTTCAAAAAAGGGTTTGGGGGGTAATTTATTCCCTGCCAAACACTTATCCCATTGTTGGCATACATTACTCGGAACTTGCATATTTATCTGGCAAACCGAGCGCAGTTAGAGCCTGTGCAAATATTTGCGGGCAAAATGCCATTCCAATTATAATACCCTGCCACAGAGTAACGGCGGTAAATGGCATTGGCGGTTATGCGGGTGGAATTTCCAAAAAATCCTGGCTTTTATGGCACGAGGGCATAACCAAAGCCTCAAAAGCAAACTTTTATTCCAGCAACCCTCCACAAGCGAGGTGAACTTAATTGCTTTTATAACTTTTCGCATAATCGGTCACGCACAGATAACCATAATTAGGATGCGTTCCCACTGATGAACCGACTAGAGTATAGTTGCCATTCATAATAATTGTACGATGTCCCCTTGATGGCACCCCGTCGTCAACCAGCAATTGTATAACGATACTCCGTCCTGTATTTTTCCCGTAGGATATGGTTTCGGCCAACGAATTAGCACCGCTGCCGTATCTATTAACTCTATCTCTAACGCTACTCCCGTCGCTTCCTTCATGGCCTCTTTGCCCTGTTTTGCCTTGATCCTCCGCGTGGTCTTTCGCCGCAAGATACAATCCCTTTTCAAGCGTCAGAATCCCGATGCTTGCCGCTTGGCTTAACTCCTCAATACACTCTTGAACCGACACCGATCCCTCTTGCGTAATAATCGTTGTTTTTCCTGGTTCGGAATATCTGTTCCCGTTGAAATATTTTAACATCGGCTGTATGTAAAGTTCGGCGTATTTTTTGGGATTGCTCCTTACCATATTCAATTCAAGGATAACATCCTTTTCAACATCGCTAAGATAATCAATGCCTCTAGCCACGTCCAAAACCTTTATATCCCAATCTCCCGTTTCATTGCCGCCTTGCTGCAAGCTAGAACTGCTAAATTTTAAGCTAGAGCTGCTCTGTTGCAAGCTAGAACTGCTAAATTTTAAGCTAGAGCTACTCTGCTGCAAGCTAGAACTGCTAAATTTTAAGCTAGAGCTGCTCTGTTGCAAGCTAGAACTGCTAAATTTTAAGCTAGAGCTACTCTGCTGCAAGCTAGAACTGGAACTGCTCAATTCAAAGCCAGACGAGGAATAATCGTCTTCATCCTCTACGCTTGAACTGCTGCCAAGTCCGAGTATTTCCTCCCAGCTATGCTGACCGCAGGAAATGGTGAATAGATAAGCAAGCCCAAAGGCTGCCGCTAGTACGAACTTGTTTAAGTTGTTTTTCATTGGTTACCTATGTTTGAATGGTTCAAGGGTGAATATAGATTTATTTTCTAGTTTTCCCCCTATGAAATTCTGCGAGCTAAAAAAGGCAAAATAAGGTGAAACAAGATGAATTTTGTCAACAGATGTATGCAAAATACAACTACTGCCCATTTGTTCAGTATTTTTTGTTTTTATTTTACTATAATATGGGTATATAACCCAAACAAAGGAAGGTAGTATGTCTAAAAAAGCAGCAAGCAAAGAGAGCAAAAGTTCGCTTTCACCCGAAAAAGCAAAGGCCGTGGAAGCCGCCGTTGCACAAATAGAAAAGAATCACGGCAAAGGTGCCATTATGACCCTTGGCAAAGAACCAGCCGCAGAAATTCCCGTTATATCAACAGGTTGTATTCAACTTGATATAGCACTTGGAGTTGGCGGAATTCCAAGGGGGAGGATAATTGAAATTTTTGGGCCGGAATCTTCGGGCAAAACAACTCTAACCCTGCACTGCATAGCAGAGGCTCAAAAAGCAGGCGGGGTAGCCGCATTTATAGATGCAGAACATGCCTTTGATGCAAGCTATGCCCGCAAGCTCGGTGTGGACATAGAGGCTCTGTTAGTTTCGCAGCCAGACACAGGCGAGCAAGCTCTTGATATATGCGAAACGCTTGTTCGCTCCGGAGCAATAGACCTTATAGTGGTAGATTCCGTTGCAGCCCTTGTACCTCAGGCAGAAATCAACGGCGAAATGGGCGATAGCCACATGGGTCTTCAAGCACGCCTTATGAGCCAGGCTCTTCGCAAACTAACGGGCTTGCTTAACAAATCCAACACAGCTTTAATTTTCATAAACCAACTCCGCATGAAAATAGGAGTTATGTTTGGCAATCCAGAAACCACCACCGGAGGCAATGCGTTAAAATTCTACGCCACTCAACGCATAGATATTCGCCGAGTGAGCACCATAAAAGAAGGCGAAAATTCCGTTGGCAATCGCACCAGAGTAAAGGTTGTGAAAAACAAAGTTGCTCCGCCATTTACGCAGTGCGAATTTGATATTCTTTATGGGCATGGAATTTCAAAAGAAGCCTCCATACTAGACTTGGCTGTTGATTTGGAATTAATCCAAAAAAGCGGTTCTTGGTTCTCTTACAATAGCGAGAGAATAGGGCAAGGCAGGCCGAATGTTCTTCAATATTTAAAAGAGAACGTGGAAGTTTCCAAAGAAATTGAAAAGAAAATTCGCGAGCACAAAAAAGAAATTGAAGTCTTTCAAACATCGTCTAAGGAAGACTCTGATACCGAGGGGTAGTGCCTAATGAGATTTGCGATATTACTGTTATTAATTCTAGGTTTTAAATTTCCATTAGCAGTTTTTGCTCAGGAATTGCCAAAGGGAGATATTTCAATAAACGGAGAAGTTTTGCCTGGTTTTTACAAAGCTGCAATTCGCTATGGAAATGCACCAGGCGACTCTCTTTATATTAAATGGTCTCACGCCGTCGAAGCAGATACCTTTTGGGTGCATAAGGGAAAACACAGCTTGGAATATATAACAAGATATGGCAATCGCACTGCTTGGTACAATAATCCCCTCAGATACGAAAGGCGAATGGCAACCCATCACCTAAAAGAACACATATTCAATAGCCCCCTTAAATTTGACACTCTTGAGGATCTAGCTAAAAACCAATATTCACCATTTTCAGGGAAAAACCTGCTTGAGCATTTCACAAGATAACTACTGCTGCCGCTGGCTTTTCATTTTAACTCTGCCATGAGAATCAGTTTCTTTGGCTACGGGTTTAATAACAGGTGGCGGAGGATTAGCCTTGGCTGGGATTTTTGGTGGAGGTAAAACAGGAGCAGCGTTAACGGTAGCATTTGCGGCTTTTGCAATGGCTTTGTATTCTTCTTTAGCCGCAGCTATGGCAGCTGCTCTTTCGGCATCTTTTCTTTCTTGCTCAGTCATTTGCTTAGATGTCTGTTCTGTGGCTTTTTTAGCAACAAAAGGTTCCGACGTTTCTGATTCTGAATATTTGCCAATATTGTCGTTTCTGCCTCTGTCCACCCACCAACGATAGCCTAGCGGTTCTAGTTTGGATTTGGCAAATGCTTCTGCAGCAGGTTTTACATTAAAAAAACCAATTCTAACCCTATTATACGTGCCAATCATGCCTTTTTCAGGGTCGGGATTATCAACTTTTGCGTTATATGCCTTAATTCCTTCATCTGAGAGTTTTTTAATTATTTTTTTTGCAGATGCCTCAGTTGGATAAATCCCTACTTGGATAATATATCTGCCTGTTTTAAGCTGCTCTGCATCACCGCTATAAAAGGCGGGTGTTCTTGGAGGGTCTTTTGGTGGAGGCGGTTCTTTAACAACTTTTGCAGGAGCTTCTTTTTGAGCCTTTGCTGGTTTTGCTGGTTCGCTAGGTTTTTCCACAAGAACCTGCTGTGGTTCAGATTTTCCTTCAGCCGAAGGTGCGGGTTCATTGGTAACGGCCTGTGCTGGAGGTGGCAAAGGAATGGGAATAACGTCTTCTTCGCAGGCGAGGAAGAACATTGAAAAGGCAAGCATACTAAAAACAAAAAGTTTTTTCATATAAATATAGCTCCAAATATTAATATAGAAAAAATCGTGCCAAATTATTATGAATTGCCATATTTAAACACCCCCATCATCTCCAAATGAAAGGTTTGGGGGTAAAAGGCAAAGCCTTGGATGCTTTCTAGGGTATAGCCCGCATTTAGCAATTTGCGGGTGTCGCGGGCGAGGGTGGCGGGGTTGCAGGAGACGTAGAGGAGTTTGCTGGTTTTGTTTTTGCATAGGCACTGGCAGAGTTCATCGCTCATTCCTTCGCGAGGTGGGTCTATTAAAATGCTGGCTTTGCTCAAAAGGGGGGTATTTTTATTGAAAAATTCCTCTGCATTCATTGCGTGAAATTCACAGTTTTTGCCCAGATTTTTTTCTGCGAATTTTTGGCACAAAGGATTTTGCTCAACAGCAATTACACGATTGAATTTATCTTGCAAAAATGCGGAAAATAATCCAACTCCGCTGAAAATATCCAAAAGAACATCGCCCTTGCCTGCGGCTTTTTGAATTTCGCGTATCAATTTTGGCAATAGTTCCAAATTGCTCTGAAAAAATACGCTTTCGTCTGCGTGAATATGCTTGCCCAAAAATTCTTCGCTTTTATTGTCAAATAAATAACGCTTTTTTAAACCCAAATTTTCTTTCAGTTTTTCGTTTAAATTTTGCGATAAAACAAGGCATTTTTCTATTGGCACTGCATTGTTTGAAGCTCGCTCGCTAAAACCCCAGGGAATGTTTTTATTTTTTGTGGCAAATACCTGTGCCCTGTGGCGATAAGCCCACTCGCTGGCATAATGGATTTCAAAATTTTGTGACAAATTTATTTTTGCAGTTCTTGCAAATAAATCTAAAATGATTTGTTTTAATAATTCTATTTGCCCTTCAAATTCAACTTGCTGTGCATTGCAGCCTCCGCACTTGCCATAGTATTTGCACGGGGGAGTGCGCCGATTTTTATTTGGTTCCAGAATTTTTGTTACGATTGCTTTTGAAAAATCTTTTTTTTGCTCTGTTATTTTTATCTCTACCAGTTCGTTTGGCAAAGCATCTTCAACAAAACACACAGAACCATTAGGCAGGCGAGCAAAACCCGCTCCGCCATTTATGATTTTTTCAATTTTTAAAACCTTTTCCCCAGCGGAATAGTAACCCATTCTTTGTATTTGGGGTTCCAATAAACAAGATTTGACGCCGTATTAAAAATTATGATGATAAAAGCGGGGTGTTCTATTGTTACTTTAGATTTGGTGGCAGAGTTCGTATATTCGCCTGGGTCGGTGAGCATAACGCCGTTTTCTATAACATAGTTTTTGTCTGCATTACCATAGGGGCTTAAGTCGTAAGTGCCGTCTTTGAGAGACATATTCACAAATAATGCAACTTGCCCTGTTGATTCGTTCAGCAAATATGCAGCGGCATCAGGATGGCCATCTCCGTTAAAATCGCCTTTTACCACTGTAAATAGATTTTTAGGGTCGTTTTTTAGCCTTATGGGAAAAGATGCGAGTTCTTTTGCACTTTCTGGAAAACGCCAGCCTTCTGGGGCAAAAAATGGCACAGTGTCTCTTGTGAGCTTTGAAACTGGAAGTTTTCTCGGTTTTTTGAATTTCAAAGTTTTGCTTGTAGCTTGAAGTTCCAGCTCGGTTTCCGATACGCTCAAAATAGGCATAAAGTTTTTGAATTCCTCTTTTATAAGTTTTTCAATTTCCTTTCTAGAACTGTGAGCAGCCTCTGCATCACTTGCAGAGCCTTCTATTATTTCTATTGTGGGATTTTTTGGGTATTTTTTGAGTTCTGAATCTAAGCGATATTCTCCATCATCAACGGTTATTTTCAGCTTATATTTCAAATCTATTTTTTGCGGTCCATAATCTGGATAGTCTATATCATATATGCTCACTTCCTTAAATTTCCAGTCGCTTGTGAGTTTCATAGTATCTGCTTCCAGATATACTATACCGGCTTTTCGCATTTTTTCAAGTGTCCAGTTTCCTATAACGGAATTTTGATTTATGGTGGCACTATTTGCAAAAATCGCAAGAAATAAAACGCCTGAGAGAATTTTTTTCATAAGAACCTCGCTATGGTTGGTTGTGTTTTGTGTTTCCAATATAGAAAAATTTAAGACCTGAATCTCAATTTCAGCACCAAAAAGAAAGCCTCAGATATTATTCCGCCGCTCATTTTTGAAGAACCTTTTGTGCGGTCTGTGAAAATTATAGGGATTTCCTTTATTTTGAGTCCCTTTTTCCAAAGCGTGTGAGTGGTTTCCATTTGAAAGCAATAGCCATCGCTTTTTAATTTGCCCAAATCCAAATTTTGCAAGGCTTCACGGCTAAAGCATTTAAAGCCGCCTGTGGCATCGTAAAAAGGCATTCCCGTTACAAACCTTGTGTAGAGATTTGCGCAGTAGCTTAAAACCAATCTTTTCCAGTCCCAATGGACAACTGAAATTTTCCCGTTCAAATAACGGCTCCCCAAAACCAAATCTGCACTTTCTGCTTCTTTCAAAAAAGTATTCAATGCCTGCGGGCTATGAGAGCCATCTGCATCCATTTCAAAAACTCTATCGTAATCTTTTTCCAGAGCCCACTTAAAGCCTGCTACGTAGGCTGTTCCAAGACCCATCTTTTTTTCTCTTCGCAAAATGTGAACCCTGCTGTTTTCTTTTGATAAATTTTCAACAAAATCTCCTGTGCCGTCTGGAGAACCATCGTCAACAACCAGAATTTCCAAGTTATCATTTTGCTCCAAAATTTGGGGAATAACCTCTGGGATATTCTCCATTTCGTTGTAAGTGGGAATTATCACTAAAAATTTCATAACGATTTCGCCAAGGCTTCAATTTTTTCCTTGTTCAAAAGCAGAACACTCCTAGCGTGCCAAGAGCCGTCTAAAAACTGTCCTCGCGGGCCATCTGCCAATTTGAGTCCATAAGATTTTTCGCCAAACTTGGCACTGAGTTCCTTGACGCTCACAGAAAATTCAGCACTAGGATTTTTCTCTATTTGTGCTAAAATTTCTTCGGCAGTTTCGTGGTTTGCAGCAAAACAGGGAATACCAATGGAAACGCAATTTCCAAAGAAAATTTCGCTATAACTTTCTGCTATTATTGCTTTTATTCCAAACCGCATAAGAGCCTGCGGTGCATGCTCTCTGCTGGAACCACATCCAAAATTGCGATTGGAAACCAAAATACCCGCCCCTTTGTATTTGGAATCCCTAAAAGGATGTGTGCCGCCTTGTTTGCTAAGGCCTTCTATATCGTCTTCAAAGGCGTGTTCGCCAAGACCATCAAAGGTTACGCTTTTTAAAAACCTTGCGGGTATAATGCGGTCTGTGTCAATGTCGTTGCCTCTAAGAGGCAACCCTTTACTCGTTATTTTCTCTATTATTCGCATAAGATATGCAAATTAGAAAAATTAAAACCTCCATCCAAAGGCGAATGTATAACGAGGCCCACCCACAAGCCCAAATTGTTCAAGCAATGAGAAAGCATCGTCAAATTTTTTAATATCAACTTTTGATTTATAGTCTATATCTTTATATTGACTCTTGGCGATTTCACCATCAACTTTATCCTCAGCGTAATCTATTAATTGCTTTACTATTGTTTTGCCAAACCCTTTTGCGAAATACCATCCAAGCGCATGTTCAAAAACAAGCCCGCCCGGTTTGCCAAAATCAACTCTCCATCCGAGCTTGCCGCCATACTTTAAATAATTTCTTGATGCTTTATGATTAACATCAATTTGGTAAACAGTGTCCTTTGGAATTTGTAGTTCAGGCACATCAGGGATATCGATACCATTGGGGAATTTTATTTCTACATTGGCATTGCCTTCGAAAGTTGTTGTCAATTTTGAGTAACCAACCATTCCTTCTAAAAAGAAAGAACCTCCAAAAGGATATAAACGAGGATGAGCTTCTATAGACCAAATGTTAAGTTCAGCTGTAAGCTTGGTGCTACCATCGATTGGAATAGGATTTTCTAAAAGGTTATCTATCATGTCTAGCTGGTTACGTAGGGTATCTATTCTTGGGTCATCTAAGCCCAAGTCTTTTAGACTATCTAGCACGTGTAATACGTTTCGTAGGCTATCTATCTTTTCTAGTTGCTCTGGTTTTAGTTCTGGTTTAGGAAGGTCAATAGTTTTGTTTTCTTCTATATTTGCCTTAAAACCCATATAGGCAAATTTCAAAGGCAAACTCAAAAACCTAATAGGCTGAAATTCATATTGTACTCCAAAGCCCAAAGCGGATATTTCTACACCTTTCAATTTGCTTTTTCCGAAAATTTTAAAAGTCTCTTCTGCGGCCACGCCTATAATCGTGGGTCCAAGATCAACGGTGATGGTATTCATTGGTAGCGATGGTTTTGGAGGCGTTGTATCTTTTGGCGCAGGTGTAGGCACTATGCTTGCGCTGTCAACTTTCGGCGGTGCTGCTTGTTGTGGTGTTGTGTCTTGTGGCAGCGGTGCAGGTGCAGGTACTACGCTTGCACTGTCGGTTGCTGCTGGTGTTGATAGTGTGTCTGGTAATGGCATTGGCGGCAGTGGTGGCAAGGGTGGCAGTGGCAACGTGTCTTTAGGGTCTATAGGTAATAACACTGGCTGTGGTGGCTGTGGTGGTGCCGTTTGTATTAATTGTTCTGGTATAGGTTGAGCTGGCACTAGTGGCACTACCGGTTCTGGTATTATCTCTTGTGGTATTGGTTGTGGGGTTGCGCTAGGTACAGGCGCAGGAGCAGTCTTTGCGCTAGTAGGTGCCGGTGCTTTATTTTGCTGTTGTGCAAAAACTGCAAAAACAACAAAAAGAATTAGAGGGGCAATTTTCTTCATAATAAATTCCTTTTAGGTTATAGTTGGAATACAAATATAGAATTATTCCCTATATTTTGCAAGGGGTATGACGTAGATAGCAGGTTTTTCGGCGTGAAATGCTAATGCTACATATTTTTTTTCCCAATAAGCGACATAAACTCTGCTCTGGTGGTGGCATTGCTTTTGAATGAGCCAATTAGCTTGCTTGTGAACATTATGGAACCAGTTTTTTTTATGCCTCTGATTGTCATGCAGGTGTGAACGCACTCCATAACAACACCCACTCCTAGTGGCTCAAGGGAACGGTGAATTAGCTCGGCTATTTGCGTGGTTAGCCTTTCTTGCACCTGAGGCCTGTGCGCATAAAAATCAACTGCCCGTGCCAGCTTTGAAAGCCCTACAATTCTATTGCCGGGTACATAAGCTACATGAGCCACACCTGTGAATGGCAAAAAATGATGCTCGCATATACTTGTCACCGGAATATCTTTTAACAAAATCATCTCATCGTATTTTTCAACAAACTGAGTTGCTAAAATATCTTTTTCATTTTCTTTGGAATCCAAGCTGCTTAAAAGTTCAGAATACATTTTTGCCACGCGCTCTGGCGTTTTGAGCAAACCTTCTCTACTCGGATTTTCTCCCAAACCTTCTAAAATAAGTCTAAATCCATCTTCAATCTTTTTTAGGTCCATTATTGCTTTCCCCTCTTGTGAAAAATTCCCTAACTTCTTCTATATCGCTTTCCAGTCCGGTTTTTAAATCGGCATCTAAAAGGACATTTCCGGTTTTCAAAAATAGAATTTTATTTGCTATTGTTTTAATGGAATCAAGTTCGTGAGTAACTATTAAAACCGAGAGTTTTAAATTATCTCTCAAAAACAGCAAAAGGTCGTCTAAAGCACGGCTTGTGACGGGGTCAAGGCCTGCGCTCGGTTCATCGCAAAAAAGGAGTTCTGGGTCTAGAGCTATTGCTCGCGCTAACGCGGCTCGCTTTTTCATTCCGCCGCTGAGTTCGCTTGGCAATTTGTCTATGGCGTGTAGCATATTCACTTTTTCCAAGCGGCTTGCCACCATATCCCTAACTTCTGATTCTGGAGTTTTTGGGCGGTGCAGGCGAATGGGCAGGGCAACGTTTTGAAAAACCGTTAGGGAACTCAGTAGTGCGCCATTTTGGAACAAAACTCCCATGCGTTTTTGCACAGAAAGCGGAACTTGCTCTTTGCCCGCTTTTAATCTTGTTCCTAAAATTTCTATCTCGCCAGCCATAGCTTTTTCTAATCCCAAAATATTATTCAAAAGCGTGGATTTTCCACAACCGGATGTTCCCAAAATAGCTCTGATTTCTCCTTGTTCCTGCGAAAAGGAAATATTCTGCAAAACTATTTTTTTCCCATAGCCTGCTTTTAAGTGAGAAACGGAGAGAACCGGCACAGGGTGTAAAGTAGAAATTTGTAAATTTAAAACCTCCAAATGCAAGACATTCGCAACATAGCCATTCTCGCTCATATAGACGCAGGCAAAACAACGCTTTCGGAGCGAATCTTATGGACTGCGGGAAAGATTTTGCGACCTGGAAATGTGGAAGACGGACTTGCCACAATGGATTATTTGCCAGAGGAAAAAGCAAAGGGAATAACTATAGAAGCGGGTATTTCGCATTTTGAGTGGAGGGATATTTGGTGGAATTTGATAGATGCTCCTGGGCATATAGATTTTGGAATGGAAGCAGATACCGCTTTGCAAGCCGCTGATGGTGCGGTTTTGGTGGTTTCTGCGCTTGATGGGATTCAGCCTCAAACTTTTGCGGCTTGGGAAAAATTAAAATTGATGGGCAAACCCTGCATTATATTTTTCAACAAAACAGATTTGCCAGAAGCGCGTTTAGAAGAGAGTTTTTTGGAAATAGAGGAGCAATTTGGCGTTAAACCTTTGCTCATGAATTTGCCCGTTAAACAAGAAGGCGTTTGGGATGTTTTGAGCGGATGTTTTTTGAAACACAATGCAGAGGGCAAAGAGGATATTTTTAATTTTACAGAAGAAAAAAATGAAATGGAAAATTACCGGAGAGAAGCCTGTGAAGCGGCCTCGCTTGCAGATGATAAAATTCTAGAAAAAATGCTTGCAAAGAAAAATGTGGAAACAGCCGAGTTGCTTGACGGTTTGCAAAAATTATTCTGCGAAAAAAAATATATTTTGTGTTATGCTGGTTCTGCGAAAAAAAATATAGGGATTCGCTCTCTTTTGAATGGGATTTCTTTTTTTATAAAACCGCAAACTATAAAGAGCAAGGAACCAGGGCAAGTTATACGCTATCGCTTTTTTAGCGGCATAGGCGAAGTTGCCATTTTCAAGAGTTTTAAAAAATTACCAAAGAATAAATTCCCAAGCGGATTAAAATTTTATCGCATTCACGCTCAAAATCTCAGCGAAGTTCAGGAAATTTTTTGCGGAGATATTTATGCGGTAAAGGGAATGGAGCATAAGAAAACAGGGGACTATTCGCCACTTTTGCAAATGCGAATTGAATGTTTAAAAGCGAGCGACTGGGAAGCTACAAATGCGGCTTTAAAGAGCATAGAGCGTACAGACAATTCGGTGAAGGTTTCGGATAACAGCGATGGTTCTTGGACCTTGCACGCTATGGGTGCGGTGCAGTTTGATTTTATTTTGTCTAGGCTCAAAAGGGAATTTCGCTCTGAGGTTAGGGCAGGGGAGCCAAGTGTTGAGTTTAGGGAAATGCTTTCCAAAAAATTAGAGGCTATGGAGAATTTTTGCCAAATTGGAGATACAAGCGTAAGAATTTCTCTTTCTGCTGAACCTAACTCAGCAGGCTTTGCTGTTCAAGGTTGTGAAAAAAAATGGAAAGATATTATAAACTCCGCTCTTGATGAATTTTGCCAGTCTGGGGTTTTGGGTAAAGGTTCATTGTGGAATGTTAAATTTATTTTGCATAAATTTGAAGTGCAGGGCAGTTCGCAAGCGGTAATAAAAAAAGCCTGCCTTGACGGAGCAAAAATGCTTGTGGAGCCGAGTTCAGTACAAATTTACGAGCCTTGGGTTAATTTAACCGTTCAATGCCCAAGCCTTTTTGCAGGCACGGTTGCAAGCGATTTGCTCTCCCGTGGCGCAAAAATAATAAACAGCGATGGAGATGGCAAAAAAGCCCGCTTTTACGCAGAAGCACCTCTTAGCAAACTTGCTCGCTACACAACCGAACTTCTCTCCATAACCAAAGGAGGTGGGAATTTTTTTCTACATTACTCAAAACACAAGGAGCTTTTATGAAAAAATCAATTTTACTTTCCCTTTTTGCCTGCATTTCGCTTTTTGCCGCGCAACAAGACCCTGTTGCTTTGTTAAAGCAAAACGATGTGGAATTGCAAAAAGAGCTTAAAAAAAAGAGCCACACACCAAAAGAAATAGAGAGAATCAAATATTTGAGTAGCGGGCTTTTTGACTTTGCTAAAATGGCAGAGCGCAGTTTGCCCAAAAAAACTTTAGAGACCGTTTCCCCAGAGCTAAAAGCGGAATTCGCCAAGGAATTTCAGCGAATGGTTGAAAACTCAAGCGTTAATAAGTTCAAAAACACAACATTTACCTCACCAGATTCCACGGTTTACGAGGCACCCAAATACAAAAAAGATGGCGCAGAAGTTGAGGTTTCCATACATTCCTGGAGCAAGGGCAAAGATATGCTTATGGTTTACAAAATGGAAAAGGCAGGGGAGTCTTGGCGTGTTTGGGATTTGGTTATAGACGATCTTTCCACCACCCGTAACTATCAAGATCAATTCAAAAGCATTTTGGAAACAAAGAGTTTTAAGGAATTGATTAAGACTGTGAAAGATAAAGCAGATGAATATGCAAAATGAAATTTCGCATAGCTTTTTTCTTTTCTAAAACGCAGCGCAAAGTCAGGCTTCGTTTTTGGAAATGGGATATATGGAGTCTCGATCCGGGTCAGGAATATGAAGAGGTTAAAAATGATTTGAACAAGGCGGGCTTTTTGTCTTCTGATAGCTCTGAAGAAAAAGATTCCGATAGTGGTAAACTTTTATTTCAAGCACTTTTTGAGCCAGGGATTGAAAACCGAATTTGGACAGCCAGCAAAAGATTTACCAGCAGGGCAATAAATATATTTTCTGTGAGTTTTGAGAATCTTGAAGTTAATGGGACTTTGGGCGACCCTTTTTACGATTCAATAGCAATGGGAATGTCTAATGGCTGTTATTTTCCAAATTGGGAAAACGAAAATGGGAATTGGAGCGCAAAAGGCGAAGCGATTTTAAACACAAAATTTTTCCCTTCTGTTTATTTTGCATTTAGCGTTGTTTACGAAACTATAGTTTTTCTTTTTCTTTTGAGGCGCGGCACAAAGATTGCAAAAAAGAACCCAAATGGCGAGAATTTGGGTAATGTTCGCAGATGGATTTTCTTAAAGGCAAGAGAAGCCTTATGAAGCCCGTTTTTGTGAACGCCCATTGCCACTTGGAACTTACAAACTTGGCAGGCAAAATGCCAAAAAATAAACCCTTCTATGAGTGGCTCTCCATTCTTCGCAAAGAGGTGGAAAACTGGACAAAAGAGGATTACCAAGCTAGCTACCTCAAAGGCTTGGAACTCTCATCAAAGGCAGGCACAGGCATCATTTACGATGTGGGAAATCAAATGTCTGAACCTGAATTTACGGGATTATATTCTATGCACGAGATTATTAAGGAGCCTCTGCCTTTTCCCTGTACGCCGCATTCAATTTACGCAACTCCGCCAGAGCTTGTTAGGGAGGCTATAAAAGCTTGTGTTAAGGCTGGGATTCCTTGGAGTATTCATTTGGCGGAATTTGATGAGAGCGATAGATTTAGCGATTTTTTGGATATTTTCAAGGGTGAGCAAGAATTTGTTAAAAATGGGCTTATTGTTCACGGGAATTTTCTAAAAGAGGGAGATTTGGCATTTATGGCAAAAAACCGCATTGCTCTGGTGCATTGCCCAGAGAGCCACGAGTGGTTTGGTCACAAAGACCCCGATTTTGAGATGTGGAAAAAAAGCGGGGTTGATATCTGCATTGCAACAGATAGCCTTGCTTCTGCAAGCTCTTTAGACCTTATGGAGCAAGTTAAAACCCTCTTTAGACGGTATCCAAAGGCTTTCACCCACGAAGAGGCTATGGCGGCAATTACGACTGTGCCCGGAAAATTTTTCTATATTTAAAGCGGGGGTTGTATGAGAAAAAAACTTCGTTCATTTCGTGTGCTGTCTTGTACCCTAGCGGTACTGGCAACTATTGCCTTTATCATCGCATGTGGTGCTGGCGACATAAAAGACATAGTGGAATCAGATTTTGGAAATGCCAAAGATCATGCGGATGTTATTTTAAATTCTGTATTGGGTAACTTGCCTTCTAGCAGCGAGCCCGAAGAACAGCAAGTAAGTAGCAGTTCTGTTTCCGAAGAATCTTCTCCTTCTATCTCTTCATCGTCTATCAAGGAAGAACCCTCTAGTTCAAGCTTGCCAACTCCAAGCAGCTCAAGTGAGGATGCACCACCACCACCTGATTATCCATACAAGGTTGAGTGCAAATTGAAGGTTACTACTTGGACACAAAATGACTCAATTCCTCTGAAAAACTGGCCTGAGGTAAAATGTATAGAGAAAGCAACCAGCAAGAGCATTGGTACTTTTGATTTAAAGGAAGATGTTAAGTGGAGTGGAGATCCTTATTGGAGTACTTCTTATTGGAAAAGCCCACCGGGAGGTACTTATTCCATTAGTATTGAAATATTTGACGATGCAAGTGTAAAAGAATGTCGGAAATTAAAAGCTGATTGCGAAGGCAAATTAACAATAACAGCCCCAAGTAGCAGTAGCTACACTCCGCCACCACCACCACCTCCGCCACCTCCGACACCTAGTAGCAGTAGCCACCATAGCACTACCACTAGTAGCTCTAGCAAAGCCAGTAGTTCCAGTGCAGCAGCAAGCGGATGTACAGAGGCAAACAAAAACAAATATTGCCACTATGGAAGCAGAGATAAATGCTATAAAATGCCAACTGAAGATTGCTGTAAGGATGGTACATTAGTTAATAGTTGCGATGAAGCTCCTGCTACTGCGACATATTGCAATTATGGTGAATGCAAAGGTGGGAGTGGATGGAATTGTACTGGAGGTGGCGGTTGCTATAGAATGCCTACTGAAGATAATTGTAAGAATGGCACTATAGTTTCTACTTGCCCAGCCGGTACCAAGCCTCCGTCAGCAGATTATTAACCCTCAATATCCTCAATCTCTTTAGGGATGCTAGTAGATAAATTCTCGCATCCCTTTTCTGTTATCAGAAGGTCGTCTTCTATGCGGATGCCTATATCTTCTTTGTATAGAACGCCGTCTATTTTCATCTCAAAATGCCCGTAAAGACCAGGCTCGTTTGAAATAAGCATACCTGGCTCCAAAGGGTTTTCCATATAGCTTCTGCTTGCTGCGCCCTCGTGCACAATATCGCCTATTAAATGGCTAATTCCGTGCGGTTTTACCTTATAACTGCGCCTCATTTTGCCGCCTAGTTTTACAAAACGCTCGTCTAAAAGCTCTTCCAAAAAATGCCAAGCGTCTTTGCTCAAATCGCTTAAAATTAAACCAGCTTTAACGTTTTTCTCGTGAAATTTTTGAGTATCCAAAACAATATTGTAAAGCAACTTTTGCAATGGATTGAATTTTCCACTTGCGGGAATTGTACGCGAAATGTCGCAGCACACCGCATTATATCGGCAACCAAAATCCAAAAGAATCAAATTATTGCTCTCAATATAGCAGTCTCTCTTTGCATAGTGCAGGGTGCAGGCATTTTTTCCAGCAGCCACAATGCTCTGAAATGAGAGGCCATTATTTGTTTGAGAAAGCATAGCGCAGTCAAGCTCGGCAGCCAATTCGCGTTCACTTTTGTAGCTCGAAACGCGTGACAAAATTTTTAAAAAAGCCTCTTTTGCAATCACTTGAGCCTTTTTAGCCAGGGCAATTCTTTCTGGCTCCAAAATAACCCTTTGTGCAAGGTGAATTTTAGAAACATCCTTTACTTTCAATTTATTAAGTCGCAATTTATGGATTATGGTTTTGTTTGAATAAATGTGTTTTTCTTTTAAACTTGCAATTCGTTTTTTAAACCAAGGATTAAATTCTTCAAGCGGTAAAATTGTTTCAAAGCCGGTTATTTTTTTCATAAGCGCACTTGGTAGTCCTAGCCTTATCCCATTCCAAAATTCTTTTTTTGCATCTTTTTTTCCCAAAAATAAAATTTCCCGTTTTTGCTTGTTCGCAAAAGGGTCTAAAACCAAAATCGCGCCGCTTTGGTTTATGCCCGTTAAATACAAAAATTCTGGATTTTGGCAAATTCTCCCTTCGCTTTCTTTTTCAACAGAGGCATAAACGCACAGTGAATCTAAATTCTTTAAGTGCTTTTGCCTACGTTTCGTATAAAAGAGGGGAGCTTCGCTCCCAAGTCCTTCTGAGAGGAAAACTTGGGAATATGTTTTAAAAATATTTTCCATTGAGAGAATTTAGAAACAAGTTTTTGAGGTTGGAAGAACATTCTGAATATTTTAAACAGGTCAAATGGTATTATCTTTTCGTTTGTTAAAAGCGGTTGAATAATGGCAAATAGCAATATTGGCGGCAAAGAAGCTATAATAGAGAAAGCCATCAAGAGTTCTGGGCGATTTGCAAGCTGGCCAACAGTGAGCCTTATTCCAACGGGAAGGGTAGCCGTGGTTGAATCTGTGGAGAGAATCCATATAAACAAGATTTCGTCCCAAGCAAACAGGAATATATAAACCAAGCATATTGCAAGAGATGGCAAAATTATTGGAATAATTATTTCCCAAAATGTTCTCCAAGGTGTGCAGCCATCTATCATAGCCGATTCTTCTAAATTTGGCGGAATTGCTTTAAACATATTGAACAAAAATTGCACAGCCAGCGGCAAGAAAAACGCAACATTTACAAGTATGATAATTGTGAAATTATTGAATAATTGAAAAGACTTCATTTGCAGAATATTGAATATCACAAAAATGGGAATTAAAAAAGGCAGGCTGGAAAGCACTTGCGAAGATAACATAATTCTTGCAAAGGCTGCTTTGCCAAAAAATTTAAGGCGGGCTATGGCATAGCTTGGCAGTATTGCTAAAAAGGTACAAAGCAGGCTTATGAATAAACTAAGCAGCACAGAATTTTTAAAGAATGGGCCTATAGGCATGATTTTTATTATATCTTGATAATTGTTCCATTGAAATGTACGTTTGCCTTTTGGAATTGTGCTAGTTTGAATATTGAGATTTAATTCGTTTAAAACCTCCACTTTTCCGTCGTTGTAGCCCACCCATTTATGTTCATTTTGATTTTCGTAATAAGAACTTATAGACGAATAGTCAAGCGTTTGTTCTTGATTGCGTTCGGCTATGAGTTGATCGTAGTTAAATATTAGGTTCCTCGTTCCGTAGTTTATGGAAATTTTCTTGTTTGGCAATTTTTTTTCGCTTAACAATGGTTTGGCCTCTTGCAATGGTTTTTTACTCGGTAGTGTTTTTCTGCTTGGCAATGGTTTAGCCTCTGGTAATGCTTTTTTGATTGGTAGCGGTTTTTTGCTCGGTAATACTATTATATCGTCTGGAAGTATTATCTCGTTTGTTTTTTCTTCTGGTGGTGATTCTTCATAGACTTTTATATATAGATTTTGCCCAGCTAAATCTGGCAATCCGTGTTCGCCAAACATAATATTGCGGATTATTTTTCCAGATTCAAGTGGAATAACGCTAAATCCAATATCGTGCAGAACTAAAATAGTATCTTGAGTAGAATTTGGTTTTGATATTTTAACTATATTCTGAATAGAGGCACTCGGAAGTCCTGTTGATTCTGTAATCCAGGTTATCTGTTTTGTTTCTGTGTCAAAAATGGCAACTCCAGGGAAAAAATCACCACGAATACCAAGTGCTACTTTGTTTTCGGTTGCCAAAACAGCAAGCCCGGAGTTTAGAATTTGGCTAACCCATAAATCTTGCCAGGGAAAATATTTCACACGCGATATTTCGTTTGGGAACAATTCAGATAAGCAAAAGCGAAACAGCAAATGTTTTTCTCTCTCGGAGAGATTTTTGTTTTTATACAGGTTGTATATTTGCGGATTAAGCCAGTCGTCCCGTTTTTTCCAGTAATCTAAAATTGAATTGAAAATTTTATCGTTTGCTAAAATCCAGTTGAGCTGATTTATTATTTCTTCGGATTCAAAGAATTTAAATCCAACCAAAGACGATACCGTTATGTTCTCATTTTTATCTGGCAGCAGCGGAGCGGAATTTAAGTAATCTGCGAGTTCGGTAAAATGCTTTGGCAAAATATCGCCAGAAACCAAAAATCTGGATGGGTCAAAATTTTCATAGCTATTTTTAAAAAAATCCCAATCATAAGAATTTTTTTCCTGTTTATTTTTTATGTCTATTTCTATTAAACCTCTATTTGCGCTGAAAGCCCAAAGACTCGCGTTATTTTGCGCATAAACAGTTGAAACCGAGTTTATATTTAAAATTTCATTACCTTCGAAATCGCGTATATATCCCAAATTTGTGGCAACAATCATATCCTTTTCTACTGGTACAAAAAATGTAGCCTTGTCATTTCTTTTTTGAGGGAAAAAAACAGATTGCTGTATGTCTTCCGTGCTCAATATAGATAACCAAATCATAAATAATATGGGGAGTGAACTTATCAACGCCAATATCCAAGCTAAAGCTATTTTTTCACGTTTAAAATTTATGCGTTTGAAATAATTTGGCATATCAGGTTCCATTTAATTTTTTATAATAATACAAAACAGAAACTCCAACCATTAACATAAGCATTGTAGATAGTGCAGCACCAATTCCCAAATTCCAATACTGGAATGCTGTGCGGAATATGTATGGAATAATCATATCTGCGTCTTTGCTTGGAATTATGGTTCCAGTTCCAAACATCATCACAACAATGTTGAAATTGTAAATATTTATCATAAAATTTTGAATTAACACAGCCACTAAAACCGGACGAAGTATGGGAATAGTTATGTAAAAGAATTTGTCAATTTTGTCTGCTCCGTCCATAGTCGCGGCTCTGTCTATATCGCTAGAAATTGAATTTAAACCCGCCAAAAATAAAAGCATTGCATAAGGCCAATAGTGCCATATAGCAGGAATAGCCACAATTAGCACGGAATATTTATGGTCAAGCCACCTCGGTGGTATCAAAAGCCCATCTTGGTTATAGCTCCATTCCACTCCCATCCAAGATGAAACGGTGTCTAGTTGCAATACGTCGAACAGCAAAAAATTCACAAGACTGTTGTCTTGCTGAAAAACATAACCAAAGAAAATTCCAACCACATAGGTTGGCAAAGACCACGCAAGCATAATCAAGAATATAACAAACCCTCTTCCCTTAAAAGGCTCTCTTAAGCACATAGCGGCGAGCAACCCTATAACGCTTACGCATAAGGTGGTTAATATGGTATATATTGTGGAATTTTTAACAGCACTTATAAAACCATCTTGCATAATGGCTGCTATATAATTATCAAAAAATACAAAAGAGTTGAGCCATCTATCTGGGTCGTTTCCTATGTCTAATGTGCTTATAATGGTATTGCACAAAACTGGCAACACTAAAAAAAATAATAGCAGAATGCTTGTTGGCATAGCAAAAAAAAGTGCTATTCGGTTGTTCTGTCGCTTCATAATTTCAGTTTCTTGTTCTCTCTTTTTTGTTTGTCCTTGCCTATAATAACATTTATATCGGTATCTGCCTTTTTAAGTTCATCATCTATTTTGCTTTGCGGCCATTGCTTTCCTTCTGAACTTGCTATCATATTAAAAATGTTGGTAAATCTTTTCACCAAAACATCGTTTTCTATTGAGCTCCAAAAAGGCACGGCAGGGTAGCTCATTCCGTTTTCCACTATTTTTTGGAATATCTTGCGATTTTTATTTTCCGAAAAATAAGGCAAATTATAGGTTTCCGATAGTGCAGGCAAAAAACCAGACATTTTGGAAAACTTGAGCTGAATATCGCTTTGAGTTGTTAAATATCTCAAAAGAGTCAAAGATTCTTTTTTTACCTTTGTCGCTTTGAAAACGCCCAAATTTGAACCGCCCAAAAAATATTTCCCCTGTTGGCCTTCTTTTGCGGTTGGCGGAACTATGCAACCATATTCCACTATTTGCGCACTTGAGCCTTGCAAAAAATTTTGGTTTTCAAGATAGAGGGCTTTTGATGTTGTTTCTCCTATAAAGGCTGTTTTTCCTTGGTCAAAATCGCTGCTCACACCGGCTGTTGTTTTGTCTAAATTGGAATAATCGTTATAGCCATTTTTCACAAAGTTCAAATAAAAATAAATGCCATCTTTGGTTTTTTGGTCTAGCAAATTGCTATTTGAGAAATCTTTGTTCAAAAAAGAACCTCCTGCGCTGAAAATCCAAGATGCAAAATTATGGACAATATTCCAATCGTTCTTTGCTGGGTATTCCATTGGGCTTACAAGTTTATCGTTTATAGATACGTTTGCTTTTTTTATCTCTTTCAAAACATTTACGAATTTATCTCTTGAAGTTATTGTATTTGGATCTATACGCAGTTCTTTTAAAACATCTTCGCGGTAATAAAATGGGCGTACATCCAAAAACCAAGGAAGCGATGTAATGTTATCGGAATTTTTTGGTTTCATTGTTTCTCTTGAGCCGGCTATGAATAAATTTGGATTTCCCCAGATGCTGGTGATTGAATCTAGCGTCATAAGCGCGCCAATATCGGTGAGTGAGGCAGCCCAAGTGGAAGGAATTTGCGCAACGTCTGGGCCATTGCGAGTTGCTGCTGCTAAGTTCATTTTTGACAAACCGCTACCCCAATCCAAAATTGTAACTTCAACTTTTAGCCCTGGATTTTCAACGTGAAAACCTTTTAATATTTTATTCATATCGTCTAGCGGATTTGGGCTATTGTTAAAAATCCATAGGCGTATTATTTTTTCAGAACGCACTTTCTCTTCGCATCCGCAAAAAAAGCAAAGCAGCAAAATGGGTATCAAAAATTTCATCATATCACAAGTTTTCCTTTTGCAAAGAGATGAATTTTGTCTTCTTCTAGTTCAACGTACACCATTTCTCCAAGTTCGTAGCGTTCACTCAGCGGTACCTCAACTGCCAAGGTCTGATGCTCCCTAGAAACATAGATTATGGACTGAGAACCTGCATATTCCTGCATTTCCACTATCATGGGAATTGCGCTTGGTTTTTCGTTGGTAATTTTTAAGTTTTCTGCTCTAATGCCCATTTTTGCCTTTGGATGAGATTCTAAAACTTTCTCCAGGACTTTGGGAACCTCTATGGAAAAGTTAGCATTTATGAAATTCAAAGTGCGGTGGTTACTTTCTTCTGTTGTTTCGAATTCAATGAAATTCATTTCTGGATAACCTATAAATCTTGCCACAGATTCGTTTGCTGGTTGATTGTAAAGCTCATAGTTTGTACCAACTTGCAAAATTCTTCCATTGTTTATACACACTATGCGGTTACTTAGAGTCATAGCTTCGGAAGGGTTGTGCGTTGCATACATAACGGTAGCTTGCAAATTTATGCAAAAACGTTTTATTATGGATTGTATCTTTGTTTTGGATTGAGAATCTAGCTCGGAAATTGGTTCGTCAAGAATCAGAACCTGAGGGTGTTTCACAAAAGCACGTGCAAGTGCCACAAGCTGCCTTTCCGAAATAGGCAGTGCATCTGGTTTTGAGTCCATTATGTGTGTTATATCAAGCAAATCTTCAATTTCAGCTATTCTTGTGTTTATTGTACTCTTAGGTATATTGGCTAGTTTAAGCCCAAATTCTAAATTTTTTCGCACGGTTAAATGAGGGTATAGAGCTTGGGAACGAAACACCATCGCCAGGTTTTCGTATTTGGGAGAAAATTCGCTTAAAGTTTTATCATTGAAAAGCACGGTTCCAGAATCGGGTTCGGTTAAACCAGCCACAATTCTAAGTATGCGAGATTTTCCGCTGTTAATAGGGCCGGTGAGCGTTATAAATTCACCTGCTTTTATATCTAGGGATATATCATTTAGCAGAATTTCTTTATTTTGCTCATTTCCGTATAGCGTAATTCTGTTTAACGATATGTTTACCATAGCTTTCCTACTGTTGCTCTCCCTCTGGTGGGTTAGCGTTTAAGTTATCTTGAATAAATAGTTTACGTATTGGTTCAAAGTACATTTCACTTTGTTCGTTATCCCTATTGAGGCGGGAATAGTTCAGCGCAATGAGCATTATTTCCAGATTATTGTTTGCAGTTTTAACAAATTCACTTGTGGATATGCCTTCTTCCAATAAGTCAACAACATAAGTATCCCATTCCTCTTTTTCGGAAAGTTCGGTTGCTTTTTCTTCGCTGTTCACATAACGTATGGTGGCATACGGCAAAAGAAAAGCCATAGTTTCCTCTACCTGAGGCTGGTTTTCTTTGTCTTCAATCCAAACCAAAATTCGGCGGGACTTGTAATCGTAAACTTGCTGCGAAACGGGCTTTTCCTCATCAAGCTCCTCGTAATCATCAAAATCTTCATCTTCTTCAAGTTTTACCATAGACTTAAATATAGTAAATCGGAATTTACTTCTTATTCTGTTTTCCAAACCATTGCAAGTAATCTCTCTCTTCTTGGTTCAGCGATTGAAGCCCGCTGATGTTTATTTTTTCCAAAATTTCGTTCAAACGCTCCTCTTTTGCGTTTGAATTGCCCTTGTGTAGCTCGCCTTCCAGTGGTGGGGTTTCCTTTGCTTGCTGTTTGAAAAATTCCCTTGAATATGTGTCTGGACGCTTGGGTTTTGTAAAAAAGGATTCCATAGAAATGCTTTTAGACCAAAACAGCATAAATAAATAGCCAGAAAGCACACCGCCTAAATGAGCAAAATGGGCAATGCCATCTCCGCTATTTGCCATAAACAGGTCTATGGCTATGAATATCCATATAGCGTGCTTTATTTTCATAGGCACAATGAAGAACATCAAAATAATTTGCTCAGGAAACAAAAAGGCATAAGCCGCCATAATTCCAAACAATGCACCAGATGCCCCTATAACAGGGTGGTTGCCCATTATGCCAAAGGCATAGAATGGTATGCTGAACATGCCAGCAAATATGGCAGATAGCAGGTATAGGGTGGTGAAATTTCTCTCTCCGAGGCTTTTGCAAACCTCAGTTGCAAACATCCAAAACATTAGCATATTAAAGAGGATGTGCATAAAATCGGTATGTATAAAGGCATAGCTCACAAAACGCCAAAGCTCATGAGACTGGCTTGGGATAAAGGCTCCATACCACAGAATATAATCGCCGAGGTTAATCCAAGACAGCAAATAGACAATGGCATTTGCTAGCAATATGGCTTGCATAGGGCGCGGTAAATATTTGAATGGAGTTAAACCAAGCATTTGACAAATAATGTAGAAAAATGGAGCTAAGGAGATTCGAACTCCTGACCCTCACGCTGCCAGCGTGATGCTCTACCAACTGAGCTATAACCCCGGATGAAATGTAAATTTAGAAAAAAATTACGGATTTGTCAAGTAGTTATGAACTTACTGAAATTTTGCGAAATTCAATGAAATAATATAAAAATGCAGGCAAAATTCGCTTTTTTTGTTTTTTTTCGCTTTTCTGAATTTTTTTTCCGTTTTCTTACGTCTAAGTAATAGAACCAAAAAAAGGAGGTTTAAAATGACCGAAATCAAAACCAATCGCAACCACAAGGATAGCGTTTTCACATTGCTGTTCAGCGAGCCACCTGCCGCATTGGAACTCTACAATGCAGTGACAGGGCAAAACTACCCGCCAGACACGAAAATTGAGATAGTTACTCTTTCAAATGCTCTATTCAAAGGGCAGCTGAACGATGTAGCTTTCGTAGTTGACGACAGGCTTGTAGTCCTCATAGAGCACCAATCAACCGTGAATAACAATATACCGCTCAGAATGCTTATGTATTTAGGAAGGGAATATGAGCGAATAACGAAGGGCAGAGATTTGTACAGAGAGAAGTTGATAAAAATTCCTGCACCAGAGTTCATAGTTTTGTACAACGGTAAAGACGAATTTCCAGATTTCAAGGAACTTAGGCTTTCCGATTCTTTTATCACCAAAGGCAAGGGCAATCTTGAGCTTGTAGCAAACGTTTACAACATAAACAAAGGGCGCAATGCGGATATAGCGAGTAAAAGTCCAGTTTTGAACGGTTACAACGAGCTTATAGCAGAGGTGAACAAGAATCTCAAAACTATGGAGCAGTCAGAAGCTATAGAAGTAGCAATAAAGAGCTGCATTGAGCGTAATATTTTAGTATATTTCCTAGAGAAGCACGCTTCGGAGGTTTTGAATATGCTTTTTACTGAATGGAATTTAGACGATGCCATTGCGGTTGCTAGAGAAGAAGAAAGGGAAGAAGCAGCTAAATCTATGCTCAAAGAGGGGCTTGATATTGCTCTCATATCTAGGGTGACCAAGCTGCCTCAGCAAGAAATTTTAGCTTTGAGGTAAATGTTTATATGCTGAACTTAGACGATGCTATTGCGGTTGCGAGGGCTGCAACGAAATTCTAGACCTCATAGAGAAAGGCTATACTGCTGCCGATATTAAAAACCACTTGCGCAAACAAACCCGCTCTGTAACTGCGTAGCGGAGTTCTTTTTGTCAGAACCCCGATACCCTCGATTTTAGGATTCCCCCGATTTCATCCCGATACGTAAAACAACACAATGATACCGATTTGTAGGGGCGTTGATTTATCACGCCCTAAATGTGGAATGATTTTGTGGTGACTGTGGTTGTTTATTCCGTAAAATTCTGCGATTGCAAAAGGGTGCGATAAATCGCACCCCTACGGTCGCCACATTTTGTGACAATTACGCCACGAATGTTGGACGGGGGTAAAACAACACAATGATACGTGCGTAGGGGCAGGGTTCGCCTGCCCTAAATTTCTTTTGTCTGAACCACGATTGGCCAGGATTCAAGGATTTTCAAGATTGCTGGATATGGATTAACTGCTATTTCTTTACCCCTGCTTTGGTTTGGCGGATTTTGTCAAGAAATTGTTTGGCTATTATGGAATCTTTCAGCATAAAATGGCAAAAATAGCAACTGGGGCAAGTACAGGAATACAAATATACAGCGATTTTATCAGTTTATTGGGAGCGTTTTCTAGGAGAGCGGTATAGTATTCCATACCGTAATCGCCACAGTCAATAATGCCACTCATTTCTTTACCTCTGCTTTGGTTTTAATTCTGCAACTCAAAACCCATTGTTTGAACCTAAGGTGACCCCGATTCACAGGATTCTAGGATTTTCCCGATTGCTGAATTTGTGTGTTTTTTTCTATATTACCCATAGATGAAAATTTATTTAGACAACTGTTGCTATAATAGACCATTTGATGACCAAACTCAAATGAGGGTGTTTTTGGAAGCCCAGGCAAAAATTTATATTCAGACTTTGGTTGTGGATAAAAAAATAGAATTGGTTTATTCTTATATGTCTATTTTTGAGAATAGTGATAATCCAAATAAAAAACATTTTAAAATTATTTCTGACTTTTTTAAAAATGCGATTCAGCTCGTGAGTGATACCGAAATGCAGCGAGTGGAGGAAATAGCCAAAAGCGTGGCAAAGCAGAACATTAAAAATAAAGATGCTTTGCATATTGCAAGTGCAATTTTATCTAAATGTGAATATTTTATAACAACTGATGACATAATCTTGAAAAGATATAAAGGCAACGAAATAATAGTATGTTCGCCTATAGAATTTCTAAGTTATTGGGAGAGAGAAAATGCGTAGTACATCCGTCATTATAGATGAAGGCGTTAATTGCCTGCTAGACAAGCTCGGTTCTGTGGAAACCGAGATTTTCATTTCTTATTTTTTGCGGGAGCCATTTGACTATACAAAATGGCGTAGAGATAATCTCTATGAAAATCTTTCGCTTTCTGAGCTTAATAGAAAGGCTGCTGAGTTTGCAAGGGATAATTCTAATTAAATTTTTAGGTTTTACCAGAACAATAAAAAACGCCCATCTATAAATGCTTTACCAAGTCTGCGGGCATACTTATTCCTGATTGCGTATTTATGTCTTAATAGGCAAATTTCATTTAAATTTATTTTTTGCCAAAATACTTCTTAATACATTTTCTGTATTGTCAATTTTTCTTATAACACTTTGGGAAATATCTTTATTGTGTTTGGAAAAAGAATTGAATAAATATTGCCGTAAATCCCCATTATATTCTCCCTCACCTAGACCACTAATCCAATCAATTATTAACAATTTCTCCTCCTTTCCGTCTTTCAACTGACAATGAATTTCACTTGTATTTTCATATAGCTTTTTTAAAAAAATTGTACTTTTTTCCTTATCCATTTTTTCACAAAAATTTTTAAATCCACTACACACAGCTATCCCAGAAAAATTTAATTTTTCTTCAGATAATGAATATGCCTCTATATGAGCTTTACTCGCAATAATATTATTCTCATTAATATAATCTCCGTAACTTATTGCTCCTCTGAGTGCAAACCCTTTTTCTAAAGATATACGGCATAATTTTTGTAAAAATCTTATATATATCGCAAATTTTATGCTATTAAAAATATCATCAGTTTCATTAATTTCTCCTAGAAATATTATAGAATCAGAAATCACATGAGATTCTATTTCATAAGCATTGTATAATTTATCAAAAGAATCCAAATCCTTTTTCTTATAAAAAGATTTTTTTATATCATTTTTTACAATATCCTTCACATCTTTGGCTAGATTAAGAATTTCTTGTATAATAGGACCAAGTTTTTCTATCTCATTATTTTCTATTATATTTTTGTAGCCTAAGATATCTACAAAGCCGACAATACCTTTTTTAATTTCCATCTTCTCTTCTCCTATGTCTCTCCGCTTGGTTGTTTACCCTTGCCAAATCTCCGCAGAGAAATGAGACTTGGTAGGGATCCGCACCACTCGGTGCAAATTCTTTTTGGTTACACGCTCAGTCCTTGATGCAACGAACACTGAACAGGTCGTCCTTACCGTAGTCGTTGTAGAGCACGTACTCGCTGCCGTAGCTCATACGCATGCCGTTGGCGTAGTCGCTACCGTACTCAGAGGCACTCCACCAGACGCCGTGGTAGCCGACAGAGAGGAAACTGCCATCCGAATCGCCGACGCCGCCCGGCAGGGCGGAAAAGCCGAAGTTGTCCGTGCCTTTGGGAACTCCGCTATATAAGTTCCAACCGTCTGATAAGTTCCAACCGTCTGCTGCCTTCAACTTGGTTCCAGCACCATCACAATCATTATTGTCAGAACATTCCGGATTGACGAACTTCATCAAAACATTCCACTCAGCATTGCTAGGCAAATGCCAACCGTTGGGGCAGATACCTTTATGCTTTACATCGCTTCCATTCCATTTTTCTTTATTGTATTTTGTATCTATGCCCATTGCGGTTGCCCAATCATAAAGCCTGCCGTATTTAGAGCAGTTAGCTTGTATTTCAGTGTTTGATAAAGTAATATCAAATTCTGTAGTTTCTGAGTTATAGACTTTACCGCCTTCGCCATAACACTTGCTACCCTCAACATTATAATTCAAATTCCTCTTGAACCAAACTTGGGAACCTATCAAAACCGTTTGATAAGTCTCGCCCTGATAATCCACGGACCTGTTGGGGCTGTCCGGGTCATAAGGGTTGTTGAACTTCGCTTCCGTGCAAGACAGCAGAATAAACACAACCGCGAGAAGAAAAAATCTTAAAACCATATATGCACCCCTATCCCCGAAGCCAATGCCGCTCCGCCAATAATGTAAAACATATTCCT